>WNGE01006539.1_pt1 | contig 16172 bp, 18 predicted proteins | sample 5400651 | NCBI WGS metagenome assembly WNGE01 (sample SAMN13153370, study PRJNA577476) | soil metagenome | isolation source: 60 cm soil or saprolite under grassland replicate 2 | place: USA:California | collected 2016-06-15 | reverse complement strand
CCTACGACCTGGTGCGCGCGCATTTCCGCGTGCTCAACGAGATCATCGCCGCGGAGGCCGGCGCGGTGGTCAAGACCATCGGCGACGCGGTGATGGCGACGTTCCCGACGCCGGACCGGGCGGTCGCGGCGGCGCTGCGCATGCGCGAGGCGATGCTCGGCATCAAGCAGGGCGACCGCGACCTGCTGCTGAAGATCGGCATTCACGAGGGACCCTGCCTCGCCGTCACGCTCAACGACCGCCAGGATTATTTCGGGCAGACCGTGAACATCGCCGCGCGCGTGCAGGGGCTCGCCGCGTCGCGCTCGATCTTCGCGACCGAGACGGTAGTCGGGCACCCGCAATCCTCGTCGATCCTTCAGACTTCCGGGCTCACGCCGCTGCCGCAGCGCGCCTCGCTGCGCGGCATCGCCGACGAGTTCATGGTCTACGAGATCCCGTAAAAATACCCTTCGAGCAGTCGCCGGGCTCCGCGACATGGGCGGAAGCCAGGTTTCTTGCGGCCAAAAGTGGACACTGGGCGACCTGACCGCGAAAATCGCGGCAACCGCAACTGATGTCCCGAAGGGAGGAACCAATGACGCAAATTTCTCGGCGCGACCTGATCGGCTCGGCGGCAGCCGTGGGCGGCTTCGTTGCGGCAGCGGAGTCGGCCAGCGCACTTGGCGAAACGCAGCAGCCGCCATTCGGCCCCACGGCGGCGCCGCTCGCGGGCGCTGAGCTGCCGTCGTTTCGTTTCGCGCTTGGCGCGCAAGCGTCGAAAACGTTCGACGGCGGCTCGGCCAAGGAGGCGACCGTCGCGGAATTTCCGGTGTCGCAAAAGCTCGCGGGTGTCCTGATGCAGCTCGCGCCCGGCGGATTGCGCGAGCTCCATTGGCACGCCAATGCCGCCGAGTGGGCCTATGTGCTCAACGGGCGCTGCAGGGTCACTACGATCGATCCGCAGGGGCATTCCGAAATCGCCGACTTCAACCCCGGCGACGTCTGGTATTTTCCACGCGGCCACGGGCACTCGATCCAGGGACTCGGCCCGGAAAACTGCTTGTTCGTCCTCGTGTTCGACAACGGGTATTTCTCCGAGTTCGGCACGTTCAGCATCACCGATTGGGTCAGCCGCACGCCGCGCGACGTGCTACAGAAAAATTTCGGAGTGCCGGCGCAGACCTTCGCGAATTTCCCCCAGCGCGAGGTTTACATCGCCAAGGGTCCCGTGCCGCCGCCGCTGCCGACCGATCCGGCCGCAGGGTCGCTGAATTCGGGCGCGCTCACGCATCGGTATCGGCTGCTGGCGGGAAAGCCCGTTGCTTTCACCGGCGGCACCTTGCGCCTCGTATCCGAACGCGAATTTCCTATTTCGTCGACCATGACGGGTGCTCTCATGCGGATCAAGCCGGGCAGCCTGCGCGAGCTGCATTGGCATCCGAACGCGGACGAGTGGCAGTACTACATCAAGGGCCGCGCCCGCATGACCGTGTTCGGGTCGCATGGTCGCGCGCGCACCGATGAGTTCGACCCGGGCGACGTGGGATACGTGCCCCAGGGCTACGGCCATTACATCGAATCGATCGGCTCCGATGATCTCGAGGTGCTGCTCGCGCTCAACAATGGAACCTACGAATCGATTTCGCTTACCGCGTGGATGGCAGGCAATCCGCCGGAATTGCTGGCGACCAATTTCCGCGTGCCGGAAGCGGTGTTCGCCGCGTTTCCGAAGCAGGCAAACGCGATTCCCTAGTCCGTGGGCTTTTGAAGCAGAGAATGACAGGCGAGCCGGCCATAGGGGGCTGAATGCATGAGCGCTGGGCCCTGCCCGAAGGGTTCCGCTCCGCCTTGCTTCACGCACCCCGCCCCACGCTCCGGGCCGGCCCGGAACGACCGCCAGATCAGGATCGATCACAAAAAAGATTAATAGTTCTTTCGGTTTACGGCCGGCCGCGGCGGCCGAGAGGGTTGACTTTCGGCCGCTTCTCCCTATGTTCCGCGCAGATCGAAACCGTCAGATTCGATCGGTTTCCGTGCATGTCCGTCGTTCGACTTTCCGGCGAGACTTCGAGCCGGGACGACAACGACTTTTGAGGTTGCATGCCCTTTTCCCATCTCGGCTTGTCCGACAAGGTTCTCTCGGCGGTTGCCGCCGCCGGATACACCACCCCCACCCCCATCCAGGAACAGGCGATCCCGCACGTGCTGGCGCGCCGCGACGTGCTCGGCATCGCCCAGACCGGCACCGGAAAGACCGCCGCCTTCGTGCTGCCGATGCTCACCGCGCTCGAGCACGGGCGCGGGCGGGCGCGCATGCCGCGCACGCTGATCCTCGAGCCGACGCGCGAGCTCGCCGCGCAGGTCGAGGATCACTTTGCCAAATACGGGGTCAATCACAAGCTCAACGTCGCGCTGCTGATCGGCGGCATGTCGTTCGACAACCAGGACACCAAGCTGAGCCGCGGCGTCGACGTGCTGATCGCCACGCCGGGACGCCTGCTCGATCATTTCGAGCGCGGCCGGCTGCTGCTCTCCGGGGTCGAGCTCCTGGTCATCGACGAAGCCGACCGCATGCTCGACATGGGCTTCATCCCCGACATCGAGCGCATCTGCAAGCTGGTGCCGTTCACGCGCCAGACCTTGTTCTTCACCGCGACCATGCCGCCGGAGATCCGGCGCATCGTCGACACCTTCCTGCACAATCCGGTCAAGGTGGAAGTGACGCGGCCCGCCACCACGGTCGCGACCACCGCGCAATGGCTGGCGCCGAGCGGGCGGGACGCCGCGGACAAGCGCGAAACGCTACGCCGGCTGATCCGCGCCGAAGGCTTCAAGAACGCCATCGTGTTCTGCAACCGCAAGCGCGAGGTCGCGGTGCTGCACCGCTCGCTGCTGCGCCACGGCTTCTCCGCGGTCGCGCTGCATGGCGATCTCGACCAGCCCGCCCGCATGGCGGCGCTCGACCAGTTCCGCCGCGGCGAGACCCCGCTGCTGATCGCTTCCGATGTCGCCGCCCGCGGGCTCGACATCCCCGACGTGAGCCACGTGTTCAATTTCGACGTGCCGCATCATCCCGACGATTACGTGCACCGTATCGGCCGCACCGGCCGCGCCGGAAAATCCGGCACCGCGATCACGATTGTGGCGCCGAGCGATCACAAGGCGGTCGCCGCGATCGAGAAGCTGATCGGCCAGAAGATCGCCGCGATGGCCGCGCCGGTCGGCGGCGCCGAGAGGCAACAGCGCCGCGCCGAGCCGGTGCGCGCATTCGAAAAATCCCAGGTCGAGCCGCGCGCGGCCTCCGCGCCACAGCACCGGCGCCGGCACGCGCCCGCCAAAGTCACGCGTCTCGACGAGGCAAGGCCGGCACGTCCGCAGCATCGGGCCGAGCCCGAGGGCAGCGCCCACCACCTCCCCGCCTTCCTGCTGCGCCCGATCCGGGCCAAGGCCTAAGCCCGTCGCGCTTACGGTTTCGCGGTTTCGCCCCGCGGTCCTTGGGTCTCGGGATCGATCGAGATCGGACCGCGTGGACTTTCCCAGCTGATGCCTTTCATCGCGCCGAGCAGCGCCTCGGCGTCGGTCGATTGCCTCGGCCCGATCAGCTTGAGGCCCGCGGCGTGGAATGCGCGCTCGATGAATTCCTCGGGCGCGCGCCTTTTCATGGCTTCGCAACGACGGCGGTATCGTACGCGGACTTCATCGGCCGAGCACCGGCCGGGCACATCGGTCGCGCCCTGTCCGGTTTGCCGATCCTGCGAGCCAATGTAGGATCGGCGGCCAGGCTTCCTTAGAATCCGGCCGCGCCTCACAGGGCCGCACAGGAGAGGAAATCATGGCCAAATTCCTCATCGAGCCGCATTTTCGGCTGCAAGAATGGGTCGCCGAGGAGAAGGATTATTTCCGCGCGGAAGGGCTGGAATACGAATTCCAGGAGCTCATTCGCTCGACCGCGGGCAAGCATCACGACCGGGGCGACAAATACGGCGCCTACCAGAGCATCGAGAAGGGCCGCGCCGCCGATGTGAGCTGCGCCTGTCATTGGACGGTGAATGTCGCCGCCGCGTCCGGCCATGCCAAGCTCTATGCCGACGCCTATTCGGTGGCGCCCTCCGGCATTTTCGTGCCCGGCGATTCCGGGATCTCGACTCCCGCCGATCTCGCCGGCGTGCCGATCTCGGTCGGGTTCCAGTCCGGGAGCCATTATTCGACCATTCAGGCGCTCGAGCAGTACCTGACGCCCGACAAGATCAATCTATCGTTCAAGGAGGGCATGCTGTTCCGGCGGATGGAGCTCTTGATCGACGGCCAGGCACCTGCGGTGGCGCTGTTCAGCGGACCCTATTATTTCGCCGAGCAGCTCGGCTTCCGGAAGATCATCGACAACACGTTCATGATCGCGGCGATGATCAACGGCAATCCGGACCCGGAAGACCTGCGGAAATATTTCCGGGCCCTGAAGCGAGCTCAGCGCGACATCGACTTGCGGCCCGAACTCTACACGCACTATTACGTCAAGGAGTTTCCCGAGCATTTCCACGCCATGATGGACACCCGACGCTGGGGACCGGGCGAGCGCATCGTGTTCGAGCCCTATACCAAGGAGGCGTTCGAGCAATCGTTCGACTGGATCGCCAGGCACCAGATCTTCGGCGATCGCGAGATGCCGTCGGCGCGCTACGAGCAGGCGGTGCTGACGCTGGCGCCGAACTGAGGGATCTCAACCTCATTGGAATGCTGTAGTAAATCCAACGTCCAAGCGAGGAGGCAAGCGATGGCAGCGCAAGTTCAATGGCACCTCTCGGGAGATTATTTCGAGAACTGCAATTGCAGCGTGGTATGTCCGTGTCTCATCTCGAAGGCAGCGCCGCTGACCTCGCGGCCGACCGAGGGGGTCTGTGACGTCCCGGCGATTTTCCACATCGAGAAGGGCAGCTACGGCGACGTGACGCTCGACGGCCTCAACGTCGCGCTGGCGATACACACCCCGGGGCCGATGGCAGACGGCAATTGGACGGTCGGCGCCTACATCGATCAGCGCGCCGACGACAAGCAGACCGAGGCGCTCGGCGCGATCTTCACCGGTGCCGCCGGCGGACCGATGGCGGCTTTCGCGCCGCTGATCGCCAAGAACCTCGGGGCGAAGAAGGTCCCGATCATGTATCGCGTCCAGGGCAAGAAGCGATCGGCGGAAATCCCCGGCGTCCTCAACATGTCGGTCGATCCGCTGCCCACCGCACATCCCAGCGGCGAGATGTGGGTGAACTCCGGCCATCCGATCAGCCCAGACAAGCTGGCACTTGCGGTGGGCGCGGCGGGGAGCACGTTCAGCGATCACGGCATGCGCTGGGACAATTCCGGCAAGAACGGGCATTACGCCCCGATCCGCTGGTCCAATCAGTGAGAAAAAGTCGTGGTCGAAACGTCCTGCACGGCGGCTATAGCTGCAAGAACGTCTCGAACCCGCCGTAGATCAAGCGCTTGCCGTCGAACGGCAGGCTCGACATCGCGCCCTTGAGTCGCGGGTCCGCCATCACCTTGGCGTTGATCAAGTCGCGCTGCTCGCGGGACGCGCAAACGATCCAGGAAAAGGCGACGATCTCGTCCTCCTTCGCCTGCACGGCGCGTGGGAACGAGGTGAGGTTGCCGTAGGGCACGTCGTCGCCGATGCACTCCACGTAGGCGAGCGCTCCGTGCGCCTTCCAGATTTCGCCGACTTTGCGCGCCATCGCCTTGTAGGCCTCGATGTTTTGTTTCGGCACGGCGAGCACGAAACCGTCGACATAGGCCATGTCAGCCTCCTCTCGTTTGGCTTGAACAAAGGGCGATCATGCACTCAACGCCTCGAGCCCTGTGCGCCCCGCCGGCGCGGCGGTGCGGCGGCGCGCCGGGCCGCATCGAGCGCGGCTTTGGCCCAATCGGCCAGCTCGTCGGGCTCGTCATAGAGCCGATCCGGCATGCGCCAATAGGATTTCAGCGCACGCTCGCCCCGCTTGGTGTCGTAGGTGAAGGGGGCGCAACCCTCCCGTTCGAACCGCGCCGCGGTGTGCGCGTCGGTCTTGAGATAGATCATATCGTCGACGATGAGGCCGAACATCACGCCGTCAGCATAGATGCCGGCGCCGCCGAACATGTTGCGCACATGCACCCGGCCGAACGCGGCGAACAGCTCCTGAATGGAATCGGGGTCCACGGCAGGTTTTCCGCTCCACAAACTCCGGGCGTCGTCCCGGCCAAGGCGCCGACGGCGCCGCGAGCCGGGATCCACGAACACCGCGTTCATGGATTCCGGCTCGAGCGCTGGTGCGCTCGGCCGGAATGACGTGGTGATGTTCTACTGGGCGGCTTCGTTCGCGGGGGCGAGTTCGACCGATTCGCCGCAGCCGCAGGCGGAAACCTGGTTCGGGTTGTTGAACACGAATTGCGCCGAGAGCTTGTCGACCCTGAAGTCCATCTCGGTGCCGAGCAGGAACAGCACCGCCTTGGGATCGATCAGGATGCGCACGCCCTTGTCCTCGACGACCTCGTCGGTCGGGCCGACGCGTTCGGCATATTCCATCGTGTAGGCCATCCCGGCGCAGCCGCCGTTCTTGACGCCTACGCGAACGCCGGCGATCGGCTTCTCCGACTTGGCGAGAAGCTCCTTGATGCGCGCGGCAGCGGCATCGCTGAGCCGCATCACCTGGGGCTTGGGCCGCATCGTGGCCATCGTTTGCTCTCCTCGATCCATCCTTATGTGGGGGTAAGCCCGCTTTGGTGCAACTTCCTACCACATATTGAGGGCGACGCGCGCCTCGTCCGACATCCGGCTCGGATCCCAGGGCGGATCCCAGATGACGTTGACCTTGACCTCGCCGACGCCGGGTACGCTCGCGACCGCGTTCTCGACCATGGCGGGGAGCTCGGCCGCCGAAGGGCAGTTCGGCGTCGTGAGCGTCATGTCGACCACGACCTTGCGGTCGTCGGCGATGTCGACCTTGTAGATCAGGCCGAGCTCGTAGATGTCCGCCGGGATCTCCGGGTCATAGACGGTCTTGAGCGCGGCGACGATCTCGGCGGTGAGCCGATCGATCTCCTCGGCCGGCAAGGCGGAGCCCTGCCGGTCCGCGGTCTGCTCGCCCGTGGGAGCCTCGGCCGCCCTCGCCTGCGCCTCGCTCATCTCGTCCACTCTCATGCGAAGAAATCCTGGGCTTTCATCAACGCCTGCGCAAGGCTGTCGACCTCCGCGGCGGTATTGTAGAGGCCGAACGAGGCCCGGCAGGTCGCGGACACGCCATATCGCGCCAACAGCGGCATGGTGCAATGGGTGCCGGCCCGCACCGCCACCCCGGACCGGTCGATGATGGTCGCAACGTCGTGCGGGTGCGCACCCTGCATGTCGAAGGCCACGATCGGCCCCTTTTCGCGCGTCGTGCCGAAAATGCGCACGCGGTTCATCTCGCGCAGGCGCTCGTGGGCGTATTTCACCAGCCCCGCCTCATGCGCCCGGATGCGCGCCTTCCCGATCGAGTTGACATAGTCGATGGCGGCGCCGAGCCCGATCGCCTGCACGATCGCCGGCGTGCCGGCCTCGAACTTGTGCGGCGGATCGCCGTAGGTCACGCGATCCTCGTAGACCTCGCGGATCATCTCGCCGCCGCCGTTGAACGGCCGCATGGCGGCGAGGTGGTCGTAGCGGCCGTAGAGCACGCCGGCGCCGGTCGGCCCGTAAACCTTGTGGCCGGTGAAGACATAGAAATCGCAGCCGATGTCGCGCACGTCGACGTCGAGGTGCACGGCGGCCTGGCTACCGTCGAGCAGCACCGGAATGCCGCGGGCATGCGCGAGGCGAACCACTTCCTTGACCGGCACGATGGTGCCGGTGACGTTCGACATGTGCGTGATCGCCACGAGCCGCGTGCGATCGGTAAGCAGCTCCTCGAAGGCATCGAGCAGGAAATTCCCGCTGTCGTCGATCGGCGCCCATTTGATGACCGCGCCCTGGCGCTCGCGCAGGAAATGCCAGGGCACGACGTTGGAATGGTGCTCCATGATCGAGAGCACGATCTCGTCGCCCGCCCGCACCTGCTCGACGCCGAACGTATAGGCGACGAGATTGATCGCCTCGGTGGCGTTGCGGGTGAAGATGATCTCCTGCGGCTTTTCCGCATTGAGGAAGGCGCGGACCTTCTCGCGCGCGCCCTCGTAAGCCTCGGTCGCCGCATTGGCGAGATAATGCAGGCCGCGATGCACGTTGGAATACTCGGCGGTGTAGGCGTGTTCGAGCCGGTCGAGCACGGCGCGCGGCTTCTGCGCCGAGGCGGCATTGTCGAGATAGACCAGCGGCTTGCCGTAAACCTCGAGCGCCAGCGCCGGAAAATCCTCGCGGATCCGGTCCACATCGTAGCCGCCGTTCTTGACCGCGGGGTGCATCACGCTTGCTTCTTTCTCGCGCGCAGCCATTCGGCCGCCGCGCCCATCAGCGCGTCCTTCACGCCCTCGTGCGCGATCGTCTCGATCGCCTCGCCGACGAAGGCCTGGATCAGCAGCGCCTCGGCTTCGGCCTGCGGAATGCCGCGCGCCTTCAGATAGAACAACATATTCGGGTCCAGCGCCCCGGCGGTCGCCCCGTGGCCGCATTGCACGTCGTCGGCAAAGATCTCGAGCTCCGGCTTGTTGTCGGCTTCGGCGTTCTCGGAGAGCAGCAGCGCCTGCGTCATCATCTTGCCGTCGGTCTTCTGCGCGCCCGGCCGCACGATGATCTTGCCCTGGAACACGCTGCGACTCTCGCCGTCCAGGACCGATTTGTTGAGCTCGCGGCTGAATCCGCCCGGCACGGCGTGGTCGACCACCAGCGTGTTGTCGACATGCTGGCGGCCCTTGATGAGACTTGCGCCGTTGAGAGCGAGATTGGCGCCCTCGCCGGCAAAGCGCACGAACAGCTGGTTGCGCACCACGGCGCCGCCGGTCGTATAGACGAGGCCGTGCAGGCGCGCCTCGCTGCCGAGCAACGCCATCAAGGTCGAAACATGAATCGCCTGAGCGCCTTCGGTGCCGATCTTCACGTGATCGACATGGGCGCGATCGCCGACCAGGAGCTCGAGCGCGGTGTTGACCTGATAGTCGATGCCGTCCGGCCCCTCGTGGCTCTCGATCAGGGTCGCGCGCGCGCCCTCCTCGGCCACGACCAGCGAGCGGGTGAACGAGGCGGCCGCCGTATCCGACCCGAAGGCAAAGACGAGGTGGATCGGCCGGTCGAGCTTGGTGTCGCGGGCGATGTGCAAGAGCGCGCCGTCGCCCATGAACGCGGTGTTGAGCGCGACCGCGACGTCGTCGGTCGGCACGGCCGTACCGAGCCGGCTCGCGATCTGCGGATTGCCTTCGGCCAGCGCCTTGGCCATGGGGGCGATCGTCAGGCCGGGCTCGAGCGCGGCGAGGTCGGAGAGCTCGGCCACGAAGGCGCCGTCGACGAAGGTGATGCGGCGTGCGCCGATGTCGGCAAACAGTTTTCCGGCGCCTTTGCCCCGCTGCTTCGCTTGCGCGTCCGGTGCGGCGGCGAGCGGCTTTGCCTCGCGGATCAGCGCGCGCAAATCGGTGTATTTCCATTCCTCGACGCGTCGATGCGGCAGCCCCCGCGCATCGAAGCTTTGGAATGCCGCCGCGCGCCGCTCGGCGATGCGACGGTCACCCGGAAGCTTCGAGTGCACCGCGGCAAAGGCCTCGGCGAGGGCCGTCTCGGCCGCGGTCTTCATGGGTTTGATCTCGGCGCGCATCACGACAAATCCGCGGTCTCACGCCGCTTCGGTCTGGTATTCGGTGTAGCCGCGCGCCTCCAGCTCCAACGCCAGGTCCTTGCCGCCGGTCTTCACGATGCGGCCCTTGGAGAGCACGTGCACCACGTCGGGCACGATGTAGTTGAGCAGGCGCTGGTAGTGCGTGATCACGATGCTGGCGCGGTCCGGCGAGCGCAGCCGGTTGACGCCGTCGGCGACGATCTTCAGCGCGTCGATATCGAGCCCGGAATCGGTCTCGTCGAGCACGCACAGCCTGGGCTCGAGCAGCGCCATCTGCAGGATCTCGTTGCGCTTCTTCTCGCCGCCGGAAAAGCCGACGTTGACCGCCCGGCGCAGCATTTCCGTCTCGATCCCGAGCCTGCCGGCGACTTCCCTCACCCGCTTCATGAACTCGGGCGTCGAAAGCTCCGCTTCCCCGCGCTTCTTGCGCTGCGCGTTGATCGCGGTGCGCAGGAACGTCATGCTGGTGACGCCGGGGATCTCCAGCGGATATTGGAACGCCAGGAACAGTCCCTTGGCGGCGCGCTCATCGGGCTCCATCGCCAGCATGTCCTCGCCTTCGAATAGCACGCGGCCCTGCGTGACCTCGTATTCCTGCTTGCCGGCGAGCACGTAGGCGAGCGTCGATTTGCCCGATCCGTTCGGCCCCATGATGGCGTGGACCTCGCCGGCGTCGACCGCGAGGTTCAGTCCGTCGAGGATTTTTCTGCCCTCGATCTCGACGTGCAGGTTCTCGACTTCCAGCATGGGCATTCCGACAATTCCTTGCGTTTGTAGTGAGTGAGGGCGGCCGTCCTTCGAGGGCTGCGCCGCACGCGGCCACGGCAGGAGACGGTCGCCCTCGAACCAAGCACCTCGGGACGACGGCTAGCCGACGCTCCCCTCCAGGCTGATCGAGATCAGCTTCTGCGCCTCGACCGCGAACTCCATCGGGAGGTGCTGCAGCACGTCCTTGACGAAGCCGTTGACGATCAGCGCCACCGCCTCTTCCGCGGAAAGCCCGCGCTGCCGGCAATAGAACAGCTGCGCGTCGGAGATCTTCGAGGTGGTCGCCTCGTGCTCGAACACGGCGGACGAATTCTTGGCCTCGATGTAGGGCACGGTATGGGCGCCGCAGTGATCGCCGATCAGGAGCGAGTCGCAATTGGTGAAATTGCGGGCCCCGGTCGCCTTGCGGTGGGCGCTCACCAGGCCCCGATAGGTGTTGTTGGATTTGCCCGCTGCGATGCCCTTGGAGATGATCCGGCTCGAGGAGTTCTTGCCGAGGTGGAGCATCTTGGTGCCGGAATCGACCTGCTGGCGCCCGTTCGAGATCGCGATCGAATAGAACTCCCCGCGCGAATTGTCGCCGCGCAGGATGCAGCTCGGATATTTCCAGGTAATGGCGGAGCCGGTCTCGACCTGGGTCCAGGAGATCTTCGAGTTGCGGCCGCGGCAATCGCCGCGCTTGGTCACGAAATTGTAGATGCCGCCGCGGCCCTCCGCGTCGCCCGGGTACCAGTTCTGCACGGTCGAGTACTTGATCTCGGCGTCGTCGAGCGCGATCAGCTCGACCACCGCGGCGTGCAGCTGGTTCTCGTCGCGCATCGGCGCGGTGCAGCCTTCGAGATAGCTCACGTAGGAGCCCTTGTCGGCGATGATGAGCGTGCGCTCGAACTGGCCGGTGTTCTGCTCGTTGATGCGGAAATAGGTCGAAAGCTCCATCGGGCAGCGCACACCTTCGGGCACGTAGACGAAGGAGCCGTCGGAGAACACCGCCGAATTCAGCGTGGCGAAGAAATTGTCGGTGACCGGCACGACCGACCCGAGATATTTGCGCACCAGTTCCGGGTGCTGCTGGATCGCCTGCGAGATCGGCAGAAAGACCACGCCGGCCTTCTTGAGCTCCTCCTTGAAGGTGGTCGCGACCGAGACCGAATCGAACACCGCGTCGACGGCGACCCGCGAATAGGTGCCCTCGCGTTGAACGCCGGCGAGGATTTCCTGCTCGCGCAGCGGAATGCCGAGCTTCGCGTAGGTCTTGAGGATCTCCGGATCGATCTCGTCGAGCGACTTCGGCCCGACTTTGCGCTTGGGCGCCGCGTAGTAATACATGTCCTGGTAATCGATCAGCGGGTAATCGACCCGCGCCCAGCGCGGCTCGCGCATGGTCAGCCAGCGCCGATAGGCATCGAGCCGCCAATTCAGCATCCATTCCGGCTCGTCCTTCTTGGCCGAAATGAAGCGAACGGTGTCTTCGGAAAGGCCTTTGGGAGCCTTGTCGGATTCGAGATCGGTGACGAACCCGTACTTGTACTGGTCGACGTCGATGCGGCGGACCTGCTCGACGGTCTCTTGCACGGCCGGCATTGTTCCCTCCACTGCGGCTTCAAGGGCCGCGGGTCGGATTGCTCGGGTTATGGTCGTTGCAGCTGCGCTTCAACCTCGCTTGGCCTTCAGGCGGCGATGCCCTCTGAGCCCTTATGTAGGGTACGATACACCTTTTTCCACGCGTCGAGGCCCCGATCAACCTCGGATTCCGTCGTGGAATACCCCAAACTGACGCGAATGGCGCTTTTGGCCAGCTCCGGGCCCAATCCCATGGCCGCCAGCACGTGAGAAGGCTGGACCTTGCCCGAGGAGCAGGCCGCCCCGGACGAGACCGCAACCCCCTCGAGATCCAGCGCGATCACGGCCGTATCGGCCTTCACCCCCGGCACCGCGAACAGGGTGGTATTGGGCAGCCGGTTGGCGTCGGCCCCGAAAATGACCGCATCTGGCGACGTCCGCTTCAATTCGCGTTCGAAACGATCCCGCAGCAGCAATACCTGCCGGTGCTCCTCCGCAAGGGCCTCCCGTGCGGTCGCCGCCGCCGCCCCGAAGCCGGCAATGGCCGCCACGTTCTCGGTACCGGCCCGCGATCCGCGCTCCTGTCCGCCGCCGCGGATCAATGGATCGGCCAGATGCAGGGCCTCGGTCCGGATGACGAGCGCACCGGCACCCTTGGGGCCGCCGAGCTTGTGGCTCGAGATGCGATCGCGACAGCAATGCGGCCCGCGGCCTGGACCGCGTCAACGTGCAGCAGCCCGCCCGCGGCATGGATCATTTCGGAAACGTTTTGAATCGATTGGACGACCCCGCTCTCGTTGTTTGCGAGCATGATGGAGACCAGCGCGCGGTTTCCCGCGCGGGAAAGCTCGGCGAGGCGGGATTCCAGCGCCGCAGGATCAACGATCCCCCGGGCTGTCACCGGGATTTCCTCGACCGCGTCCGAGCGGAAACGCCCGCCGCAACGCACCGACGGGTGCTCGATGGCCGATATCAGCAATCGGTCGCGTGGGCGCCGGTCGCTGCCCACCTCGAGGTGCGGGGTCAGGGCCAGCATATTGGCCTCGGTCGCGCCCGAGGTGAAAATCACGCGGCGCGCCTCGGCTCCGACGAGCGCCGCGACCTCTGCGCGGGCGCGCTCGATGAGCGCCCGGGCGGCGCGGCCTTCCGCATGCACGGAAGACGGATTGCCGACGAGCTCGCAGGCTGCGAGGAACGCGGCGCGGGCCTGCGGGCGCAACGGCGCCGTCGCGTTCCAATCGAGATAGGCCCTTGCCATGTCGGTTCTCGCGTCCTTTATCTCACGGAACGCTTGTTTTTCGCCTTGCTTTTCGCCTTCCGGATCGTGCTAAAAGCAGGCCACAGGGCCGCCAGTGCCGCCGCCCTTGGCGCGTGCCGATAAAACGCCTGACGGCCCAAAAACTTAGAAGGCTTGCAGCTCGTAGCGTGCATGCGCCGCTTGCGTCAAGCGCGCGGGAATTCCCATTTGATTGTCGAGGTGCTTGCCTATGCCAGAGGTCATCTTCACCGGTCCCGCAGGACGGATCGAGGGCAGGTACCACCCGGCCCGGCAGAAGAACGCGCCGATCGCCATCGTGCTCCATCCGCACCCGCAGTTCGGCGGCACGATGAACCACCAGATCGTCTACCAGCTCTATTATGCGTTCGCGCATCGAAATTTTGCCGTGCTGCGGTTCAATTTCCGCGGCGTCGGCCGCAGCCAAGGGGCCTTCGATCACGGCCAGGGCGAATTGTCGGATGCCGCCTCGGCGCTCGACTGGGCGCAATCGCTCAATCCGGAAGCGCGCAGCTGCTGGATTGCCGGCTTCTCGTTCGGCTCCTGGATCGGCATGCAATTGCTGATGCGGCGGCCGGAGATCGAGGGCTTCATCTCCATTTGCCCGCCCGCCAACCTCTACGATTTTTCCTTCCTGGCGCCCTGCCCTTCCTCTGGCCTCATCATCCATGGCGACAAGGATGCGGTGGTCCCGGCCAAGGATGTGACCAGCCTGGTCGAAAAGCTCAAGACTCAGAAGGGCATCATCATCGACCAGAAAATCGTTCCGGGGGCGAACCATTTTTTCGACGGCAAGGTCGAGCCCCTGATGCAGGCGGTCAACCTCTATCTCGACAAGCGGCTCAAGGGCGACCGCAAGACCAGCGCGGCTTGATCCCTCCCCTTTTAGTGGAGGGTCGGCGCGAAGCGCCGGGGTGGGGTTCGCGTGCGAGCAATCCCCAGCCGGCTCGCGTCTGAGACGCTAACCGCCGCATCCCTTTGAGGGGCCTGCGGGTCATCACACCTCCAAAAACATTGTCGGGTACAAAGAGAGGGATCGCGCCTAGTCTCGATGGCAAGAAATGGTCCCGTTGCATGCAGCCGATCGGCCAGACGGAAGAGCGATGAACGACACCCAAGATCTTCAGCAGCTTCTCGCGCAACGAGATCGGCTCACACATCGGTTGAGAGCGCACGATCGAATGATTTCAGCGCTGCGGTTAATCAGTTTGGTCGCCCTGCCTGTTTTCCTTGTCTGGGCGGTTTTTGCGTGGCGGGCTGGAGCCATCGACATTGGGATGACGGCATGGATGGTCCCGCTCGCATTGCTCTTTGCCTTCATCTTGACCCGAGAGTTTCGGTTCCAGGACAAGGTCGTCGGCGTTTTTGAGGTGATCATGCTCCTCACGGGACAATACGTATGGGCTCGGGATGACCCGGAAATGCTTCGGCGGGACCTGGTCGATTGCGAGACCAAAATCGCAGAATTACAACGCCAAAATGATCCTGGGCGCCGGGGGTAAGGTGCTGGCTAGCTGTTTCTAGGCGCTCCGCCCGGCTCGCGCCTGCGACGCTCGCCACCCTCCCATTCAGGAGAGGGATTACGGCGTAACCACCACGCCCCCAATCATCGGCTGCGCCACCCCCGTCGTGGTCGGGAACGTGATCGGCAGGCCGCGCAAGGTCCGCACCGCCAGATAGGCGAAGGCCTGCGCTTCGAGCGCGTCGGCGGACCAACCCACAGCATCGGCGGTGATCACGGTCGCGGGCGCGAGCCGCGCCGCGAGCATCCGCATCAGAGTCGCGTTGCGGGCGCCGCCCCCGGCCACGATCCAGGTGCGCGGCGGCCGCGGCAGCAAATCGACGGCTCGCGCGACCGCGACCGCCGTCACCGCGGTCAGGGTAGCGGCGCCGTCCGCAACCGAGTGGCCGGAGAGATCGAGCCGGAAGGCGTTGCGATCGAGCGATTTGGGGAACGGCAGGCTGAAGAACGGGTGCGTGAGCACCCCTGCGATGGACGTTTCATCCACCCGCCCGCGCGCCGCCTCGGCCCCGCCTTCGTCGTGGGCTTTTCCGGTACGCGCCAGCATGAAATCGTCGATCAAGGCGTTGCCGGGCCCGGTATCGAAGGCGATCATCGCCTGCGAGCCGTCGAGATAGGTCAGATTGGCAACGCCGCCGACGTTGAGCACTGCCGTCGGACCCGCCCTGTCGAGTTTCTCCACCAGCGCGCGATGGAACACCGGCACGAGCGGCGCGCCCTGCCCGCCCGCCGCGACATCGGCCGCGCGGAAATCGAACGCGACCGCAATCCCCAGCCGCCGCGCCAGCGCCTGGCCGTCGCCGAGCTGCACGGTGAGACCGGCATCGGGGCGATGCAGCACGGTCTGGCCGTGGAATCCCACGACCGCGATGTCTTTGCCGAGCCCGTGGTCGCGAAGGAAGCTTTCGGTCGCCTGCGCATGCGCTTCGGTCACCAGCGCCTCGGCTTCGCCAAGCGCGCCCGGACGCGCGTTGCGGTCGGCAAGACCCGCGGCATCGGCGAGCGCCCGGCGCAACAGCTCGCGTTCCGGCGGCGTGTAAGGCCGGCAGGCGCTTGGCCCGAAGCCCGCGACCCGCTCGCCGTCGGTCTCGATCAGCGCGACGTCCACGCCGTCGAGCGAGGTTCCGCTCATCAGGCCGACGGCACGGACGGGGTCCATGCGGCGTTCCTTTGGTTGAATCCGACGGGAGACCTGTTACACCACCGGCCCGCCCGGGTGGAATTGCCGCGCCGGGTTTTTCCGCGACGGGCACGCCCATGAGCGCCTTTAAATCCGAATTCCTGCGCGTGCTCG
>WNGE01006009.1_pt1 | contig 16176 bp, 18 predicted proteins | sample 5400651 | NCBI WGS metagenome assembly WNGE01 (sample SAMN13153370, study PRJNA577476) | soil metagenome | isolation source: 60 cm soil or saprolite under grassland replicate 2 | place: USA:California | collected 2016-06-15 | reverse complement strand
AGGCAGGCGCAACGGCGCCGCTCGGCGTTTCATGTCGCGATGATAGTAGCCGCGCGCGGGTGACCGGCTCCGGCAAGGAGAGCGACCGGCTACGACGACGAGCGCGACCAGGTACGCGCCGCCTACGCAGAACTGCGTAAACAGATACGGGCTGCCTACGCAAAACTGCGTAAGAAACTGCCATCCGCTGCCCGACGACGCGCCCGGGTCGGCGACGCGACGATCGCTTCCGTGACTCAACCAACGGAGGCCCCATGACCGACGTGGTGTCGACGCTCGACGATCGCCAAGGCTCACCTGATGCACCGCGGCGGGACCGCTGGGCAGACTCGCGGGCCTGGCCTTTCGCCGGCGGGGAGGAATCCTCATCGCCCGGGCCGGTCCCGTCCCAGTAAGGCAGACGGCGGCTACCGGCAACTCCGGGCAGCCGCCGCCGTACGACGGCGAGCGCAGTCGGCGACGAGCCGTCCTCCACGAGGGGGACGACGCCCGAATCACACGTCGTGACTCAACTAACCTGAAGGAGCATACTTTGCGGAAAGTATTCGCCGGCCTCGCGGCCCTGCTGGTGCTGGCCGTCGTAGCCCAGTTCTTCCTCGCCGCGAGCGGTGCGTTCGATACGGCGCCCAAGGACGAGTCCTTCCAGGTGCATCGTGGCCTGGGCTACGGGATCGTCCTGTTTGCGGTCCTGTTGACGATCGTCGCCGCGCTGGCCCGGATGCCGGGCCGGCTCATCGGAATGACTGGTCTGGTCGCCGGGCTGGGCGTTGTACAGGGCCTGATCCGGGCGCTCGCCGACGCGTTCGACGGCACGGGCGACACCAGCACGACAGCCGGCCAGTTGGTCTTCGGTCTGCACGCGATCAACGCTCTGGTCATCCTGGCGGTGGCGGTGACCGTCGCCCGGCGGGCGCGGGCGCTGTCGAGGTCCGCGGTGACCACTCGGGCGGCCGGCGCGGGCAACGCCGCGGGGGTGTCCGGACCAGCAGCCGGACCGGCTCAGTCGGCGTCATGACAACGGGTCAGTTGATCATCGTGGACCATGTGGTGGCGCTGCTGAGCGTTGCCGCGTGGTCCGCGACCGGCGCCACGGCGGGTGCCCGGCGGACCCGGCTCGCGCTCGGCCTCCTCGCGGCGGCGGTGCTGGTGACTCTTGTCCGGGTGGCCACGGTGGCGATGCTGGCCGCTCGGGGCTGGTGGTTCGTGCGGGAGAAGGTGCTGCTGGGCCTGCCGATGCTGGGTGCCGTCGGGTTGGCCGCCGTCCTGATCGCCGGCCCGCGGCTGCTCGCGGCGCGGCGCGCGCCGGAAGCCGGGATACCCGCCAGCCGGGCGATGGGCGACGGGGTACCGGCAAGTAGCGTGGTCTTGCTGCTCACCGCCGGGTACGCGGCCCTGGCCGGGCTCGTGGTGACCTTCCTGGCCGGTTACCCCCTGACCTGGAGCACCGCGTTGATCGCCAGCTCCGCCGTCGGCGCGGGCGCGTTGCTGACCGCGCGCGTGGTGGCGGCGCCGGCCGGCACCGCCGGCGACGCCGACATCGCACCCACCCGGGCACCGCCCGGAACGCCCGGGTTCTCGCGCCGCCGGTTCATCGGCCTGGCCGGTGGAGCGGTCGTGGCGAGTACCGGCGCAACCGGCGTCGGCCTGTTGTTCATGCCGGTTGAACCGGTCGCTACCGGAGGCGGTCCCGGACGGTCGTCAAGCTCCGGACGGGCCGTGTCGGTGGCCGACCTGCGGGGGGCCGGCGCACCGGCACCGGGCGGCACGAGGCGGCAGTACACGCTCACCGCGCGGATCGCCACCGTCCGGCTCCCGTCCGGACGTGAGATCCAGGCATGGACCTACAACGGCCGGGTACCCGGTCCGCCGATCACCGCCACCGAGGGCGATCTGATCGAGGTGACGCTGCGCAACACCGACATCGACGACGGAGTGACCCTGCACTGGCACGGCTACGACGTGGCGTGCGGCGAAGACGGCGTACCGGGCGTGACCCAGGACGCGGTGGCACCCGGCGAGGAGTTCGTCTACCGGTTCCGCGCCGATCAGGTGGGAACCTACTGGTACCACACCCACCAGGCGTCGCATCGTGGCGTGCGCCGGGGGCTGTACGGGACCCTCGTCGTGACACCTCGCGGACAGCAGGTGGATGCCGAGCAGCTGGATCTGACGCTGCCCGTGCACACGTTCGACGGCACTGTCGTGCTCGCCGATCAGGACAGGCGCACGGAACACACCGCGCCGGCCGGCACCAAGGTGCGGTTGCGGCTGGTCAACACCGACTCGGGTCCACACCGGTTCGCGCTCGCCGGAACGCCCTCCCGGGTGAGGGCCGTCGACGGCCGGGACCTCAACCAACCCGGCGAGGTCAGCGCCGCCGGACTGCGCCTGCCCGCGGGCGGACGGTACGACCTGGTCTTCGTCATGGCGGACACGCCGGTCGCGCTCGTCCTCGACAACGATCATACCGGCGGCCTCCGGCTGCGTCCGGATGATCACGCCGGCACCGGCGGCGAGGACACGGCCGTCGAGGACACCTCCGGCTGGCCCGAGCTCGACCTGCTGGGCTACGGAACGCCCGTACGCGCAGACGGTCAACGGCCGTGGTCACCCGTCGATCCCGGACCAGCTCGTCGCCGAGGGCGATCTCGTCCGGTTCACCGTGGTCAACCGGGGCCTGGAAACCCACCCCTGGCATCTGCACGGCCATTCCGTGCTGATCCTGTCCAGGAACGGTACGCCGTCGTCCGGCAGTCCGTTGTGGATGGACACGTTCGACGTCCGCCCAGGGGAGGTGTGGGAGGTCGCGTTCAAGGCCACGAACCCGGGGATCTGGATGAACCACTGCCACAACCTGCCCCACGTACAGCAGGGAATGATGCTGCGGCTCTGCTACGACGGGGTCACCACACCATTCCACGGCTCGCACACCGCCCACGGGGCCGGTACGGTCAGGAACAGAAGCCATGGCCACTGACCCGCCGTCGGCTGATCGTCGCTCGGCCCCGTGCCCAGACGACCCCACCTCGGATCTCGTTGCGCAGGTGCACGACCACAGCCGCGCCGTCATCGAAGCGGAGCTGCGCAGGCTGGCCCGCAGGGCCCCGTCCCTGCGTCCGGACGACCTGGACATCATCGACGCGGCTCTGGACGAGCTCGCGGAGTCCCTGCTCCTGGCCCGGCTGCGCAGCCTGCCACAGCACACCGCACGGCTGAAGCGCCTCTTCGGCATCGCGAGGAAGGACCCGTGACGCATTCCGATCGGTCCGCCACCCCGCAGGAGCGGCGCGCCCCGCGACGATCGGACCACGACGAGGGATGGTTGAGCGATGAAAGTGCTGGTTACCGGCGGCAGGTGTGTTGGGTCGTGAGCTGGTGCGGCGACTGGGTGACCGGTCCGAGGTTCGGATGCTGAGTCGGCGCCCACCGCGGGACCGGGTTTGTGCGGGGTGACCTAGAACCGGCGAAGGTCTCGCCGACGCCGACGCCGACGCCGACGCCGACGCCGTCGACGGCGTGGACGTGGTCGCGCACTGTGCGAGCGCGGCCGACTACCGGAGCCCCCATCGACGGCGTCGTACGGCACGAACTGACCGAAGAGGGCGACCACACCATCCTCGTCTTCACCCACCAGGGTTTGAGTGTGCGCAACGCGCAGGGCTTCCTTCCCGGGGGGCATGCGTTCCTCGACCGCCTGGAGGCCCACCTCGCCGGCGAGGAGATCCCCGGCTGGAGCAAGCGCTACGAGGAAGTCGCCCCCGTCTACACATAGACACCGCGCCACCGGCGACCCAATCCCCGCAGCGCGGACCAGATTCAACGAGACAACCCGACGCAAATGCCGCTCATGGACCAGATTCGGTGAGACCCAGCGCCAGGATCGCGTCTCGCTGAATTTGGTCCCCGCAGGTCAGCGCCACGCCGCCCGGACCACATGCAACGAGACAGGACACGAGCTGCCGGCCGTGGACCGGCGCCGCGACGGTCAGGCGCAGCCGTGACGAGCCGCGATATCGTCGGCCGTCTAGTGGAACTCGGCTGACTCCGGCGCGCGGCGCGGCTCGGCGAAGATTGCGCCGATCTTGGACTTGTTCGGGTACTTGATCTCCAATCACAGGGCCAACTCCAAGATCGGCGCAGTCTTGGATGGCGGGCGGCGATGAGTTTCTGGGGCTGTCGGCGTCTAACCCCTTTGACACGAGCTCCGAGCGAGAGGGGAGACCCTGGCATGCAACCACCAACCATAGGCAGCATCCTGTTGGCAAGTACCGACCCGGGCCGGCTGCGTGCCTGGTACGAGCGGGCGTTCGGAGTGGCGGCCGACATTGACGGCTTCATCCGGCTCGGCGGTGTCGGCCTGCTGGTCGACGGCCGCGACGACGTGGCGGCACGCAGCGTGGAGCCGGCCCGCGTGATCATCAACCTGCACGTCGACGATGCCCGCGCGACCGCACGGCACCTGGATAGCCTCGGCGTGACCTGGGTGGCGAAGGTCGAGTACCGGGAGCCGGCCGGCGCATGGTTTGCCACCGCGGTCGACCCGGACGGCAACTACGTCCAGATCATCGAGCTGACCAGCGAGTACTGGGCGGCCCGTCGGCGGCGCGCGCGGGAGGCCGGTGCGTCCGAAGCCGGTGCGCCCGAGGCCGGCTTGCTGGAGGCCGGCTCCGTGGCGACCCGCCTGCCGGCACAGGACCTGGTGCGCGCGAGGCGGTTCTACGCCGAGAAGCTGGGGTTGCGGCCCGTCGAGACGCGGCCGGGCGGGCTGCGCTACGAGTGCGGGGACGGTAGCGGCTTCGCGCTGTTCGAGTCCACCGGCCGGCCGTCGGGTGAGCACACCCAGATGGGCTGGAATGTCGATGGCATCGAGGCGGTGGTTGCCGAGCTGCGCGGCCGCGGAGTGGTGTTCGAGGACGTCGACGTACCGGGGCTGCGCACGGTTGACGGTATCGCCGAGGTGGCCGGCAACTACCCGTCGGCTGGCGGCGCTGGCGAGCGGGCCGCGTGGTTCCGCGATAGCGAAGGCAACCTGTTGGGCGTGGGCCAGGCGGTGCCCCCAAGAGAGCGGGAGAGCTGAGCATGCCTACCGAAGTCCTTGCGGTGCCGGGCGCGCACCTGCACTACCAGGTACGGGGGTCAGGCCCGGTACTGCTGCTGATTCCTGGCGGGGTCATGGACGCTGCGATGTTCGCCCGGGTGGTTGTGCCGCTCGCCGACCGGTACACCGTGGTGACTTACGACCCGCGGGGCATCTCGTCCAGCACGCTCGACGGCCCGGCAGCGGACGTGCCGGTCGACCTCCAGGCTGCCATGCACACCCTCTTCGTCGGCGACTTCGACGCCCGCATCTCCCAGATCGCCGAGCGGGGCCTGGAGCCGGCCGAGCGCGAGACCTACGCCAACGGCGTGCGCAAGGCCACCTTCCGCGACCCGGACGGCAACGAGATCGGATCCGGCGGCGCGCCGGCCTGACTGAGACGGACGATTTTCGTCGGTTCGGGTCTCGATTTGCGGTCGGCCCGTTCGACGCACGGGTATGACTGACACCATGACCGAGCCGATCTCGACGCGCAATCTCGACCGATACGGGTCCTCGGAGCTGCCGTGGAGCCGCCCGCGCGACATCCTGGCCAGCGACACGCCCGAGGCCGACCTGACGTTCTTCGTGGCGACCGTGCGGCCCGACGGGCGGCCGCACTCGGCGGGCGTCGGGGCCGCATGGGTGGACGGCGCGCTGTACTTCACGAGCGGGCCGGGCACGCTCAAGTCGCGCAACCTGGCGGCGAATCCGGCGTGTAGTGTGTCGGTGCGCTTGCGCGGCATCGACCTGGTGCTGGAGGGCGAGGCCCACCGGGTCACCGATTCGTCCACTTTGGAGCGTGTGGCGGCCGTTTACCGCACGGGCGGCTGGCCGGCTTCGGTGGAGGGCGACGCGCTCACGGCCCCGTACAGCGCGCCCAGCGCGGGCCCCGCGCCCTGGCACCTGTACCGCCTCATGCTGCACACCGCCGTCGGCGTGGCCACCGCCGAGCCCCACGGCGCCACCCGCTGGGACTTCGCCCACTAAGCCGGCCGGCCCACCTCCACCGGCCAGGCCCAGCGCCCGGCAGCCCAACGGCCGCGGCACCCGACCGCTGCGGCCCGACGGCCCTGACGGCTGTGCGGCCGGCAGCGGCACCCGGCGGCCAACTGACCGCCCGCCCGCGAGCCTCGCCCAGGGCCGGCACTAGGCGAGGCTCGCTGAAAAGCAAGGTCGGCAAAGTCACTGGAGCGACGGGAAGCTTCAGTTCGGGAACCGCACCGGACAGCGGCCGAGCTAAGTCTTCACCTCGTCATACCGGCCTGATCGCCGCCGCGCTCGCCCGGCCCTGTTCGTGAAGCGACCGCGCCGCGTCGTTCCCGCCGCTTCGCCAGCGGTTGGCGAGGTTCGGGCTGGAACTTCACCCGGCCAAGACGCGGCTGATCGAGTTCGGGCGGTGCGCCGCCCGTGACCGGGCGGCGCGGGGTCTGGGTAAACCGGAGACGTTCGACTTTCTGGGCCTTACGCACATCTGCGCGAAGTCCAGGTCCGGGCGGTTCTGGCTGCGGCGTATCACGATCGCGAAACGGATGCGGGCGAAGCTGCACGAGGTCAAAGACCAACTCAAACGTCGCCGGTATCAGCCCGTCTCGGTGCAGGGGCGGTGGTTGGAAACCGTGGTGCGTGGGCATCTCGCCTACTACGCCGTGCCCGGCAACAACGACGCGGTCAACGCATTCCGCTACCAGGTGACCCGGCACTGGTTCCAGGCGCCGCGGCGCCGCAGCCACCGCACCCGGATCACCTGGGCGCGGATGAACGGGATCGCGACTCGATGGCTACCCAAGGTCCGGGTGATGCATCCCTTCCCGGAGGTGCGCTTCGCCGCCAGAACCTGAGGCAGGAGCCCAGTGCGGTAGTCCCGCACGCTGGGATCCGTGCGGGGGCCGCCCGTGAGGCGGTCCCTACCGCGACACGTGCCCCCGGGTGGAGATAAGCCTGCACAGGGGAACCGGGGTGGATGGTGCCGTTGACCTGCGGCTACTCGTGCGCTGACGGGGATGTATTGCCCATGCGGAGCTGCGTAGGTCAGTACTCGTGTCACTTGGGCTACTAGGTAGCGGCAGGCGTTTCCTCGTGTGTGGACGTCCAGGTGGCGAGCTGGTTGAGTGCCTGCTGCGACGGGGAGTCGGGTTCGGCGGTGTAGGCGACGATGGTCAGGCCGGGGTCGGCGGGGATCTCCAGTGCGTCGTAGTTGAGGGTGAGGTCGCCGACGATCGGGTGGTGGAATGGCTGGACGCCGCTGCGGTAGTACTTCACGTCGTGCGCGGCCCAACGCACCCGGAACTCCTGGCTGCGCGTCGACAGTTCGCCGACCAGGTCGGTGAGCGCGCGGTCGTAAGGGTCGCGGCCGGCCTCGGCGCGCAGGCTGCCGACGGCGGCGTGGGCGATGCCGTCCCAGTCGCCGTAGAACTGGGTCGAGCGGCGGTCGAGGAAGATGAACCGGGCGAGGTTGACTGGGCGGTGCGGGTCGAGGAACGCCGGCGAGTACAGCGCATACCCGAGCTTGTTGGCGGACAGGATGTCGAGCCGCCCATTGCGTACGAACGCCGCCGTCCCGGTCATGGAGTCGAGGATGCGCTGCACGCTCGGCCGTACCCGCTCGCGCGTTGGTCGCCGTGTGGGACGTCTGGCGTTGGCCGTGCGGATGAGGTCGGTGAGGTGTGCCCGCTCGACGTCGTCGAGCTGAAGCGCCCGGGCGAGCGCGTCGAGCACGTCGTCGGACACGCCGCGGGCGTCGCCGCGTTCCAGCCGGGTGTAGTACTCGATCGAGATGCCGGCCAGCAGCGCGACCTCCTCGCGGCGCAGCCCGGCCACGCGCCGCTTCCCGCCATAGTTCGGTAGGGCCGCCTGCTTGGGGGTGATCTTGGCGCGGCGGGTGGTGAGGAACTGGCGGATCTCCCCGCGGAGGTCGTTCCTGCTGCTCACGCCTCAAGGTTACGGAGGCACACGGTGGGTAGGGAGTCCCTATCAGTACCCCCTATCAGCAGGGACTCCCTGGTGCCCGCGACGCGTGGTTCCGTGGAGGTGCCGCCGCGATTGACGTGGCCGACTGCCGCGCCGGACCGGCGTGGATCACGCACCACCGGGAGATCTTCTGATGTCGATGTTCGTCGCTGCCGTACGGCAGCGGGTCACCCCTGCCCGACGCGGCAATGCCAGCTCCGGGTTCACGCTGACGGCCGCCGTGCTCGGCTTCCTCGTGATCACCCTCGACGCTGTGGTGGTCAACGTCGCGTTGCCGGTGATGCGGCGCGAGCTGGGCGGCGGCATTGCCGGACTGCAGTGGGTGGTGGACGGCTACACGCTGATGTTCGCCGCGGTGCTGCTCTCGGCCGGGGCGCTGACCGACCGAATCGGCGCGCGCAGGGCATTCGCGGCCGGCCTGACGGTGTTCGTGGCCGCCTCGGCGGCGTGCGGCCTGGCGCCGAGCCTGGCCGCGCTGGTCACGGCCCGGTTCGCCCAGGGCGCGGCGGCCGCGGTGATGATGCCGTCGTCGATGGCGCTGATCGGCCAGGCGTACGCGGATCGGGCCCGGCGGGCGCGGGCGGTTGCGGTGTGGGCGATGGGCGGCGCGGTCGCATCCTCGTCCGGCCCGGTCGTGGGCGGTCTGCTGACCCTGGTGTCGTGGCGGTTGATCTTCTTCATCAACCTGCCGGCCGGCGCGGTCGCGCTGGCTTTGCTGGCCCGTACGCGGCGGTCGCCGCACCGGGCGGTGCCGTTCGACTGGGTCGGACAGGTCACGGCGATCCTGGCGATGGGCGGTCTGATCTATGGGGCGATCGAGGCCGGCACCGCCGGCTTGGCCGCGCCTCGGGTGCTGGCCGCGTTCGCGGTGGCGGTGCTGGCGCTGGCCGTTTTCTTTGCGGCCCAGGCCCGTGGGGCGCATCCGATGGTGCCGCTGGACCTGTTCCGGTCCCGCACTGTGACCGTCGCCGTGGTCGTCGGGTTCGCGTTCATTGTTGGCTACTACGGGCTGCCGTTCGTGATGAGCCTGTACCTGCAGCAGCTACGCGGCCTGTCGCCGTTCACCACCGGCGCGGCGTTCCTGCCGATGATGCTGATCGGCGCGGTGCTGACCCCGTTCAGCGCCCGCATCGCCGAACGGCTCGGCGCCCGGCTGGTCATCACCGCGGGCTTGGCCTTGATGACGGCGGGCCTGGCCATTGTCGCCCTCGTGCCGTCGGCGACACCGGTTTGGGCGTTGGCCGCGCTGATGGTCCTCGTCGGGCTGGCCGGTCCGTTGGTGATGCCTCCGGTGACCGCGGTCCTGCTCAATGGCGTCCCTGGGTATCGGGCGGGTACGGCCAGCGGCGTGTTCAATACCAGCCGCCAGGTCGGCGGTGCGCTGTCGGTGGCGGTCTTCGGCGCGCTGCTGGCCGGCCCGGCCGGTTTCCTGGCCGGCTTGCGGACCAGTCTGCTGCTCGCCGCCGGGGTCGCGCTCGCCGCGGCGGCATCCGGCCTGCTGCTCAAGCCGCCCCCGCGGCGGGGACAACCGGCAACCGGCACGGCGTCGGCGCTAGCGGCCAACGCCACGGCTGAAACCGCTCGCAGACTGGAGGTGGCAACGCGATGAACATCTGGACCGGTGACGAACTCGACCGGATCGGCACCGCTGACGAACTACAGATCGCGCCCCTGAGCCGGGACGGGTCCCTGCATCCCTACACGACGATCTGGGTGGTGCGGGTCGGCGACGACCTGTACGTGCGCTCCTACCGGGGACGCGGCGGAGGCTGGTTCCGCCACGTGCTGCACCGCCATCAGGGCCGGATCCGGGCCGGGGGTATCGAGCGCGACGTCACCTTCGAAGAGGCCGCCGACGCCGACCAGGCTGCGATCGACCAGGCCTACCGGAGCAAGTACGCCGGCTACAGCCGCACCTACGTCGACCCGATGGTCAGCCCTGACGCGACCGCGGCAACGCTGCGGCTGACTCCCCGCTGACTCGCCACCGGTTCGCCTATGGCCCCAGACACACATCGCCGACCTCGTAACGGAAAGGACGACAGACATGGCAGACGACACAGACCGCAAGGAACCGTCGGGCGCCGAGAAGATGTTCGGCGACTTCGCACCCGCACTGGTGGGCTTCACCGACGACGTCCTGTTCGGACAGGTCTGGACACGCCCCGAGCTGTCGCCGAAGGAGCGCAGCCTCGTCACCGTGGCCGCCCTGACCACCAGTGGGAACACCGAACAGCTCGGCTACCACCTCGGGCTGGCCAAGCAGAACGGCGCCAGCGAGCAGGAACTCATCGAAGCGATCACGCACCTGGCCTTCTACGCCGGGTGGCCCAAAGCCATGTCCGCGATGGCCGTGGCCAAGCAGGTCTTCCACGGTACCTGAAGCGGCAACTGAACCCGCGATCGTGACGGCCCAGGCGCCGCCACGACCGGACTGGACAACCAGAAGGGACATCAACCATGCGAGGAGTAGTGCTCCACGCCCCCCGGGACGTGCGCGTCGAACAGCGCGACACCCCCACCATCATCGACCCGACCGACGCGATCATCCGGCTGTCCGCGACCTGTGTGTGCGGCTCGGACCTGTGGGACTACCGCGGCATCAACCCGATCACCCAGCCGACCCCGATGGGTCACGAGTACGTCGGGATCGTCGAGGAGGTCGGCAGCGAGGTCACCACGATCCGGCCCGGCCAGTTCGTGATCGGCTCGTTCTTCGCCTCCGACAACACCTGCCCGATCTGCCGGGCCGGCTACCACAGCGCGTGCGTGCACAAGGAGTACGTGGGCGCGGGCGGGGCGCAGGCCGAACTGCTGCGCGTACCGCTGGCCGACGGCACCCTCGTGGCCACCCCGGACCTCCCGTCCGATGACCTGATTCCGAGCCTGCTCGCTGCCTCGGACGTGCTCGGCACCGGCTGGTTCGGCGCGGTCGCCGCGCAGGCAGCGCCGGGCAAGACGGTCGCGGTGGTCGGTGACGGCGCGGTGGGTCTGCTCGCGGTGCTCGCCGCCAAGCAGCTCGGCGCGCAGCGGATCATCGCGATGAGCCGACACGAGGACCGGCAGAAGCTGGCGTTGGAGTTCGGCGCGACCGAGATCGTCACCGAGCGCGGCGACGAGGGCGTGACGAAGATCAAACAGCTCACCGACGGGCTGGGTGCGCACTCGGTGATCGAGGCGGTCGGCACCCAGGAGTCAATGATGCAGGCGATACGGTCCACCCGCCCCGGCGGGCACGTCGGCTACGTCGGCGTCGCCCACGGCGTCGAGTTGCCCGGCACGGAGCTGTTCTACTCCCACGTGCACCTGCATGGTGGCCCCGCCCCAGTGCGCCGGTTCCTGCCCGAGCTGATCGACCTGATCTGGAATCGGACGATCGACCCGGGCAAGGTGTTCGACCTGACCCTGCCGCTCGACGAGGCGGCCGAAGGGTACCGGGCGATGGATCAGCGCCGCGCCGTCAAAGCACTGCTGCGGCCGTAACCCCGTACCGACTAATCGATCGACACTTCGTTCACGAACGCGTCCTGATCTCGAAGGAGCACAGGTGGAACTCAAGCCCATCAGCCCCACCGCCACCTCGCCATGCTCGAAGGCGTCCCCGGAGGCGATGGCACCACCACCCTGGCGGCGACGGTTCCGGCTCCGGCGCGCACGACGGCCGTCCGTACCCAACCTGGCGCTACGGTACGCAACCAGACCCAAGCATCCCTGACCGTCCGGTCGTGCCGATGTGAGCGCGTTGACCGGGCAGCGCCGTCACGATCCAGTTCATTCATGAGTACCTGCGCGAGCAGTGAGACCGGGTAGGCGCGGCCGACCAGGTGGTCCCCGCGGCGGCCGACTATGCCGCTCCGTCGCGATCGTTGGCCGGTCGCCGATCTCCAATGGGGAAGCACGAGGGTGTGAGTCACGAGATACGGCCCGTCCGACACCGCTGCGTGACAGGGCTTACCCGATTCGTTTCGGCCGGGCCGCTCAGCAAGACCCGGACTGGACACTGGCCTGCCCGAAGTCGTTCGCCCGACCAGCCACGAAACAGCTCCATTGGGTCACACCTATGTGTGCCGGAAAGTCGGTCAACTTCACGCAGTCTGTGAGCCTTCGGCCGGTGCGCCCCAGCGGTTGCAGCGCTGCTGGCCTTCGCCCGATCGGAGCATCGATACGCTATGTCCGCCTCGGCCGCTACTCAACCGGGCCGCACCGGGCTGGGCATGGCGCCGGCGCGAACCTACCGTTACGTCAAGGGACGGCGCGACGGAGGTGGGCCAGAATGGCCAAGGACGAGCGGGTCGAGCGACTGCCGAAGAAAGCATACGAGGCGGAGCTGTTCCGGCTGCAGGGCGAGCTGGTCAGGCTTCAGGAATGGGTACGCGCGGAAGGTGCCCGGGTCGTGGTCGTCTTCGAGGGGAGGGACGCGGCCGGCAAGGGGAGCACGATCAAGCGGGTCAGCGAGTACCTCAACCCGCGTCTTGCCCGTATTGCCGCGCTGCCGGCGCCGACCGAACGCGAGCGCAGCCAGTGGTACTTCCAGCGGTATATCGAGCACTTCCCAGCCGCAGGTGAGATCGTTCTGTTCGACCGCAGCTGGTACAACCGGGCCGGTGTCGAGCGGGTGATGGGCTTCTGCAGCAAGGAGGAGTACATGCGCTTCCTGCACCAGTGTCCGATCTTCGAGCGGCTGCTGGTCGAGGACGGAATCCTGCTGCGCAAGTACTGGTTCTCGGTCAGCGACAGGGAGCAGGAGTCGCGGTTCCGCTCGCGATTGCAGGACCCGATGAGGCGCTGGAAACTGTCCCCGATGGATCTGGAGTCGATCAGCCGCTGGGAGGAGTACTCCCGGGCTAAGGACGAGATGTTCCTGTACACCGACATTCCCGAGGCGCCGTGGTACGTCGTCGAGAGCGAGGACAAGCGCCGGGCCCGCGTCAATATGATCGCTCACCTGATCTCCACGGTTCCCTACCACGAAGTGCAGCGGGTGCCATTGGAGCTGCCGCCCCGGCCGCCGTCGACCGGTTACCGGCGCGTTCCGCGGGATATGCAGACGCTCGTGCCCGACCACGCCGACGCGCTGGTGGGACAGCCGGCGCCAGAGCCGGTCGGAAAGCCGGCGGGCAAGTCCGCCGGAAAGCCGGCAGGCAAGCGATCCGGCAAGATTGCGCACGTCGGGAAGGTGTAGGTGTCTCCATACCGGACAAGATGCGTACCGGTCCAGCGCGACCAGCTCGATCGCGGGCAGGATTGTTTACGTCGTCTGGCCGGCGATCACGATGTCGGGCCTGCGACCGCTCGCCGACACTAGCGTCGACGACCTCGCCGAGCTCGGGTCGGCTTGAGCGCAATCGTTCGCCTTCGTCGCCGCCGGCCGACGAGGAAACGCTGCCTCAGCTACCGCTGACCAGCCGGCGCCCGTCGGATCGGGGAAACCGTCGGGACCGGATCGTTAGTGAGGAGTCGATCTTGGATGGCTGGACTTAAGACGGTGACCGAACCAAGGGATAGGCTCCCCCGATGGGGAAACGTACGATCGCCGACTGGCGGGCGGCCGGCGAGAACGGCGACGCCATGGCTGCCGCGGCGTGCCTCGCGCCCGACGTCGAGGTGATCTCGCCGCTCACCGCGCAGTTCCGCTTCCGTGGGCCGGCGCAGGTCACCGACATGCTCGCGAGCGCGTTTGAGGTCATCCACGACATTCGCTTCCACACCGAGGTCGGTGACGGCGACACGTGGGCGCTGTTCTATCACGGCCGGACCGGTCGGGAGGCGGTCGAGGAGGCGCAGCTGCTGCGGCTGAACGCCGACGGGCTGATCCGCGAGCTCACCCTGTTCGGGCGGCCGCTGCCGGCACTGACCCAGGTGATGGCGGGCATCGGTCCCCGTCTACTGCGTCGCCAGCGCCAGCCGGGCCTAGCCCGCTTCGTCACGCTGGCGACTGCCCCACTGAACGCGATGACCCACATGGGCGAGCGCACGTTGCTCCCGAAGGCTGACCCGAACCGCACCCGCTGACCGCCTGCCTCGACCTGCAGGACGGCCCGGTAACGCCTGTTCGGTCACGCTGACCTCCACCAATACCGGGCGGAGTGTCACGCAGGTCCTGATACCGATCTGGGCCGGAGTGTGGCAGCGGCTGCACGAGCTGTTGCTGGCCGAGCTGCCTGCCGCGCCGGCGGCACCTGATCTCCAGCCATGGTCACCTGTGTACTCCTTCAACACGAAGTCGATCTCATACACAAACCATCTGACACGCCCTCACCAAGGACCCCTACCCCGCGTCTCGCCGCGCGCACGGTCGCGGATGTTCATAGAGATCCCCTTCGATGTCAGCCGGGGAGCATAGGCCATGATCCAGGCCGAGACTCGTCCCGCCCCCGGACCGCCCCCGTTATCGCCCCGGAGCCGCTGGGAATGCGTCTACTCGGTCTCAACAGGACCTGTACCGAGACGGCGACTCGCCCGTTTCTGACGCGCTGGGCCGGGTAGGCCTCGTCGAGCTCTCGTCCTGATCAAGTCACCAAAGGTAGAAGATTATGCGCCGCGTCGCCGTATTCGTGCTGCTCGTGCCCGCCGCCTTCGCCGCTGGCTGCACGCGCACCTCCGGTAACACCGCACCAGCCAAGCCCACCCGGGCCACACCGACCTCGACCACGTCGGGCCGGACGATTGCCGCCAGCGGCGCCTTCGTTGCGTACGCCCCTGGTGCGAGCGCAATTACCTACGACCCGACTCTGGTACCGGTGGGTGCGACAGCAACCGTGACCATCACGCAGATGGCCTTACCCACGCGGGTCCAGTTGATCGTCGCCGGCCTGCGACCCAACCGCGGCTACGGCGCACACCTGCACACCAACCCGTGCGGTCCGACCGGTGAAGCCGCAGGCCCCCACTACCAGCACCACCACGATCCCGCCGCATCCGCGTCCCGGCCCTCGGTGGACCCGTCCTACGCCAACCCACAAAACGAGGTCTGGCTCGACTTCACCACCGACGGCAACGGCAGAGCCTCCGCCACCGCCACTCACCCGTGGACGTTCGGTACCAACGCTCGATCATTGATCATCCACGCCATGACCACCAAGACGGCACCCGGCGAAGCCGGTACCGCTGGTGCCCGCGCCGCCTGCCTAGCCCTGCCCGCGTGATCCCTCGACGCCCGGCCTCGTGCGGACCGACCGCCGGCAGCTGCGCTTCGCAAGCTCCCGGGGTGACGGCGAGCTACCGTAAACCAGACAAAAGCGAACCTTGACGTATCTCGGCACGTGCAGCGGACCGCATCGCGGTGCGGGCGAACGCGGCAAACCCGGCGCAGGAAACCGCGGATCTCGGGGTAGGGCCGGAAAGACCGGGAAGGCGGGAACGGCGGGATGGCGTGCTTCGACCCGGCAGCGGTTTCGAAGAAGGCAATGCGTGGGTCTCAGGAGGGTGAGGTTTCGTGGACGTGGAGATCACGCTGCGGGTGGACGGGACGGAGCATCGCCTCGTCGTGGACACCCGCACGGCACTGCTGGACGCCCTGCGCGAGCGTCTGGGGATCACCAGCCCGAAGAAGGGCTGCGATCATGGGCAATGCGGCGCCTGTACCGTGCTGCTCGACGGCTACCGGGCCAACAGCTGCCTGGCGCTCGCGGTGGCGCACCAGGGGGCGGAGATCGTCACGGCCGCGGGACTCGCGGCCGGCGATGGCCTGCACCCGGCATAGTCGTCGATGTGCGGGCGCGGGACGAGCCCGGCCCACATTGCATGAACTGGCACCGTACAGGCTGTGGCCCGCAACCGTGTGGTCGCGGGGCGTCGAGGCCCCGCGACCACACGGATAGGGAGATCAGCTAACGGTGACCCTCAGGATGATGTCGGAGCCGTTGGCCGCACCGCCGTTGTTGTCGCAGTTGGTGGTGCTCAACCAGAACTGGTCGACTCCGGGCACCTTGGTCACGGTCCTGAGACGACCGTAGGTGCCGACGTAGTACGCGGTCGGCGTGCCGGTGCTCTCTCCACTCAGGATCGGGATCCGCCACAGCCGCTCGCCGCGCAGCGCGGCCATGTAGACCACATCCCGGACGATGGCGATGCCACTGGGCGAAGCCACATCCACGGACCACTGCCGCTTCGGGTTCTCCATGCCCGAG
>WNGE01013347.1_pt1 | contig 16186 bp, 1 predicted proteins | sample 5400651 | NCBI WGS metagenome assembly WNGE01 (sample SAMN13153370, study PRJNA577476) | soil metagenome | isolation source: 60 cm soil or saprolite under grassland replicate 2 | place: USA:California | collected 2016-06-15 | reverse complement strand
CACGTCGATGTAGCCGCGGTTGTTCAGCGTCCCCGCGGACACCGCGGAGCCGCCGCTCGGGTCGACGAGGTCGGCCGTCGGGCCCTGCGCGGTGAACGACACGACCTGCTCGAGGTTCGGGAAGCCGCCGCTGTGCAGCTTGCCGCCGGTGAACGTGACGTCGACGTGGCCGGTCGCGAAGTGGCCGGTCAGGTAGTAGCGCCAGCGGCCGTTCGGCAGCTGGACCGGTGTGCCTGTGTCGTCCACGAGCGCCGCGGTGCTGCCGGTCGGGCCGGTGATCGAAAGCTCGCCGGCGTCGATGGTGCCGATCGTGCTGCCCGACACCGGGTTGAAGACGACGTCGATGTACGTTCGGTCGTTCGTGCCGGACAGGTCGTTGTAGTTCACCGGCGTCAGCGTCTCGACGAGCTTCGTGAACGACCACGTGCCGGTGACGATGTGGACGATCACCTTGTCGGCGCCGGCCGGATCGCCCACGGGCCGCGGCGTCCCGGCGGTGCGGAAGGTGCCCTTGATCCCGAAGCGGAACGTGTTCGGCTCGTCGGTGACGGGCGTCGGCTTGACGGTCGTGTCGACGGAGATCGTGCGGCCGGTCGAGCCGTCGAGGCTCAGCGTGACCTCATCGCCCGTGATCGAGCTCGGGTCGATCGCATAGCCGTCCGGCGCATCCGGCAGCACGACGTCGAGGAAGAACGGATCCTCGACGTCGGCCGGAGCGGTGTCGGGCGGCGTCGTCTGCGGCGTGTCGGGCGTGTACGACCACGAGCCCGCGATGAACGTCAGGACGACCTTCGGCGGCACCGTGACGCCGTTCTCGTCCGTGCTCTCGCTGGAGAAGAAGCCGTTCAGCCAGTAGCGATACTGGTTGCCGCCGAGGCTGTACGGAGCCTGCGAGCCGTCGATCTGGATCGTGCCGAGGCCGCTGCCGCTGAGCCGGAACTCGGGGGCGAGGTCGAGGATCGACGCGGGGTCGATCGTGTAGCCGGAGGCCGGCGTCGGGAAGATGACGTCGATGTAGTTCCGGCCGTTCAGCACGTTCACGTCGATGCCGCTGCCGCCGGCCGGATCGACGAGCTGGCCGGTCGGGCCTTGCACCGTCGTGTGCCGGGCGTCGGCCGTCGAGCCGAGGTTGCCGAGGCTGTCCTGCCACGTCGCGGCCCTCGAGACGCTGAAGACGATGTCGACCGCGCCGACGCTCCACGCCATCCCGTTGGAGGTCGCGACGTAGCGGAACGTCTTCACGCCCGCGTCGCGGAGGCGCGCGTAGAAGGCGTCGTCGGTCTCCGTCGCGCCCTTCGTGAGCTTCGTCGCGACGAGCGCGCCGCTCGCCGCATCCTGGACGAACACGATCGGCGTCGGCGTGCCGGAGAGCGTGACGCCCGCCGCCCCGGCGCCGGAGATCGTGAACTCGTCGCCGGAGTCGAGGATCGTGCTGTAGTCGAGGTCTGCGCCCGGCGTCGCGTGGAACGACACGTCGACGTAGATCGGCGAGCTGCCGGGCGTCGAGGCGCTCCCCGACGTGTCGTTGTCGAGGTACTCGGTCGTCGTGTTGTCGGAGAGCGTCGCGATCAGGAGGAAGGCGCCGCCGTTCAGCGAGCGGAAGATCTTCCGCGCCGTCGTGCCTGCTGGGCCGAGCTCGATGTTCGAGAGCTGGATCTGCTTCGCGGCGACACTGATCGGGGCGGACAAGACGCCGCGCGCGCTCTCGGCGCTCCCGGCCATGAAGCTGATCGCGTAGCGGTAGCTGCCGTTCAGGGAGCCGGTCTCCTCGTTGGAGACGACCGCGGTCGGCGCGGTAACCGGGGCCCCGTCGCGCGAGCCGTTGGCGACGACGACGTCGATCGTGTCGCCAGCGAACGGCCCGCCGACCTCGGCCGTCGGCTGGACGATCGTGAAGGTGCCGCCGGAGGCGACGTTCGAGACGCCGGCGGAGTCCTGCCACTTCGCGGCTGCGAACGTGACGGTGACCTGCCCGAGCGTCGTGAAGTCCCCGCCGACGTAGAAGCGGTAGATGTTGCCGCTGATGTTCGTCGGCTTCGCGTCGGTCGTCGTCAGGATCGCGGGGCCGCTGCTGAGCGTGATCTCGTCGCCGTCGACCGTCGTGCCGTTGACGGTGTGCGAGCTCTGCGCGATCAGCTCGACGTCGATGTAGTGCCGGTTGATCGTCGACGGCGTGGTGACGGTCGCCGTCGCGTCCGTGTTCGGCTGGACGTTGCCGCTCGAGTCGCGGTACTGCCACTTGTTGGCGACAAAGTTCAGAGTGACCGTGTCGCCCGTCTGGTAGGAGCCCTTCGTCCAGTAGCGGTACGTCGTGCCCGTGACGAGCACCGGCGCCTGCGTCGTGTCGAGCGTGACGCGGTTGCCCGTCGAGCTGATGGTGAACTCGTCGCCGTTGATCGACGCCGTGTCGAGCTGGCCGCCGCTCGGGACGGTGTACATGTAGTCGATGAAGCCGCGGCCGTTGAGGTCGCCGAGCGAGACGCTGTCGCCCTGGCGCGGGCCGGCGAGCCCGCCGATCGGGTTCGGCGCCGGCGCGCGCGGGACGCTGAACTCGACCGGCTGGCCGGACGCGTTCCGGAAGCCCATCTTGAGCTTGCCCTCGACGGTGAGGAACCGGACCTGATCCGGGATGTCGGCGAGGAAGAGCACGGTCGCCGCACCGGAGGTGATCCGCGACAGGTCGGCGTAGAGCTTGCCGCTGACGCTGAGCGCGCCGTCGAAGAAGTTGAGGAGGCCGATGATCAGGAACTTGCCGTCGGTCGAGAACTTCACCACGACCTGGCCGTTGAAGAGCGCCTCGCTCGTGTAGATGTCGAAGATCTTCGCCGAGCCGGTGATCGTCATCGGCGCCGTGAAGGCGGCGGCGAAGCCGCTCATGCCCGGGTTCTGCTTCAGCAGGCGCGCCTGCGTGGCGACCTGCGTCTTGAGCGTGGCGAGCCAGTCCTCCGGCGAGATCGCCGCAGGCGGCTGGAAGTCCTTGCCGCGCAGCTGCTCGGGATCGTCGATCGACGGGAGCGTCTTGAAGAACTCGACGCTCGCGAAGAAGTCGTTCATCGCGATCCCGAAGGGCGGGTAGATCACGATCGGCGTCGGCAGGTTCGCCTCGAGCGCGACGGAGAGCGGGCCGAGCTCGGAAAGGCCGATGCGGATCGTGATACCGCCGATGCCGGCGAACTTGAAGCCGCCGTCGAGACCCGCGTAGAAGACGCGCTGGTCGACGCGGGTGACCGTGTCGAGGTCGGGGATGATCCGGCCGCCCGCGTCGAGCTTGAGGATGCCGCCTACGAGCTGGGCGTTGATCTCGCCTCCGAACATGTTGCCCTTGACGGACACGCCGAAGGCGTTGATGCCGACGATCGGGAACTCGCCGCGGATCAGCTTCCCGACGTCGATCTGGATGCCGTCGATGACGCCCGAGAACTCGAGGTTCGGGATCGCGTGGATGCCCTCGACGCTCGCTGAGAGGATCAGCGTGAAGTCGGTCGGGTCGGCCTCGATGTTCCGCCATGTGATCCCGATCGAGTTGATGTGGATCGGCAGCCAGCTCGGCCACTTGAAGCTGTCGCCGTTCGCACCGCCGACGCTGAGGAAGACGCCGAAGCCGAGCTTCGTCTTGAACGAGCCGTCGCCGAGGAACGCGAAGTTCCGCGCCTCGCCCGTGATCGCGACGCTGCCGATGTTCACCGCCGCGCCGATCGACGTGAAGCTGACCATTTCCTGCGTCGGGCCGGCACCGGTGTTGAGCACGAAGCCGGTGGCGGTCAGCGTCAGGAACGAGCCGAGCTGGATCTTGAGCGTGTCGACGTTGAAGCGCAGGGCTTTGAACTCGCCGTCCGCAAACTCGACCGTCGCGCGCAGGGCCTCGGTATCGGGGGTGTCCGGACCGTCGCTGATCGTGCCGCTGACGGGCTTGCCCGGCAGGAAGCGGACGCCGCCCGAGGCGAAGAAGAGGCTCGACCCGTTGTCGAGCGTCGGGCCGCCGCCGTCGTGGAACGTGACGCCGAAGTTCGAGACCCCGACCCGGAGGTCGTCGAACTCGAGCAGCCCGAGCAGGCTGATCGGCGTGCCGTCGGTCTTGCGAATCGTGAGCGAGGCGTTCCCGAGCTTGAACCCGTCGGTGCGGACGGTCAGGCCCGGAATGACGTTCGGCTGCGTGCCGAACGGGGTGATCTGCGCGCTCACGCCGAACGCCGGGAAGGTCACGTCCGCCGTGCCGACCGTGAGGAGCGTCTGCGCCGCGCCGTTGTGCTTCGACGGGTCGTAGTTCGGATCCCACTGGACGTGGATCCCGGCGCCCGTCGCGATAACGACGCCCGGCACCTCGACACGCACCGTCGCGACGTCGACGCTGAACTTGCCCGGCACGCTGAACGCGTTGAGGATCGCCTGGAAGTTGCCCGACGGGACCGCGGTGAACGCGGCGATCAGGTCGACGTCGACCTCGAACTTGCCGAGGATGCCGGTGAGCCTCGCGCTCATGCCGCCCGTCCCGCCCGAGCCGAAGCCGAGCGAGGCCGAGTTGACGCCGATCGCCACGGTCAGCGCGAGCGTCGTGCCGCGGAGCTTGACGTCGGCAAGGCTGAGCGAGGGGCCCTCGAGCGAGAGCGGGCCGAGGTTGATCGCGTTGGATGCGGTGCCGGCGGTCTGGACGTCGGTGGCGACGGTGAAGGACGTCTTCGACGCGACGTTTGTGAGCGTCCCGCCGCCCGCCGTCCACTTGTTCGCGAGGAACTCGACGTTGACGACGCCGGCGTTGAACATCTGGAGCACCGGCACGCCGGTCGCCGGCTTGAGCTTGTAGCGCCACGTCGTCGCGTCGAGCTTCTCCACCTCGAAGCTCGTCGTCGAGAAGAGGTTGTTGAGCGTGTTCGCGCCGGTCGTCGTCGTCAGGCGGATCTCGTCGCCGTTGATGCTCGCGTCGTCGATCGGCTGCGACGCGACGAACTTGATGTCGATGTAGCCGCGCGCCGCGAGAACGCTCGCGTTGATGACGGAGCCGCCGCTCGGCCCGAGCAGGATCGCCGTGGGCGGCGGCGGCCCGGTCGGCGGCGCGAAGAAGACCGAGAAGCTCTGCGTGGAAACCGCGTTCGAGACGTTGCGGGTGTCGTTGAAGGAGCCCGCGATGAACTGGACGTTGACGGTGTTGTCGAGGAGGTCGGTGACGAGGGCGCCGGTGAACGAGTAGCGGAACGTCCTCGAGTCGAGCTGCGTCGCGTGGCCGTTGACGACGAGGTTGACGGCCGGCCCGTCGAGCGTGAACTCGGGGTTGTCGTCGATGATCGACTCGGGATCGATCGTCTCGCCCGGGTTGAGGCTCGAGTAGATGACGTCGATGTGGCCCGAGTTCGCGCTGTCGAAGGCGACGTCGCGGATCTGCTGGCCGGCGTACGGGGAGGCGAGATCGGCGGTCGGCGCGCGCAGGGCGGTGGCCGGGGCCGAGATGGTCGCCGTCGTGTTGAAGATCCGGAAGCCGGAGACCCGGATGTCCTCGAGGCTGAAGGGGAGTCCCCCGCCGAAACTGAAGCGCGCCGCGCCGCGGATGCCGAAGACCGACGTGAGCGAACCCTCGAACGGGATGCTGATCCCGACCTCCGCCACCGGGATGTCGACGTCGATGCGACCGGACGGCGCGACGGTGAAGTCGATGGCGCCGCTCAGCGTGACGACGTGGCCGAAGTCGATCACGGCGGCGTTGTCGATCGTGCCGACGCTGAACTTCTCGATGAAGCTCGGCGAGGTGAAGACGACCGGGATGTTCGGGCCGCCGGTGATCGGGATGCTCGCGTTGATCGCCCGGTTCGTCTTGTTCACCCGCACGACGACCGGCGCGCTGAGCGTGACGAAGCTGCCGATGCCGACGAGGCTCGCGGTGCCCGTGGCGTAGATCGCGAACTGGCCGCCGCCGAAATCGACGACGCCGACGCGGGCGCCGGTAACGAGGACGCCGACCGCGTTCGGGTTGACCGTGCCGTTCGCGTTGCGGTAGGGGCCATCGCCCAGGAAGAGCTCGACGGTCTGTGCGCCGTACAGCGTCGCCCCCGCCGTCGAGCCGCTGCCGGACTGGAACGTGAAGTCGCCGGAGAGCGTGAGGATGTCGCCGAAGTTGATCGAGACGTGGGCGAGATCCACGCGGAACGAGTTTGCCTTGACGTTGACGCGGATCGGCGTGCCGTTGACCGTCACCGTCTGATCTACATCGAGGCTGGTGTCGTTCGGATTCGCTGGCGGGCCGCGCGTGTTCACCATCAGGACGACCTTCGTGCTCGCGTCGGCGCCCGGCAGCGTGACGTTGAACGTGCCCGAGAAGACAGCAGCGACGCCGTCCGGGTAGAGGATCATCGCGCCGCTGCCGCCGGTCAGCTGCACGGGCGGCTGGCCGCTGACGAGGTTCGGGCCCGTGCCCCCGACGCCCATCTCGACGTTCGTCGCGGCGATGCGGACGAGCTTCACGCCGCCGACCGAGATCTGCTCGAACTGGAAGTTGCCGTGCAGCGTGCCGGTGATGCCGAGCGCGCGCACCTTGATGTCGACGCCCGTCGCCACGAGTCGCAGGTACGGCCCGCCGATCGCGGCGGGAAGGACGAGGTGCTCGGTGCCCGTGCCGACGTTGAAGATCTCGTCGACGTCGTGCGTGATCGTGTTGATCGCGAGCTTCACGTCGGCCTCGAACTTCACGCCGGTCTGGCCCGTCGTGACGCTGCCGAACGTGAAGGAGAGCGGCACAGTGAACTCCGCGGCGACGCCGCCGTCCGCAACGAAGATGTTCCCAGAGACGGACGGCTTCTGCGGGTCACAGCCGATGCTGAAGATCGCGGGATCGCCCACCGCGAAGCAGAGATGGTCGACGTGGATCTTGATCACCTTCGTGAGGTTCTGGCGCGTCGTCGACTCGAAGAAGATGGTCGCGCCGAGTCTGAGTCCAAAGGCGGCGATCGTGACCGTGCCGTTGGCGCGCAGCAGCTCGCTGTCCCAGCCGTCCGCGCCGCCGAGCGTCATCTTGGCGTTGCCATCGCCGGTCGGGACGTCGATCGTCCGCGTCAGCAGGTTGACGACGTGGCCGGGGTCGTTCGAGCCGTTGACCTCGATCAGCAGGTTGGTGGCGCTGATCGTGACGTCGAACGGGTTGACGAACGAGATGCCGCTCGCCGTCGCCCGGAGCGCGTAGTAGCTGAGCGGCGATGCCGTTGCACCGGGCGCCACGACCGGCTTCATCAGCGCGAGCCCGAAGTCAATGTTGTCGAACTTGAGCCCGATCGCGTTGCCGGGGCTCGCCGGGGCGGTGACGTTGCCGTCAGTGTCGGTGACCCAGTAGGGGCCGCCGAGGCCGACGAAGGCATACACGTCGTGCGCGCCGATCTTGATCACCGACATGTCGACGGGCGTCGAGTTCGGGCCGCTGCCGGTGCGCGCAACCGCGGTCAGCACGTCGCCCTGCTCAAACGCGAACTCGCCGCTGATGAAGACGAACTGGCTGATCGACAGCGTCACGTTCGCCGTCGCGCGCAGGAGCCGGTCGGTGTAGTCGATCGCGACCGGCGTGCCGCCCGTGGGCACCGAGAGGCCGTTCGTGCCGAACGTCGCCTGGAAGTCGACGACCCGCGGATTGTTGGCGTTGCTGCCGTTGACCTTGATCTTCAGCTTCTTCACGTCGAGCGTGAGCGCGTCGATGCCCACGAGCTGCACGGTGCCGCCCGCGAAGATTGCGTAGTAGCTCTCCGTCTTGAAGGCGTCCTCGCTCGGCTTGATGAGCGCGATGCCGAGGTTCACGGCGCTGACGGCGAGGCCGAGCGCGCCGCCGGCCTCGGCGGCGGTCGGGGCGCGGACGGTGCCGTCGGTGTTGGTCACCCAGTACGGGCCGTTGGCGCCGACGAACGCATAGCCGTTGCTGATCCCGATCTTGAGGATGTTCGCCACGCGGGTCGCGCCGTTGTCGAGCGTCACGGTCTGTTCCGCCCGTCGGGATGCTGAGCTTCTCGTTCGGCAGGAGCCGGAAGTTGATGCCGGGCACGTCGAGCGTCCCGTTCTTGCCCGTGTTCATCTGGACCTCGAGCGTCCCGCCGATGTCGAAGCCGTCGATGCCGACGAGCGCGCCGGTGCCGCGCGCGCGGAGCGCGAAGTACTTCACGCCCGCCGCCGTCGTCGCCGAGACGAGGCCGAGGCTCAGGTTCTGGAACGCGACGCCGACTGCGCCGTTCACGTCCGGATCGTCGCCACCGTCGAAGCGGCCGTTGTTGTCGCTGTCCGGGTTGCCGGTGCCTGCGAAGAGGTTCCCCTTGTTGAGGCCGATCTCGAGCGCCTCCACGGAGACGGCGGAGCCGCCGACCGGCGTCACGAGCAGCGTCTCCTTCGTGATCGCGAAGCTCGCGGTCGCCCAGACGAAACTAGCGAGCCTGAGCGCGACGGTGCCGCCGACGGAGAGCTCGACCGTGTCAGTCAGGTTGAGGCCGAAGAGCCCGCCGGTCGTGAAGGTGGCCCAGTTGAGCTTCGTCGTGCCGGTCGCGACCTTGTTGAGGCGCACGAAGCCGTTCGTGATGTGGAGGTCCGCGAGGTCGATGCCGTTGAGGTCCGCCGAGAGGAAGGAGATCTCGAGGCCCGTGAACGTGTTCGTCGCGGTCTTGACCGAGGCAAGGTTGAGGTTGACGCCGCTGAGCCCGAACCCGACCGTGCCGTTGTGCACGGTGTGGTGGTCCGCATCGAGGCTGCCGCCGACGCCGACCCAGAGGCTCAGGTCGGAGATCGTGAGGTGGATCGCCTGGGCGTTCGTAAGCGTCACGGAGCCGCCGGTGCCGCTGAGCCCGGCCTGCTGGGTGAGCGTGAACGTGCCGCTCGCCGCGACGAAGCCGTTCCCGACGCTGACGCCGAGCGTGCCGCCGACGCTCAGCGGGACGTCGCCGGATAGCGAGAAGCCGAAGCTCCCGCCGCCGTCAGTCGTGAGCAACGACCAGTTGAGCGGCGTGGCCCCGTCGGTCGCCTTGTTCACCTTCACGTCGAGGCTCGTGACGAAGAGATCGATCCCCGGGATGCCGACAAGCGAGGCGTTGGCCACGGTCAGCCGCACGCCGGTGTAGCTCGTCAGCCCGGACTTCACGGCGGCGACGGTCAGGTTGACTCCGCTCGCCGTGATGCCGACGGTGCCGGGCGTGACCGCGGTATGCGCGGCGTTCAGGCCGCCGCCGACCCCGGCCCAGAACGAGGCGTTCGTGATCGTCAGCTTGAGCGCGCTCTGGCTCGCGACCGGGCCGCCGGAGACGATCGAATTCTCGAGCGTGAACGTGCCGGCCGCAGCGACGAAGCCGCCGATGTTGAGGCCGAGCGTGCCGCCGACGCTGAGCGGCGTGCCGGCGCCGAGGTCGAGGCTGAAGTTCGCGCCGCTGCCGTCGATCGTGAGCACCGACCAGTTCAGCGGGGTCGGCGAAGTGCCGCCGGACGCCTTGTTCACCTTCACCTTGACCGCCGACACGAACAGGTCGACGCCGTCGATGCCGACGAGGCTCGCGTTGTCGACGCCGAGCAGCAGGCCCGTGTAGCTCGTGAGGCCGTTCTTGATCGCACCGAGCGTGAGGTTGATCCCGCTCGCCGTGATGCCGACGGTGCCCGGCGTGATCGCGTCGTGCGTCGCGTTGAGGCTGCCGCCGACGCCGACCCACAGCGAGCCGCTGCTGATGACGAGCTTGAGCGCGCTCGCGTGGCTGAGGCCGGAGCCGGAGACGAACGACTGCGTGAGGTCGAACCGGCCCGCGGCGGCGACGAAGCCGCCGATGTTGACGCCCAGGGTGGCGGCGACCTTCAGGTCTGTCCCGGCGGAGAGAGCGAGACCGAACTTCGTGCCGCCCGTGCCGTCGATCGTCAGCGCGTTCCAGTCGAGGACGCCGGCGACGGTCGACTTGTTCACCTGGACGTCGAGCGCGGTGACGAAGAGCTCCACGCCGTCGACGCCGACGAGCGACGCGCTGCCGACGCTGAGGAGCATGCCCGTGTACGAGGCGGCTGGAGCGGTCGTCGTGATCGTGCCGAGCGTGAGGTTGACGTCGCTCGCCGAGATGCCCACCGTGCCCGGCGTGACCGCGTTGTGTGCGGCGTTGAGGCCGCCGCCCACGCCGGCCCAGAGCGAGGCGCTCGAGACCGTCAGCTTGAGCGCGTCCTGGCTCGTCAGGCCGGAGCCGGAGACCTTCGTCTTCAGGAGCCCGAAGGTGCCGGCCGCGGCGACGAACCCGTCAGCGATGCTGACGCCGAGCGTCCCCTCGACGCTGAGCGAGGTCGCGCCGAAGAGGGTCAGGCCGAGGGTCGGGAAATTCCGCCAGTCGAGCGGGGTCGGGTTCACGCCGCCGGTCGCGGTGTTGACCTTCACGTCGAGGGCGGAGACGAAGAGGTCGAGGCCCGGGATCCCGTTCAGGGAGGCGGTGGCGACGGTGAGGCGGAAGCCGGTGTACTTCGTTGCTCCGTCGGTGATCGAGACGATCGTCACGCCGACGCCACTCGCGGAGATCCCGATCGACCCGTCGGTGACAGTCGTGCCGGCGCGGGAGCCGCCGATCCCGGCAAAGACGTGCCCGCCGGTGATGACGACGCTAAGGGCCTTGCTCGGGCCAGACAGCGGCGAGCCGGTCACGTCCTTGACCGTGAGGGTGAACGTCCCTGAGATGAAGACGAAGTCCGCGATCGTGATGCCGACCGCCGCACCAACTGCCACATCGAGGTTTTCGTCGATCGCGGCGAACTTGAGGTCGGCCGGGCTGACGTTGGACCAGTCGAGCTTCGTCCCGACCGGCGTCACGCTGTTGACGCGCAGGAACGCGTTGGCGATGTCGAAGCTGAACGCGCTCCCGAGCCCGGTCAGCGACGCGCTCGCGACCAGCAGGTCGAGCGCCATGTAGGCGGGGCCGGTGCCCTGCTGCACGGTGACGATCCGCGCCGAGACGCCGGAGGCGTCCAGGCCGGTGCCGGCGGTGACCGTCTTGCCGCTGCGGCTGCCGCCGACGCCGGCGAACAGGTGGCCGCCGCTGATCTGCAGGTCGAGCACGTCGGCGGCGGCCAGGTCGATCGTGCCGTCGGTGACGTGCACGCCCGTCTGCGTCGTCAGCGTGAACGTGCCGCCGAGGAAGACCGAGCCGCCGACCGTCAGGCCGATGTCCCCACCCGCCTGGAGCTTCGCCACGTCCAGATCGAGCGTGATGTCCGTCGTGCCGTCGCCGTCCGCGTCGACGGGGACGCCGCCCGCAAACCCAGAGATAGCCGTCGTCCAGTGCAGCTCGTCGGCAGCGGCCGAGACGCCGGACGGCTCGTAGAAGCCGCTCGCGCGGTTGATCTCGACGACGACGTTCGCGCCGTCGGCGCTAAAGGCGGACCCGATCCCGTCGAGCGTCGCGCTCGGGATCGAAGACTTGAGGGTGAGCCAGCTTCGGTGATCGCCCGCGGCCTGATCGGAGGCCGACGGGGTGACGACTGCGAGTGCGAGCGTCCCACCGGTGGCGGTGAAGCGCGGCCCGTTCGGGATGCCGATCGAGAGGCCGGCCGGCTGAACGGTGAGGCCGAGCGTCGTGAGCGTTGCGCCGACGAGATCCGGCGGGCCGCGGGCGCCGAGGCCGGTCGGGACCTCGCTCGGGACGATGTCGCCGTCGTGATCGGCGTCAACGTCGACCGTCTGCTGCCTGTAGACGAACGAGACGGTGCCGTCGACGAAGTCGAAGACGCGGATGGTGCCGGTGCCGGAGGCCTGGATCAGTCCCTGCGTGAGAGTGATGCCGGTCGACCCCACGACGAGCTGGTCGCCCGCCGGCGGCGGACCGGCGGTGCCGTAGCTCGAGTCGTTGTTCAGGTCGAGATCGTCGGTCCAGTCGAGCGGCGTCGCGTTCGTCGCTGCGGTGCCGCCGGGGCCGTCCGGATCGACGGCACCGCGCGCAAGATTCAGCGAGAGACCGAGATTCGAGAGCGTAAGCGTCAGCCCGGTCACGCCGTCGAACGACGCGCCGCTAATCGTGCCCTGAACTGCGATCCAGGTCCGGTCGTCCGCGCCGGCAGAGGGCGCCGGCGCCTCGGCGGCAGCGAGAGCGAGGGTGCCGCCGGGCGAGGTGAGGTGCGGCCCGGACGGATTGCCGACGGTCGCGGCGACGTTCGTGAGGCCGAGCGTCAGGAGTAGTGCGCCTGTGAGGTTGCCGGTCGTGAGCTCGACGCCGATGAGGCTTCGGGTAAGGCTGAAGTCGGCCGTCGCGACGATGAAGCCGTCGGCGATCGACAGGCTCGTCAGGTAGCCCGAGATCGTCGTCGTTCCGTCCGTCAGGTCGACGTTCGCGGCGGTGACACCCGTCCAGTCAAGCGGCGACGCGGCCGTCGTGGCGGCGCTGCCCGTCGTGCCGTCCGGATCGAGGACGCCTGAGGCGCTGTTGAGCTTCACCGTGCCCGAGCCGGCAGCGATCGTGCCCGAGACGACTGTGCCGAACACGACCGAGCCACCGAGCGAGGTTCCCTCGACGCCGATCCACTCGCGCGTATCGGTGGCAGGGCTCGTGGGCGCTGCGGGGGCGAGGTTCGAAACGGCCACCATGCCGCTGAACGTCACGCCGAATGTCGACGAGCCGATCGAGAGGTTCGCGTTCGCGATCGAGTAGGTCGTGAGATGCGCACCCTGCTCGCCCTCGACCGAGTCGACCGTCGAGTCGCCGTCGAGGTCGACATCGACCGTCGTCGAGGCGAACGACACGTCGCCGGAGCCGGTGAGAAGGCCGTTGAGCAGGTCGACCTGGGCTCCGATCGATGATCCTTCGGCCTGCGCGCCCGCTGCATCGATCGTCACGTCGCCGGCGGTCGGCGTCGTGACGGTCACGGCGCCCGCACCGGAAAAGTCGACCGCGTGGCCGTCCGCCTTGCCGTTGAACGAGACGGAGAGCGCGCCCGTCGAGAACGTGAGGAGCGACAGGCCATCGAGCTGCCCGTCGACGACCGCCTTCGCTGCATGCCAGGCGCGGTTGGACGGCTTGTGCACGAGCACCGCGGCAGCGAGCTTCGTGATCACTGCGTTGAACCCGACTTCGTGGCTCGAGCCGTGATTCGCACCGATAAACATGTCACCGCTCGAGAGCCCGACCGTGAAGAGCCTCACGTTCGAGACCGTGGTGGCGTCGTCGAGTGCGATGCTCGCGAGCGTCGAGGCAGTGAAGTTGACGTTGCCGCTTACGTAGACGAAATCGCCGAGCGAGAAGTCGACGAGCCCGCCGTGGTTCGTGATCGTGCCGCTCACTGCGCCATCGTCGCCGAACCAGAAGGCGTCGCGGAAGGTGCCTTCGTCGATGTTCTCGCTGTTGGCGAACGCGATCGTGCCGCGGCCGAGCGCGCGTAGCGTGCCGGTGTCGACGCCGTTCAGCGTCCAGAGGTTCTGCACGTTCGGCCCGGTGAGCGTGTCGCTGCCGGCACCGCCGTCGAAGGTATAGGCACCGGCTCCAACGGCCTCGTTGAAGACGACGCGGTCGTCGCCGATGTTCCCGATCACGGCGAGGTTGGCGTTGAAGCCGACCGCCGGAGCATTCAGCACGACCGTCTGGCCGCCGGTGCCGAGCCGGATCGTGAGGCTGCCGGTCGGATTCGCAAAGACGACGGTCTCCGCACAGCCGCCGTCGCAGCTGACCTGCGTGTCGCCCGCACCGTCGTTCGACACGGTGAGGGTGAACGCGCCGTCCGGCGCCGTGACGGTGACGTCGCCGGGAGACGTCGTGTCGTCGACATTGAGGCTCACGGGCTCCATCCCGGAGTACGTGATCAGCTGCGCGCCACGTCGGATCGTCCCGGATTGCCGTCCGGTCGCCGTGAACGTAGCGCTGGCGGTGGGCCCCGTGACTACAACGGTGTCGTAGCCGCCGTCGCCGCCCTCGACGACGCCGACGAGCACTGCGTTCTCGCCGAACCTGAACGTATCGTTGTTGCCCGCGGCTCCGGTGAGGTTCTCGAACCCGGCAAACGCGACGTTGCCGACGCCGCCGCTACCGAGGCCGGTGATCGACCAGGTGCTGTCCGCTGCCGGACCGTAGAGGGTGTCGATGCCGTCGCCGCCGTCGATTGCGACGGGGATCGAGATGGCGCCGATCGAGAAGGAGTCGTTGCCTGGGCCGCCCGCGATCGAGAGACTCGTAACCTCCGCGAGCACGCGGCTGGCGGTAACGCCGTCGACGGCGACGGAAAGGGCGGTCGCGTCGGCGACGACCGAGATCGTATGCGCGGACGCGTCGAGAGAGATCGTCCACGCTGCCGGCGCCGCCGGAGGCGAGGGGCCGCTGCCTGGAACGGATGCCGGATCGAGCGGCGGCAGTATCGCTTCGTGAGGTGCTGCGGTCGCGTCGGACAGATCGGCGCTCGACGAGCTCGTGCTCGGAGACGCGTTCGTGCCGCTCGACGACGTGCTCCCGCTCCCGGCGACGGTGCCCACGAGCTGCGCCGTCGGCCCGTCGGGGGACTGTGCCGATACGGCACCGGCGTCGGACTGCGTGTCCAGCGCGCCGCTGAGATTCGCGCTCTCACCTCCCGTCCCGCCTGCCGCGAACGTCCCGGAATCACCGGTCGTGGAAAGCGACGCGTCCGTTGTCTGGGTCGTGGAGGAGCCGGCGCCCGCCAGCGTCGTCATTCCTATCGCGCCTGCTTCCGCCTCCTGCACAGCCTCTTGTCCTGCCGCCAGGGTCGCTTCGCTCAACGCGACCTGCGAGTCGGTCGCAGCGAGAGTCACGGCGGTCGTGGACGCGCTGCTCGCGTCCACGACCGCTCCACCGCTCGATGGTCCGGCCGGCGCTTCACCGCCGACCGCGGAGGACGCAGGCAGTCGCACCGCCTCGAAACCCGAGTACCGGATCGTTGTCGCACCGACGTTCACGCTGCCCGACTGGGTATCCGGCGCGTCGGCACCGTCCGGAGATACGTTCACAACAAGCGCATCAGAGCCTCCCGCGCCGCCGTCGATCGTCCCGGCGATCGACCCACCTGGCTCGAGAACGAATGTGTCCTCGTTGTCGGCAGCGCCGACCAGCGACTCGACGTTCGTGAACGTGACGGCAGTGGTACCACCGCCCGTGTCGGAGGCCGTCCAGGTGACGGTACCTCCGCCGGCATCGGTGACGGTCCAGGTCGTGTTCACTGACGGCCCCTGGACAGTGTCGTCGCCGGCTCCTCCGTCGAAGCTGACGGGTACCGCAATCGTGACGAGTGACGCGTCGAGCGTCAGCATGTCCTCGAGCTCGCCGCCGACGATTGCGATGCGCAGCAGCCTTCCGAGCGCGCGCGCGGCGTGAATGCCGTCGACCGCGACCACAGCTTGCGACGCAGTCGCCGACACGAGGAACACGTGCTTCGCCTTGCTCTCTGGAGCGATCGTCCAGGCCGTATCGTCGGTATCGCTGGAGGTCGAGGCTTGGGACGCGGGCGCGATCGGGGCAGATGCCTGCGACCCGCCGGCAGCTTTCGTCGTCTCCGTCTTCTCCGTCTTCGCGTCCTTCTCCGTCTTCGCGTCGACCGAAGCCTGCTCAGCCGAAGCGGTTTCAGTCGCTGTGGTCTCCGCCGCTTCGGTGGATTCCGTCTCGGTCGCTTCCGCGGAGGCGGTTTCGACGGTCTCGGTAGACGCCGCCTCCGTGGCCGTACTCTCGATCGCACTCACAGATGCCTGCTCCGTGCTCGCAGCTGACGCTGCCGCGTCGGGCGAATCGCTCGACGGGGTGGCCGAGGAGTCGGCGGGTGCGGCATCGTCCTGCGCCGAGAACCACTGTAGGTCGACGCCCGCGCGGGGTGAGGTTCCCGGATCGCTGACCGCGTCGGACGCGCGTGCCGTTTCGGCCGGTGTCGGTTCTGCTGCAGCTGTTGACGGCGCCGCAGGCACGGACTCCGGTGCCACTGCAGCGCCGCTCGTCGTGGGAAGAGCGATCGGAGTCCCGATGCTGTCCTCTATTACGTCCACGTTCGCAAACGGATCCGCGGGCTGTTTCCGCTGCTTCGCCGTCGACGCGAGCTGAGAGTGCCGGTCGGTGACGACGGGAACGTGCACCCGCCTCACGGCGCGACGGCGCGACGTCTTTGTCGACGTGCGCTCACGATCCTTCGCCGGCGCGGCGCGATGCGCGATCGGTGGCTCCGCCGGTGCCGGCCGCACCTTGGGCGCCGCGAACATCGGCAAACCAACGACGGGAAGTGACAGCGCAGGAAGAGGAGAAGCCCGGTC
>WNGE01006027.1_pt1 | contig 16186 bp, 14 predicted proteins | sample 5400651 | NCBI WGS metagenome assembly WNGE01 (sample SAMN13153370, study PRJNA577476) | soil metagenome | isolation source: 60 cm soil or saprolite under grassland replicate 2 | place: USA:California | collected 2016-06-15 | reverse complement strand
TTCTCCGCGAGCGTCTTACCCATTTCCTTGCCATCCCGTAATGTGAGACTCTAGTATCGCGTCGTGAGACAGCGCGATGGCAGTCAGCATAGCGGCATCGGCGTTATTGACAAGGCGGTCGCCATCTTGGGCGCCACGGCCACCTCGCCACGCACGCTCGCCGAGCTCGTCACGGCGACCGAGCTGCCCCGGGCCACCGCGCACCGGCTGGCCGTCGCGCTCGAGGTGCACCGGCTGCTCGCGCGCGATGCCGACGGGCGGTTCGTGCTCGGATCCCGGCTCGGCGAGCTCGCGGCCGCGCTGCCCGACCCGCTGATCGCCGCCGCAGCGCCGGTGCTGTCGTGGGTGCGCGACGAGTCGGCCGAGAGTGCGCAGCTGTATCGCCGCGACGGTAACGAGCGGGTGTGCGTCGCGGCCGCGGAGCGAGCCTCCGGGCTCCGGACGACGGTGCCCCTCGGTGCTCGGCTGCCGATGACCGCGGGTTCGGGTGCACAGGTCCTGTGCGCCTGGCTCGACGATGCCCAGCTGTCGGCGATCCTCGCCGATGCCGAGTTCACCGAGCGCACGCTCGCCGACGTGCGCCGTCGCGGATGGGCGCAGTCGGTCGCGCAACGCGAGGCCGGCGTCGCGTCGGTGTCGGCGCCGGTGCGCTCGCCCGCCGGGCAGGTCGTCGCCGCGATCTCGATCTCAGGCCCGATCGACCGCCTCGGTCGCACACCCGGGCAGCGCTTGACGCCCCTGCTGACCGCCGGCGCCAGGCGCATCACCACCGCCCTCGGCGCTTGACTCGCCGCTTTGCTCTGCGTACCGCCACGCAACGGCGCGTCGGTTCGGCGTGCCGCGGGCTCGCGCCGAAATCCGGCGTTGCGTCCAGGTACGCGGAGCAAAGGAGCAACGCAACACCCCAGCGACACTGCGACCAGAGGCCACCGTCAACCGGATTGCGACGGGTTTCCCGGCGATCGGGACACTAAGCTGCTCGATCGTGGCTCTGCGGGTCGTCGTCGCCGAGGACTCGATGCTCGTCCGGGAGGGAATCCGGCTGGTCATCGAGCGCGTCGCCGACCTGGACGTCGTCGCGGTGTGCGGCGATCTGCCCGAACTGCTCGGGGCCGTCGAGGACGAGAATCCCGATGTCGTGGTCACCGACGTGCGGATGCCGCCCACCTCTCAGGACGAAGGCATCCAGGCCGCGAACCAGCTGCGCGAGAGCCATCCGTCCATCGGGGTCGTCGTGCTGTCGCAGTACGCCGAGCCCGCATACGCGAACGCGCTGCTCGACGGCGGCAGTGCGGGGCGCGCGTACCTGCTCAAGGAGCGGGTGAGCGAGCCGGACCAGCTGGCCGACGCGATCCGCACCGTCGCCCGAGGCGGGTCGGTCATCGACCCGACCGTGGTCGACCTGCTGGTGGCAGCCTCGAGCCGGGCAAAGGCGTCGCCACTCGCCACGCTGACGAAACGCGAGCTGGAGGTGCTCGATCAGGTCGCCCAGGGTAAGAGCAACGCCGCGGTCGCCCGCTCGCTGTTCCTGACCGAACGGGCCGTCGAGAAGCACATCAACGCGCTGTTCGCCAAGCTCGGCCTCGGCTCGACGCCCGACATCAACCGCCGGGTCAAGGCGGTGCTGATGCACCTGTCAGGGCGCACCACCCCGCCAGGGGGCTAGCACCCCTGCACGTCCGCAAGCTGCCGCCCTGGAACGCGCCACGCCGAGCGCAGAGACTGGGAGCGTGAGAATCGCCGTGAAGCCGCAACCTGACGGCGTCGCGCCCGGCGATCCGGCGTACACGGTCCTCATCGTCGACGACCAGGCGCCGTTCCGCTCGGCCGCGCGCAGCCTGGTCGGGCTGATCGCCGGCTGGCGGGTGATCGGCGAGGTCGGTTCGGGCGAGGACGCGATCGAGACCGCGCGCGCCACGCGTCCGGACCTCGTGCTCATGGACATCAACCTGCCCGGCATCAGCGGGATCGAGGCGACCCGCCGGATCGTCGCCGCGGATCCGGGGATCGCGGTCGTGCTGCTGTCGACCTATGCCGCCGACGACCTGCCCGAAGACGCCCGATCGTGTGGCGCGGTGGGCTACATCGGCAAGGCCGACCTGACGCCGCGGCGTCTTCGCGCGCTGCTCGCGGAGCGCTAGTCGCGTTTCATCGCGAGCCGGGCGGCCTGCCAGCCACCCATGCCGTGCACGCCGGCACCCGGCGGCGTGCTCGACGAGCACACGAACAGGCCCGGGACCGGCGTTGCCCAAGGGTGACGCGACAGCACCGGACGCGCGATGAACTGGCGCAGATCCGCGGCGCCGGCGCCGATGTCGCCCCCCACCAGGTTGGCGTCGAACGCCTCCAGCGCCTTGGGCGGCATGACATGCCGCGCGAGGACTCGCTCGGCGAAGCCCGGCGCGAACCGCTCCAGTTGCCCCTCGATGGCGGCGGTCATGTCGACCGACGAGCCGTTCGGTACGTGGCAGTACGCCCAGAGCACGTGCTTGCCGCGCGGAGCACGGCTCGGGTCGGCGACCGTCGGCTGGACGCACAGCACGAACGGCCGTGCCGGGTGCTCGCCGTTCGAGACGGCTCGCTCGCCGGCCGCCACCTCGTCCGTACCGGAACCGCGACAGCCGGCGGCGATAGCGCCGCGGCAGCCGGTCACCGGCAATCTCGAGCAACTGGCGCGGAGTCAGGTCGAGCAGGACGCTGCGCGCCGGCGGCAACTCGGCGAGGTCGCCCACCCGCATGCCCGTACGGATCTCGCCGCCGAGCCCGAGTAGGCGGGCGGCCAGCGCATCGGCCAGGCCCTGCGATCCGCCGCGGACGACCGGCCAGCCGACCGAATGGGCCAGGGCGGCGAGCAGCATGCCGTATCCGGCCGTGATCGGCTGGCGCAGGCTGAGCATCGAGTGCGCTGACATGCCGGCGAACGCTGCGCGCGCGGCGTCGGTGCGGAAGGCGGCGCGGGCCAGCGCCGTCGCCGGCAGCACGCCCGAGATGCCGTACCGGGCAGCGGCGAACGGCGCGCGGGGCACGCCGAGCGGCGACATCAACGTGTCGACGAGCGGGTAGCCCGCCCGTGCCGTCGCCCCGATGAGTGCGCGCCATGCCCGGCCGTCGCGGCCGAAACCTGACGCGGTGCGATCGACGTCGCGGTACACGAGGGCGGCGGCTGCGTCGTCGAGCGGATGGGCGGCGGCCACCGGCGGGTGCGCCCACTCGACTTCGAGCTCGATCTCGCGAAACGCGCGGGAGGCGAGCGCGAGCGGCAGCACGGTCGCGCCGACGTCGTGGCGGAAGCCCGGCAGGGTCAGCTCCTCGGTGCGCATGGCGCCGCCGACGTGGTCGGCCGCCTCGACCAGGAGCACGCGGCGTCCGTGCTTGGCGAGCGTGACCGCGGCGACGAGTCCGTTAGGCCCGGCACCGACGACCACAGCGTCAAAACCGTCTGCGCTCACGGGGAAAGGATCTCACCCCGGTTGCCGGCGCCGAGCGGCGCTGCGGCGATCTTCGCGCACACCCGCGTGCCGCGTCCGGGCGACGAGTCGACAGACAGCTGACCGCCGATCGCGCCCAGGCGATCGCGCATGTTGACGAATCCGTGGCCTTGCGCCGCGTCTGCGTCCAGGCCGATGCCGTCGTCGGAGACCTCGAACCACAGCGACGATCCGTCGCCGCCGACCCGGACGTTGACCTCAGCGCCGGGACCGGCGTGCTTGCCCGCGTTCTGCAGTGCCTCGAGGCAGCAGAAGTACGTGGCGGCCTCGACGTCTTCGGAGTAACGCCCCGGCAGGTCGACCTCGACGGTGCACGCCAGCGGCGATCGCGCGGCAGCCGTTCGCAACGCCTCACCCAGCCCGCGGTCGCGCAGCAGCGGCGGGTAGATGCCGTGCGCGAGCTCGCGCAGCACAGCGATCGTCGTCTGCACGTCGGTGCGCAGGTCGTCGAGCAGCGTGGGCACACCGGCATCGCCGTCCTCGGCGATCTGGCGCGCCAGGCCGAGCTTCACAGCGAGCGCGACGAGGTGCTGCTGAGCTCCGTCGTGCAGGTTGCGCTCGATGGCCCGCCGTGCTTCGTCGGACGCCGAGACGATGCGCAGGCGCGACGCCTGCAGCTCGGTGTTGCGCTGTTCCAGCTCGGCCAGCGAGGCCTGCAGTGCTGAGTCGAGCCGGACGTTGTGCAGTGCCAGGCCCAGTTGCCGGGCGAGCTCGACGAGCAGCCGCTCGTCCTCGTCGGTGAACGCCGCCGCGTCGGCGCCGCGCCGGACGACGATGAGGCCGAGCAACTCCCCCAGGTGCGCGACCGGTGCGATTCGCAGGTCGCGGCGGCTGCCGTTCGACGTCGCCGGGTCGACCAGGTCCGGCAGCCACACCGAGGCCCAGCTCAGGCCACCGATCCGGGCGCGTCCGACTACGACGCGAACCTGCTCGTCGAGCCGCAGCTGCGCGGGCGGACGGGTCGGCACGCTGACCGTGCGGTTCAGCAGGCCGTCCGCGCCGACCCAGATCTCCGCACCGCCACCGGCCAGCGTCGCGCGCAGCGACTCGGCGAGCTGCAGCATCAGCTCGTCCATCGGGACGGCGCGGCTCATCCGGGCACCGAAGGCGGTCACGACCTGCTCGGCCGACGGCTCGCGTCCGCCGACCAGCCCGGTCGCGAACGCGACGAGCCGGTGACGCACCGGCAGCGCGAGCACCGCGACGACCACGGCGGCGGCCAGGCTGGCGAGCAGGACGTCGCGCTCGTGGCCGGTGGGCTGGCGGCCGAGACCGACCACCACGACCAGGTACACCACGACGACCAGGCCGGTGAGGCCGGCGATCACGATCGACTCCATGAGCACGGCGCCCGCGAAGCGAGCGTCGTCGACCGCGGCCGCAAGCACCTGCCCGACCGGGACGAGCACGAGGGCGCCGGCCAGCCAGACCCACAGCGAGTCCGGGGTGCCGGCCAGGACGTGCAGCGCGACGCACCCGGCGTCGAATGCGGCCGCGAGCACGGCCATGGCGGTGAGCAGCTGGATGGCGCGCCGGCCGGACGCCTCGGCGCGACGGCATCGCTGCGCGGCAGCCGCCCCTCCGATGGCCACCACGGCGGCGGCCGCCCACGCATACGCCGTAGCCGACGGGTGGTCGTGCCCCGCGGCGAGCCCGGCCGCCCAGGCGGCGGACGCGGCGACCCCGGCGAAGGCCAACCCCCGGCGGACCGGGGTAACCAGGCGGCCGTCTGGCACGGCCAGCGCGTACGCGAGCCACGGCGCCAGCGCGAGCGGTGCGAGCGACGGCCAGCCGCCGGCAACCGCCTGCGCGGCCGCGACGGCGACGCACAGCACGGGGGTGCGGCGGCCAGGACGGCCGCGTGCCGCGACGACGGCGGCCAGCAGCCACGCAGCGGCCAGGACGAACGAGAGGGTGCGCAACGCGTCCATGTCACTCCGCCTGCAGAATGTGGGCGATCCGCAGCCGGGCCGCGCGATGACCGGGCCAGGCCGCGAGGGCGTTGGCGAGCACGAGGGCAGCAGGCCCGACTAGCAGCAGCGCCCACACCGACATCGGCGGCACGTACTGGATGGGCGTGTAATCGGCGACGGCCCGCCAGACGCTACGCCCGACGGCGAGGCCGAGCGGCACCCCGAAGATCAGCCCGATGGCCGCCAGGACCGTGGACTGGGTGACCACGACCCAGCGGCACTGCCGCTGCGTCATCCCCAATGCCCGCAACACCGCCAGGTCATGGGAGCGGCGCCGCACCGCTGTGGCAAGCGCGTGCCCGACGGCGCCGACGGCGAGCAGCGCCAGGAACAGCCCGAGGATGATCGGCAGCACCCGGACCTCGCGCAGCGCGGCCACCTCAGGCAGCGGATCGGGCGGGCCGAACTCGACGTTCTGCAAGGCGGGATCGGCCTTGGCCACCTCCTTGGCGAGGATCGTGCCGGCATCGTGGGCGCGGGCGTCCGCGCGCAGCGTCACGAGCACGAGGTGGAACTTGAAGCCGCGGAAGATCGCGTCGTAGCCGTGCTGCGTCACCCAACCGCCGTCGGCGTAGCCGTTGTGCGGGCCGACCGGAACCAGCCCGGTCCCGGTCACCGTGTAGGTGGCCGGCCCCTTGTTCCCGGTGAGCTCGACGTGCGAGCCGACATGCGTGCGCAGCGCCGCGAGGGTCTGTGGCCCGAGCACCACCTCGTCGGCGGACTCGGCCATTCGCCCGGCCGTGATCACGACCGGGATCGCCATCGGCGCCGGGGAGTAGGCCCACAGCGAGACCGAACCCTTGCCCCCCGGCCCGGTCGCCACCGCGGTGCGGGCGTCGTCGACTCCGGTGACGTCGGCGTTGTCGCGCAGGGCGCTCAGCAGCTTGCCGGTCGGACTGAAGTCCTCGTCGTTGATGCCGGCGAACGCGCCGACCTGGTAGGTCTGGCCGAACCGCTCCGGGTTGCTCGCCGCGTCCGAGACGCCGTGCGAGAACGTGAACGCGGCGACGATGCCCAGGACGCCCATGACCGCGCCGACGAGCGCCGGACGCACCGGGACGGCTGTGCGACCGCGGCCCGACTCGAGGGCGAAGCGGGTGCCGACCACGATCGGCACCGGCAACCCCCTACGGGCCACCGCCACCGCGACCGTCGAGCGCCGGGCCACGCCGCCGCGCCGAGCGGCGCTGAGCGCGAGCCATGCCGCGCCCGCTGCCCCGGCCGCGACCAGGAGAGTCACGACGGCCAGCCCCGGGCCCAGCACCACCCAGTCGGCCGATACCCCGGGCGAGGGCTCCATCAGGCCCGCCGTGCCGAAGGGGAGCCAGTGCGAGGCGAAGACGGCACCTACAACACCGAGGCCGGCACCCGCGAGTCCGACGATGGCCGGCCCGGCGGCAGCCGTCGCGATCGCCTGGCGCGGCGTCATGCCGAGCGCGCGCAGCGTCCGCAGCTCCTCGGTGCTCGCCGCCGCGTAGCGGACGATCGCCTGGCCGACGAGGAACAGCGCGGCGACGAATGCGGCGGCCGCGAACGCCGCCAGGCAGCGCGACTCGAACGCGATGTGGTGCTGCTCCCGGCGCTGTTGCTCGGCCAGGTTCGTGACCTCGATGTCCGAGCGTCCGGTGACGCGCGTGATGTCGTTGCGGAGTTGCTGAATCGCTGCCTCGTCGCCGCGCAGGCGGACCAGCGCGTTGATGTAGTTCATGGTCCGCGCGCCCTGCGCGCCGACGATGTTCTCCCGATAGTGCGTGTACAGGCCGGGCGAGGGTTGCAGCCCGCCGGTACCGCCCGGCTGGTCGACGCCGCCCCATCTCGACGATGTCTCGCCCACGCCGACGATGTGGACGGTGACGCGCGGCCCGGTGAAGGCGCCGTCCGGGCCGGATCCCCGCTGCTGGGCGATCTCCTTCGGCGTCGCCAGGATCAGCACGACCGTGTCGCCGATGCCCTTGTGGTAGTGCGAGACGAACTTGCGCGTCACGACGGCCTCGTCCGCACGAGCCGGGTCGTACAGCCGCCCTTTGAAGATCACCGGCTTCTCGAAGGTGTGCGTGAACGCGTCGTCGGTGTACGGGAAACCAGTGGACTCCACCGGGACACCCTCGGACGACATCGTGTAGTCGACGACGAACGTGCTGGACGCCTCGACCTCGGGCAGCGCGCGGATCGGCCGCCAGTCGAAGCCCGGGGTGTTCGCCAGGATCATCGCCGTCGCAGGCAGGGTTCGCGCGTTGAGCCGCTCCTGTGTGCTCGCGCCCCGGCGCGCACCGGCCAGCGCGGCCATGACCGTCGCGCCCGCGAGGCCGACCAGCAGCGCCAGCACGGTGAGCGAACGCCAGTGGCGGCGTATGTCCAGCCGCAGCGAGACCAAAATTACCCACATCGTGCTCACTCCGCCCGCAAGACGTGCGCGATGCGCAGCCGGGCCGCTCGATGCCCCGGCCATGCGGCAAGCAGGTTCGACAGCAGCAGGGCCGCGGGCGCGACGAGCACCAGCGCCCATACCGCCATCGGCGGCGCGTACTGCAACGGCGTGTAGTCGGCGACCGCGCGCCACAAGGACCGCCCCAGCGCCAGGCCGAGCGGCACGCCGAGTATCAGCCCGACAACGGCCAGCACCGTGGCCTGGGTGACCACCACCCAGCGGCACTGCCGGCGGGTCATGCCCAGTGCCCGCAGCACCGCCAAATCCTGCCGGCGCCGGCGCACCGCAGTCGCGAGCGCATGACCGACGGCACCAACGGCGAGCAGGGCGAGGAAGAATCCCAGCACGATGGGGAGCACCCGCACCTGGCGGATCTCGGCGACCTGCGTCGGCTCATGCGCGAAGTCGAAGGTGAACCCTTGCGCCTCGGGTATCGCCGCCGTCACGTCCTTCGCCAGCCCGGCAGCCGCGGCGGCCGGGTCGGCGCCATGCCGCAGCGTCACCAGCGCCTCGTGGTATTGAAAGCCGGTGAACAACCGGTCGTATCCCGCCGGGGTGACCCAGCCACCATCTGCGTAGGTGTTGTGCGGTCCCTCCGGTACGAACCCGATACCGCTGACGACCAGCTTGACCGCGTCCTTGGTGCCGGTGAGCGTCACCGTGTCGCCGCGGCGAGCATGCAGGGCCGACGCGCTGCGCGGCGCCAGGATCACATCGTCGACCGACTCGGGCAGCCGCCCGGACGTGATCACGATCGGCGTCCCCGTCCCGACCGGCGTATTGCTGTAGAGCGCGACCGACGTGCTACCGCCCTGAGCGGTCGCGACCGCGAGTTTGGCATCGTTCAGCGCGATCACGTCCGGGCTCTTCGAGAGCACGGAATACACCGGGGATGCGGGTCCGAAATCCTGGTCGCTGAGTCCGAGGTAGCTGATGAGCTGGAACGTCTGGCCGAACCGCTCGGGCTTGCTCGCGGCATCCGAGACCCCGCGGGCAAACGTGAACGCCGCCAGGATGCCCAGCACGCCGGCCACCGCCCCGACCAGTGCCGGCCGGACGGGCACCGAAGTTCGCCCGCGCCCTGGCTCCAGGGCGAAGCGGGCTCCGATGACCACCGGCACGGGCAATCCGGCACGGGCGGCCGCGCTCGCGACGCCGGAGCGCCGGCTCGTAGCGGTCGGCCGGGACGCGCCGCCCGCGAGCCACCCGGAAACGGCGGCCACGCCGGCGACCAGAAGCATCACGCAAGCAAGGCCGGGTCCGAGCACGGTCCAGTCCACGCTGACGCCCGGCGACGATTCGAACAGGGCCGCCGTGCCGAGCGGGAACCATCGCGACGCCACGATCGCACCGGCCGAGCCGATCAACGCACCCGCGAGTCCGGCGCACGCCACACCCGCCGCAGCTGCCGCGACGGCTTGCCGTGGGGTCATGCCCAGCGCGCGCATTGTGTGCAGTTCCGTAGCACTGGCTGCGGTGTAACGGACGATCGCCGGGCCGACCAGGAAGAGGGCGGCCACCAGCGCAGCACCACCGAACGCGAGCAGGCAGCTCGCCTCGAAGGTGCTCGCCCGCTGGGCCTCCCGCTGCTGGTCCGGCAGGTCGACGACCTCGATGTTGGAGCGGCCCGTGACATTCGCGACGTGCTGACGAAACGTCGCGACTGCCGCCTCGCCGCCGCGCAGCCGCACGATGGCGTTGACGTACTCGGCTCCCGCACCGCCCCCGACAAGGTTCGCCCGGTAGCGGGCCGTCAGACCAGGCGACGGCAGCAGTATCCCGTCGCTGTTCGGCGCGTCTGCGGCCAGCCACGGCGAGCGGACGACTCCGACGATGTGCAGCGTGACCCGCGGGCCAGCCAGCCGCCAGCGGTCGGTGGCCTCACCGTTGGCAACCTGCTGCGGTGTGGGCAACCGCAGCACGACCGTGTCGTTGACGCCCAGGTGGTAGCTCTCGGCGAACCCCCGGGTCACGACCGCCTCGTCGGGCCGCGCCGGGTCGAACACCCGTCCGGCGAAGACGACCGGGCGTTCGATCGTGCGCGTCGCGGCGTCGTCGGCGGGCGGGAAGCTGACGGCGCCGTCAGGGAAGCCCTCCAGCGCCGTGCCGTAGGTCACCACGAACGTCGCCAGCGCCTCGACCTCGGGCAACGCACGGATCGATCCCCAGTCGAACATCGGCTCGTTCGCGTACACCGTCGCGGTTGCCGGCAGGGTGCGGTCCTGCAGCCGGGTCAGCGCGCTCGCCCCGCGCCGCGCACCGGCCAGCGCCGCCATCACCGTGCCACTCGCGATCGCGACCAGCAGCGCCAGCACAGCCAGCGAGCGCCATCGCCGGCGCAGGTCCAGCCGCAGCCAGGCGAGGACCACCCTCACGGCACCGGCCCGACAACGACGTCGGCGGTGACGACCCGCCCGTCGCGCATCTGCAACTGGCGGTCCGCCCCCGCGGCCACGTCGAGCGAGTGGGTGACCATGACGATCGTCTGGCCGCCGTCGTGCAGCCGGCGGAACAGTTCGAGAACCTCCAGGCCGCCGTCGCTGTCGAGCGCTCCGGTCGGCTCGTCCGCGAGCAGCAGGGTCGGCTCGTTCACGAGGGCGCGCGCGATCGCCAGGCGTTGCCGCTGGCCACCGGAGAGCACGGCCGGCACCTGCTCGGTGCGATCGCCCAGCCCGAGCAGGTCGAGCAGGTCACGGGCTCGCGACTCGGCCGCCTTGCGGCGCATGCCACCGAGCACCGCGGGCAGCACGATGTTGTCGAGCGCGCTGACACCGTCGAGCAGGTTGAAGAACTGGAAGACGATGCCGACGTGGTGTCGCCGGAAGCGCGCCAGCCAGTCCTCATCGCGGTCGTCGACGTGCTGGCCGGCGACCTCGATCGTCCCCTCGTCGAGCCGGTCCAGTCCGGCGATCGCGTTGAGCAAGGTCGACTTGCCGCAACCGGACGGGCCGGTGACGGCGACGAACTCTCCTGGCGCCACGTCGAGATCGACGCCGCGCAGGGCACGTACCGGGGCAAGCTCTGCAGCGAACGTCCGCCGGGCGCCGCGCACCCTGACTGCCGGGTCCGACGTCATCGCGCCACCTCCGTTGCAGCCAGCGCCGGCGCCGCGAGGCGGTAGGCGACGACGGGAGACGTGCGCCCCTTGACGTGGCGCTCACCGAGCGGCTCCCAGCCCCACTGCTGGCGATCCGCTGCCTGGACGGTTGCCTCGGCGACGACGGTCGTACCCGCCGGACGCGCTAGATCCTGCAGCCGCTGGGCGAGGTTGACCGTGTCGCCGACCAGCGTGTATTCGAGCCGCTCCTCACTGCCGAGCAGCGCGGCGGCCACCTCGCCGGTCGACAGGCCGATGCCGAGCCCGAATGCCGACAGGCCCTGCTCGGCCCACGTCGCGTCGAGATCGCGTTGCCGCCCGTGCATGGCCATGGCAGCGCGGACCGCGCACGACGCATGATCCGGTTGCGGATCCGGTGCACCGAACACCGCCATCACGGCGTCCCCCACGTACTGCATGACCGTGCCTCCCTCGGAAAGGATGGCAGCATTCATCGCCTGGCGGTGCGCGTTCAGCTGTCCTGCCAAGATCGCGGGGTCAGAGCGCTCGGCGATACCGGAGTAACCGCGCACGTCGGACATCAGCACGGTGACGACGAGCCGCTCGGTGCGATCGACGGCGCCCCGGTCCGTGCGCAGCTTCTCCGCGAGCCCGCCGGGCAGCAGCCGCGAGAGCGTCTCGCCCTGCTCCTCGCGCTCCAGGATGGCGGCGTGCAGCATGCGCAGCCGGCGCAGCGCGTCGCCCTGCCCGGCGCTCGCCCCGCGCGCGATGTTCAGGAACAACGCCTCGACGGCAACGTTCACCGCCTCCGCGGTCTGCCGGCGCGACGTCGCGATCGCCTTGACCGGGCGCCCCTCCGCGACCTGGCGCAGCAGATCCTCCTGGTCCTCGCTCAGCGTCCCGTCCTCGCGAGCCGGCGACACGAGTGCTGCGACGATCTCGGGGTCGAGCATCGAACCGCCGGTCGCGACGTCGCGGATCGCGCGCGCGAGGCGGTCGGAGTCGGCCACCCGGTCTTTGAGCAGGTAGGCGTACCCGGCGGCCCCATCGGCGAGCAGTTGCACGGCGTAGTCAGGGCTGTCGTACTGGCTCAACACCACCACGCCCGTGCCAGGCAGCCGTTTGCGCACCTCTTTGGCACCCTCGATCCCTTCGTCCTGGAACGTCGGCGGCATCCGGATATCGGTGACGAGAACCTGCGGACGAAGCTCCACGGCGCGACTGACCAGCTCGTCGTAATCGCCCGCAACGCCCACAACTTCGACGTCAGGGTCGCGGCTCAACAGCGCGCGGACCCCTTCGCGGACGATGAGGTTGTCGTCGGCCAGCAAGACGGTGATCGGCTTCACGCGTTAATTGGGCCCGGTCAGGGCGCGCTGGGCAAGGGTGGCCAGGACGAGATCCGCCGGGGTGCTGGCACACCCTCGATTCGGCAGGTTCACGCCCTCTGACGTGAGCCGATTCGCGCGTAGCGTCACCGCCATGCGAATCGAGTCAACCGTCACTTCACTGTCCTGGATCCCGTCCGAGGCAGTCAGCGGGCCGATGCGGGCGACGTTCGCGACCGGGCTCAGCCACTACGACGCGCCGCCTCCGGGGACGATCGACGATCTGGAGCAGATGCAGGAGCAGGACGCGTTCCGGTTCGCCAACCGGCTGCACGCGTGGTCGTCCTTCGAGAACGGCCAGGCAGTCGAGTACGGGCAGGACGGCGGCATCCTCATGGGCGCGACGACGGTGCGGATGGGATCGCTGGACGCCACGTTCGCCGGCCTGCCGATGCCCGACCTGCAAGGCAAGCCCGAGGTCGGTGACGGATGGGTGCGCTTCACCCAGACCTGCGGCGGGCGCACAGCGCTGCCGCTGCCGAGGAAGATCTCACGGCCGCCGTTCTTCCGGCTCCAGCCGCCTCTGGTCTGGACGACGCTGGCGCTCACCCTGCACGCGGAGGGCCGCACCGAGGTGAAGCTGGCCGGAGCGAGCCCCTTCCCGCGCCACTGGGTCTACGACGAGAACAACAAGCTGGCGCTGAAGGCCGGAGTCGCCGACTGGTCGAGCTGGCTCGGCCAGCCGTCATGGCGAAAGACGCCATGGGGCGACGAGGACTCCGAGGTCGTCGTGACCGTCGCCGAGACCGAGCTCGAACGCGAGCTGTCGCACTTGCTGATGCGCGGCGCCGAGAAGCCCGCGATTCGCAAGCTCAAGGCCGGCGCCGTGCTGGCCGAGCAAGGCTCCGCCGGTGATTCGCTCTACCTCGTCCTCGACGGGGTCATCGACATCGCCGTGGACGGCCGGCCCGTCGGCGACGTCGGGCCCGGTGCCGTACTCGGCGAGCATGCCGTCCTGGGGGGCGGGCGGCGCACCGCGACTCTGACCGCGGTCACCGCGGTCAGAGTCGCGGAGGCAAGTGCCGCGAGCATCGACCGCGACGCCCTCGCCCGCCTGGCCGAAGGCCACCAGCGCGAGCACGCGTAAAGCGAATCGCTCCTGCAGCCCGATCGGACAGCGAACGCGTTGGCGCGGTCGCTTCGCCTTACCAACTGGTGGCGACGTACTGCGTCTCCAGGTACTCGTCGATGCCTTCGAAGCCGCCCTCGCGCCCGATGCCGGACTCCTTCACGCCGCCGAACGGGGCGGCCGGGTCGGACACCAGCCCGCGGTTGAGGCCGACCATCCCGACCTCGAGGCGCTCGCTGACGCGTAGCCCGCGCGCGAGGTCACGCGTGAACACATAGCCGGTCAGGCCCATCTCGGTCGAGTTCGCCAGCGCGATCGCGTCGTCCTCGTCGCGCACGGGAATGATCGGCGCGACCGGCCCGAACACCTCGTCGATCGCAACCGGCGACGTGCGCGGCACGTCGGTCAGCACGGTTGCCGGATAGAAGAAGCCCGGCCGATCGAGGCGCGCGCCACCGAGCACCGCGACCGCCCCGGCGGCGACGGACTCGGACACCATCGACGCGATACCCGACACCGCACGCTCGCTGACCATCGGGCCGAGCTGGGTCTGCTCGTCGGTGCCCGCTCCGACGCGCAGCGCGCCCATGGCCGCCGCAAGCCGCTCGGCGAACGCAGCCGCCACCGACTCCTGCACCAGGAACCGGTTCGCCGCCGTGCACGCCTGCCCGCCGTTGCGCATCTTCGCGAGCATCGCCCCGGACACGGCCGCGTCGAGGTCGGCGTCGTCGAGCACGATGAACGGCGCGTTGCCGCCGAGCTCCATCGAGCAGTTGACGATCCGGTCGGCGGCCTGCTTGAGCAGCTGGCTGCCGACCTCCGTCGACCCGGTGAACGACAGCTTGCGAACTCGCGCGTCGGCCAGCGCGGCCGCCGTGAACTCGCGCGGATGGTCGGTCGTGAGCACGTTGACGACTCCGGGAGGCGCGCCGGCGTCGGCCAGCACCTGCGCGAGCAGCAACGCGGTCAGCGGTGTCTCGTGCGCCGGCTTGAGGATCACCGTGCAGCCCGCCGCGAGGGCCGGGCCGATCTTGCGGGTAGCCATCGCGGCCGGGAAGTTCCACGGCGTCAGCAGCAAGGCGACGCCGACCGGCTTGCGGAAGGTAAGGATGCGATTCGCGCCGGACGGTGCTGTGCGCAGCTCTCCGCCGATGCGTACCGCCTCCTCGCTGAACCAGCGGAAGAACTCGGCGGCGTAGGTGACCTCGGCACGGGAGTCGGTGAGCGACTTGCCCATCTCCAGGCTCATCACGTGGGCGATCTCTTCGCGTCGAGAGATCATCAGCTCGAACGCCTTGCGCAATACCTCCCCCCGCTCGCGCGGCGCGGTGGCGGCCCATCCCGGCTGCGCGCCGGCCGCGGCCTCGACGGCACGTGCCACGTCGTCCGTCCCGGCGCGGGCAACCTCGGTGATGACCTCGCCGGTGGACGGGTCGAGGACGGGCAGCGTCCCGTCGGCGCCGGCGGTCCACTTGCCCTCGACGAACAGCTCGGTCGGTATGCCAGCTGGCAGAGTCATCCGTTCAGCTTGCCACGCACGCGCAGGCCGCCGAAGGCAATCGTGCAGACGGCGTCGGCCAGCTCATGCGCCGCCTCGTCGCCGCGCGGCCGGTACCACTCGATCAGCGAGTTCACCGTGCCGAACAGCAGGCGCGCGGTGATCGCCGGATCGACGTCCGGCCGGACGTCACCGTCCCGCTCGGCCTCGGCCACCAGATCGCTGACAATCCGGTCGAACTTGCGCCTGCGCGCGAGCGCCCGCCGTTCGACCTTGGTGTTGCCGCGCAGCCGCAGCAGCAGCGTCACGTAAGGCAGCTCGTCGGCGAGAACCAGCACGCTGCGGCGCACCAGGTATTCGAGCCGCTCGATCGCGCGTCCGGTACGGAACGCCGGCTCGTCGGTCACGGCGAACAGCGCGTCGAGCGCGCGGTCCAGCGCCAAGCGCAGCAGTTCCTCCTTGCCTGACACATGGTGGTAGATCGCCGACTTGGTGCGTCCGAGACGGTGCGACAACTCCTCCATGCTGGTGCCGTCGTAGCCCTTCTCGTTGAAGACCTTGACCACGACGGCCAGCAGCGAATCGACGTCGTAGCCCGGCCGGCCTCGACGAGTCGCCGTCATGCCGGCTGGCCGGTGCGACGTTGGTCGATGACGCGGCGCAGCTTGCCGACCGAACGCTCGAGGGTGTCCGGATCGACCACCTCGACCGCCACCGTGACGCCGACGCTGCCCTTCACGGCTGCGGCCAGTTCGTCGGCCGCGGCGGCGCGGGCCTGTGCCGTCGCATCGGCACGGGCCTCTACTCGCACGGTCATCTCGTCCATCCGGTCCGGCCGGGTGAGGACGAGCTGGAAATGTGGTGACAAGGGCGGCGTGCGCAGCACGAGCTCCTCGATCTGCGTCGGGAACACGTTGACGCCACGCAGGATGATCAGGTCGTCGGTACGCCCGGTCACCTTCTCCATCCGGCGCATCGCCGGACGTGCCGTTCCGGGCAGCAGTCGGGTGAGGTCACGGGTGCGGTAGCGGACCACGGGCAGGGCCTGCTTGGTCAGCGACGTGAACACCAGCTCGCCGCGCTCGCCGTCAGGCAGCACGTCTCCGGTCTCCGGGTCGATGACCTCCGGGTAGAAATGGTCCTCCCAGACGTGCAGGCCGTCCTTCGTCTCGACGCATTCCTGCGCGACGCCCGGACCCATCACCTCCGACAGGCCGTAGATGTCTACGGCATCGATGTCCAGGCGCTGCTCGATCTCGCCGCGCATCTGCTCGGTCCAGGGCT
>WNGE01007168.1_pt1 | contig 16191 bp, 13 predicted proteins | sample 5400651 | NCBI WGS metagenome assembly WNGE01 (sample SAMN13153370, study PRJNA577476) | soil metagenome | isolation source: 60 cm soil or saprolite under grassland replicate 2 | place: USA:California | collected 2016-06-15 | reverse complement strand
GACGTAGGCGAGGGGAGCCGCTGCGCCGAGGCCGGCTGCCATGTGCGCGGGGAGCACGAAGATCGCCGCGCCGATCGTGATGTTGAAGATCGCGGCGGCGAGCCCGCGCACGCCGATGACTCGGCGCAGGCCGGGTTCGTGGGTGGGAGGTACGGGTGAGGTCATGAACCCAACTCTCCTCATTTTTACTACTCGAAAGAGCGAGCACGCATAAGCAGGTCCTTCGCTCGCGCGTGCGCGCTCGCTCAGGATGACAACGCTACGCGCTTGCGTACAAAAAGGGGTTAGGAGGAAGAAACCAGTCTTTTCGCCTTCTCCTTCTCTTTGTTTCTCCCCTCTCACTAAAGCAATGCGCTTGTCATCCTGAGCGAGCGCGATAGCGCGAGCGAAGGACCTGCTTTTTCTGGAGAGTGGGAAGGGAGTCAGCTCCCCGGCATGAACGCGCAGTCGACATTGCGGTTCGCTTGCTCCGCGAACCGGCGCCCCACGTTCCCCAATGAGATGTTGCAGACCAGGCTGATCATCCCACGCTTGTGCAGCGTCTCGATCTTGGTCGCTGTGTTTCCGGCGGATTGTCCCGCGCGCCAAAACACGTTGCGGCGTGCAGCGGCCCCGGTATCGAGATCGTCGGTCTTCGTCTCCCTGCCCAGCTCATAGCGATCCCACAGCTGGTCGTTGAGCGCCATCGGCGTGCCGAGTCGACGGTAGACGACGACCGGAATCGTCTCGGCGTCCGTGGTGTTATGGACCTCGTGATACTGGTCGAAGAACGTCGACGCGTAGCTGAAGACTCCACCATCGTCGATCACGCTCGCGTTGAAGACGACGCGGTAACGTGCCTTCGCGAGACGATCGAGCCACGACGTATCCCAGTTGGACTGCTGCGGAGCAGATTCAGCCCGGAGCTCGTCCGCATCCATGGCAAAGGCCGCTGCGGCGAGTCCTAGTTGCGAGAGAAAGTCTCTGCGTCGCGGCATAGGGGGCTGTTGGTTGGAGGTGTTTTTAAGCTAACGTCATCAACTATGTCCGCCATTTTCTGCGTCGTGGTGATGCTGGGACTCGCGGCGATGGGCTCTGCCCAAGAGAAACCCCGTGTCGTCGTCACTACCGATCCGGAGCTCGACGACGCGAACTCCCTCATCCGCTATCTGCTCTACAGCACCGATTTTCGGACCGCAGGACTCATCTACGCGAGCAGCGGCTTCCACTGGAAGGGCGACGGCACAGGAAAGAAACTGTCCGTCCCGAACCGCGAGTACTCCCGCTGGGGGCTCAATCTCTGCCCGTGCGCCTCGTGGCGCTGGGCGCCGGACGAGCACTACATCGACACCGCCGTAGCAACCTACGCGCAGGTGTACCCGAACCTGAGGGTGCACAATCGGAATTACCCGGCGCCCGCCGAGCTGCAGTCGACGATCAGGTGGGGGAACGTGGAGTTCGACGGGGACATTTCGCAGGACACTCCCGGATCAGATTTGATCAAAGCGCTGCTCCTGGACGACGAGCCGGGCCCCGTCTACCTGCTCGCCTGGGGTGGCCAGAGCACAATCGCGCGGGCCCTGAAGTCGATTCAGTTGCAGTACTCGGCAACGCCTCAGTGGCGTGCCGTTTATCAGAAGGTGTCGCGCAAAGCCATCCTCTCGGCCTCTGGCGATCAAGACGACACGTACGCGACTTACATCCATCCCAACTGGCCTGACATCAGGACCCTCCCCGCCGGCGTGGGCGGCGTCGCACTCGGCTACGAGGCGCAAGTCACGGTGAGCGCGGAGGATTCCGTGTACTACTCCACCGCTTGGACGCGGGAGAACATCTCGAGCCGCGGTGCATTCGGCGCGCTGTATCGGGTGTGGGGCGACGGCAAGCAGATGGTGCAGGGCGACAGCTTCGACTACTTCGGGCTGTCGGGCTACACCGCGGACCAGCTCAAGGCAAAAGGCTACATCGTCTGGACACCGCCCCGCCCGAAGGGAGAGTTCCTCGGCGAGGGCGATACGTTCACCTACCTGAACCTCATCGACAATGGACTGCGAGGATACGAGGCCGGCACCCCGGGGGGCTGGGCCGGACATGGGGCGAGTGCAGCGACCGCGGCCACGGGGCAGAGCCCGCTGCCACGAATCACGATCAACTCGTACGACGATTTGCTCCGGTTGCAGGAGGCCCGCGGACGTTCACCGTCGCCTGACCCCGATTTCACACCGGCAGCGCAGCATGGGCTCGCCGCTCGACTATTGTGGTCCGTGACCCCGACGTTCGCCGGCGCCAATCATGAGCCCAGGGTGTCAGTTCGCGGGAGCCCAGCGCTATCCGCTCGTTCGGGCGAGACGATTCGACTCGAGGGGCTCACGTCCGATCCGGATGGGAACGCGGTGACCGTGCGGTGGTGGCAGTGGCAGGAGGTGGGCACCTATCCCGGCAAGGTCAGGTTCTCGAACCCCACCGCGCTCGCCACGAGCATGCAGGTCCCGCCAGACGCCGCCCAGGGACAGACGATTCAGCTCGTCCTTGAGGCAATCGATAACGGAACGCCCGCGCTGACCCGCTACCAGCGGGTGGTCGTCACCGTCACGCGCTAGCGCCGGGGTTAATCCCTGCGCCGCCCGTGTAGGCTGCCGCGGGGTACAATCGCCGAAAGGAGACTCCCATGACTACTCGCCGTCTTCTCGGCAATTCGCTCGCGCTCTGTGTCGCGCTGTCGCTTGCGTGTTCGGAAGAGCGCACCACCGCTCCAGCCACCGCCGACGTGTCGCCCTCGTTCTCACGGCAATCGGCCGCGCCGAGCGCGCGGTTCTACGCGCAGCACAATCTCGTATCCGACGGGGCCGTCTCGGCCGACCATGTGGACGCCGCGCTCGTCAACGCCTGGGGGCTGGTCGCGAGCGCGACATCGCCCTGGTGGGTTGCGGACAACGGCACCGACTCTTCGACCCTGTATAACGGCAACACCGGCGCGACGCTTGCGCTCCGCGTCGGCGTCGCGGGTGCGCCGACCGGTGTGGTCTTCAACGGCGGAGCGAGCTTCGTCGTGACGAACGGCACCGCTTCGGGTCCGGCTCGTTTCATTTTCGCGACCGAGAGCGGCACGATCGTCGGCTGGAGTCCGGCGGTCGCGGTCACGCGGGCGGCGCTTGCAGTCGACAATTCCGTGGCGGGCGCCGTGTACAAGGGTCTCGCGATCGCCACGACGGCCGCGGGCGACCGCCTCTACGCCACCAACTTCCACGCCGGCACCGTGGACGTGTTCGATGCGACATTCCATGCCGTCCCAGGCGGCTTCAGCGACGCCGCGCTACCGCCGGGGTATGCGCCGTTCGGGATCCGCAATCTCGGGGGGACGATTTACGTCACCTACGCGCTGCAGGACGCCGACGCGCACGACGATGTCGCGGGCGTCGGGCATGGGTTCGTGGATGCGTTCGATACCCAGGGCAATCTGCTCCGTCGCGTGGCATCGCGCGGGCGGCTGAATTCTCCCTGGGGGCTCGCTGTCGCCCCGAGCGATTTCGGAGAGTTCAGCGGGAACCTGCTCGTCGGGAACTTTGGCGATGGCCACATCAACGCCTTCGACCTCGGGCGCTTCGAGGGCACCGGCGAGCTCGTGCAGCGCGGTCAGCTCCACGCCGCCGATGGCCAGCCGCTGACGATCGACGGGCTGTGGGCACTCGCGTTCGGCAACGGCGCGGCGGCAGGGCCGACCAACGCGCTCTTCTTTACGGCAGGTCCGTTCGGCGAGCAACACGGGCTGTTCGGCAAAGTCGTGACTTCTACGGTTCCCGATTAGCGGGTCTGCGAACGGGTAGGACCTGCTTTTCCATCAGGCGCCGATTAACTCAGAGAACTTCTCCAGGTCGATATTGCCGCCGGAGACAATGGCAACGATCGGCCCGTTACCAGCCTTGCCCGTAAGCGCCGCCGCCAGGCCGAGCGCACCAGCCCCCTCGGCGATCACGCGCGCCTTCTCCGCCATGAGCCGCATCGCGCGCTTCACCTACGATGTAGCCGTCCACGACCGGCTGCATGCGCTGCCACATCCGCGGAAACACACTCTTGCCGCCCGCGCCGTCGACGAACGTGGCCTTCCAGTCTGGAAACTCTTGCGCCGAACCCTTGGCAAACGAGAGCGCGGCGGGCGCGGCGGTCTCCGGCTCGGCGCCCCACACTTTGACTCCAGAGCGCAACGCTTTCACCGCACTGGCGACGCCCGTGACCAGCCCGCCGCCGCCGATCGCGGCGATGATTGCGACGGTGTCCGGCGCATCCTCGAGAATCTCGAGGCCCATCGTGGCGTGACCGGCGATGAAGTTCTGATCGTCGAATGGATGGATGAACGTCCCCTCGACGCCGGGATATACGCGGTCGTCGAGCGCTTGCCAGGCGACCGCATACGGCACGAGCACGAGCTTTGCGCCGAGCGCGCGCATGCGCTCGAGCTTCGCGGCGGGCGCCGTCTCGATCGCAACCACCGTGCACGGCACTCCGGCCGCCCGCGCGGCGTACGCGACACCCTGACCGGCATTGCCGGCGCTGATCGTCCAGACGCCGCGCCGCCGCTCGGCGTCGGACAAGAGTGCCACAGCGTTGGCAGCGCCGCGCAGTTTGTACGCGTTGATCGGTTGGAGGTTCTCGAGCTTGAGCCGCACGTCGGGGAACCCCGGCCCGAGCTCCAGGCGGACCAACGGCGTGCGAACGATGGTTCCGGCGATGCGTTTCCGCGCGTCCCGGATCTCGCTCAACGCGATGGGACGGACCGGTTCAAGCACGCAGCACCAGCGCCGCGGCTGCCACATCCTCGACCGCGACGCCCACAGACTTGAACAGCGTAAGCTCCTCGGCGCTACGCCGGCCAGGATCAGCACCCAACACGACCGCGCCGATCTCCGTCACCTCGCTGCGCGCTGCGATGACGTCGCCCGATTCGCGCAGCGCGGCCTCGCGGGAGTCGACGAAGACACGGGCCTTTGTGACGACATCGTCGTCCAGCTCGCGCCAGTCGGGACGGGTCGCGCCGATCGCATTGACGTGTGTCCCGGGAGCGAGCCAGCGCCCCTGGAGCACGGGCGTCGTCGCGTTCGCGGCGACCACCACGACGTCGGCGCCGCGCACCGCATCGGCCGCCGTCGCTGCAGCCTTCACGCCATGCCGCTGGGCGAACGCCGCAGCATTCCGGGGACTCCACACGCGCACTTCCTTGAATGAACGGACGTGACGCAGCGCCGCGAGGTGACTCCCCGCCTGCACCCCGGATCCGAGGATCGCAAGCACCGACGCATCCGCCCGGGCGAGCCGCTGAGTCGCGACCGCCGATGCCGCTGCGGTCCGCATCTCGGTGATGAGCCGGCCGTCTATGACCGCGACTGGCTCACCTGTCTCTGGTTTAAACATTACGATCAGGGCGTGGTGCGTATGAATCCCGACGTTTTTCGGATAGAACGTGACGAGTTTGGCGCCGAGGGCGCCGGCGTAGGCGGGCATGACGGCGAAGAAGCCCTGATGCGGCGCCACCGGAAGCACCGATCGCACCGGTTGCACGACCTTGCCCGACGACAACGCCGCGAGCGCCTGCGCGATGGCGGGAATAAGGTCCTGGTACTGAAGTCTGGCGCGAACGGCCGGCTCGTCGAGGACGACGATGTCGGTCACGGCTTACTGCAATCCGTACACGACCACGCGATTCGAGAACGTCGGCAGGTACACGTGTCCGTTGGCGATCGTGGGCGGCGAGAATTTCGCGTAATTGCCTGCGCCGTCACGGGAAGCATTCTGCTGGTTGTTCCACAGCTCTCTCGTGATATCGTTCGCGTCGAAGGCCCGCAGGATGCCAGGGACGGTGAAACTCTCCGCATCACCGCTCGATGGATATGACGCCCACAGGATGCCCGTCGAATCCGTGGTCCCGTTGGATGACACCGATAACACCGCGCCGCTCTGCCCGGTCGGTCCACCCGACCCAGGGAAATCGATCTCGCCCGTGCGATCCAGCCGATTGGTGCCGCGGTCGAACGGGATCGCTCGCAAGACGTCATTCTCCGACCACACATAAATGAATTCCTTCGACCTTCCTTGGTAGTACGACGCCTGGCAATGCATGTTGGAGCTGGAGCCCAGCGAGACGACTTGCTGCACCTGGTTGGAAGCTGGCTGGAACCCGCCCATCGCATCCTTGTTCAGCAGATACAGGTTTCCGTCTTTGCCCGCGGTCAGGTAATAGACGGAGTTGGGAATCAGGAATGTGCCGCCGGCGCCATAATCCAGGTCGTAGTCGTTGAGAAACTGGTAATTCTGCGGCGTGAAGTAGCTCGCGACGGTGAGCGTCGATCCGGACCGTGTGAGTTTCAGCGCGCTCGTGCCGCGATTCCTCGGGTTCGTGGCATCACCAGAATCGCCCACCGTGCCGTTGCCCGTCACCACATACAAGTCGCCGTTCGCATCGGCGGCCATGCCGCCACCGCTTTGCCAGATACCTCCGGCGTACCCGTTGGGCGTGTCATTATAGACGACTTGTTGCTGCAGCGTGGCGGCGTCGTATCCCAGGATCCAGCCGTGATACGGGCCCCAATCACAGTGGGATGAAAAACCCACATACACGATGCCGTTGAGGAGCGTCAAACCCGGGCGCTGATTCTCTTTCTGGGGATCGAATGTGATCGTGCCGTTGACGCTCCCGTCGCCATTGCCGCTGACGGTGGCGGTGATGAGTTTCGGGCTGCCGCTGACTTCATTCCCGTCGAGGATGTTCACGGCGTGCAGAAACTGAGCGTACGTGCTGCCGTTGGTACTGCGGGCGACGAAATACATCGTCCCGCTCGTGCTGTCGATCACCGGCGTGCCGACGATCCCAATGCCGCTGCTGAAATTGTTGTAGTTGCCACCACATGCCCCGGTCATATCGGTGGCTCGCGGCGGCCGCATACCTGACCTGGTGAAGTTCTTCTGCCAGTACACGGTGCCATTGTCACCGTCAAAGGCGTATACCGTGTTGTTGACCGTGGCGACGTAGACGACGTTCCGGTCGCCGCCGATGGCATGGCCGACGACCAGCGGCTGGGCGTACACATCGCCGTCCACAGGGATCGTGAACACTTTGCCAAACTGCTGCACGTTGACATTGCTGGTGGTCAACGCCGTTTCGTTGTCGTTCAAGCCGGCCCGGGTGTTGTCGTTGTGCTGCGTCAGCACCGACACGGACTGGGGATTCGGCGGCCCGACGTTCGTGGGGTTGTCCGTGCACGTTGCGAGCAACGGCAGGAGCAGCAGAGCCAGCTCGCGTTTTCCCACGCCCTACGCTACAGCGTCTTGAGAAACGCCACCAGCGCCGCTCGATCGGCCGGCGACAGCGCCAGAAACTGATCACGCGCTCGCGCACCCTCGCCGCCGTGCATATCGATCGCCTGCTCCGGCGTTTTGGCCCGGCCGTCGTGCAGGAACTGCGCCTTGAGCCTGAGCCCCATTAACGGCTCGGTCCGGAATTCGGTCGGCGTGGCGAGCGCCAGACAGATATCCCCCAGGTCCGGACCCATGTCGTGCAGCAGCAAATCGGTGTAGGCGGCGATCTGCTGGTAGCGTAACGCCGCGATCGGACTGTTGCCCGTGGTCAACACGGGGCGATGACACCGCGCGCAGCCGATCCGCGTGAACACGTCGCTCCCCTGGCGCGCTTCGCCCGACAACTTGAGCGGCGCAGGCGGCGCGAGCAGCCGCACGAACATGGTCGCCAACTCGGCCTGGTGGTCGCTCAACTCGGGATCCGGCGCCGGGTCGGTGCCCGCTGGAACCGGCGTTCCCGCGACGGTTTCCTCGGTCGGAACGGCGGGCGTCGTGATGCCTTGCTCCGCACCGAAGGCGCCGTCGTTGAACTCGCGCAGGGTCGGCACCAGCGCCTTGCGTCCGAACCGGCCGACACGGCCGTCGAAGAAGCGATTCGGTCGCCCGGAGATGCCGTCGTGGTCGCGATCCTCGGGGTCCGCGTAGGCCAGGATCTCCGAATCGGGCACGGCATCGAGCAGGCCGAAGCCGAAGATCTCAGGGACTGTGCGCCGTGCGACTGCGGTCGCTGCGGCGGGAATCGGCTCGCTATCGATGCCGAGCGCCGTATGCAATGCAGGCGTGACGTGATTCTGGAAGACGAATCCGCCCTGTCCCACGAGCTCGTCGCACATGCGGGTTCCTGCCGGTGCGTTGGCGTGAAATGCGCTCGCGTGGCGCTCGACCTCGTCACCCGTTCCGCCCGCCACGGGATCCTCGTGACACTCCTTGCACCCGTTCGCATTGAACAGCGGCCCGAGTCCCTTCTCCGGCGTGAAGACGCTGTCGAACACCACGCGACCGCTGTCGAATTGTGCGCGCTGGGCGGCTGACAGGTCGCGCAGCGGCTCACCCAGCTTCGGGGCGCGGCACGCCACCGCGCTCCACACGGCCAGTGCGGCGATGGTGGCGCGGCTCATGGCTGCTCCATCCGACCCACGCGCTCGATCGTGTAGGCGACGAACCCGGTCGCCCTGCCGCCGAACGCCACGCGAATCACATCACCCGCTTGCAGCGCTCCCAACCCGATCAGCTGGGGCTGCGCACTTTGGTGATCGGTGATCGGCACGCCGGCGGGCACCTGGAGCCGTACGACGCGGAGGGCGAAGCCGACGCCCGTCGTCACTTCGAGCGTGCGCGCGCGCACGTCGACCATGCGAATCGCGCCCCGCACGCTGTCGTGCGGTGTGGTGGGCTGCTGTGCGGGGAGCGCGAACGGAGCGCAGCACAGCAACAACGAGATCAACCTGACCCGGGGCATAGAGCCTCCTGCCAAAGTTCGGAAAGGAGTACCCCGGGTGCCGCTATGGGTTCGGCGGGTGCCGAATCACTCCCATGAACAGGATCGTTCCCGACAGGTTTTCCCGCAGCGCGAAGAGGAAGGGCCGATCGATGTAGATGGTCGGCGGTACGCTCGTGAGCCCCACGCCGACCGAGGTCACCGCCGCGGCTTCCGTCCCCTCCTCATCGACATCGACATACGTCTTGTGCTTGACCTCGGTGATGCACAGCGCGGAGGGAACGTGGATGCGCGTGAAGTCCGCCGTGAGGGGCTCGCACCCGAAGGCGATGCCCATGCCAAGCGTGGCGAGCGAGGGAATCAAGCCGAGGTCGTTCGTAACCTTGAACTTCGGGAGGTAGACCCCCGCCTCCCCGGGCTGCAGAGTCGCCGTCCACCCGTCCCATTGCTCTGATGTCAGCGCGTCAACCAGGTGATCGGCGCTGCTGGTATCGTGGGGTAACACGATCGTCATGGAGAACGCCGCGCCGCCGTACGGCAGGTCTAGAATCGTCGCGTACGGCCGATAGGTGAGGCGGACATGTGCTTCCTGTCCGTACGTCATAGTCGGCACGTTCACCATGGAGCCATCGGGCAGCCGGAACGGCCTCGGCTGGGTAAGACTCGGATCGAACTGTTCAGTCCAATCGCCCTTGAAATAGATCGCATTGATGAGGTAGAGCCGCATACCATCGGGAATCGCGTCGAGAATGTGATCGATCACGCCGTGGGTCTGTTCGGTCACCCAGCGGTTGATCGTGTCGATCGCCGCCGGGGAGGCAAAGTCCAGTGCCGACACGCGGGCGTCATAGTAGTCGTGATTGGCATCGAGGAACGGCTGCAGCACGGTGTAGCCTTGCTTGTACCAGGTCGAGTTGGCGATCTCGAGCTTCACATGCGGATCGAGTTCGCGCAGCAGGCTGATCAGGCTGCGATACGATTCATTGACCTGGGCGACGCTCATGCTGTCGAGCTCCAGCGTCGTTCGCATTGCGTCTTCCGTGGTTCCGGCCGCACCGTTGTATGCCATGGCAAGTGCCATCGCCACCGACAGCGGCGAGACGAACAGGTTCGCCAGCGTGTCGCGAGTATCGGCGCTTGCCTGTTTGAGTAGCTTGATCGCGAAACGGTTGTCCGCCTGGATCAGCTGCTGCTCCGCTGGGGTCAGCGCGCGCGGCAGCGCGGTAATGCGGGGCGGGGGACCCACGGGATCCTTGGCGCACGCACAGATGAGCAACGTCAAGAGAACGGTCTTCATGACGGCCTCCTCGTCCAACATACCCCCGGGTCGACCACTGACGTCACGGCGCGGGGCTTAATGCCCGGCACACCGCCAATGTATGTTGCAGCGTTGTCACACCCCGTCTTTGGAGGATCCTGGATGCGTGTCATTCTTACCGCGCTCGTTCTCCTGGCCGTTCCCACCGCCGATTGGGAACTGCTGGGCACCCGACGCGTGAGCTTTACGCTCGATCACGACGCTATTATCGTGGGCGTCCGCGAGGGAGGGTTCACGGCGATCAAGATCGACGTCGCGGGCGGCAATCTCGAGATGTACAATGTCAAAGTGACTTTCGGGAACGGACAGACCTTCTCGCCGGAGACGCGCCTGAACTTTCAGCAGGGCTCCTGGAGCCGCACGATCGACCTGCCGGGGCCGGTGCGGATTCTCCGCCGCGTCGATTTCTGGTACCGCAGCCGGCTGCGCCGCGGCGCTGCCACGGTGCGCCTGTTCGGCCTTAAGTGACGGGTTTCGAGGTAGCGTGTTTCGTGTACGCCATTCTCAGTCGCATGGCGTACGTGTTTTTCGTGGGTGGCGTGCTGCGGCGCGAAGATCGCGACGGGCGCTACACCAAGCGCTACGGCCGGGCCGAGGCATTTCGGCGCTTCCGGCGGACCGCGGCGATCATCATGAACCACGACGCGTTCGCGCTGGTCGTGCTCAACGTCGTGACGCGCGGAACGTGGGACCTCCCTGTCTCGGCCGGCGTGTCGCTCGCCGTTGGTGCGGTGTTTGTCGTGATCGGGCTCGCGACCAAACTCTGGGCCGCGCGCACCCTGGGCAGCAACGCCTACTACTGGCACAACTTCTTCGATCCGGAAGGGGCGGTCGGGCCGGTCTCGAGCGGGCCGTATCGTTTCATTTCGAGCCCGATGTACACCGTCGGCTATTTGCCCACGTACGGACTCGCGTTGCTCTTCCGGTCCTTCCCTGGATTGATCGCCGCGGTATTCTCCCAGGCTGCGATCCTCACGTTCAACTTTCTCGTCGAGAAGCCGCACTTCCAGCGTCTACATCGATCCAGTTGACTGCTTTGATGCGACGCATTGCCTTTCTACTATATGTCCTCGTCGCCTCCTGCCACCGTGGGGGCGGGGGCGCGCCGGACGACCAGGAGATGGCGGCTCCGGAGCAGCATCCCGACGAGCACGTCGCCATGGCGGCCGAGCATGCGATGGCGGGAATGGTCTCGAACGAGGACCTGCACATGCGCCTCACGCCGGAGCGACCTCCGGCCCCGGGCGACTCGGCGCGCGCCGCCGCCGTGTTGGCAGTGATGCGGCGCGAGCTCGCCAAGTACCGCGACGTGCGCGTGGCAGAGGCCGACGGCTTCAGAAATTTCATTCCGGCCGCCGCGGCCCCCGTGCAGCATTTCACCAAGCTCCGCTGGGCATTTCAGGCACGAAACGGTCTCGATCCCATGCGCCCGACGTCGCTGCTCTACGAGCGCGCGGCGGACGGCACGCTCGCACTCGTCGGCGCCATGTTCACCGCACCGCCTCAAACGAGCGACGCCGAGCTCGACGCCCGGCTACCGCTGTCGGTCGCACGGTGGCACCAGCACATCAACTGGTGTTTGCCGCCCCGCGCCGACGCCCGCCGGCGCTGGCAGGAGACAAAGGACGGGCAGCCGGTGTTCGGCCCCAAGTCGCCGATCGCGACGGCGGAAGCATGTGAGGCGGTCGGCGGGCGGTTTCGGCCGCGGTTGTTCGGCTGGATGGTGCACGTCATGGCGTTCGCGGACGGCGATCCCTGGAATGCGCACCACCACTAGCGTCGCTTGACGGTCTTGCGACCGCGCGATAGCACTAGGGCGAATAGATCACTCTCCCAAGAGGCATGATTATGCGACGAGTCGAGAACATACTCGCGGTACTCTGCGTCGTGCCGGCGGTGCTGCTGGCACAGAATGGCGCGATTCGGGGCCGCATTGCGGATGCGGCGGGCGCACCGCTCGCCCGGGCGATGATCTCCGCCGAAGGCAGCGGGCTGCACGCGACGAGTGACGAGCAGGGGCGCTACGAGATCCGGAGCCTGTCGGCAGGCACGTACACCGTCCGCGTGCGACTGCTCGGCTACGTGCCGCAGTCGGCGCGCGTGACGGTGGGGCAAGTCGCGGTGACGCAGGACTTCGCGCTGGCTGCGCAGCCGATCAGCCTCTCGCCCGTGGACGTCGTCGTCGGATCGCGCGCCCGCCACACGGCCGCCGAGCAGCTCGCGGTCCCGGTCGACGTGTTCACCTCGGAGCAGATCGCCCTGCAGGGCACGAACGAAACGAGCCAGATCCTGCAGAACCTCGCGCCATCGGTGAACTTCCCGCGCCAGAGCGTGACCGACGCGAACGACATTGTTCGCCCGTTCACGCTGCGCGGCTTGAGCCCCGATCACACGCTGGTGCTGGTGAACGGCTGGCGGCGGCATCAGATGGCGGTGCTCAATACGTTCGCCTACGGTATGGGCGCTGGCTCGAGCGGCGTCGACATGAATGCGCTGCCCGGCGGTGCGATCGATCGCATCGAGGTGCTGCGCGACGGCGCCTCGGCACAGTACGGGTCGGACGCGATCGCGGGCGTGGTGAACGTCGTGATGAAGGAAGGCGGTTTTGCGCCGTTCCTCAACGTCGACGCGGGCGAATACAATTCCAAGGACTATCCCATCGACGGCCAGACCGGCGATGTAAACGGCGGCTTCGGAATCCGACTGGGCCGCGGCTCGCTCGCACTCTTCGGTGAATACCTGCATCGCGACAAGACGAACCGCGCCTGGCCCGACATCTTCCTGGCGGACGCCAATGGCGTGACCGATGTGATCGACACGCTGACGGGGCGCATCCTGCAGAAGCGGAATTCGCTGACACAGCCGAACTACCATTGGGGCGATGGGGTCGAGGCGGATGCGATGTCGTTCGCCAACTTCCGGCTGCCGCTCAATCCCGGGGGCACGAGCGAGCTCTACGCGTTCGGTGGCTACAGCCATCGCGCGGGCACCGGCAACGGTTTTTGGCGCTATTTCGACAGCGAGCGGAACTGGCCGGAGATCTACCCGCAGGGCTTTCTTCCCGAGTTTCACCCCGACGTCCGCGATTATTCCGGGGTCGCGGGGTTCCGCGCGATTGTGAGCGGCTGGTCGCTCGATGCAGGTGGATCGTTCGGCGGCAATCGCTTCGACTACAACCTGCGGAACACGCTGAATGCGTCGCTTGGTCCGTGTCTCGGTGTGCCGTGCGCGCCGGGCCCCGATAGCCTGCTCGGCACGCCGGACGATCCGGGAATCCCGAATCAGCTCTCGTTCTTCGCCGGCCGGCTCGAGCGGACGGAGGCCATCGGCGCGATCAACGTCGCGAAGCCCGTGCAGCTCGGCCTCTCGGCGCCGGTCAACGTCGCGCTGGGTGTGGCCGTGCGACGCGAGAGCTTCAAGATCACGGCGGGAGAGCGCGCGTCGTGGATCGATGGTGGGCATCTTGCCCAGGACAGCGCCACGGGCGGCGGCCTGGCGCCGGCCGGTTCGTCGGTGTTTCCCGGCTTCGCGCCGAGCGATGCGAGCGACCATAGTCGCAGCAACATCGGCGCGTACGTCGATCTCGAAAGTCAGCTCACGCCCAAGCTCCTGGCGAACGTGGCGAGCAGGTTCGAGCACTACAGCGACTTCGGCCAGCGGTTGAGCGGCAAGCTCGCGCTGCGATTCCAGCCGACGCCGCGGTTCGTCGTCCGCGGGGCGGCGAGCACGGGATTCCGGGCGCCCGGCCTTTCACAGAGCTTCTTCAGTCACACGACCACGAACGTGATCGGCGGGCAGTTCGTGGAAGTGGGCAACTTTCCGGTGGATAACCGCGCGTCGCGGATCTTCGGCGCGAAACCGCTGAAGGATGAGACGGCCGTGAACGTGAGCGCGGGCTTCGCATTCACGCCACGCGACAACGTCACCTTCACGGTGGACGTGTTCCGGATCCAGATCAAGGACCGAGTCCTGCTCGGCGCGACGTTCGGCGATACCGTCTCGCAGCGGATCCTGAGCGACTCCAATTTCTCGAACATCGGCGCGGTGCAATTCTTCACCAACGGTCTCGACACGCGCACGCGCGGCATCGACATCACCGGCGGTGTCAATGTCCCGGCCGGGGCCGGAACGTTGGACCTGAGCGCCGCGGTCAACTACACGACGAACAAGATCACGCGCGTCGATCCGCTGCCGGCGATTCTTCAAGGCACGGCGACCGACTTGACGAGTATTCTCGATCTCGTCACGACCGTCGGCATCGAGGAAGAGCGTCCGAACTGGCGTGGGACGCTGACCGCGCAGTACACCGTGGTGCGGTTCCATGCCCTGGGGCGCCTATCGTACTATGGCGGCTTCGCGTCGGCGCAGCCCAGCTTCACCGACCGCGAGACGTACGGTGCCAAGACGCTTGCCGATGTCGAGCTGGGCTACCAGTTCAGCGACGTCAATCTGTCCCTCGGCGCGCGCAATCTGTTTGACGTGTATCCCGATCGTCCCAAGGCCGAGTTCAACAACAACGACAACACGTTCCCGTGGGCCGCAGCGTCGCCGTTCGGCTACAACGGTCGCTATGTGTACGCGCGCGCGGAAATGCGGCTCAACAAGTAGAACACCTATGAGGAGGAGAATTATGCGTTTCCTGAGTCTCGCTGCTCTGGCCGCGCTCCTGATGGGCGTGGTGGGGACGGCGTACGCGCAGAACGGTCGGATCAGGGGAGCGGCCCGCGACGCGAGCGGTGATCCCGTGGCGGGAGTAACCGTGCGGGCGCAGGGCCCGGCTGCGACGGGGCGCGCCACGACGGGGCCAGATGGCGGTTACACCATCGCGGACTTGAGTCCAGGTAGCTACACGGTCACCGCCTCGCTACCAGGGTTGCGGGCGCAAGTCCGGCAGAACGTGGTGGTCCGCGCGAATGGTGAGACGAGCGTCGACTTCGTGATGCAAGCGGTTGAGCTGGAGGCCGTGACGGTCACCGCCATGTTGCGAGAGCAGAAGCTTGCCGACATCCCGTTCTCCATTGCCGCGCCGACCGAGCAGGCGCTGCGGTTGCGTGGCGCCGACAACATCGAGACGATCGCCGCGAACGTGGCGGGGTTCAGCGTGCAGAACCTGGGCCCCGGACAGAGTCAGGTCGCGATGCGCGGCGCCTCGTCCGGTCAGATCGCTCGCGATCAACCCGGGGTGAAGGAACAGGTGGGCGCCTATCTCGACGAATCCCCGGTGTCGCTGTCGCTCTTTACGCCCGACCTCGATCTGTTCGACGTGAGCCGCGTGGAAGTACTGCGCGGGCCGCAGGGCACGCTGTTCGGCGCCGGCTCAGAGGCCGGCACGGTGCGCTACATCACCAATCAAGCCCAGCTGGGCGTGAGTACGACATTCGGCGAGGTGGGGGCGAACTGGGTGGGTGGTGGCTCTCCGGGCAGCACCGCCAAGATCGGCGTGAACGCGCCATTGGGCAAAACTGCCGCTGCTCGAATCGTGGGCTATAGCAGCCACACGGGCGGCTGGATGGATGCGGTGCAACCCGACCTCAGAGTGAATGATGACGTCAACTCGAGCGACCGGACCGGAATCCGCGCCGCGATGCACTTGGAGCCCAATGAGCGCTTCAGCATCACTCCGCGGATCGTCTACCAACGTACCCACGCGGACGGTTGGAACCGAATTGACGCGTTCAATATTCTGGCCAATCCCTACACGACCACTCGGCGTGCGGTCACGCTAGGGGAGCGCCAACTCTTCACGCAGATCAATGAGCCATATGCGGACGACTTCGTGCTGGGTGACGTGAACTGGCGATACAAGTTTGGTGGGACGACGCTCACATCGATCACGTCGTTCACCCACCGCAACATCCTGGTCGTGCGTGACGCCACCGCGCTCACGGGCAGTGTCATGGGCGGCACGCTCGGCTTGTCGGATCGCGTGTACACGCTCGACGCGCCGCTCAACGACAGCACCCGGAGCAGCGTGTGGACGCAGGAGCTGCGTTTGACCGGCGCCTCACCCAAGCTCCGCTGGTTGGTGGGCGGCTTCTACGCCAACAGCAAGCGCGATTATGGGCAAAACGTCAGACCGGTGGGCGTCGATTCGCTCGCCGCAGCGGAA
>WNGE01005353.1_pt1 | contig 16199 bp, 11 predicted proteins | sample 5400651 | NCBI WGS metagenome assembly WNGE01 (sample SAMN13153370, study PRJNA577476) | soil metagenome | isolation source: 60 cm soil or saprolite under grassland replicate 2 | place: USA:California | collected 2016-06-15 | reverse complement strand
TGGCCAGGTCTTCACCTGGGGAAGCTCACGTCCGGCCGTGCGCGTTGAAGTGAACCCCTATCAGCTCAACAGTTACGGAATCAGCCTGGAACAGGTTCGCAGCTCGCTGCGGGCGGCCAACTCGAACCTTGCGAAGGGCGCGCTCTCGGACTCCAAGCAAACTTGGGCCATTTCCGACACCGATCAGCTCTTCAAGGCTTACGAATACCAGCCTCTGATTGTCGCGGGTCATCAAGGTGCCCCTGTGCGCTTGCGCGATGTGGCCGAAGTTGTCGATTCCGTCGAAGATACCCGTAATCTGGGCCTCTCCGGCGGCAAACCGTCCGTCATTCTTGCTATTTTCCGCCAGCCCGGCGCCAATATGATCGAAACCGTGGATCGCGTCACCGCCCTTCTCCCGCTGTTGCGCGCTTCGATCTCTCCCTCGCTGCACCTGGGCGTCATCATCGACCGCACCACCACGATTCGCGCTTCTGTTCACGACGTGGAAATCGCGCTTATCATTTCCATCACGCTCGTCATTTTCGTGGTGTTTGCTTTTCTCCGAAACGTCTGGGCCACCATCATTCCCAGCGTGGCCGTTCCGCTCTCCCTCATCGGCACGTTTGGCGTCATGTATCTCGCTCACTATAGTTTGGACAATCTCTCTCTCATGGCCCTCACCATTTGCACCGGCTTCGTCGTGGATGATGCCATCGTCGTGATCGAGAACATCACTCGCCACATCGAAAGCGGCATGAAGCCCTTTGAAGCCACCATGAAAGGCGCCAGCGAAATCGGCTTCACCGTCCTCTCCATGAGCACTTCGCTCGTCGCCGTCTTCATCCCGATTCTGTTGATGGGCGGCATCGTCGGCCGCCTCTTCCGCGAATTCGCCGTCGTGCTGAGCGTCGCCATCGGCGTTTCTCTCTTTGTTTCTCTCACCACCACGCCCATGATGTGCGCCCGCTTCCTCCGCCACGAAACGGGCCGGCACAATCGTCTCTACCGTTTCTCCGAAAATGCTTTCAATCGTGTCCTCCGGGTTTACGACGTTTCTTTGCACTGGGTTCTCCGCCATCAGTTTCTGATCCTGCTGCTCACCCTGGGCACCGTGTGCTTGAACATTTATCTCTTTGTACGGACTCCGAAGGGCTTCTTCCCGCAGCAGGACACCGGCCGCATCACCGGCCTCATCCAGGGCGATCAGGACTTGTCCTTCACCGCCATGGCGCAGAAGATGCGCGTCTTCACCGACATCGTCCTGCAGGATCCTGCCGTCGATACCGTTACCTCCTTCGCCGGCGGCGGCAGCGGCGGAAGCACCGCGCGCATGTTCGCCCAGCTCAAGCCGCTCAGCGAGAGGAAACTCAGCGCCGATCAAGTCATCGCCCGGATTCGCTCGAAGACCGCGAAGATTCCCGGCGCCGCTTTGTACTTGCAGGCTGTCCAGGATCTCAGCATGGGTGGCCGCTTTGGTGGCGCGCAATACCAGTACACGCTGCAGGCCGACAGCCTCGAAGACCTCACGCATTGGGCTCCGATCCTCATGAATCGCATGAGCAAGATCCCGGAACTCCGCGACGTCAATACCGACCAGCAGTTGAAGGGCCTTCAGAGTTCACTGGTCATCGATCGTGATACAGCCGCGCGTCTTGGCGTTTCCGTTCAAGCCATCGACAGGTCGCTCCGGCCGCCCAGCAATCGCCCGAAGCGCTCAAGTCTGTATACGTTCCTTCGAAATCCGGCAAGCTCGTTCCCCTCAGCGCCTTTGCCCACTACGAGCCGTCGAACACCGCGCTTTCCGTCAACCACCAGGGCTTCTTTCCGGCAATCACCCTCTCCTTCAATCTGGCACCGGGCGCCTCTCTCGGGCCCGCCGTCGAGCACATTGAGCAGGCCCGGCGCGAGATCAAAGTCCCATCCACCGTCCATGCCACGTTTCAGGGCACCGCTCAGGCCTTTCAGGATTCACTTGCCAACCAACCGGTCTTGATCATTACCGCTCTCGCTGCCGTCTACATCGTCCTGGGCATTCTTTACGAAAGCTACATTCATCCCATCACCATTCTTTCCACCATTCCTTCCGCCGGCATCGGCGCGCTCCTTGCTATTCAGTTCATCAAGTCCGATCTCAACATCATCGCGCTCATCGGCATCATCCTGCTGATCGGCATCGTCAAGAAAAACGCCATTCTCATGATCGATTTTGCGGTTCAAGTGGAAAGGGAAGAAGGGAGGTCACCCGTCGAAGCAATTTACAAAGCCTGCCTGCTGCGTTTCCGGCCCATTCTGATGACCACCATGGCGGCACTCCTCGGCGCTATGCCCCTGGCGCTCGGCGCCGGCGTTGGTTCCGAACTGCGCCGCCCGCTGGGCATCACCATCGTCGGCGGCCTCATTCTCAGCCAGCTCCTTACGCTTTTCACCACGCCCGTCGTCTACATCTACATGGATCGTCTGCAGTCCTGGTTTCAGGGCGCGCGCGCTCACGGTTCCGCTCCCGCTCCCGTACCCGCGCACTCCGACTGACGTCGTTTGGCGTGCGGCGATACCTCCCTACGCGCTGCCGATCAACCAGCCTGTTAGGAAAACCAAAATGCCGCCTACAATGACCTGGAACGCCGCCTGCAAGAACGGCGTATCCATATAGCGGTGACGGATGAAGCTGATAACTCCGAGCTCGACGGCCACGAAGATAATTGCCACTAGAGTTGCAACATGAAAATTGGTGATCAAGAAAGGGAGCGTATGTCCGATTCCTCCCGCCGTGGTCATCAGACCGGTGATCGCTCCTCGCAACCAAGGGGAACCTCGCCCGGTCAGCGAACCATCGTCGGATTGCGATTCCGAAAATCCCATCGAAATGCCGGCGCCGACCGAAGCGGCCAACCCCACCAGGAATGCCTTCCAGCTATTCTGGAAAGCAAAAGCCGCGGCAAACAACGGCGCCAGAGTGGAGATCGACCCATCCATCAGACCCAAGAGTCCAGGCTGCACGACTTGCAGGAGGAACAACTTGCGGTGGGATTCGTCCTCTTGAGACTTCGCGCTCGCCGTCAAATGCTTTTCTTCCAAAGCGCTCGCCGTCCGCGTGTGCTTCCTCTCTTCGTCCGCGAGCTGATTCAGCAATTCGCGTGTCGACGCGTCCGTTGTGCGGCTGGCAGCCCGGTGATAAAAACGTTGCGCCTCCAGCTCCATCAATTCCGCTTGCTTTCTGGCCACTTTTACGCCCAGAGGCCGGACCAGCCACACCGGTCTCCGTTGCAGGAAACCCTTTACGTTTTCCCGCCGGATCAGCGGAATATAATCCCCGAAACGATGGCGGAACATCTCAAACAAGCGGTCGCGGTGTACGATCTCTTCCGCGCGCATGTCTTCGAACATCTGAGCCGTTGAGGGATAATCGTCCCGCAGCGCATCCGCGAACTCCCCGTAAATCCGCCCGTCTTCTTCTTCCGCGCCGATAGCGATTGCCAGAATTTCTTTCTCCGTCAAATCTTTGAATTTTTTCAGCATCGACCTTCGTCCCTTCACTTCATTGAGGAAGAAGAATCGCACAATCCTGCCGCTCAAGTCATCCTGAAGCGATGAACCGGATGCGTGCATGCTCCGCGCTGCTTGTGCTGTTGTTGATTCCTGCCTCTAGTTTGATTTCTTCACGCTAAACTGCCGACATTTTAAGAAGACGGGCAGGGGGCGCGCTGCTGGGAAGAAAAAAATCGGGGTTGTCCGGGAAGCCGCGCAAGTTCATAATCAGAGTGCCGTTATGAAGGATGCTGCCGAGAACGCGCCGCTGAAGGAACTGGACGATTGGGACGATTTTGTCGCCACGCGCTATCGTCAGGGCAAATCGGAAGAGGAGTTTCGCGACTACAAAGCTGAAGCCAATCCCACCGTGACGGAGTTCTACCGTCAAAACCACTCTGGCCAGACTCTTGATTTCGTGTTGAGAAAAAAGGCCGAATACTGCGGCTTGACGCGGGGCAAGAAAAGTGTCTGGGAAATGGCGGAGTACCTGAATACGCTGGTGGACGACAGCGATCCCGACACCGATTTGACCCAGATCGAGCACCTCCTGCAGACCGCCGAGGCGATTCGCAAGGATGGTCATCCGCGCTGGTTCATTCTGGCCGGTTTTGTGCACGATCTCGGCAAAGTGCTCTGCCTCTACGGGGAGCCCCAATGGGCCGTAGTGGGTGATACGTTCCCTGTCGGATGCCGATTCTCGGAGCAGATCGTTTTTCCTGAATTCTTTGCCGCCAATCCCGATAGCGCGATTCCCGAATACCAGACCGATTATGGCATCTACGAACCGCACTGCGGGCTCGATAAGGTTCATCTCTCGTTTGGACACGACGAATACATCTATCAAGTCACGCGGAGGTATCTGCCGGAGGAGGCGCAATACATGCTCCGGTATCATTCCTTCTATCCCGCGCACAAACATGGTGCGTACCGGCATCTGATGAATGAACACGACGAGCGCATGTTTGAATGGGTGCGGATGTTCAATCCCTACGATCTGTACTCCAAGGGTCGCGAGCGGCCGAAGAAAAAAGAAATTCTTCCCTACTACGAAGAGCTCATTTCAGAGTTTTTCCCCGACAAAATTGACTGGTGACGGTCTAAGGGTACTCAGTGTGCGTGGCGCAATCCAGGCGCGCCGTCGAGGGGGCGCCTCTCGCCATTCTCTTCGTGTTCGCTGTTTACCTTTAGTCTCCAACGCGCTTGCGGTTTCTCGCTCCCTCCGATCTAAATTGTATAATTGTAATTAATCGGGTGGTACTTCGCGTCAGATGTCCCCACAGGCAATGTTTGTGCGCAGGCGTCCCCCTGCGAACGATTGGCAAGGTCAAGGGAGGGTTCAATGGTACCCAGCTTCTCTCGCAAGCTGCCTTATGCCGTTGGTGTGTTCGCCCTCGTGTTGGCGGCCTGGATGGTCACGGCAACGGCCACGAATTTGGGCGCACCTTTGCTCGTGTCGACGAACTCCAATGGGGTCGCAGGAAACGGCTTCAGCATCCATCCCAATTTCTCTCCTGACGGCACGCACCTGTTGTTCTGGTCTAACTCTAACAATCTTGCTTCCAGCTCCAACCACGGCTTCCAGCAGCTCTATATCAAGGACCTGACCACGGGCGCGGTCGCGTTTGTGTCCGCTGACGCGGGCGGCATTGCGGGGAATAACGCTAGCACGAATCCCAATAATTCCTGCCAGGTTCGCATGTTCTCGCCGGACGGCACGAAGGTTGTTTTCGAGTCGGAAGCGACCAACCTCGTGGCAGGCGGCACCAACGGCAACGCGCATATCTTCGTCAAGGATCTGACGACGGGGACGGTCACGCTAGAGTCGGCCGACGCGAACGGGGTGCAGGGGAATGGGAACAGCATGGATTTCGCGTTCTCGCCGGACGGCACGAAGGTGGCCTTCGATTCTTCGTCCAGTAACCTCTTGTCGACTGCAACTCATACACAGAACATCTTCGCCAAGGTTCTATCAACTGGCGCCGTCAGCTTGGTGTCGGCGGACGCCAGCGGAGCCGAGGGTAATGGCAGCAGCTCTTGGCCCGTGTTCTCACCTGACGGTACAGAGGTCGCGTTCGTATCCTTGTCTAGCAATCTCGCGCCGGGCGCAACGAATTCCACTGCTCAGGTTTATGTCAAGAATCTCTTGACCGGGGCCGTAACCCTTGTTTCGACGGACGCCGGCGCTCTCGAGTTCAGTGGACAGAACTTGCTTCCCATGTTTTCACCGGATGGCTCGAAGGTTGCCTTCAATTCGCTCTTGCCCACCGGCAATCGCGAGATCTTCATCAAGGACCTGGTGACGGGTGCGCTCACCCTCGTCTCGAGCGATGCCAGCGGCGTCGAGGCGAATGGCAACACCAGCCAGCTTGCCGTGTTCTCACCGGACGGCATGGAGATTGCCTTCGAGTCCGCGGCCACAAACCTGGTGCCCGGCGGCAGCAGCGGTGAACAGGTCTTCATCAAAGATTTGACCACTGGCGCCGTAACCCTCGCGTCCACGGACGTCAACGGCGTCCCGGGTAATGGCTCCAGCAGCGATCCAAATTTTTCACCCGACCGGACGGCATTAGCCTTCCAGTCCGCAGCCAGCAACTTAGGAGTCACAAACGGCACGTTCCAAATCTTTGTGCGTCAGATCTTGGTCGCGCCCGCGGTGACGACGTCGCCGTCCAGCCTTACGATCACAGCAGGACAGACTGCCTCGTTCACCGCCGCAGCCACGGGGACTCCGCCACCTACAGTCCAGTGGCAGGCGAGCACAGACGGAGGCGTTAGCTTCAGCGATATCGCCGGTGCGACTTCAACCACGCTGACGTTCACAGCCAGCTTGTCGCAAAACGGTAACCTGTACCAGGCGGTATTCAGCAATTCAGCCGGCAGCGCGACCTCGAGCGCCGCCACGTTGACGGTAATCAATCCAGCGACGACGACGGTCCTGGTGTCTTCGGCGAACCCGTCCACCTTTGGCCAGTCGGTAACCTTTACGGCCACAGTCAGCTCCCCAGTGGGCATCCCGACCGGGACAGTGACGTTCCTGGACGGGGCAAGCAGCCTGGGCACTGGAACGCTTGACTCTTCGGGCATGGCTACGCTGACGACTGCCTCTCTGGCGGTCGGCGCACACTCCATTACCGCGTCTTATGGGGGAGACACGAATTTCAACCCCAGCAGCTCGTCCGCGTTATCACAAACAGTGAATAAGGCCGCCACAACGGTAACGTCAATCTCTTCCACGAACCCGACCGTGTTCGGACAGGGCGTAACCTTTTCGGCGGTTGTCGCTCCAGTTGCGCCCGGAGCTGGCTCCCCGACAGGCACGGTCACTTTCCAAGATGGGGCAACTTCGCTGGGCACTTCGGGTATAACCAACGGGCAAGCGTCGTTCACGACGTCATCATTGGCCGTGGGTTCTCATTCGGTTACGGCCGTTTACAACGGTGACGGCAACTTCAATGGGGCGTCGTCTGCGCCTGTAACGCAAGCCGTGAATAAAGCGGCAAGCTCAACGAGCGTGGCCTCGTCCGCCAATCCAGCAGCTTTCGCTCAGCCAGTCACCTTCACAGCGACGGTTGCAGCCGTAGCTCCCGGCGCGGGCACGCCAACCGGGGCAGTCGACTTCCTGGATGGAGGCACTGCGCTGGGCACAGCCTCGCTCACAGGAGGACAAGCGACTTTCACGTCGAGCTCGCTCTCGATCGCTTCGCACTCCATCACGGCCGTCTATGCGGGGGATGGAAACTTTAATGGCAGCACTTCCGCGCCCCTAACGGAGACAATGACCAAGACAACGGTACTCGTCACCTTGAGTTCCTCGCCCAATCCGTCCGTTTTGAATCAGCCCGTTGTTCTAACAGCCAAAGTAGCCGCGGTTCCCCCGGCCGTGGGCACACCTACGGGTACGGTTGCTTTCCAGGATGGTGCAACCGCGCTCGGGACAGCCACGCTTAGTTCCTCGGGCGTTGCGACTCTCACTCTTTCGACGCTTGCCGTCGGTTCGCACTCGCTAACCGCCGTGTATAGCGGCGATGCCGATTTGAGCGGAGCCACTTCCGCCGCGCTCACTCAAACCGTCCAATACGCGCCGGCCGGAACCAGTTGCGACAGCGAGGCAGGTCACCAAATCCTGCCACCCATTGACCCGGCTGGCTCAAGCGTGTTCAAACAACGCCGGACGGTTCCTGCTAAGTTCCGCGTCTGTGACGCGAATGGAATATCAATTGGCACGCCGGGAGTTATCTCGAGTTTCTTCCTTATCGAGATCTTGAAGGGCACAGCTACGTCTTCAGTTCAAGATGTCGTGGAAACGGACATCCCGGACACAGCTTTCCGCTGGGATCCCACGAGTCAGCAATGGATCTTCAACATCACTACGGCCGATCTTGCGGCGGGCAACACTTACGTCTATGCCATCACCCTAAACGATGGGTCGGTGATTTATTTCCAGTACGGCTTGAAATAGCAAACTTCAACGAATACGGAGGGGCATTCCGGACCGGCTCCGGTCCGGCTGCCCCATCTGCGTAACAAGAACGTACAGCTAAATCAGGAATCCCTGCGTCCGGCATACTTGCACGATGCTCAGGCGGTCCCCCGCGCCGATTTTATGCTTCATTCGATAGAGGTGATTCTTCACCGTTTGTTCGGACAGGCAAAAACGATTGGCAATTTCCTTGTTCGTCATCCCTTCGGCAATCAAGGGGATCAACTGCTGCTCCCGGCGCGTCAATCCCAGGCGCTGGCGCACGCTTGCTGACGGGAAGGAGCTCGCCTCCCGCTCGAAATAATGGAACAGCACTCCACATAACGTTCCTGGGCAGACGGCCTCCCCGACGTGCAGCGCCCTCACTCCTTCCAGCACGTCTTCTGCTGAGGCGTCATTCGGAAGGTATCCGCGGATCCCCGCGCGCACACACCGCAGAAAGTCTTTTTCCTCTCCTGTGGCTCCGATCAGCAATATCTGCACGCTGGGAGCCGCCCCTCGCACTCTGCGAATCGTGACCAAGTCTTCCTCTATGTTTCCCAAGGATGTCAGCAGCAGGATGTCCGCTTTCTCCTGAAGCAGGAGTTCCGGCGGAAATTCCGCCGCGTCCACCACTATTACTTCGAGCTGTCCACTCTTGACCAACATCCGCGAAAGCGTTTCTCTCAGCAGCCGATTCTCGGCAGCCAGGCATACGCGCGGCTTCTGTCCTGCGGGCCGCACTCCAGCACCACGCGTGACTCTTTTCTCTACCGCTAGATTCGTCCGGCATTCGCCGTTCGGATTCATCCATCTTTGAGATTGCTCACTGATCGCATAACTTAGGCGCGCGCCTGTACTCATGCTCGGACAACCTCCATGTGCCCGGGCCCCCTTGCCCATCCCAAGTGTCGTGTGCTGACGTTCGTTAGGATTCGAGCCGTGCCGATTCTTTTGCAATTTCGCAGCCGCCACGCGATCCATCCCGCTTGCGGCGACCTCCGGTAACTCCAACAAAAGAACCGTTCCAGTCCTAACCTGTATCTTCAACCTCTGCCCTCAAGTCTCGGATTGGTACCAATCCTGAGCCCTTACTTCAATTTGGCACTGCTTATCCTAAGCCCTTCTTGTCGCTAGCCTTGATCGGAAATGCCTCGGGCGGAAAGCCTTCCGTGGATCCGGGACCTCGATCCGAGGCATTTTCGATAAGGAGACTAGGAGGAAGCCGCTGGTGTTTGCGGCAGATGCAGGGCTATGGGGATTGAATCGACTTTCGCCTGTAATCGACAGAATTTACGATAGTTGCCAGAATGGGGCGAAAGTGAAAAAGCGAATAAAAATGAAAACGTCAGGTTGAGGCATGACTCGCGGAGTCTAGCACGCGAAGCGTCTGCCGCGCCAGCGGCTTAGTCCTTGTCCCTTATTGGCCCACAGCCCTTTTTCCACATACCCTGGCCTTCCCTTTGTGGTACTTCCGTACTACGATTCTCACGGAACGGCCTACTTCCGGCAGAGTACGTTTCCGCTATAGGTTTGATTGTCGCCCTCGGCTTACACTCTTCTTGGAGAAAAAGCGGCATCTCTCCGGAGAGTACCTTTCCATGGCGACCCAGCAGGACCTGATGACCAAGAAGCTCCCAACGGGTGGTTCTCCCAAGCAGCCGCGCTCCAATGCCGAGCGCCGGGGCAGTCGCCGCTGTAAGATGACGCAGCTCATGCGCATTCGGCCTTCGGACCCGAGCAAGGAGCACTTTGATGACATGCGGGGCTCGGTGAGCCTCTCCCGCTCCGGAGTCTATTTCCAGTCCAGTGAGACTGGTTATGAGGTCGGGATGCGGCTATTTGTCACTATGCCGTATTCGCACGATCCGGCTTCTTTGAACCGTGAGTACCTTGCGGAAGTGGTTCGCAGGGACGTTCTTCCTACGGGCATGTTCGGCATCGGGATCAAGCTTCTGATGGAAATGGGAATTCAACACACTTATAACTTTGGTGCCCGTACCCCTCATTAGTGCACACGGGTACGGTCAGCGATTCCACTCAACGATTCAAAACAAGAACGGGCGTCCCAGGGGTTCGGGACGCCCGCTCTCGTGTTTGGGGGTGGAGAGATGGATTTAGGACGCCTGCCCGAAAATCCTCAGTGCACGGTGTCTCAATATTCCCAGCTGCCGGTTCAGCGGATGCTTTCGCCCCAGGAAGGCCAGGATAGGGGAGCGGCGCTGCGTAAGCTTGTTCATAGCGATGGTCAGCCGCACGTCGCGGCGCGCATATTTCAGCCCTGCTTGGAGCGCCTCCATGGCGTCGTCGCGCCGCCCGGCGGTCGCGTACACTTCAGCAAGATTCAAGTAGAGTTGCGCCTGATTCCGCTTCATTCGAACGGCGGAGTCGCACAGCTTTTCCGCTTCACCCCACTTTTGTTCGGAGCGCGCCAACACCACACCCAGGTAGGACATGTAGTAAGGATTGTTTTTTTCCAGGTCCACCGCGCGGCGCATGTGAGGCAGGGCTTTGTTGGCGTAGTTGTCTCGCAGGAGCGTCAGTCCGGTCTTGAATTCGCGGAAGGCTTCCGTATCCATCATCGGCTCACCTCATTCCACCGCAGCGCGGGCCGTTGGGCTGCCGGCCGCTTGGCGGTTGCAGGAGAATAGGATTTCCAGGAATTTGGGAAGACCCCGCGCGCGCGGTGGAAATTCGCGCCAACTCCGCCTGCGGGCCATCCACAAGATAATGTCCCGCACAGCCAGGCGGTGAGCGGAACAGCGGGCAACGCGGTTAGGAGATCGGTTCCCATCCCAGTCACTAATCAACGTACGCGCCCTTTTATTCGGAATCTACTGACCAGGAGGACAGTCTTGGGCCAGCGGCACTGGAGTTGGAATCAAACGAGATAGGACAGGTGCCTTGCGCTCGCTCTCGGGCCATCTCGATTTGTGATTCCGCCCTTCAAATTCAGCGGTGGGACTCAGCCAGATTGCGCTTTGCCATCGCGCTTTGTTGCCGCAGTCTTTTCAGCCGGGAGCGGCAGGGATGCCAATTGTGCTAAACCCGGGCGTGTTCGGCGTGGATTTTGCCGCCCTTCATGCGCGCTTCATAAATTGGGAATCGTGCGGCAAGTTCAGCAACTTGTTTGCGGACGCGCTGCTCCATTTCGGCACTGCCAATGTTGGCCAAAACGTCGGCGATCCAGCCTCCGAGCTGCTCCATCTCCCCTTCGCGCATCCCACGGGTGGTCACAGAGGGGCTGCCCAAGCGGATTCCCCCACCTTTCATCGGCGGTAAGGGATCGAACGGAATGGAATTCTTGTTCACGGTGATGCCCGCGCGGTCCAGAGCCTTTTCGGCGTCGTTCCCGGTAATGCCGCGGGAGTGCACCTCGATCAAGAACAGGTGATTGTCGGTTCCACCAGTCACAATCCGGAATCCGCGCTTGGCGATGGCCGCGGCCATGGCCTTGGCATTGGCCACGATCTGCTTCTGGTGCTCCTTGAAGGACGGCTCCATGGCCTCCTTCAAGCACACGGCTTTTGCTGCGATGGTGTGCACCAGTGGTCCGCCTTGCGTTCCGGGAAAGGTCAGCCGATCAAGTTCCTTGGCAAAAGCGGCCTTGCAGAGTACCAAGCCAGCGCGCGGCCCGCGGAGGGTCTTGTGCGTCGTGGTGGAGACGATGTCCGCGTGTGGAACGGGGCTTGGATGCAGTCCGGCGGCCACGAGTCCCGCGATGTGCGCCATATCCACGAAGAAGAGCGCGCCCACGGCCTTGGCGACTTTGGCGATGCGCTCAAAATCGATCATCCGCGAATAGGCACTTGCCCCGGCGACGATCATTTTCGGCTTGTGCTCGTGGGCCAGCCGCTCGATTTCGTCGTAGTCGATTCGCTCGTCTTCTTTGCGCACGCCGTAGGCCACGAATTTGTACATCCGGCCGGAAAAATTCAGCGGATGTCCGTGGGTCAGGTGACCACCATGCGAAAGGTTCATGCCCAGCACGGTGTCCCCCGGCTGGAGCGTGGACATATAGACCGCCACGTTTGCGGAAGTACCCGAATGGGCCTGCACATTGGCGTGTTCCGCGCCAAACAATTCTTTGGCGCGGTCGATCGCCAGTTGCTCGACCTTGTCGGCGAACTCGCAGCCGCCGTAATAACGCTTTCCCGGATAGCCCTCCGCATACTTGTTCGTGAAGATTGACCCCATGGCTTCCAGCACGGCTTCCGACACGAGATTCTCGGAAGGGATCAGCTCCAGGCCGGTGGCCTGGCGTTTCGCTTCTTCGCGTAACAGGTCCGCGATCTGCGGATCAACGGTGTCCAGGGGGCGGTTCATGCGGTCATTTGCGTCGGTGGTCTTTGTCATGGGGTGGCCTCGTATTGCCCGGTGCGGTTGCTCGCCCAGCGTGGGCGGTGAGGCGATTCTAGCGGATGGGTGCCGGGAAAGCCACTTGACGTGACCAGAGACTCGTAATCAGGGGGCAGAACAGGTTGTGGTGCCGGATAAATTGGAACTCGCCAAATTCGTTGGTCATCGCCAGGGTGATCGAGCCTTTCCGGCCCTGCAGCACCACTGGGATGCCTTCAGGACGGTGATCCAGATTCGCGATGATACGCTCCTTAGGGATTTACATTTGCCCGGGGACCGATCTATACGCTGCCATATTTGTGCAAGGCGGACCACATGACGGGGGGACCTTGGAACTTTACTCCGATGCCGTAGCGGTCGTCGGGCAGCTTCCGACAATAAATGACCGTCCCCCAGGCCGAATCTTCGTTCAGTGGAGTAACCCGTACTACGTCGCCGGGTTGCCAAGGGTGTTTAGAGAATACGCGAGCTCCGTGCGGACTGATGTTGTCGGTGTATGTTTTTTCTCCATCGGTACCCGCAGGTATACAGTGTGCGAGGCGCACCACGGCGATGATGGGGAGCCGCCTTTCCGTTCTGCCACTGAGCGTGTGGTCCAAAAGTGTGTCGCTCAGATCTTGGCTGGGTAAACCTGGGGTGAGGTGGCAGGCCGATTCGGCTTGAAAACGTTCATCTAGGTCTTCGGCGGGAAGCGTCTTGATTCGGCGCGTCGATGGTTCCTCTGCATGATCCGGTGCTGGGTCCCTTGATCAGTTGCTTGGAAACCACGCCAGCTACCTCACGTCTCCATTTGGATACCATTCGTCCGTACCAGTAACAATCGAGTAAAAACCCTAATACTCTATCCCCCGATTGCTGTAGTACCTAAATGGAAATTCGATCCGGGTCGAATCCCGTAATTTCCTTTCCGCGCGTAATCTCCATGAGACTGATGTGTCGGTGGCGAAACTCAATGAGGCGATTGCCGATCATTCCTTTGCTCCGGACAATTGATCCAGCGCACCTCGGAGCAAGATGACGATGGGTTTTCCAGCGCGGCCAAGGAAGGTAAGCTCCAAATCGCCGGAGTTTTCGACCTCACCGTGAAACTCGCCAAACTGATTTGTTTCCGTGTTGACAACATTTTCGCGACCATCCGAGAGTGAAACTTGCACGTCGCGGCCAACGATCTCCGGATGGCTAACGTCCAACAACTGTCCAGTAACGACGAGGCGATTGCGCTCCGACTGCGCTTCGATCTGGATATCGATCTGATAAGGTTCGGCCCGGTAGAGCATCTGTCTTATTCTCATGGCAGCGGAGCGCGCGCCTGCCAAGGCCGGCCGCGAAAAACTGTCGAATAGCAGCTGGATCAAGCCGCCTGCTTCCTGCCGCTTGGCCGCCCAGCCAGCCGTTGTGAACGCTGCCTTGACCACGCGAACGCTTTCCGCGGCAGGTTGGTAACTGCCCTCGACCGCCGCCGCATTGGCTACTTTCTGCCATAGCTCCGCCGTCCCTGCATAACATTTTCGGCGCGTTCCTCGGTGCTTCTGCATCGCCTTTCGTCGATCGGCAGAAACCACGCGGTTCACAAAATCACTCCATTCCACAGCCGCAAAGTGCTTCATCTCTGTTCCCCCATTAGCCCTTCTTTCTGTCGTTTTTTTCCGCTTTTCAGAGGATGCGTCAATTCAACGTTACCCATGGAAGAAGGAGAGTGCGCGTGGAGAAAAATATAGATCAGCCGGAGATGACCCTAGCGCTTCTTCAGGTGAATTCCGCAATTAAATAAGTGAAACAGCTAAGAAAGTTTTTGGCGTGCGGGCATGATTTACTGGTCGGAACCGATAGCGATACGCGGCTTTGCAAGAGTTTGGCTCATGGGCGCCAATGCACATGCTGTGAAGGTCCTTCCGCCGTGGCTTCCTGATTCATGCGGGGAAGAGTGGGGCAGTCAAGCGACAGTATGCGCAGGCACGAGGAAGCCCTCTCATTCGGCGAAACGAATGATATATTCAACGGGTCTTGCACGCCGGTTCGTGCCGGAATCGCCCGCAATGGGCACTGACCTCAGGTGTCAGGGAGTTCCCGCTTATGAACACAAGTCTCTCGAACGCCGAGACGCGCTCCTCGCGCCCGCCCAAGAAGGTTTCCTTCCTCATTCTATTCTGCGTGGCATTGCTTGGGTTCCTCGCCATGACGAAGGGGCTCGATGCTCAGGGGAAGAACCCTCTTGCAGGTGATCCGAAAGCCGCGAAGCTGGGTGAATTTGAATTTCGGGCGAACTGCGCCTTTTGCCACGGACTTGGCGCGCGCGGGGGAGGCCGTGGGCCCGATCTGACGCGGGCGCAGAAGCGTCACGGCAATTCGGACGCCGACCTGTTTCGAACCATCAACGAAGGAGTTCCCGGCACGGCGATGCCGCCGAATGGAGCGACGCAGCAAGGCGTGGGCATGACCGAAGAGGAGATCTGGCAAGTCATCAGCTACATTCGGAGCGTGGAGAAAAAAGCTGATGCTGCGTCGGTGGGGAACGCGGCGCACGGCAAGGAACTATTCTATGGCACCGCGGCCTGCTCGACGTGCCACATGATTCATGGCAAGGGAGGCCGGCTCGGGCCGGATCTCAGCACCACCGGCTCGGCGCGTTCGACGGAATACATTGTTGAGTCCGTGCGCAATCCCAGCCGGCGGCTGGCGCAGGGCATCTCCGAGGCCATGAAAGAGTTTTCGCAGGAGTACGAGACCGTCAAGGTGGAAACCGCGGACGGCACGAAGTATGTGGGCGTGGTTCTGAATGAAGATCATTTCACGTTGCAGATGATGGACACGCGCGAGAACCTGCACCTGTTTGAGAAAGACAAGCTGCGTGCGTTCGAAAAAACGCGCGAATCGCTGATGCCGGCCTACGATCAGAAGACGCTGAGTGAGAAAGATCTACAGGACATCGTGGCGTACCTGCTGGCGGTAGGTGCCCAATGAATAGCTCGTTCATGAAATGGAGAATCAAAAGGAGATTCCTCCTGACAGGGTCGGAATCTTCGATCGCTTCGCTCGGAATGACAGTCTTGGGCGTTGCCGCACTGACTCTGTGCGCCATCGGAACGTGCTTTCTGCCATCGGCGAACGCACAGGTGACGGCGCAACGGCTGCTGGATTCCGCGAAGGAGCCGCAGAACTGGCTGATGTATTCCGGCGATTACGGCGGACACCGTTTTAGCGCCCTGGATCAGATCAATACATCGAACGCGGGCGCGCTGGTCCCCAAATGGGCATACCAGACGATGGCGGGAGGAAAATTCGAAACGACACCGCTGGTCGTTGACGGCATTTTGTACGGGACGGGACAGGACAACCGCGCGTTTGCGCTCGACGCGCGCTCAGGCCGGCCCATCTGGCAATATCAGCGCGCACTGCCGGCGGATATCCGGCCGTGTTGCGGCCGCGTGAATCGCGGGCTGGCCATCCTGGGAGATAAGGTTTTTCTGGGCACGCTGGATTCTCACGTCATCGCGCTCGACGCGAAAACAGGGAACGTGGCGTGGGATGTTACCGCGGTGGATTATCGCCGGGGCTACAGCATCACGCTCGCGCCACTGGTGATCAAGAATCTTGTGATCATTGGCGTGTCGGGCGGCGAATATGGCATTCGCGGGTTCATCGATGCGTACGACACGGCCACTGGCGAGCGCAAGTGGCGCTTTTACACGACTCCCGGGCCGGGGGAGCCTGGCCACGAAAGTTGGGAAGGCGATTCGTGGAAAATCGGCGGCGCGCCCGCTTGGATCACCGGCACTTACGATCCCGCGACCAACACCACGTTCTGGACCACCGGCAATCCTTCGCCATCGAATCGCGGCGAAGGGCGCGCGGGCGACAATCTTTACAGCAA
>WNGE01010133.1_pt1 | contig 16202 bp, 15 predicted proteins | sample 5400651 | NCBI WGS metagenome assembly WNGE01 (sample SAMN13153370, study PRJNA577476) | soil metagenome | isolation source: 60 cm soil or saprolite under grassland replicate 2 | place: USA:California | collected 2016-06-15 | reverse complement strand
ACCTGGACGAAGGGCGCTTCGGCCGCCGTCACCACCCCGAGGGCGTCCGATACGGAGCGACCGTCCCGCTTGACCATCCGATAGAAGAGATCCGCGGTGCGCGCCTGGTCGCGTGCGAGGATGGCATCGGTGAGCAGGGCATAGGACGTGTCCTGACGCATCTGATGTCCGGCCAATGCCATGGTCTCTCTCCTCGACGCGTCCCGCCTGGGGGAACTCGGCCCGGCGCCCGCCGGCCCGAGGGGAATCCTGCCCCGGGGGCCGGCCCGGCGTCAAGCGGATGGTCCTTTGCCGGTCCAGGGCTCTGCTGTAGACTCCACTCGGCCTCGTCGCTCTCGTCGACACGCAGGACACCGTGATCAAGGGGGAATCGACATGCGCAGGATGCGTCTGGTCGTCGCGGTGGCCGCCCTCGCCGCCCTCGCGTATTCGGGATTCGCTCAGTCCCAGGAAGGGCCGATCCTGATCGGCGCGTCCATCCCCCTCACGGGGGGCGTGTCCATGTTCGGCCAGCATTCGCGCTGGGGCGCCGAGCTGGCGGTGGCGGAGGCCAACGCCAAAGGGGGGGTGCTCGGGCGCAAGATCGAGATCGACTTCCAGGACAATCGCTGCAATCCCGCGGAGGCGGTGAAGAGCGTGACCCAGATGCTTGCCGAGAAGAAGTACGTCGCCATCTTCGACGGGCTGTGCAGCTCGGCCGCCCTCGCCATCATGCCGCTGGTGGAGCGCGCGGGGCTGCCCTTCGTGGTGGCCAATGCCTCCGCCACCTCCATCGCCGAGCGATCCGGAGTGGGCGGGAACAAGTGGACCTTCAAGGTCAATCCCACGGACGCGAGCATGCTGGACGCGCTCGTGAGCTGGCTCGACAAGGAAGGCAAGGCCAACAACATCGCCTTTCTCGGCGAGGACAGCGACTTCGGCCGGGCGGGATCCACCGGGCTCGAGAACGCGCTCAAGAAGCGGAGCCTCAAGCTGGCCACGGTGGACTTCTTCCAGAAGGGCAACGCGGACTTCACCCCCGTGTTCACCAAGATCAAGGCCAAGAACCCCGGCCTCCTTGCCCTCTACGCCGTCGACGCGGACTTCCAGAACGCCATGCGCCAGTGGTACGGGCTGGGCGGCGGGGTGCCCCTCACCGGCCGCGTCCTCGTGGATCAGATTCCGAAGGAGATCATGGAGAGTGGATTCGTCGATGGCACCACCTCGGTCCAGCCCTATGACCCGTCGATCGACACCCCGGGCAACAAGGCCTTCGTCGAGTCCTTCCGCAAGCTCCACAACGCCCCGCCCATCCTCGTGAGCTTCGAGTCCTACGAGGCGATGAAGGTGTTGATCGACGCCATCCGGCGCGCGGGCAAGGCCGATCCCGCGGCCATCCGCGACGCCCTCGCCACCACCAAGCTGCCGTCGATCCTCGGCACGGTCATCGACTTCGACGACCACAATCTCGCGCACAACAATGCGATCATCCTCACCATCAAGGGCGGCAAGGTGGTGGTTCTGGGCATGAGCAAGACGTAAAGGTAGTGGACGCGGGCTTCTATCTCCAGCTCCTGCTGAACGGCATGGTGATCGGCGTCATCTACGCGCTGGTCGCCATGGGGCTCTCGCTGATCTTCGGTGTCCTCGAGATCGTCAACTTCGCCCACGGCGAGTTCTACATGCTGGGGGCCATGCTCGCCTACTTCCTCACCATGAACATGGGCCTCGGATACTGGCCGACGGTGGGGGTGGTGACGGCGGTCGCGGTAGGCCTGGGCTACGTCCTCTACGAGGCGCTCCTCGCCTCGCTCCAGGGCGGCGGCTTCGAGCGCAGCATTCTCCTGACGCTGGGTCTGTCCATGGTGCTCCAGAACGGCGCGGTGTTCCTCTTCACCACCACGCCCAGGATGGTCCAGACCCCCCAGAGCTACACCAATATCGTGGTGGGCGATCTGCGCGTCACGCTCATGCGCGTGTTCGCCCTCGCCCTCGGTCTCCTCGCCTTCGCCGCGCTCTACCTCATCCTCTACCGCACACGCGTCGGCAAGGCCATGCGCGGCGTCGCCCAGAATCGGGATGCCGCCTTGATGGTGGGCATCGACCCGCGCGCCGTGTCGCGGCTGGCCGTGGCCATCGGCATCGGGCTGTCGGGCCTGGCCGGGGCGGCCCTCGCCCCCGTCTACGCCGTGCATCCCTTGATGGGCTTCAGCTTCGTGTTCAAGGCCTTCGCCATCATCATCATCGGCGGGCTGGGCAATATCGCGGGGGCGGCGGTGGCGGCGGTGGCCCTGGGCATGCTCGAGAGTGTGATCGGCGGCTTTCTGCCCCTGGTCATGGTCGACGCGCTCGTGTTCAGCTCCATGATCGCCATGCTGCTCGTGCGCCCGCAGGGTCTCTTCGGGAGCGGCGTCCGCGTATGACGCCGGGGTGGCTCCGGGCCCTCCTCGTGCTCCTGGGAATCGCCGCGCTGTTCGCGGTGCCGAGGCTGACGGGCAACGAGTACGTGCTGGCGCTGGGCGTCAGCTTCGCCACGTTCAGCGTGTTGTCGGGCGGATTGAATCTGGTCTATGGCTATACGGGGCTGCTCTCTTTCGCCCAGGTCGGCTTCTTCGGCATCGGCGGCTACACCGCGGCGCTCCTCGTGACGGAGGGGGGCTGGCCCCTGTGGGCGGGCGCGGCATCAGGCGGCATGCTGGCCGCGCTGGTCGGACTCGTGATCGGCTATTCGTCGCTCCGGCTCTCCCGCCACGCTTTCGCCATCGTCAGCTTGAGCTTCGCCTTCCTGTGCATGATCGTGGCCCGTGACTGGGTGTCCCTGACTCGCGGCGCCATGGGCATTCCGGGCCTGCCCGTCCCGGTGCTGGATCTGCCCGGCCTCCCCTGGCGACTCTCGCGCCCGGCCGACTTCTACTACCTCCTCATGGGCTTCGCGGTGATCGCGCAGGCGGTGATCTACGTGGTCGTCACCTCGCGCCTCGGGCGGGCCATGCAGGCCGTCAAGCTGAACGAGGCGTTGGCCCAGTCGCAGGGCATCGATCCGTTGCGCTACAAGCTCCTCGCCCTCGCCCTCTCCGCGCTGCTCGCGGGCATCGTCGGCGGGTTCTTCGTCTTCTATCTCACCATCGTCGACCCGTCGATCTTCGACTTCTACTACACGGAGACCATGCTGATCATGGTTATCATCGGGGGGCCGGGCAGCTTCTGGGGCGTGCTGGGGGCGAGCGCCGTGCTCGCCGCCCTTCCCGACCTGCTGCGCTTCACCACCGATCTGCGCATGGTGCTCTACGGCGCCGTGCTCATCGCCGCCATGCTCGTCTTCCCAGGCGGGGTGGGGGGATGGCTCCGGCGGCGCCACCTCAGGCGGTGGCGGCGACCGAGCCTCGCCGCCCCATGACGGCGACGCGGGCGCTGCTGGAGGTGAGAGGCCTCACCAAACGGTATCTGGGACTGACCGCGGTAGACGACGTGGCATTCGAGGTGGAGGCGGGCGCCGTGGTCGGGTTGATCGGTCCCAACGGCTCGGGGAAGAGCACCATCGTCGATTGCCTCAGCGGGTTTCAGCCGGCCGACGAAGGGCGCTGGCTCCTCGACGGCCACGAGCTGACAGGCCGGCCCGGCCACCTGATCGCGCGGGCCGGCCTCACGCGCACCTTCCAGACCGTTCGCGCCTACGACGAGCTGACCCTGCTCGACAATCTCCGTGTGGCGGCCCAGGAGAGCGATGGCGTGGGGTGGCTGCAGGCCCTCGGCCGCGGCGCGCGCCTGCGCGCCGCGGAAGCGGCGTCGGCGGCGCGCGGCCGCGATCTCCTTGCCACCGTCGGGCTGGCCGAGTATGCGGCGGCGCCCGCGGCCATCCTCTCCTACGGGCAGCGGAAGCTCCTCGCCATCGCCGCGGCCATGATGGCGCGACCGAAGCTGGTCGTGCTCGACGAGCCGGTGGCCGGGGTCAATCCGACCATGATTCGCCGCGTCGAGCAGGTGATTCACCAGCTCAACGCCGAGGGGGTGACCCTCGTCATCGTCGAGCACAACGTGGACTTCATCATGTCGCTCTGCCGCCGGGTGATCGTGCTGGTGGCCGGTCGAAAGATCGCGGACGGGCCGCCCAGCCTCATCCGCAGCGACCCGCGCGTGCTCGCCGCCTATCTCGGCCCGGCCCGCGCCGCCGAGCTGGGTCACGGCCATCCCTGACATCATCCTCGAGCTCGACAAGCTCTCCGTCGGCTACACCGACGAGCCCGTGGTGATGGACTTCTCCGCGGCCCTCCGGGCGGGTACCGTGACCACGGTGATCGGTCCGAACGGCGCCGGCAAATCCACCCTCCTGCGCGCCGTGTACGGGCTGAACCGCCACTTCGGCGGCCGCGTGCGCCTCTTCGGCCAAGCCATCGAGACGCTCCCCCCGCGGGATCGCCTGAAGCTCGGCATCGGCTTCGTGCCGCAGGGGCGCTGCAATTTCCCCCTGGCGAGAATCTCGAGCTCGGCGCCTATACGCTGCGCGGCCCGGCGGTGGCCGCCGCCATCGAGCGGGCGTTGGCCCAGTTCCCCCTGCTCGCCCCCAAGCTCTCCGTCCTCGCGGGCAATCTCAGTGGGGGGGAGCAGCAAATCCTGGAAACCGCCATGGTGCTGGAGACGGGACCGAAGCTCCTCCTCCTCGACGAGCCGTCGCTGGGCCTCTCGCCCGCCAATCAGGACCAGATCTTCGCCACCATCGCCGATTTGCGCACCCGCGGCCTCACCGTGCTGGTGGTGGAGCAGAATGCCCATGGCGCCTTGCAGATATCGGACACGGGCATCGTCATGGAGCTGGGCCGCATTTTCATGATCGGGCCCGCGGCGCGGGTGATCGCCGATCCGCGGATCAAGGTCGCCTATCTGGGAGGCGAGACAGGCGCCGCACGCTAGGCGAAGAAGTGCCTTCTTTCTACCTCCTGCGCACGATAATCGGCGGTAGTGAGGATCATTCAGCACTGGCTGGCCGTCTCTTTCGCCCTGTGCGTCATCTGCGCCATCTATCTGTCGTTTCGCGACGTCGCCCTGCCTGATGCGTCTCTGATCGACCGCACGATCACGGAGGCGGAGCCGCTCCAGGAGATCAGCGAAGGGCGCGCCTTCACCACGATCATCAAAGGCTATACGTACACGCTCACCCCCAAGGCCACCTACGATATCTCGGGGCTGGTCGTGTCACAGCACCGCGGCGACGCGCTCTTCAACCTCGACCACAAGGCGGATCCCGGCAATATCAAGGATGTCTGCGTCGCGTGGGGAGAAGCCATCACGAATGGATCGTATCGAAAGGTCAGGTTCACGAGCGGGGAGTTCACCTGTTCCTACCGCTGGTCCGGCGTCATCACGCCACCGTTCAATCCCGAGAAGGCGTCGAACAACCATCTCATCCCCGCCAACGACACGATGGCCCGACGGATACGCGCGATTCACGTGGGAGACCAGATTCGAATGACCGGCCTCCTCGTCGACTATAAAGTGACCAAGGATGGACGGGAGATCTTCACCAGGCGGACCAGTTTGACGCGAAGCGATACGGGCAACGGCGCGTGCGAGATCCTGTACGTGACCGATCTGTCCGTCGTGGCGCGGGGCAATCGCGGGCAGGCCGATGCGGGAAGCTATGCGTGGTACGCGAGCCTCGCCTTGCTCGCGGCGCTCGGCATCGTCTGGTTCGTTCGGCCGCCGCTCGCGGAGTGAGTTAGCCCGGAGCCGGATGACAGACGCATAGTGGAGAATGTCGCGATGGTGGGGCGCTCTGGGATCTTCGGCTCGGAGATGACCGGGGACGATGTCTGCGGCTTCCTGGCCCTGGTGGACGCCCAAGGTGTGCGCGTCTGGCTGGATGGTGGCTGGGCGGTGGACGCCTGCCTCGGCTCTCAGACGAGGCGTCACGGTGACCTCGACATCGTTATCGAAGAGCGCGACGTGCCGGTGGCCGTAGCCGTCCTGCGGGGCCGGGGGTATGCACCCGTTCCCCGTGCCGACACCCGGCCATGGAACTTTGTCCTCGGGGACGACTCTGGGCATCAGGTTGACTTCCACGTCATCGCGCTCGACGAGGGTGGACGCGGTGTCTACGGACCGCCGGAGAACGGGGAGTGCTATCCCGCACAGGCCCTGGCCGGAACCGGCACGGTGAACGGCCGCAACGTGGGCTGTATCGCGCCTGAGTGGCTGGTCAGGTTCCACACCGGCTACGACGTCGACGCGACCGACTGGGCCGACGTCTCCGCGCTGTGCGAGCGGTTCGGCATCCCCGTCCCCCACGAGTACCTGCGGTTCCAGTAGCCCGACCCGGTCCGCTTCCTACTAGGTCACGCGCCCGGTGCGGGCCGGGATGGCCGCCTGGATCGCCGTCCTCGCCGCCTCCGCCTCGGCGGGCGCCCGCCGTGTGAGTCCACGCCTTCGACGGACAACGGTTGCGCCCGGCACACGCTGACCACGATGCGCGTCTCGCCGCTCGCCGGATCGTAGCGCGCGTCCAGCACGGTCAGCCCCTTGTTGCTCGGCTGGCGGAGCACGGGCGCCTCCGCCGTCTCCGTCCTGAAGCGGAGCGTCACCTGGGCGCGGGGAGCGAGCGGCGGCACGGTGACGAATGATCCCTTCGCCACGTGGACCAGCTCATGGGCGCCGTCCCATACGCTGCCGAACGGTAGCCGCTGCTCGATCACCATGGCGGCGATGCGCCGGGTGGTCGGATTGGTTACCACGACCTCCCGACCGCCGTCCCGCACCTGGAAGACGAGGGCTTCGTAGTCGGCCATGCGCTGGTAGAGCTCGCGCTGGGTGGCGATCCAGTAATTGCTCCGCTCGGCGAGGTTGATCGCATAGCGCAGGTAGTCCAGGGTGCCGAGGCCGTTGTTGACGGACGGATCGCGGGCCAGCTCCGGGTGATATTGAAAGCTGTAGACGCCGTTCTCCAGGTGATCGTCCACCCCCGGGATGCGGGCGCTGTGGCCGCCGAATATCGTCTCCACCAGCTCGTACGCCGCGTCGTACTCGTGGGTGCGGTCCCAGCCGCGGAGGGGCCGCCACTCCGTGGCGGTGGTGATGACCGGGTGGAAGGGAAACCAGATACCCGGGGTGGCGATGGTGCGCCGGACGTCCGTCACGTAGGTGAGCGGCTTGCCGCCGATGAGGCCGCCCACCATCACGGTGGGGTTGCGGACGCCGTACTCGATCATGTGGTAGTAGCAGAACGTGCAGAGCCCGAGAATGCGCTCGTCATGGGCGTAGAGATAGTCCATGGCGTCGATGGTCTCGGGGTGCATGTGCCCGCCCGCATGACGCCCGCACGTGTCGACGGCAAAGCCCAGGTTGTGCGCGGCATTGCGCACGTGCTCGTAGAGTCCCCGGCCATGGATGGCCGTGGGCGGATCGCCGATGGAGCTGTCATTGTGGAGCGCCGGCTCGATGAAGCTGTGGCGGCTGGTGCGCGCCACCCATTCCCGGGCCATGGCCTCGCTGATATTGGCCGAGAAGGCCGGGTCCTCGATGTCGTAGCTGGCGGGAATGAGGTTCTCGATCTGATAGTCGAGGAAGGTGAAGTCGAGCATGCCGTGCACGTCGTGACGGAACGAGAGCACGCCGTCGTAGGCCCCAAAGGATCTGAGCCGTGTCTGCCACGAGCTCTCGAGGCCGGCCTCCCGGAGGAGTCGACGCAGGAAGAAGAGGAGGGTGTCGCCCCAGTGCGTGGGATGAGCCCAGTGGCGGACGGCTTCCACGTTCAGGTGAGCCTGGAGCATGCCGCCCACCAGCTCGAGCACCTGATTCGCGACATACGCCGTCCGCTCGGTAAGGACGATGGCCGGCCCCAAGGTGGTGGCGGTGGCCGTGGTGGCACCCGTCAGATCGCCGGTGAGCTCGATCAGATCGGCGAGCACGCGGCTCCCCGCTGCCGCCTCGACCGTCTGCGCCGCGTGCCCGGCGTAGCCACTCACGTAGAGCTTCTCCCACGCCTCGCTCGCGAATGGTGCGCCCGGACGCCACCGCCAGCCCGTGTAGCCGGTCACCGCCGTCGAGGTGGAGGAGACGAGGCCGAGCAGGCGGGGCGGGAGATTCGTCTTGCCCGTGACCACGAGGCGGCGATCGGCGCCGGGCAGCCAGCGCTCGATGCGTCCGATGGACTCGCCCGACAGATGCGCGGCATTCGGGATGACCAGCGCGCGATAGTCGACGAGCCGCTCATCGGTGAGGTCCGCTTCCTCGACGATGTCGTGCTTGAGATTGCATCGGGCGAGGAGCACCCTCGCCCCGCTCGGCGCGAGATAGGCATGTTCGCCCTTGAGCCAGGTGCGCGGCCGCCCCCACGCGTCGGTGAACGTATACGTCTCCCCGCGGGCGGCGGCCTCCGTTGCGTACGCGTCCCGGCTTCGCCGGCTGAACAGCACGGCGATGTCATGTCCTCGTGGTCGCATCCACTCCGTCACGTGTCACCTCATGGGGCAAGGGAAATGCGGCAACAAACCGACACGTGACTCTACACCGATTCGCTGGCCTGCTTGCGCGCCTCTCCCCGGTCAGCCGCGTGGAGGCCGGAAATTTCCCCCTAGCCGAGCCGCGGATCGAGGAGGTCGCGGAGCCCGCCTCCCAGCATGTTGAAGGCGAGGACGGTGAGGGCGATGGCCATCTTCCCCCACGAGGCGATGGGCGGCGGGCGGCCGAGCGCGATTACCGAGAGTCCGCGGTCGTGCCCTTTTCCTCGGGTATCTCGAGCCGGTGAACGCGGAGGGTGCCCACCTCGAGGTCGTCGATCTTCAGGGTGCGCATATGTGAACGGCCCACGCGCAATCTGTGGACGGTGAGGCGCCCGATCTTGAGCGCGCCGATGGCGAGGGCGCCCACCGCCAATGCTCCGATAGCCAGCGCGCCGAGGGCCACGGCGCCGGCCCGCTGGGGATTCCGCGCTGGCACCTCCGAGGGGTCTGCATGCATGGGCGTTCTCCTCTCTCCGCTCGTACTATAGCCGTCCTTGATTCCGCCTGCCTGCCGGACTAAGCTTCACCGTTCGCGCTGGTCAATGTCGACCGTGCCACGGAGTGAGCGAGGAGAACGCGATGAAGCTGTCCGTCGAGTTTCCGAGCGTGTCCTATCGGGAAGGTCCGGAGGCGGTGCGGCGCCTCGCCCGCGCCATCGAGCGGATCGGATACGACCACATCGATATCTTCGACCACGTGGTCATGGGCATCCCGATCGAAGGGCGCCCCAAGGGCCCGTACAACCCGGGCATGCCCATCCTGGAAGCCTTCATGGCCTTGGCCTATCTGGCCGCCGTGACCACCCGCGTGACCCTCGGCACCGAAGTGCTCGTGCTGCCGCAGCGCCAGCCCGCGCTCGTGGCCAAGCAGGTGAGCACCCTCGACACCCTGTCCGGGGGACGGGTGCGTCTGGGCGTCGGCGTGGGCTGGCAGGAATCGGAGTACGAGGCCCTCGGCGAAGATTTCCGGACGCGGGGCAAGCGCATGGACGAGGCGATCGGGCTGCTCCGCGCCTACTGGGGCGATGCCGAGGTGAGCTTCGAGAGCGCGCACTACCGGACGGTGGCCATGAGCATGGAGCCGAAGCCTCCCCAGGGCGGGCGCCTGCCCATCTGGATCGGCGGGAATTCGGAGCCGGCCTACCGCCGCGTGGGCAGGCTGGGGGACGGCTGGCTGGCCAGCCGTGTCGAAGACGAAGCGGGGGCGCGAAGCGCCATCGGCGCCATCCGACGCCACGCCGAGGAAGCGGGCCGCGATCCCGCCGCCATCGGCCTGCAGAGCATGGTGGCGCCGCCGCCCCGGGACGCGGCGGGCAAGGGCTTCTACGCCAACCACGACATGGTGCTATCTCGCGTGGCCGCTCTCAAGGCCATGGGCTTCGGCTGGGTCACCCTCAACGCGACGGCCATCTTCCAGGCGGGGGCGCGCTCCGTCGATGCCATCGCCAACGAGCTGGCCCGGCTCCACGACCGTATCCGCGCCGAGGTGGGCTGAGCCGCATTGCTCCCGAACCCGCAGGTGATGGCGCTGTCGAGCGCGCTCTGCTCGGCGGTGGCCACCGTCTTCATCCAGCGCGGGCTTCATCGCTCCAACTTCTACGCCGGATTCTGGATCAACATCGCGGTGGGGGTGATCGGCCTCTGGTCCCTCGTGCTCTTGCTCGTCCCGTTCGACGACTACAACTGGCGCGCCGTGCCGTACTTCGTCTTCTCCGGAGTGGTGGGCACCGCGGGCGGCCGCCTCTTCCGGGTCGTCGCCATTCACAAGGTGGGAGCACCGGTGGCCGCCGCCGTCAACAATCTGGCCCCCCTCATCTCGAGCGGGCTGGCCATCCTCCTGCTCGGCGAGCGCGTCACCCTTCCCATCGTGACGGGGACGATGGTCATCGTGATCGGCACCATCCTCCTCTCCCTGAGCGGCAAGTACGGGGGATTCCGCGCGCGGGATCTCGGCTATCCATTGCTCGCGGCCTCGTGCTTCGGCACGGTGGCCGTGGTGCGCAAGCTCGGCCTGGGCCACGCGGGGCCACTCTTCGATTCCGCGGTCAACATCACGGCGGCCCTGATCGCTTCCACGACCTTCGTGGTCGCCACAGGGAATCAGGGCTCCCTCCGATGCGACCGGCCGAGCTTCCGCTACTTCATCGCGGGGGGGATCGCGGAGAACGCCGGCGTCTTCCTCGTGCTGGCGTCGCTGAGCTTCGGCGACGTCAGCATCGTCACTCCGCTGGCGGGGACGTCGCCCCTCTTTGTGCTCCTCCTCGCGTATTTCTTCCCCAGCCACGCGGAGAAGCTCACGTGGCGCGTGGTGGTGGGGGCCGTGCTCATCGTGCTCGGGGTGGTGATGCTCTCGCGGTAGTCAGCCCTCAGGCGAGGCCCCAGCTCTTGATCCGCTCCGGCACGATCTTGAACATGACGCGATTGGCGGGCATGGCCCGCCCGCCCCACAGCGCGGAGAGGCGCGGATATTTCTCGTGAAAGCGCTCGACCCGCGCGCGACGGTCGGCGCCGTCGCCCAGGAATTCCGCGCGCCCGTTCACGGTGACGCCGCGTATGTCGGCGCCTCCCCCGCCTGCCTCGGCGACCACGCAGACCCGCGGGTCGCGGCGCAGGTTGCGGACTTTCTGCAAGCCCTCCACGCTGATCATGGTCAGGGTGGCCGGGTCGTGGAGAAACCACATGGGCATGGCGAGGGGCGCCCCGTCGGGCTGAACGGTGGCGAGGAGGGCGACCTCCTTGGTCGCGAGGAATCGCTGGATGGCGGCGTGGTCGAGGGTCATTCGTGTCTCCTCCCGGATGGCAGCCTAGCTCAGAATCTGGGCCCGGGGCTAGTGGTGGTTCCATAGACGCGCTATCCTGACGCCCGCTCCCCATGAACTTCGAGTTCAGCCCGGACGAGCAGGCCTTCGCTCACGAGGTGCGTGCGTTTCTCGTCACGCACCCGCCCGAGACCTTCGCCGTGGACGGCATGGACGCCGGCTACGGATCCGGCGCGCATTCGCGTCCGTTTCTGCGCGCCCTGGCCGACCAGGGGTGGCTGACCATGACCTGGCCCCGGAGCTTCGGCGGGCAGGCGCGGTCGCTCATGTACACTTTGGTGCTCTTCGAAGAGCTGGCCGCGGTGGGCGCGCCGTTCGGCCCGCTCGCCGGCTGCAATCAGACCGCGGAAGGCATCATTCGCTACGGCTCGGAAGCTCTGCGGCGCGAGGTGCTGCCCCGCATCGGCCGCGGCGAGGCAACCTTCTGGCAAGGCTTCAGCGAGCCCGAAGCCGGCTCCGATCTGCTCTCGCTCAAGACGGAGGCGGCGCGGCGCGGCGACGAATACGTGATCCGCGGCCACAAGATCTGGAGCAGCCACGCGGGCATCGCGGACTACGGCCTCGTCCTCGCCCGCACCAATCCCTCCGCGCGCCGCTCGCAGGGTCTCAGCATGTTCGTGGTCGACAATGCCACCGCCGGCCTGGACATCCGCCCCATCCGGAGCCTCACCGGCGAGGTGTATCACTACGAAGTCTTTCTCGACGAGGTGCGCGTGCCCGCGGCGTACCTCTTGGGAAAGGAAGGCGAAGGGTTCACCCAGCTCCTGCGCGGCCTCGATACGGATCGCTTCTGGGGGCGCTTCTACAAGGCCCCGATGCTGCGGCGCATTCTCGCGGAGCTGGTTCGCTATGCCAACGCCAGCCATCGGGGGGGCGTGCCGCTCGCGCGCGATCCCGGCATCCGGCGGCGGCTGGCCACCCTCGCCACCGAAGTCGAGGCCGTGGGCATGCTCTTCTATCGCATCGCGTGGATGATCCGTGAAGGCATGCCCACGCCCTACGAGACGGCGCTGGTCAAGGTGATGGCAGATGAGACGGGCCAGGCCGTGGCCGCGCTCGGCATGGAGATGCTCGGGCTCTACGGCCCTCTCACCCAGGATTCTCGCTGGGCCAAGCTCAACGGCTTGATCCAGCACGTGTACCAGACGAGCCTCGGCCAGACCATCGCGGGCGGCACCTCGGAGATTCTCCGCTCCACCGTGGCCACGCGTGGACTCGGCCTCCCCGCCGAGGCACGAGCGTGAGAGGAGCGGGCTAGGCCATGGACTTCCACCTCTCCGACGGCCAGCAGCTTCTCGTGAGCACCGCCCGCGATTTCCTCCAGCGTCACTGTCCACCGAACGTCATGGCGGAGAGCGTGGCCAGCGAGCGCGGCTTTTCCCCCGAGCTGTGGAAGGAGATCTCCGTCCTCGGCTGGCCGGGCCTCCTCATCCCCGTGGAATACGGGGGCAGCGGCGGCACCGCGGTCGACGTTATCCTCCTCCTCGAGGAGATGGGCCGCGCGTGCTTCCCGAGCCCGTACGTGCAGAGCGCGGTGGTCGCCACCTCGCTGCTCCTGGGCACGGCGGGACCGGCGCGCTGCGAGCGCCTCCTCCCCGCCATGGCCAGCGGGGAGCGCATCTGCGTGCTCGCCATCACGGAGGAAAGCGCGTCCATCGACGAGGCGGCTCTCGGGCTCACGGGCGCGCCGGGAAGCAGGCTCGACGGGCGGAAGCTCTTCGTGAACGACGCGCATGTCGCCGACGATCTCATCGTGGTCACCCGGGGCGCCTCCGGAGCGAATCTTCTCCTCCTCGACGCGCGTCTGCCCGGCGTGACCGTGCTCCCCATGGAGGCCATGGCGGGAGATCGTCCCTGCGAGGTGGTCTTCGCCGGCGTGGAGGTGGGGGACGGCGATCTCCTCGGTCAAGCGGGCCGCGCCTGGGAACGCCTCGGCCCGGCGCTCCGGGCGGGCGCGCTCGCCCGCGCGGCGGAGATGGTCGGCTGCGCCCAGCGGATCCTCGAGCTCTGCGTCGACCACGCCAGAGGCCGTCGCCAGTTCGGCCGGCCGCTCGGATCGTTCCAGGCCGTCCAGCACGCCTGCGCCGATCTCCTCCGCGATGTGGAGACGGCCCGCTACCTGGTCTACCGCGCGGCCTGGAAAATGGAGCAGGGCCGGGAACACGAGGCCGACCTGGCCATGGCCAAGGCCTATGCGGGCCGGACCGCGCAGGCCGTGGCGCGCCGCGCGCATCAGCTCCTGGGCGCCATCAGCTTCTGCGACGAGCATTCCCTGCACCTCTACCACAAGCGCATCCTTGCGGCCGGGCTCGACTTCGGAGACCCGTCGCACCATCTCGAAACCGTGGCGAGCTCCATGGGGCTCGTGTAGCGCGGAGGGCGGCATGACTCGTCTCAAAGGCAAGGTGGCGTTGATCACGGGCGGAGCGAGCGGCATCGGGGAGGCCACGGTGCGACTCTTCGTGGAGGAGGGCGCGTCGGTCATGGTGGCCGACATCCAGGACGATCGCGGACGGCGCCTCACTGGGGAGCTCGGGGCGCGGGCAGGATACGTTCACACCGATGTGAGCCGCGAGCCGGACGTGCAGGCGGCGGTCGAGGAGACACGCAAGCGCTTCGGCCGGCTCGATTGCATCTTCAACAATGCGGGGTACGGAGGCGTGGGCGGAAAGATCGAGGACGTTCCCGTGGACGGCTTCGACGCGACCATCGGAGTGCTCCTGCGCGGTGTGTTCCTCGGGATCAAGCACGCCGCGCCCGTCATGAAGAAGCAGGGCGGGGGGTCCATCATCAGCACGGCCAGTGTGGCCGGCCTGCGCACCGGGCTGGGGCCCCACATCTACAGCGCGGCCAAGGCGGCGGTGATCCATCTGACGCATTCGGTGGCGATGGAGCTGGGCGAGCACGGGGTCAGGGTCAACTGCATTTGCCCGGGGGGCATCGCCACCCCCATCTTCGGCAAGTCGATGGGCCTCTCTCCGGAACAGGCGGACGAAGTCATTCCCCTCCTCAAGGGCGTGCTCGAGAACCTTCAGCCGATCAAGCGGCCCGGTCTGCCCGAGGACATCGCCCGCGCCGCCCTCTGGCTGGCCAGTGACGAGTCCGGCTTCGTCAACGGTCACGCTTTGGTGGTGGACGGAGGAATCATCGGGGGGCGACCGTGGTCGGAAAGCCAGCTGCGCCGCGAGACGCTGCGCTCCGCCCTGGGGTTGTCGTGAGCGAGCCGGTGACTGTGGAAAAGTTCGCGGTCGGACAGTCGGTGCGCCGGCGCGAAGACCCACATCTCATCCAGGGCCTCGGCCGCTATTCCGACGACGTGAGCCTGCCTCGCCAGGCCCACGCCGTGGTCGTCCGCTCGACTCATGCTCACGCGCGGATCCGCGGCATCGATGCCACCGCTGCCCTGAAGGCGCCCGGCGTGCTCGCCGTGCTCACCGGCGCCGACTTTGCCGCCGACGGTCTCGGCAACCTCCCCACGGACGGCTCGCGCAAGCGCCGGGACGGCACGCCCGCGTTCAAGACGCCGAGGCCGGCCCTCATCCGCGAGCGCGCCCGCCACGTGGGCGATCCGCTGGCCCTGGTGGTCGCCGAGACGACGCAGCAAGCCGCCGACGGCGCGGCGCACGTCGTGGTCGAGTACGAGCCGCTGCCCGCGGTGGCGGGAGCCTCCGCGGCCACGCGCGCGGGCGCCCCGGCGGTATGGGACGAAGCGCCCGATAACGTCGCCTTCGTCTGGGAGGCGGGCTCGCGTGACGCGGTGGCGCGCGCCTTCGAGCAGGCGGCGCACGTGACCCGTCTCGACTTCGTGGTGACGCGAGTGGCCGCGGCCCCCCTCGAGCCGAGGGCCGCCGTGGGTGAGTTCGACCGGCGCACCGGGCGCTACACCCTCTTCACGGGCATTCAGGCACCTCATGGTCTCCGCACTCTTCTCGCCGAGCAGGTCTTCCATGTGCCGCAGGGCGCGGTTCGCGTGGTGACGGACGAGGTCGGCGGCAGCTTCGGGATGCGGAGCGGCATCTATCCCGAGCTCGTCCTCGTGCTGTGGGCGGCCAAGCGGCTCGGACGCCCCGTGAAGTGGACGTCCGACCGTCGTGAAGGCTTCGTGAGCGACGAGCATGGCCGCGACAATGTGTCGAGCGTGGAGCTGGCCCTGGATGCCCAGGGGAAGTTCCTCGGCATGCGCGTCGGCCTGATGGTCGATATCGGCGCCTACCTCACCCAGCGCAGCGCCGGCCCCGCCACCAACAATGTCGGCGGGGTGGCCGGCGTCTACACGACCCCCGCCATCCATCTCACGAGCACCGGGGTGTTCACGAACACGACACCCACCGGCCCGTATCGCGGGGCGGGGCGGCCGGAGGCGACCTACGCTATCGAGCGCGTCATCGACGTGGCCGCGCGCGAGCTCGGCCTGGATCCGATCGACCTGCGTCGCCGGAACCTCATCCCCGCCTCGGCCATGCCGTTCAAGACGGGGCTCGTCTTCACCTACGACTGCGGCGACTTCGGGCGGGTCATGGAGATGGCCCTGACCGCGGCGGACCACGCGGGCTTCGAGCAGCGCCGCGCGGAGGCGCGTCGGCGTGGCAAGCTCCTCGGCCTCGGCATCGCCAATCCCATCGAAGTCGCGGGCGGGCCGTACACCGCCGTCAATCCTGACACGGCGGAGATGCGCGTCAATGCCGACGGCTCCGTGTCCCTCTTCGCGGGCTCGACGTCGATGGGGCAAGGGAACGAGACGGCATTCACCCAGATCGTGAGCGAGCGGCTCGGGCTGCCGCCGGAGCGCATCCAGGTCTTCTGGGGGGACAGTGACGCGCTCGGCGCGGGGCGAGGCAACGGGGGGTCGGGGGCGATCAGCGTGGGCGGCTCCGCCGTGCTGCGGGCCACCGAGAAGGTGATCGAGCGCGGGC
>WNGE01004401.1_pt1 | contig 16204 bp, 13 predicted proteins | sample 5400651 | NCBI WGS metagenome assembly WNGE01 (sample SAMN13153370, study PRJNA577476) | soil metagenome | isolation source: 60 cm soil or saprolite under grassland replicate 2 | place: USA:California | collected 2016-06-15 | reverse complement strand
GCCGCGTGGATCAATGCGCTGACTGGCGTCGGGCCTTCCATCGCGTCTGGCAACCAGACGTGCAGCGGGAATTGTCCCGATTTTCCTACCGCGCCGCAGAAGATCAGCAGTGCGATGAACGTGGCGCTTGCACTGAGCATAGCGAGACCGGCGCTTTCCAAGCAACCGCTTCCGCCATCGTAAAAAAGAAGTGTGCCGCTACGGCCGTAAAGCCACAGCATTCCAAGAAAGAATCCCATGTCGCCAATGCGTGTGGTGATGAATGCCTTCTTTGCAGCGGCTGCTGCCGTCGGCTTCTCGATCCAAAACCCGATGAGCAAATACGACGCGAGCCCCACGAGCTCCCAAAAAATGAAAAGCAGAAGCAGACTGTTTGCGATGACGAGGCCGAGCATCGCGCCGGAGAAGAAGGATAAGTATGCAAAGAAACGGGTGAAATTCTTGTCATCCGCCATGTAGCCGACGCTGAAGAGAAAAATACAAAGCCCAACAAGCGTGATCATCACGAGCATCACGGCCGCAAGTGGGTCCAGAACAAATCCGAGACGCAAGGTTTCTTCGCCAAATGTGAACCAAGTGAAATTCTGAACCGAGCGAAAACCGGGCAATTGGAGCGTTGGTACAAATGCCAAGATCGACAGGGCAAGCGCGAGGGCCTGGCCAAACAAGGCGAGCGCGGCTGCGCTTTTCCTCCGAGCGTTCGACAAACTCAAAATGATCAGAGAAGCCGCGAAAGGCACGGCGGGGATCAACCAGAGATGGCTTACGATCCAGGAATTCATCCCCGAAGCTGGTCAAGCTGATCGACGTTGGTCGTGTGATAGTGGCGATAAACGGCAATAACCATCGCAAGACCAACCGCGGCTTCGGCAGCGGCAATGGCAATGGAAAAGAGTGCGATCATCACACCGATGGGCGGTTGATGCTGCGGACCAAATCGCCAGAATGCGATAAAATTCAGGTTTGCGGCCGCCAGCATCATTTCGATTCCAATGAGTATAAAAATTGCGTGACGGCGACTCAGCGCCGCAAGCAGCCCAATGGAAAACATCGCGGCAGAAACGATCAGAAAAACCTGGAGGGTGGGGGTCATCGCTTTTCCTCCAGCACAAGAATCAGCGCGCCGATCAGTGCGGCGGTCAGCAGAAGCCCGACGCATTGCAATGGCCAGACATAAGTGGTCATCAATGCAGTGCCAATCCGTTTGACCGTAAGCGTGGCCATGTGGGGGGCGAGCATGGCAAGCGATTGCGTCTTTAGAATCGCCCATGTCAAGCCGCCAAACACAGCGAGAGCAACGATAGCCCCGCCCCAGTTAAATTCGTGATCTTTTCCAGCGTCGCGGCGCGTCAAAAGAATGGTGAAAACAATCAACACTGCGACTGCGCCGACGTAAATAAACACCAGCGCCAGTCCGACAAATTCTGCGCCGAGTAAAAAGAAGAACGCCGCGATACCGACAAACGCCACAGCAAAGCTCAGCGCGGCGTGCATCAGGTTTGGCAACGTCGCAGCTGCCAGTGCCGCAGCGAGTGTACCAATCGCGATGATAACGAATGCGGCGCCGTTCATTCAGCGAAGCGATAAACGCGCGGCGCAAATTTCCTTCCCATGTCGAGCACGACCGACAGCATGGTGTAAACCGTTGTGATCACAAGAAGCGACCAAAGCCACCCGCGCAGGCCGCGGCCGGCGTAATGCCAGACCGCAGCGGCGATGATGCACGCGAATGCCATAGGCAACACGAATTTCCACGCGAAATTCATGATCTGATCGATTCGCGTGCGCGGGAGCGTTCCACGGACCCAGATGTAAACGAACAGCAGCGCGCTCAGTTTTGTGAAAAACCAGACGTAGGACGGAAGGAAGTCAACAGCGCGCCCGGGCGCATGCCAGCCACCAAGGAACAAAGTCACGCTGAGACCGCTGATCGCGAACATCCCAATGTATTCTGCCAAGAAGAAGGTGGCGTATTTGAATCCGGAATATTCGGTCATGTGACCCGCAACAATTTCCGACTCGCCTTCGGGCACATCGAACGGAGTGCGATTCGACTCCACGAGACCGGACACGAAAAAGAGAACGAAGGCGGCAGCACCCCAGGGGGTAAAGACAAACCAGCGCGGCACGAGGCCAAACGTGTAACCAGCCTGTGCAGCGACAATCCGGTCAGGCGTGAGCGAGCTAACGACCATTACCACTGGCAATACGGTAATAATGAGCGGCAGCTCGTAGCTGATCATTTGCGCGATGGCGCGCATCGCGCCGAGCATTGAAAACTTGTTGTTGCTGCCCCAGCCGGCCATGAAGACCGCCAATTCAGTGGTCGATCCAACGGCAAAGAAAAAGAGGATGCCGCCATCGATTGTAAACGGCGTCATGTTTCGCCCATACGGAATGATTCCAAGTGCAAGAATAGCCGCCGCGGCGATGAGGACCGGTGCCAGGAAGTGCACAATCTTATCAGCCCGCGCCGGGACGATATCTTCCTTGATCAACATCTTGATGCCATCCGCGATTGGCTGGAAAAGACCGAACGGCCCTACGCGGTTCGGGCCGTAGCGGTTCTGCATTCGTGCAAGAATCTTTCGCTCCAGCACCGACATGAGTGCGAAAAGCGTTAGGAATACAGCTAATAGCGCGAAAACATTGATCAGGCTCGAGACCACTTGAATGACCCAGGTGGGCGACCCCGCCAGCCATGAAAGAAACCATTGCTTTGCGTTAACGAAGACTTGGTCGATGGACTTGCTCACCTGGATGAAGAAAACCGTTGATTGGTGCGTTAATCAAGACAGAACGCGGGCGACGTCGACCTAAAGACGGCTCGTAACCGGCCGGATCAGCAAATTTCGCCCGCCTGTAAGTGGTTTTGGCTTTTCAGGGAGCTTTTGCTGCAGTACCTTCGGCGTCCGCGATGCGAACGCTGGTCTTGTTGGTCGCCGCTCTTTTTGCGAGTGCCGGTTTGATCCGTGGAGAAATAAAAACTCCACAGAACGTGCCGATCGAAATTACTTCCACCGGGGAAACGACGTACGAGAATGGACTGGCAACGGCGCGCGACAATGTGGCGATTCACATTGGTAACACCGACATTTACGCCGATTACGCACAGTACAATTCCACTACACACGACGTGGAGTTGAGAGGCCACGTGCGAATTTATCGTGATACGAGTCTCTATATCGCCGAAAGCGGCGTGTACAACACCGACACGAAAAAGATCCGCGCGATAAATGGGCGGACCGAGTCACAGCCTTATCTTCTGAGCGGCGCGAATGTGAGCTCGATCGAGGAAAACGGTTATCTCATCCGGGACGGCACTTTTACGACGGACGATTCCGCGAAGCCCGATTTCCATCTTCACGCGCGAAAGATCCGTGTCTACGAGAAGGACCGTGTGATTTTCCAATATGTCACGGCCTACATCGGGAAGGTGCCTGTTTTCTGGTGGCCTTATCTGTATCAATCGCTCAGTGACACGTTCAGTTTCACAGTTTCGCCCGCGTATACGAGCACATGGGGACCCTCGATTCTTACTCAGGTCACCTTCCCCATTACGGACAACATTAAAGGGCGCGCCCGGTTTGATTACTTTGGCCGACGTGGGCCAGCCATAGGCTTTGATCCCGTTATCGATTATGGGAAGGACGAGGACAGTCAGGCGAGGATAAAGAGCTTTTACATTCAGGATCAAAACCCTGAGCTAAATCAAACGAACATACCGCGGCAGGGCGTTCCTACCGGACGATACCGGCTCAGCCTCGAAGATCGGACTAACTTTACAGATGAAATCTATGGCCTCGCCAATCTCACGAAGCTTAGCGATCCGTACGTCATGCAGGACTTCTATCCAGGGGAGTTTCGCGTTGACCCTGTTCCCGACAATGTGGTCGCATTAACCAAGACAAACCCTTTTTTCACCCTCACGGGCATCACGCGTTTTCAGGCCAACGAGTTTTTCACCACAACAGAACGTTTGCCGGAAGTGGTATTGGACATTAAGCGCCATGGACTTTTCGGTGGACCCATTTTTTATGAAGGCGAAACCGGATTTGCGAATTTGCACCTGCAATTCCCCGACGATTCAGGTTTCGAGAATTACAATACGATTCGTTTCGATACCTTCCATCAACTGACTTATCCAAACACATACTTTGGATGGCTTTCCATTGTGCCACGGGTCGGCTTTCGCGGCACCTATTATGGGAAGACATGGGACTTGGGATCGACAACCTTTGTGCCACCATCAAATCCGCTGGTACCGGACTTTATTCTCCCGCCCCCAACATTGGCTAACCCGGTCCAGTTCGACGGCGACACATTTCGCACCGTCTTCAACACAGGCGCGGAAGCTTCGTTCAAGATCTCGCGTACGTGGGAGAATGTGCAAAGCCGCGCGTTCGGCCTGGATGGACTTCTTCACGTTATCCAACCGTTCACCGACTTTTCCTACGTCTCAGAAAACGGCCCGAACCCCTTGTCAATTTTGGAGTTCGATCGATTTGAACCGTCCACTCAACTGCGGGCGATCGACTTCCCACAGTTCACCCCGATCGATTCCATTGATAGCTGGACGGTCTGGCGAGTCGGCGTTCGTAACCGTCTCGAAACGCGACGCGACGATAGAACAATTACCTGGCTTGAACTCGATACCTTCTTTGACGTGAACTTTGACAATCCATACGACCGCACGGATTACTCAAATTTCTTTAACAATCTCCGCTTTACACCGCTGCCTTGGATGTCCTTCTCGGTTAACTCGCAAGTACCGGCCTTCGCCAAGGGATTTACGGAAGTGAATACAATCGCGAGCGTTCAGCCGATAGCCAATCTGCAATTGAGTGTTGGGCATCGCTATTTGAATGACAATCCTTTCTTTCTCGACAGCAGTCTATTTCTTGTCGGTGGATATTATCGCATCAACGATAACTGGGGTATTGGCGCGCAGGAGCAATACGAAGCGACGACCGGGCTTCTCGAGCAGCAGCGCTACTCCATTTACCGGGATCTGTCGAGCTGGGTGGCCTCCTTCGGCGGCGTAATACGCGACAATAAAGGGGTGAAAGAATATGGTGTCATCTTCACTATGACGCTCAAGGCGTTCCCGAAATTTGGTTTCGACTTGAACTTCGACCCTACGTCCCAGGGCGAATGACCCAAAGTGCACGAATAACGCTGACGCTCCTGGCCTTCCGCCACTTGTGCTGCGGCTAATTCGCCCGCACCATTCCTCAGTATGGATCTTTCAATCATCGGTTCCGGTTACGTCGGTCTCGTGACGGGCGCCTGTTTTGCCGATGTCGGCCATAATGTCATTTGCGTCGACAATGACGCGCAAAAGATCAAACAGCTCCAAGCCGGCGAGATCCCAATTTATGAACCGGGGCTTGAAGAGATTATTCACCGTAACGTCTCGGCGCGTCGGCTGCGTTTCACCGGCAGCATTCAGGAGGGAGTAAACAACTCGCAAATCGTCTTCATCGCCGTGCCTACTCCGCAGCAGCCCGATGGCGATGTCGATCTGAGTTTTCTTGAAAAAGTTGCGCGAGAAATCGCCGGAGTTTTGACTGATTATCGTGTGATCGTTGACAAGAGCACAGTGCCCGTAAAAACGGGCGAGAAAGTGGCCGAATCGATTAAAAGATACAACCGCCATGGCGCTAACTTCGATGTGGTCAGCAACCCCGAATTTTTGCGCGAAGGCTGTGCGGTAACGGATTTGATGCGTCCTGATCGCATTGTCATCGGAGCACAGAGCGAACACGCCATCGATCTCATGAAGAAGGTTTATGAGCCGTTTATGGCGCCGATCCTGGTGACTGATATTAACAGCGCCGAACTCATCAAACATTGCGCGAACTCATTCCTGGCGCTGAAGATTTCATATATCAACGCCGTGTCTGCCATTTGCGAAGGGAGCGGGGCGGATGTCGAAAAAGTCGCGGACGGAATTGGAATGGATCATCGCATTGGCCGGGATTTCCTGAACGCCGGAATTGGATACGGCGGTTCCTGCTTCCCCAAAGACATCGCGGCGTTCATTACAATCAGCGAGAGACTTGGCACTCCATTCACTTTGTTGAGGGAAGTGCAACGGATAAACAACTCGCAAAAAGAGCGCTTTCTGAAGGCGATCCGGGAGACGCTGTGGGTGCTGCGCGAGAAGCGGATCGGGGTCTGGGGACTTACGTTCAAGCCAGACACCGACGACGTGCGTTCGTCTGTCGCCGTAGAGCTGGTGACACACCTGCTGCGCGAAGGAGCACATGTGGTTGCTTACGATCCGAAGGGGATGCAAAAAGCCCGCTCGATAAAAGCGATCGCCGACGCGGAATTTGCTTCCTCGGCTCTAGAAGCAGTGACTGATGCCGAAGCCCTGCTCATTGCCACAGAATGGAATGAATTTGCCAATATGGATCTCGCAGTCGTGAAAGAAAAAATGCGCACGCCGATCGTCTTCGACGGTCGAAACCTCCTGGATCCCGAAACGATGAGGCGACTGGGATTTCATTATCATTCTATTGGACGCGCCAACGTGAAGCCGCAGTAGCCGCAGAAAATATGGCGCGGCTGTCTGCTCGCCAAATCGCGCTCGCGGCCTTGCGGCGGTGGCGAAAACAAAAACGCTTCGCAGACGCCAGTATCTCAGAGCTCCTGGCGAAGACAGAGCTGACTTCTTCCGATCGCGCGTTTGCGTTGGAACTGTTCTATGGCGCGCTCCGTAACTTAACGTTGCTGGATTTTTGGATCGGCTGCCTGCGTGTTTCGGGGGTTCATACTGATCTTCGCGATATTCTGCGACTCGGCTTGTATCAACTTTTCCTTCTGAAGACGGCTGAACATGCAGCAGTCCACGAGACGGTGGAGCTTGCGCCGAAGAGGCAGCGAACAGTGATTAATGCCATGCTGCGAGCGGCGACCCGGCGACGAAGCGAACTGCTCACACGCGCGAATGTGCAGCCGCTGTTTGTTCGAACGTCGCACCCGCAATTTCTCGTCAACCGCTGGCAGCAGCACTTTGGGGCAGAACACGCGGAAACGCTCTGCAAGTGGAACAATCTTCCTGCGCCAGTCTACTGCCGCATTAACCGGCTAAGAATCGCCCGCGACAAATTCCTCCAGCTTTATTCAAGCTCCCGGCCGTTGACCGGAAATTCTGACTTTGTGGAATTTTACGTATTGCCGACAAGCGCTCTGCGTCGAGGCCACTGCTACATTCAAGACCCAAGTACCATAATCGCGTGCCAGCTTTTGAGTCCAAAGCCCAGAGAAAAGATCCTCGATGCGTGCGCAGCGCCTGGTGGAAAGACGGGTTACGTCGCGCAACTTATGGAAAATCTCGGAATGATCGTGGCGTGCGATCGCGACCCAGAGCGACTGGAAACAATGAAGGGAAACCTGGCGCGTCTGGATGCAGCAATTGTGCACATCTTGCGTCACAGCTGGACGAACGGTCAGCTACCGGCCGAGATCGAGACGCTCGCGCCATTTGATCGCATCCTGGTCGATGCTCCATGCAGCAATACGGGCGTTATGCGCCGCCGTGTAGACGTGCGTTGGAGATTAACCTCGGCGGACTTCGCGCGCATGCAGGAGCGGCAGATCAAGATTGTGCGCGCTGTTCTGCCGTTGTTGAAGCCGGGCGGCGTCATTGTTTACAGCACGTGCAGCCTTGAGTCGGAAGAAAATGAAGAAGTCGTGCGTCGCATTCTCAAGAGCTCAACAGCTCTACGTCTCGCAGAAGAGATGCGGTCGCTTCCGTTTCGCGATGGCTTTGATGGAGCGTTCGCAGCGAAAATTATTCGCATCGGATAGGAGCTGCCGTCCGAGTTGCATCCGCTCACGCTGGTGGAATGATAAGCGCCTATGCACGACGCGCGATTCGATAAACTCGCAAAACTCCTAGTTGAATATTCCATTCGTCTAAAGCGCAAAGAAACGGTCCTCATCGAAACATTCGATATTCCCGACGAAATGACCGTCGCGCTCGTACGCGCGGTGCGAAAAGCCGGCGGAGTGCCATTTGCGCAGACCTACCACGCCCGAGTGAACCGCGCGCTCGCGCTCGAAGCGTCGGATCGACAGCTAAACCTGATGGCGAGCAACGAGCTGGCGCGAATGAAAAAAATGAATGCATACATCGCTGTGCGCGGCAGCAACAACATCACAGAAATGTCCGATGTGCCGCCGGAGAAGATGAAATTGATCGGCCGAAAAATGCGCCCGGTGCAAGATCAGCGGGTCAAGAAAACCAAGTGGGTAGTCTTACGCTGGCCGACGTCTTCGATGGCGCAGCTTGCGGGGATGAGCACGGAAGCCTTTGAAGACTTCTATTTCGATGTCTGCACGTTGGACTATCGCAAACTTCAGCCCGGGATGAAGGCGCTCCAGCGGTTGATGAAAAAGACGGACCGTGTCCAAATCAAAGGCCCCGGCACCGATCTGCGTTTCAGCATCAAGGGAATTCCAGCTGTGATCTGCGGTGGCGACCGCAATATTCCTGATGGCGAAGTCTTCAGCTGTCCAGTAAAAGATTCGGTCGAGGGTCACGTCACCTTTAATGCGCCAAGCATTTATCAGGGAATCGCCTTCGATGGCATCCGTTTGGATTTCAAGGACGGAAAGATCGTAGACGCGACAAGCAACGAGACACAAAAGCTGAATAAGATACTCGACTCAGATCCTGGGGCTCGTTACGTAGGCGAGTTCTCACTCGGCTTTAATCCGCGCGTGTTCCAACCGATGCGCGACATATTATTCGATGAGAAAATCGCCGGCTCGTTTCATCTCACGCCGGGGCAAGCTTACGAAGAAGCGGACAATGGGAACCGGAGCCAGGTTCACTGGGACATGGTAAGCATCCAGCGCCCGGATTACGGCGGTGGAGAAATCTACTTCGACGGCAAACTGCTTCGCAAAGATGGAAGGTTTCTTCTGAACCAGCTGCGTTCTCTGAACTGGAAGTGATTGTACGTGCGTCTCATGGGCGCATGAGACCTATGGGAAGCTAGCGCGCGGAATTCCGCGCCTTATCAAGCTCGCTTCGGGCCGCCAAGAAGGTTCAACTGCATCATGGCGATGTCGATGTGGGGCGCACTTTTGGGACACCTATCTTAAAGCTCGGTGTCAGTTGCAGAGCCGCGATCTCAAAAGAGAACGTGATCTGGACAGAAGTCTGTATGGAAGCTGCAGATGGCGGTTTGGCCGCCGTCGCCGTCTCGATTGCACCGTTTGGGCTGGCGCCGTCAATTATTTATCGCGGCCATTTGTCGAACAATTTCCCGCCGAACTGTGCGAGTGCAAACATTAGGAATTTTTGTAGCACGCGAATGACTGACACGCGCATCTCCTGCGTCAGCCCTTCCGTTCATTTTTTCTTACCTCTAGGATTTCGCGCCATTTCTTCCTGAATTCTGCGCGCCGCCTCTCGTTCGCCGCTTCGCGTTGTTTCTTAAAATACGATGCTGCATACTGGCCATCCGTCCTCGCAGTCGCTTTCGCCCGCCCAGGGAAACGCTGCCCCATCGGGTGCGGTGGACGACCGGCCTTCAGATCTTGCTTGTTCCGATCCCAGATTTCCCGCATCGACACATATTTGCGACCGAGAAAAGTAAAATCGGTCAACTTCCCAAGCCTAACGAGTTCCCCAACCCGTTTTGTGCTCACATCGAGAAGTAGCGCCGCCTGGGCGTGATTGAGCAGGCCCTTCTCCTTTATCATCGCCTCGCTCATTTTTTCCACCTGTTGCCGAGCCTCCTCGCGAGCAACAGCCCGATCCTCCCGTGCCGCTTGCAAGGCGAATGTTGATGAAACAATCCTGCTCATTCCAACACCGCGAATTGATGTAATCGTAATTCTATTGCGTATTTGTCGAGAAATGTCGAGACCGAAATTACGGTTGGTGACATTACCAAAATAGCATCGTCAACAAGGAATTTGAAGACTTCAAACAAATTTGAAGGTGTCGCAAATCCAAAAAGTGAGCGCGCAGCTTCAACTGAGCAAACCCGCACCGCGACCAGTCGAGAATCGCTAAAACTGCGCAGACCAAATTAGCAGCAGCAGCCGTCATGCCTCCGTGGATTCGTCCGGGCGAACAATTTTCGTTACCGATTCGCATCGCGAGGAGATCGAGCGCTTTATTGTATTGATGAGAACTATCCGCTTCTGTCGGACTCGAATCTGCGATACGCGCACCGCGGAACTGCGCCCCGCATGATCGGCCCGATCCACTTGGCCAGACATCAACGAGCCTATTGCGAATTGCCTCTGCCCGCCTAATTTCGAAGTCGTCGTATGTTGCGCCCGAAATCCAGAGTTTCTGCCGTTACACCGAAAATCATCTTGCTGCTGCTTTCCTATCTATTCTTGGTGAGCGCGGCGATTTTCGGACTTGTCGGCAGTTACAGAGTAGATGTACTCCGCACAGATTTGGCGAAGGTGAACGCCGCCCGCGATGCGGCTGAACATCGGGAAACAGAATTCAAGACCCGCGAAGCCGCCGTGGCGGGCGCAGAAGCGAAAATCGCGGAGGCAGAAAACAAGGCCACAAAAGCTCAAACAGAACTCTTGACACTGCAGAACGAAAAGGCGGAACTGGAAAGCAAATTAGAAGGCAGCCGAAACGAGATTGCCGCCCTGCAAAAGCGGATTGGAGAAGCAGGCCCACCAGCTAGCCCTTCGCAAAATCCGGACGCCGTATCAAAGCCGAACCAGCAATCGACAACTTCCGGACCGTCAGTAGAAATTGCACAAGGACCTGCCGAAGAAGCAACTCCTCCTCCGCCGCCACAACCCAAGCGCCGGAAAACTGCGCTAAGGAAGGCGCCAGAGGCCGCGAGCACCCCAGAAATCACTTCGTATTCTTCGGCGAAAGCCCTTGCGACCTTCACGCCTCTCCCCAGGTATCCGGCGAGGGAACGTTCGGACAGCGTTACGGGAATTGGAGTTTGCATTCTGTCGGTCGATCCAGCGAGCGGTCGCGTAAGCGCAGCTTCAATGGAGCAAAGTACCGGAGACTCAACCTTGGATAAATCCGCGGTCAATGCGTTCCGAAAGTGGCGATTTAAACCTGGGACGGTCTCGAAGGTTAGAATCCCTATCGAATTTAGCATGCCCGGTGCCTCGCATTAGCTGAGGGGCGGGATCTCCTCGTCTCAGACACGGCTGCCAGTGAAACTGTTCCCCGGGCGCGCGCCACAATTGGCCGCGCCCTAAACCTATCTGCCATCGTGACGATCAGACCGCTCCCGAAAGGGCAACGTTTCCGCAACGCGTTCCTTCCTCTCCAACGGGGATTCGGATTTCTAATTCAAAAAAAGAGTTTTTGTGCATGTTTTCACTGCGTTGTGCTCCATCGCGGACGCTAGGTATTTCAGCGATTCAGCATTCGCGCCGCATTGCGCAAAATTGCGCCGTTTAACACACAAAACATTTCACACCGAAGAAAACGACCGTGAACGTTTTGGCCTCCCTATTGTATCGGCTCTGCTCGGCTCGCCTCCGGCCCGCTTTTGGAACTTCGCCGGGTCTCTCTCGCACGCGCGCGCGTAAAATGCGCGTAAAATGGTCGGCGGCCAGAGCTGCGGCTTCTTAAACGTAAGGCTCAATTCCCGAACGGATGGGTGGGCCAAACATCACGCTGGAATAAGCAGAAAGCATAAAAATCAAAATCTTAATTGCTATCCTTGACAAACTTGTTTTCCGTACTAATGTTAAAGTGTGGAAACAAACTCTGAACCAAAACCGAAACTTGCTGAACTTCCTAAGATCGTTGAGATACTTGCTGAACCTCGTAAGATCGCCAACAGACTTGCTGAGGCAGCAAATGCTTTAGCTGGGCTAGCTGGACATGAGGAGGCTTGGTCGCTTGAGGAAGCTGCGGAGGAAGTCGTACGTCCCTCAGTGGTAACATTATCCGAGCCTGAAGTTGGATTTATCGAAGAGGAGCAACTTGTGCCGGAGGCGGCTTACCGTGAGGACGGGCCAAATGGTCAGTTGGCGCCGCTGGCTGAGCCAATTTCTAAATCCTCAGCGGGGCTAGTTGTCGAACAAACGGTGGAGAGCTCGCTGCCAGATATCCGACAGACGCCTAATGGAGCTTCGCCTTCGGCAGTCCTCCCAATGCCTCGCCAGATGGAGCCACGCACCGAGCCATCGGACCAGGAGATTCGCCTTCGGGCCTACTTCCTTTCCGAACGCCGCCGTAGCTTTGCGCTGCCGGGTGACGCAGATTCGGATTGGCACGAAGCCAAGCGCCAGCTCCTTTGCGAATCAGATGAACTAGGTGGGCTTTCTACGATAACAGCGGGAGAGTCGGGCAGAATTCTCCGAGCAGTAGAGGACGTCGCGCTGTCCGTCACGGTAGCGTCAGCAAAGCCTCGAGTTGAATCGATTGAACAAGAAAAAGGTATGCCGTACGAAACAACTTCCACTGAGATTCAATCGTCCGCAGCCGAGGCGATCCCTGAACCCACATCTAATTACCCAAATGCTGTTTCCGCTGAGCCAGTATTTCCACAAACAACGACACTTCCAACCAAGCCCAACACCACGCAAATCCAAACTGCTCTAGTTGACAAGTCACCATCCGCTGTCATGGCCAAAACGCCCCGCACTGGCCCACCTGGAACGTCCGTGGACGTCACGTTCTCATTCGAGATCACAGCTGTCCAGCTGACGCCAACCTTCGAAATGGATGCTTTGACAGTGCGCCCCGCATCCAGGTTGGTCATGATGCGCTTGGCTCTGCACCTGCAGTCTCAGCCAACCAAGAATTTACAAGTCAGTTTTGAAGCGGCAAAAATTCAGCCTGTCGGGGGCACATTAGGCACTCTTCGGATGCTTCCCTTTAAACAGCAGAGGCCCGTTGCGAATGGTTCGCATTCTTCTGCACCCGCGGGATTGCAGGTCGTCCCTAATTTCGAGGCTGCACAAGTCCAACTCACGCCATCCGAACCGGCCCAAGCGACTGTCTTTGTGACAGTCCCGTGCGAAATCAGCATCGTAGAGTTTTCCCCGTTGTTTGAGATTGCTTCCGTTATTTTGAACTCGAGTTGCAAACGGGTGTTTGTGCAATTGCCTGGCACCAGTCCCGGCGGAGAAGAGACAGCTCGCGTGTTCGAAATTGCAAATTTGGAGCTCACCGAAAGCGGCGACATTTCCACGATGCAGCTAAATTTGCTGGGTCCGGCCGAGGCGAGCGTAACGTGAAATGTGTATGACGGTTTAGCGCGAACGCAGCTGAGTCGCAGAAACGGTTCCGGTGGATCAATTTACAGTCAAAACAAACTTCTCCACCGCCGTATTCCCGGCGTTGGATGCTTAGCACGTCCCAATGAACCCGGCTCCGGTTGCCGTTATTCGCTTCCTCGTAAGCTTGGGCCGGAGTGAGTTGAAACGAGCCAGTGATTTTCCGATCAGGCAAGATGTCCCGCATCGGCTGCAAGATGCGCGGATTAAAGCCGAGCGAAAATTCACACTGTAAACATAGAAATCAAAACCTTAATTGCTATCCTTGATAAGCTTGTTTTCCATACTTATGTTAGACTGTGGAGACAATCTCTGAACTAAAATCGAAAGCTGCTGAACTTCGTAAGATCGCCGATAAACTTGATGAGGCGGCAAATGCTTTAGCTGGGCTAGCTGGACATGAGGAGGCTTGGCCGCTTTCATTAGCGAACGCGACATCAGAATTAGGCGATTTGGCCAGAGTGTCAGGGGTAAACGCGATCTTCCGCGTTTTGACAGAAGCCGGTACCCCCCTGAAAAAGACAACTTTGTCGCAACAATTGCGAGACCGTGGCAAGGCAATTGGGGACAATACGCTGCAATCATATTTGAGTCGGGACAAACGTTTCCAGAGTTACGGGCGTGGACGATGGGGTTTGACCCGTTAACGATCGAGCGACGAAGGCGGCTCTGGTTTAGCCGAACGCTCGTCCGCCGCTCTACGCGCACGCGCGCGGCGTCGATCTAATCAGCGATGCGCTGCCATTCGGTCGGCTGTGGTAGGGCGAGCCGAATGCGGCAACGCGCAACTCCAGGGCGAAATCAGCTTGACAAAAATCGTGCGCCGTGAGCAAAACCATCTGCCTCAAAAGTTCGCACGGCTCATGAAAACACTGGCGCAGCGACGACGAGACGTCGTTGATTTGACGAAACGAGGCCGGCGCGTTCTAAAGGCTTCCATCAACTTGGTTCAGCAATGCTGGGCTAAACCAAATAGGCTTAAACATTCGACGATCTCCATGCACGTTTACGAGATTCGGCCGCGAGCCGATAAGCGCGGTTTTGACCTAATCAGCGATGCGTTCCCATGCAGCCCCCTGTGGTATCGCGGCCCAAAGGCAATCAGGGATGCAATCGGCTATGCAAAGTTTACAGCCGCTCACATGATGCTGTGATCCGGGTTTACGATGCGGCGGGCAACGAGATCGAAACGCATCAACATGCGGGCGACTTCAAGAGCGGTGAGCTTTTACTCTCTTCACATCGCAGTTCCGCTAAACCGAATGCCCATGATTCCGCGTTTATCGCGTGATCACGAGGTAAGGAAGCTGATCACAAACGCACTCAACTTTTCATCCCCACAACGAAGCGCTTTCCATCGCCGCGATGCGGTTTTGCGATCGCTCTCACTCGCCGCTCCTGTTCAATGGCAGGCGGCAATTCGAACAGATTCTCAATCATCTGCCCGGTGATGTAGCGGTTGCGATGATGCCAGCACGCCTGCGGGGTCGGCCCTGTGATAATTCCGCTCTTTTTTAATCCACCTGGTCCTTTCCCCGATCGCTTTGAGTCAGCCTTGAAAGGTTCTAACTCCGTAGGTGGATTGCCTCCCGAGAGTGCGATTACGAATGCAGTCACATGATGCTGTGATCCGTGTTTACGATGACGCTGGCAACATAGTCGAAATCGATTGTCCGTCATTTCCAGTACCTGTCCCGGTGCTGTCTGATGCACACGTTGAATGGCGTGTATTATTTGTGTGTGCCGCGCGATTCGATTATTTTGATTTGACGAGTAAGACAAAAAGACGCGGAGGGCACGATCGTAATTGCTCAAACAACAGCTGGCCGAATGAGAGGCAAATCGAGGTTCTCGCTGCGGGGCTCCAGAAAGGGGGTGGTAGCTTGAACAAACCGCACCGCAAATGGTCGTTAACAAATAGTAAGCTGCGTAGCCCAAAAAACAGCATCCGGCATTTGACGTCAAATCCAAAGCTGTTATCCACCCTACCACTCTCCGAACTCGTCCGCGTGCTCGTGTGTCTCATTCACGTCCCCAGCTCTATCAGATCGGCTGCGAAGCGGAAGGCTGTCGCAACAACTGAAGGTCACGCCGCAACAAGGCCATCCTTAACGGATAACCGCCCCTAACCTTCTGCCGTAGCCTCGCCTTCTCCGCAGCAACGCCTTTGCTACGCGAAAATTATTGTGACCGTGGCCATCAATGGGCAAGACAAACTCCAACTTTTTTCGTGCCTTTCTAAACGCCAGGTTATTTATCGCGGGTACTCTCGACCTTTCTCGTTTAGTGGTCCAAGGCGTTCCAGACGCTTCTCGTAAACCACGTAATACTTCCATCTCAACATGCATTTAGGCGTCAATTTGTCTTCTCGTCACGTCTGCTTCGAGCCCTGGCCGAGCAGATTCAGCTGCATCATGCTGATGTCGCCGCGTTCATCGAGCTGCAGGTTCGTTATCTCGAACACCGGGGTTCCTTCGCCTGAGCTTGAACTCAAGCCCGGCAGCTGTACGTGAACTCGCTTGGAACTTGAATTCAGTGTAATAGAGGCAACCTCAAACGACGGCGAAAATTGGATCGCGCCGATTTGGAAGCGGGCTCTGACCTTGACACATGCCCGTCCCTCTTGCGAAGGAGTAAGCCAGATAGGCGCGGCCTTGAGGTTAGGTACGAATTGCAAACCTGCGATCGCAAATGAAGGCGAACCGTCAGCCAAAGGTTTTTGCTGTTGAGAACGAACCACTTGTATTTTGCCAAGTCCGTCCCCTGCGAGTGCAACCTTTGCAATCTCAAAAGCGACTTCCGAATTGGTCATCGGCTGCGAGTCTTGGAAAGGACCCAGACGCATAGTCACCACCTTGGACGCCGGCCGGACTTGCAGGGCACCGACTTTGAAGGCCGGCGTTAGTTGCACAGAAGCAACCTCGAAGGAGAAAGTCAGTTCGACGGTAGT
>WNGE01004400.1_pt1 | contig 16204 bp, 12 predicted proteins | sample 5400651 | NCBI WGS metagenome assembly WNGE01 (sample SAMN13153370, study PRJNA577476) | soil metagenome | isolation source: 60 cm soil or saprolite under grassland replicate 2 | place: USA:California | collected 2016-06-15 | reverse complement strand
CGACGTACGCCTGGGATGCGCCCGGGATGCTCGCGGCGATCAGCGCCGGCGTCGTGCTGCTCGCGCTGTTCCCATTCGTCGAGTCGCGCGCGGCCGACCCGATCCTGCCGCTCGAGCTCTTCCGCAATGACGTCTTCCGGACCGCGAGCGCGCTCAGCTTCGTCGTCGGGTTCGCCCTCTTCGGCGCGGTCACGTTCGTGCCGCTCTACCTCCAGGTGGTCAAGGGGCACACCCCGACCGAGTCGGGGCTCCTGATGACGCCGATGATGCTCGGCTTGCTGGTGACGGGGATCGCGAGCGGTCTCCTGATCTCGCGTTACGGGCGCTACCGACCGTTCCCGATCATGGGCACGGCCATCGCAACGGTTGCGCTCTACCTCCTCGCCCGGCTCGACGTGTCGACCCCGACTTGGGAGGCGGCGGTGTATCTGCTGATCCTGGGCCTCGGGCTCGGCCTGACCATGCAGGTGCTCGTGCTGGCGGCCCAGAACGCCGTCGACTACCGGCTGCTCGGCGTGGCGACGTCAGGTTCGTCGCTCGCCCGTCAGGTCGGCGGCTCGATCGGCGTGTCCGTCTTCGGCGCGATCTTCACAAACCGGCTCGGGCACGAGCTCGCGCAGCGCCTCCCGCACGGCGTGCACGCCGTCGCGCACGGAAGCCCGGCCGCCGTGCAGCACCTACCGCCGGTGATTCATGCGGCGTATCTCGCGGCGTATGCCGCCGCGTTGCACCCGGTCTTCCTGACTGCTGCCGCGGTCATGCTCGGCGGCTTCTCCCTGTCGTGGCGGCTGCGCGACGTGCCGTTGCGGGATACGGCCGGGTCGGCCGAGGTCGAGGGCGGGCCCACCGTCCGAGCCGGTCGGAGCAGGTTGCCGTCGGGCGCGAGTGCACGCTGAGCGGCGCTCATCTTCTGTCCAACTGATCCAGATGAGCTATGCGGAGGCCCGGGCGAGGCGGGAAGTATGAGCATGTGCCCACCCACGCTTGTGAAGACACCCTTTTCGACGGGCTCGTGGAGACCAAGTTGGTGGTCGTCGTCGTCGGCCAAAGCCTCGCAGGGCTCGAACTGATCGAAGCGGCGCTGAGGGACGCCGGCCACCGCGTGCTGACGACGACCAAGCCGGAAGAGGTGGTCGTGCTCGCGTGGTCGATCCGGATCGACGTGCTCATCGGCGACCGCGGTGACGCCCTCGTGGCACTCGAAGAGGAGCTGAGACTCGTCCAGCCGGACGTGCGCGTCGTGCGCGTTTGCGACCCCGATGAGCTGAAGCTCGACGGCGGCAACGGCGCCGCGATCGCGCGGCCCGTGTCGCTGCACGAGCTCGACGCGATCGTCCGCACGGCGGTGCGGCGCTGAACCCGCGTTCGGGAGCCAGAGCGGCTCGGCTCGCTCGTTACCGCCGTGCGCGGTAGCGGCGCCGGAAGAGGACGTACGCGATACCGCCGGCGGGAAGTGGAAGCCAGAACGCGACGATCCGGTAGAGGAGGGTCGCGGTGAGCGCGTCGGCGGCGGGGACGGCGGCGAGTCGCAGCGTTCCGACGAGCCCGGCCTCGACGAAACCAAGCCCTCCGGGCGTCGCCGGCACGAGCGCCAGGACCTCGGCGGCCGTGTAGGCGAGGAGCACGAGTGAGGGCCGCGGGCTGGCTCCCACCGCGCGGAGCGCCGCGAGCAGGGCGAGGTAGTCGAAGCCCGTGTTGCCGACCGCCGCCAGCAGCGCGCCTTTCCAGCGCTCACCCAGCGTCGACCGGACGAAGTTGCGAGCGGCGAGCAGCCTCTGCGGCAGGTCGGTCACCGGTCTGTGCCGCAGCACGGTTTTGTTCAGGAGCTGTTGCGCCGCACGGCCGACGAGGGCGAGCGGTCGATCCGATGTGAGGACGACGGCACCCGCCGCAAGTAACAGCACGAACACGGCTGCGCCGAGATAGGCGGCGGTCGCGAGACTGCGGTCGACCTGCGCACCGCCGACGATCGCGGGCAGCGCGAGCACGGGCAGGGCGAACGTCGTCGCGAGCTGCAGCAGCGTTGACGTCGCGAACCCCGCCGCAGCCTCGCTCGTGTCGATGCCCGCTCGCCGGAGCACCGACGCCGAGACGGCCGTGGCGGTTGCGCCGCCTCCGGGGAAGACGCGACCGGCCGCGTTTCCGGTCAGCTGCGCTGCGATCACCGGAAGCCACGCGGGTGTCCGCAGGGCGATCCGGTCGAGCTCCCAGAGGCAGACGAGGCTGGCGGCCTCGCACGCGGGCACGAGCGCAGCAAAGCGCCAGTCGAGGTGCGAGAGCGAGCGCCACGATCCGAACACCGCGAGCAGGCTCGGGAGCAGGATGTAGAGCGCGACGCCGCCAATCGCGAGCAACGCGACAGGCCGGAGGCGGCGGAGCCGACCCGCCGCTACGCCAGAGCGCGGCGACGGCTCCATCGTGCCGCCCGGCGGAGAATGCGGTGCTCATGCGGTCGCGTCGGCCGCGGTGGGCGTGGAGTCGCGGCGAGGCGCCGGTAGAAGATGTGCTTGCCGAGCTCGAGGACGAGCAGGTACGTCGGGATGATCGCGGCGATCACCGCGACGAGCGCAAGGGGTAGGTGCGTGAAGCCGAGTGTGTGCGCGAGCGGCGAGAACGGCAGCGCGAATGCGATCGCCACCACCGCGAGTGTCGAGACCAGGAGCGGCGTGCTTGCTCGGCTGCGGAAGAAGGGCACGCGGCGCGTACGGATCGCGAAGATCGCGAGGCTCTGCGTCGCGAGCGACTCGACGAACCAGCCGGAACGGAAGAGCGCGTGGCTCGCATCGAAGCCGACGAGCAGGATCGCGAAGGTGGCGAAGTCGAAGAGCGAGCTGATCGGTCCGAAGAAGAGCATGAACCGCTGGATCATTCGCATGTCCCAGTGCGCGGGCCGGCGGAGCTGCTCATCGTCGACTTGGTCGGTCGGAATCGTCATCTCGCTCGCGTCGTAGAGCAGGTTGTTGAGCAGGATCTGCGTCGGCAGCATCGGCAGGAAGCTGAGAAACAGCGAGCCGGCGCCGGCGCTGAACATGTTCCCGAAGTTGGATGAGGTGCCCATGAGCACATACTTGATCGTGTTGGCAAAGATGCGCCTGCCCTCGCCGATGCCGCCGGCGAGGATGTCGAGGTTCTTCTCGAGCAGGACGATGTCGGCTGCGTCGGTGGCGCTGTCGACGGAGATGCCGACGTCGGCGTCGTGGAGCGCGACCGCGTCGTTGACGCCGTCGCCCATGAACCCGACGGTGGCGCCGAGTGCGCGCTGGGCGTTGATCACGCGTGACTTCTGTTCCGGCGTGACGCGCGCGAACACGGTCGTCTCGGGCAGGGCCGCGGCGAGGGCGTCGTCGTCGAGCGTGTCGAGTTGCGCTCCGGTCAGCACGCCGCGCACCGGCAAGCCGAGGTCGGCGCAGACCTTTGCCGCGACGCGGTCGTTGTCGCCCGTGATCACCTTCACCTCCACCTGCAGCTCGTGCAGGCGCGCGATCGCAGCGGCCGCGTCCGGCTTCGGCGGGTCGAGGAAGGTCAAGAACCCGGCCAGCTCGAGGTCGTGCTCGTCGTCGGCTGAGAGCGTGGTCTTCCCCGCGGCGTCGCGCGTGGCGACGGCGACGACGCGGCTGCCGGCCGCGAACTGCGCGTCCAGCACCGATTGCGCTCCCGCCGGCACTGCGCAGCACCGCGAGAGCACGAGCTCCGGAGCGCCCTTGACGATCACCGTCCGTCTCCCGTCCGGCGCCTCGACGAGCGCGGAGGCGATGCGGCGCTCGTAGTCGAACGGCCTCGCCGCCAGGCGCCGGTACGAGTCGACGTCGGGCGTTCGCGCCGCAGCGGCCTGCCAGAGCGCCTGGTCGAGCGCGTTGCCGCCCACGACCTGACCCTCATGGACGAGCGCGTCGTTGCAGAGCAGCCCGTCGAGCAGGATTGTGTCGTCGTCGGCGCCGGCGGCGTCGAGGGCTGCGGCGAAGTTGATCCGCCCCTCGGTGAGCGTGCCGGTCTTGTCGGTGAAGAAGACTTCGATGTTCCCGAAGTCCTCGATCGCGACGAGCCGCTTGACGATGACCTTCCGCTCCGCGAGCCGCCGTGCGCCGGTCGAGAGGCTGACGGTCACGATCGCCGGCAGCAGCTGGGGTGTCAGGCCGATCGCGATCGAGAGCGCGAAGAGGATCGACTCGATCGCCGGGCGGCCGAGCGCGAGGTTGACGGCCAGGATCGTCCCGGCCAGCACCGCGGTGATCCGCACGAGCAGGAGCGAGAAGTCTCGGAGGCCGCGCTGAAAGGCCGTCTGCGGCTGGCGCGTCCCCAGCTGCGTCGCGATCCGGCCGAACTGGGTCCGGCCGCCGGTCTGCACGGCGACGCCGATGCCGTTCCCGGAGCGCACGACCGTGCCCATGAACGCGCACGAGGAGAGGTCGAGCGGTGACGCCGGCTTCGCGACCGGGTCGACGCTCTTTTCCGCCGGCAACGACTCGCCGGTGAGGACTGATTCGTCGGCCTCGAGCTCGTTCGCCTCGAGCAGCCGCACGTCGGCCGGGACGACATCGCCGACGCCGATGCGCACGACGTCGCCCGGGACGAGCTCGGTCACGTCGACGACCTCCTCCGTGCCGTCCCGCACCGCGACGATCGTGTGTCGCAGCTGCGCGTGCAGCGCGTCGACGGCGCGGGCGGACCGGTATTCGCTCACGAACCCGAGCCCGACGCTGAGCCCGCTGATCAGAACGATGATCAACGCGTTCGTTCGCTCGCCGAAGAACAGCGCCACGACCGCCGTCGCCAGCAACAAGACCAGGAACGGGCTTCGAAGCTGGCTCGCAAAGACGGCCAGCGCACGGACGCCGTGCGTCTGAAGGGTGTTCGGGCCGAGGCTTTCGAGGCGCGCGTGGGCCTCTGCAGCTGTGAGACCGTCGCTGCTCGAGTGAAGGGCGTCCAGCACCTCGGCGGCGGACAGGCGCGCGGCTGACGTGAGGTCGAGCTGCCCGGCGGTGTTATCGCCGCGGCGATCCATGCTCGCCCGGCCGGGGCCAGCGCCTGACCGCAACCGGCGGCAGCGCTGCCACCTCGTCCTTCCTCAGGCGCAGCGTCACTGCGTCGGTCTCGACGCGCGCGACCGCGCCGATCGGAATTGCGACTTCGCGCCGCTCCCAGGGATGGCCCTGCTCGAGCACGAGATGGGTGATCAGCTCCTCGCCGTCGACGAGGAACCCGTCGACGTGGCCGAGCCGGTGGCCGCCGGCTGAGTCGACGGCGCTTGCGCGGCGGATCTCGACCTCGCGCTTGGGGATCCGGTCGTAGGTGACGGCGTAGTCGTCCGGTTGCGGCTCGAGGTCGTACTCCGTGTAGTGCGGGAGCGCCATCACCTCCTCGATCCCGACGTCCCAGTCGGGATCGTCCACGGGAAACCCATCGAGGCGCAGGTACGAGATCTCGTGGACCGGCGGGAGACGGCGTACCTCCTCGGCCGTCGCGCGGAGCGCAACGGCTCCGTCCGCATCGGCGTTGCCTTCGGCCAGCTCGACGGGAACGAGCCGCGCAAGCCACGGATCGCGGCCGGGCTCGACGACAAGGTGCGTGACGCGCCGCGAGGTCGGATCGATGACGACATCGACCAACTTGCCGAAGGTCTCGTCTGTGCAATCGACGCGGCTTTCGAGCTCCAAACGCATCTCTGCACTCCTTCCGCTTCGGGAACAGGATGAGCGTGGACGCCGGCACTGCCAGCAGACTGCCACGCGCCCCGTGCGCGCTGCCGTCAGGTGCGGCAGCGGTCGCAGCGCAGCTGGCAGCCGAATGGCAGCAGCCGCTCGTAGCGTGACGAGCGGTTGTCGATGAGGTCTTGGCGAAGGGAGCCGTGATGCGAAAGGAAGGGATCAACCGGAGGTTCTTGCTCGCGTCTGCGCGCGCGGCAGAGTCCGCCGCGCGAACTGCTGCTGAGGCTCCCGAGCCCATCGACCTCGTCGTGACGAGCCCAACGGCGCTCGCGCGGAAGGCGGTGCCGGTCGCCGTCGGAGGGCGCTGGGTCTTCACGGTCGATGAGCCGCTGTTTGCTCCGCGCGCACCGGGCGAGTCGGGCGCCGACGTGATCGCGCGCGTCGCTCACGCACTTCGCGGCGTAAGCGCGTACGACGCGAGCGCCCCGCTCGTCATCTTCGACTCGCTCGACATCTTGGGTGCGAGCGTCTTCGTGCTCGACGAGGACGGTTTGGCACAGGCAGCTGACAGGCTGGAAGCGCTTCTGCCGCTGCCGTGACGTTCGCCGAGGCGCGTGTGTTCGACTGGTGCGCGCTCACCCTTTGCCGGCGCTGAGACCGCCGTCGACGGTGAGCCCTGCTCCGCCTCCCCGCAATGCCTCAAGACTCATATGATCGTACGATGAACGCGGTCTACTACCACGGGGGCGGCAGCTTCACGGTCGGCGCGGCCTCCATCCAGGAGCCGGGGCCCGACGAGGTGCGCCTCGACGTCGCCTACTGTGGCGTGTGCGGGACCGACCTGCACATCGCGCACGGGGCGATGGACGCCCGCGTGCATCCCCCGCAGGTGATCGGCCACGAGATGTCGGGGACGGTCGCCGACGTCGGCGAGCGAGTCGCCGGCTTTCGCGTCGGCGACCCGGTTGTGGTGCGCCCGCTCGACACGCGCGGCGAGACGCCGGCGGATCGCGGGTTCAGCCACATCGGCCGCAACCTGAAGTTCCTCGGCATCGACGCGCCCGGTGCGCTGCAGGCCTCGTGGACCGTTCCGGCATTCACGCTGCACCGCCTTCCGCCCGGCGTCGAGCTGCGCCTCGGCGCGCTCGCCGAGCCGTTGGCGGTCGCCTGCCACGACGTCCGGCGCGGTGAGGTCGCGCCTGGCGAGACGGCGGTCGTCATCGGCGGAGGACCGATCGGGTTGCTCATCGCGCTCGTCGCGCGCGCCCGGCGGGCGCGCGTCCTCGTCGTCGAGCCCGACGAGGGCCGGCGCGCGCTTGCGCGCGAGCTCGGGCTCGATGCCTTCGATCCGCAGGATGACCTGACCGCTGCGATCGGCGACGCGGGCGCCGAGGTCGTGTTCGAAGTGTCCGGCTCCGCTGCGGGGATCCTCGCCGCGACGAAGCACGCGTCGATCCGGGGACGCGTCGTCGTCGTCGCGATCTTCCCCGAGCCGAAGCCGGTGGCGTTGAGGGCAGTCCGACGGAGATCTGCCGCGAGAACCGGCCTGGGCGCAGGAGCGCGTCGTCGAGGACGTCGGGACGGTTCGTCGCGCCGACGACCACGACGTGGTCGGAGGCCACGAACCCGTCCATCTGAACCAGAAGCTCGTTCAGCGTCTGCTCGCGCTCGCTGTTGCCGTCATGGCCGTTGCGGCTTCCCCCGATCGCATCGAGCTCGTCGATGAAGATCACCGCAGGCGCGTTCGCGAGGGCGCGCCTGAACAGGTCGCGCACCCTGCTCGCGCCCACGCCGACGAACTTCTCCACGAACTCGGACGCACTCGCCGCGTAGAAGCGCACGCCCGCCTCGCCTGCGAGCGCGCGCGCCAGCATCGTCTTGCCGGTCCCCGGAGGCCCCGAAAGCAACAGGCCGGCCGGCATGCGCGCATCGACGCGGGCGAACCGCTCCGGCGTACGCAGGAACTCGACGATCTCGGCGAGCTCCTCCACCGCCTCGTCGCAACCCGCGACGTCGGCGAAGCGTGTCTTCGGCGACACCGGCCCCACGTCGACGCGCCGCCCGACGATCGTGCCGTCGCCGGCCCTCGCCGTCGCGCCGGTGTGCTGTCGGCGCCGGCGATGGACCGAAACGGCGGCCATGATCAGGAGCGAGATGACAAGAAGCGGTGTCAGATATGTCAACAGCCCCGCCGAGCCCTGAGCGATACGGACCTCCGCGCCCGCGTTCGCCAAGCGCCGCGGCAGCGTTGCGTCCGCGGCGGGATAACGCACGTCGGCGCGTCGGCCGTCGCGGAAGACGACTGCAGCCACATGCGCCCGGTCGTCGAGTGTCGCGCTGCGAATCGCACGCCGGGCGAGGGCGCGCAGGAGGTCGGTGTACGTCGAGACCGACGCGGCTGCGTGGCGCTCTTGCGGCGCCGCAAAGCCCGCCGCATGTGCGGCAGGCGGCGCGGCCGCAAGCATCGAGAGCACGATCGCCGATCCGGCGACTCGTTTCGCAAGTCTTGCTCCAGCGCTTCCGTGCATCGTCTTAGGCGGCGAGCCGCTCGTCCTCGTAGTGCACGACGCTGGACGGCACATATGAGTACGGGTGATAGAAGACGTCGAGCGCGAGGTGAGGGTCCGGATGGATCTCGAAATAGGCGCCGCGCCGCTGGTCGCAGACGCAGACCGTCAGCTTGTCGTCCGCCGGTCGCCAGAAGAGCGTGACCTCGATACCGTCGTTGTTCCGGTGGGCGAGTTCCCTACCGGGGCTCTGGATGAAATTGAAGTCCGTCACGTCGGCTCCTCTTTCGGGTTTGGAAGCTGGCCTCTGGACGATGGCAGCGGATGCGCTTCGTGTCTTTGCGGGCAGCAGCCGAATGCGATGCCCGCTAGCAGGCCGTTTCGGTACTCCGGCTAGCTTCACCGTTCGAGGCTGCGGATCCCGCGGACCGGGTGGGCGACGGCACCGATGCGCGTCTGCCGCAGTCGCTCCGGGATCGACCGATGTCCGTGCGGTTGCGGTCGACGAGTATTCGACACGACCTGCGAGGAAGCAGAGGCATTTTGGGAGCTCAGCATGTGGAAAGGAGGTCGCGAAGGGAGCCGGGTGACGATGGGGAAGATGGTTCTGCGAGGCGCGCTGTACGCCGGCGGGGCTGATGCGCTCGGCGTCCTCGCGGCTCGGCCGTCGATGGACCGGTGGGGCTCGATCGGGGCAGAGCGCGCGCTGCCGCTGGCCTGCGACGAGCTTGTAACCCAATGCGGAGCAGCAGACGCTGCCGTCAGGGCGGAAGGAGCCGGCGTCGTCTCGCCTCGGCAAGCGCTTCGAGTTGTGAGTGGCAGCCGAGCTGGAGCAGGATCGCGCGGATGTGATTGCGAACCGTGACCTCGGCGACGCCGAGCCTGGTCGCGATCACCTTCGCCGGCGCGCCCTCCGCGATCAGCTCGAGCACCTCGTGCTGCCGCGCGGTCAGGTGCGACGCTGGCGCCGGCTCCGACTGAGTGTCGGCCGTCCGCTGGAACAGGTGGAGGCCAACTGTGCCGCGGTCCACGTTCACGGCGGCGATCGTCGACATCTTGACCAGCGTCCGGCCCTCGGCCGCCTCGATCAGGATCCGGCGCGACGGAACGGGCCAGCCCTCGCGTGCGAGCCGGGCCGCTGAGCAGCCGGGATGACAGATCATTGCCCCTTCCTCGTCGAGGCCGCAGACCACCTCCCAGCAGGGGCGACCGATCGCTTCGGCGGCCGGGATGCCTGTCAGCGACTCGAGCTCGTCGTTCCACGCTTCGATTCGGAGGTCAGGCGCGAACGCCATCAGCGCGTCGCCGGAGCGAAAGACGTTGGTCATCCAGGGAACATACGCCGGGAGAGGGAGGCCGGTTTCCCGCGGCGAGGATCGGGATCCGCCCGGAAATCCTGCGCGTATGGCTGGATGTGGGCAGCGGCAGCCGGTCGCGGGTGTGTGCGCGCTATGCATGCGTTGCGGACGAGCTGCGCGCCGCGATCGTTGGTGGGCGGTTGCGGCCGCGTGCCCGTCTGCCGTCGGAACGCGCTCTCGCCGAGGAATTCGGCGTCAGCCGGGCGACGATCGTGAGCGCGTTCCACCTTCTCCGCGGCGAGGGGCTGATCGAGACTCGGCGCGGCGCCGGCTCGTGGGTCTGCCAGCGCACGTAGTTGCGTCGAAAGTGGATGCTCAAACCTGGCCATGCCTGGTGCGGGCCGCGCTCGTAGCGTTCGGGGCTCACCAGGAGGTTCGAAGATGAGACGCCTCGCCGCAGTTTTCGTCTGTGCGTTTGCGTCGCTGGTCGTCGTGGGCACGAGTGGTGCGACCACCGGAGCGGTTTCTTTCTCTGTCCTACACAGCTTCAGCGGCCCCGAGGGGGAGACTCCGGCGGCGCCTCTCGTTCAGGGCGCCGGCGGCTTCTTCTACGGCGTCGCTGCCCACGGCGGCGACTTCACGGTCCTGCCCCCTGACGGCGGCGGCACGGCCTTCCGCATGGACGCGGGTGGCACCGTTACGACGCTCCACGCGTTTCGGGGACCTGAGGGCGCTTGGCCCAAGAGCCTGATCCAGGGCCGTGACGGCTTCTTCTACGGCACGGCGGCCTTGGGCGGCCAGCCCTCGATCTCGCCTCTCAACCCCGGGGTCGGGACGATCTTCCGCATGGACGCAGCCGGCGTGGTGACCGTGCTGTACGTCTTCCCCTACTCGATCGGCGGCGGGTCTTCTCAGCCGGGGCCGATCGTGCAGGGTGCGGACGGGGCCCTCTACGGGGGTGCGCTGGGAGCGTTCGGAACGAGCGCCGTCGGCGGGTACATCTACCGATTCGATCCGAGAACCGGCGACTTCCGCCACCTGCATGACTTCGTCGGCAGCGACGGCGCAGTCCCGACCGGACCGCTCTTCCAGGCCGCCGACGGATTCTTCTACGGGACAACCGACCAGGGTGGGCTCTGGAATTCGGGCGTCATCTACAAGGTCGATCTCCTCGGCCACTTCGCGCTCCTTCACAGCCTCTCACCGTTGTACCCGGGCGAGGGCTCCGAGCCGAAGGGCGGCGTGATCCAGGCGAGCGACGGCTTCTTCTACGGCACGACCGAGCACGGCGGCTACTTCGGCGAGATCTTCCGTATGGACGCCGCCGGCAACTTCACCGTCCTCCACCGCTTCGACGCCTACGCGAGCGACGGTGGGAGCCCGGTGAGCGGCCTGATTGAGGGGCGGGACGGTTTCCTCTACGGGACGGCTTCGATCGGCGGCCAGCCGGTCACCGCGAGCCGTTATGGGGTTGTCTACCGGATGGACAAGGCCGGCACGGTCACGGTCTTGCACACGTTCACGGGGCCCGACGGCAGCACGCCGGGGGCCGCCCTCGCGCAGGGCGCGGACGGCCAGTTGTACGGCTCCACGGTCGTTGGCGGCGTGTTCGGGTTGGGCGTGCTGTTCCGCGTCGATCGGGCGAATCCCGCGCCTCCGGCCGCGCTGCCGACTCTGACGGGACTGTCCCTCGCGCCGTCCGCCGTCGTGGGCGGGCAGAGCTCGACCGGGACGGTCACGCTCGGCGGTCCCGCTCCGTCAGGAGGAGCGGTGGTCGGACTCTCGAGCAGCTCGTCCGTAGCCTCCGTCCCCGCGACCGTAACGGTACCCGGCGGTGCGACAAGCGCCTCCTTCGTCGTCTCGACCAACTCGGTCAAGCGAACGAAGACGACGACGATCACGGCCAGCTACAACGGCAGCGCCGTCTCGGCCACCCTAACCGTGACCCGCTGATCCAGCCCGCGCTGCGGAGGGGCGAATCGCTCCTCCGCAGCCGGCCGCGAGGCTGCTCTCACTTCAGCCCCGAAAGACCACGTCTCTGTGGACGCCAGCCTGCCGCAGTGAGATTCCGCGATCCGTTATCGATCGAGGAGGTCGAGGTGATCAGCAGGGCCAGGTGTATCAAGGACCCTTCAGGCATCCCGGACCTGAAGGCTCCTTAGAGGGCTCCATACCTACCGCACGATTGACGCCGAGCAAGTAGACCTAAACGACAAAGCGTGTACGCGATCAGGCGATCGCCCTAACGAACGGCGCGAGCGCCAGGTGTGGGGTGTCCGAATCCCGTTTGGCGTGCAAATCAACTGGTTCATCAACGGCGATCGAACCTGTGCCCGCCCACGCTTCTCGGTTCCACCCTTGGACGCGCGGCGGCTTGCGGCCTGAAGCGTTCATCATCGGCTGGTGGAGAACGTGTGGACGTTCGATCCGGTCGTGCTCACGCTCGCAGCGATCGCGCTCGCCCTCTACGGGCAGGGGTTCGTGCGGCTGCGACTGCGAGCCGGAGCGGCGCACGCGGATCTCTGGCGTGCACTCCTGTTTGCGGCGGGGGTGGTCGCGTCGTTGTTGGCACTGGTCTCCCCGATCGACGCGATCGCCGAAAACCAGCTACTCACCGCCCACATGCTGCAACACTTGCTGCTCGGCGATCTGGGTCCGCTCTTGCTGGTGCTCGGCCTACGCGGCCCGCTGGCTTTGTTCGTGCTCCCACGGCCGCTGCTGCGAGTCGTCGCCCGTGGACCAGCGCGCAAGCTCGTATCGCTTCTGCTTCGCCCGCGCATCTCGCTTGCGCTGTGGCTCGTTGCGATCGGCGGCTGGCATGTCCCGGCAGCCTACGACGCTGCGATCGCGCACTCGGCGGTGCACGTTGCGGAGCACGCCTGCTTCGCCTTTGCGGGCCTGCTCGCGTGGACACAGATCGTCGATCCGGCGCACCGACGGCGGCTGAGCGTCGGCGGACGGGCACTGTTCGCGTTCGCGATGTTGGTGGCGAGCGGGCTGCTCGCCGAGCTGCTGGTGGCGCTGCACCCCCTCTATCCCCACTATGCCCACGCGCGCGACCGGCCCTTCGGCTGGAGTGCCGGTCAGGACCAGAGCAAGGCGGCGCTGCTTATGATGGCCGAGCAGATCGCGACCCTCGCGACCGCGATGACGTTCCTCGTCCGCGCCCATGTCGAGCGCGTGGCGGTCGAGCTTCGCCGTTAGCTCAACCGGACGAGCCGGGCGTTGACGCAACGACGAAAGCGGCGACGTCCTTGATCTGCTTCTCGGTCAGCTGGCTCTTGAAGGCGGGCATCGTGCCCTTGCCGTCGGTTACACGCTGGACGACGAGTGCAAGCGAAGGCTTCGTCTGATCGAGGTTCGGACCAACTGTCCCGCTCGCGCCGACGGCGGCGAGGGTATGGCAGCCGCCGCACCCGGCAGAGAGGAACACCTGCTTACCGGCTGACACGTTGCCGCCGCCGACGGTGGCGGGGGCCGTCGTGGTGGCCGGCGCCGTGCGCGCGCCGAGGGTGACCGTCTGCGTCTCGGCGTGCCGCGTGTAGTGGCCAATCACCCACCCGACAAAGCCACCGGCGGTGAGGAGGCCGAGCACGATCAGGATGATCGCGCCCTCGGCCGCCGCGCGTGGCCAGTCACGCCGTCCTGCGCTCGGGGCGGCGACTTTACCGCGGACGGTCTGGAGGATGTTCCAGAAGAAGGGGAGCTGGAACGCTCCGAGCGCGATCGCAATCGCGGTCCCGGCCTGAGAGAGAGCGTCGTAGTTGTGGGGCAGGACGGCGAAGCGGCGCGGGGCGCCCTCGAGCCCCTCGACAAGCCAGATGACGCTGTTGGCGGTGCCGAGCACGAACGTGCCCCAGATGTGCGACTTGGCCAGCGCTTCGCTGTAGAGCGGCCGGCCGAGCCAGTCGGGGAGCCAGGCGTACACGGCGGCGAAGACGACGAAGCCGATGTTGAGCAGCGCCATCTGGTGGAAGTGGCCGACGATCCAGAGCGTGTTGTGCACGACCTGGTCGAACGCGATCGTCGCGTTGACGACGCCGGAAAGGCCCGAAGAGAGCCATGAGACCAGGCCGAGGAAGAGCGCCGTGCCCGCCGCGTTCCACTTGTAGTTCGACTTGTAGATCGTGAAGAAGAGGCTGTAGAGCGACAGCGCCGAGACGATCGTCAATGCGAACGTGAGCGGCTGCATCGCGGTGTCGATCGCCGCCTGCGGCGAGTTGACCGGATAGTCGATGTAGACGTGGTGCGCCCAGACGATCACGTTGGCGACGATCGCGATCGTCCAGCCGACGGTGATCACATTGCCGGCGACGAGGGGGCGGCCTGCGTAGCGCGGCACGAGCAGGTAGTAGACGGCGACTGCAGGGAAAAGCAGCAAGTAGACGACCGGATGCCCGAACCACCAAAGCACGTTCTTCGCCAACAAGGGGTCGACGTGCCAGGCCGGTACGTACGTCTGCACGATCATCTCGACCAGCAGCGCCGCCAGCGGCAGCGTTGCGATGATCATGTCGACAGCGATCACCGTCAGCGGAATCACTGCGTAGGGGACGCTGCGGGGATTGGTCGCGAAGCGCTTCGGCCAGAGGTAACCGAAGCCGAGCGCGACCCCGAACCTGTTCCACACGCTCTTCGAGACCGCGTGCAGAGCCGGGCTGATCGCGGTGTGAAGCACCGCGAGGCACCAGGCCACGATCGAGAGACCGACCGCGAGGACGGATGAAAGGAAGAGGGCGGTAGCCCCGCGGCCCCACTGGCCGGCCGCGTGAAACGGCAGCGGGTAGAGGAACACCCACGATCCGGCGAAATGGAGCGCAAGGGTCGAGACGACGATCCCGCCGACACCGACGACCATCAGCCAATACGTCGCCTCGGCCAGCGCGCGACCGAGGCGGCGCAGCGGAAAGCCGATCTCGGCGAAGACCCAGAAGGCGAGACCCATCACCGTGAAGCCGGCCCAGCCGACGAACGCGCCGAGACCGTGTGCGGTCATCAGCGCGTAGAACCAGTTCGCGCCCAGACGGCCGACATCGGCCTGGCTGCCGCGCAGCAGGATCCCCAGCAATCCGGAGACGGCGAGGATCGCCTGCGCGGTCAGCACGTAGCGCAGCGTCAGGCGCCGGGCGAGCGCGCGCTCTTCGCCCGCGAGCGGCTCGGCTCCGACCACGGATGCCTGCTCGCTCACCTGGTCACCGTGATCGTGCCGCTCATTCGGTCGTGACCGATGCCGCAGTACTCGAGGCACTCGACCGTGTAGATGCCCGGCTTGTTGAACGTGTAGCGATAGAGCTGCGTCTTCCCCGGCAGCACCTGCACCTGCCAGAGAAACTCGTGCTTCGAGTTGAAGACCGCGAAGCCGTGGCTGACGTCCTTCGCGGTCAGCCGAAACTCCACCTCGCGCCCCGCCTTCAACGGCCTGCTTGGCATTACGAACGCAAACTGCTCCGCCGTCACGTCCAGCACCTGCGAATCGCTGCGAGCGGCACCGCGGCCATACGGGGTGAAGAAGATGGTCGCGAAGAGCAGCCCGACGAGCAAAACGACCACGATCCCGAACCACGTCTTCTCGCGCTCGCGCAGCTTGCGGGCGTCGATCTGGCGGCGCCCACCGAGCGTCGAGCTCCACACCAGCGCGGCGAGCACGACCACGACCAGACCGCCAAGGATGCCGTAGGAGACGGCGATGATGATGGCGTTCCGCCCCAACTCGGGGCTTTTTAACAGACCGCTCGAGGGCTGTCGACGCCGACTGGGACACCATGGCACGATGCCGCCGTGAGTGGGGCTCCGGTTGCGCGATTCACCGAATCGAGGCGCGCGTCAACGTGATTGGCCCCGCGACAGGACGGGGCTGGTCGCGCTCCTGATCAACTTGAAACTCACGATTCCAGTCGCCGCTCTGCTCCTCCGCGCGATCGCCCTCGGCGTCTCAGCCGCGATGAGCGCGCGCCACGGCGTAGCCGGATCGAGGATCACCCGCACCGAACTAGAACCGACCGACACCCGACATTCCGCTGCTGAACAAAGACGGCAAGCAGGGCGCCCTTGCCGACTTCCGTGGCAAGGTCGTGGTCTTGAGCCCGTGCTGACGCTCTGTCACGAGGTGCGCCCGCTCACGACCGGCGCCTTCATCGCCATGAAGCACGCCGTCCGCAAAGCGGGCCTCGCCGACCGCGTCATCTTCACCGAGATCAGTGTCGACCCCTGGCGCGACTCACCGGCGCGATTACGGGCATTTGCCCGCTACACCGGCATCGACCCAACGCCGCGTTGGTCGACCTCGGGCGGCAGCAACTTCCCACCAGATCAGCCCGAGGTCTGCGGCGCCGGGTGCAGGGCGGCGGTTGCAAGGCGGGCCTCGCGGTGCGAGGATCTTGGTGATGCCCGGGAGAGGGGCCTTTCAGCTGCTTGTCCTGCTCATGCTGGTGGGCGCAGCGGCGGCGCTCGGCACCGACCGGGGGTCGGCGGCGACTGGCGCCCGGACGGCGGCGGCGGTCGAGCCGCAGGTGGCGATGGGCGCGCACCTGTTCGCGCAGTTCGCCTGCTCTGCCTGTCACGGCCCTCAGGGCCGCGGCGGTGTGTCGCCCTACGTGCCCGCGTTGACGAAGGTTGGGAAGTCGCTCACCGTTGCGCAGCTGAGCTCGATCATCAAGCGCGGCCTCGGCGAGTCGGCGAATCCGAAGAAGCCCTTCATGCCGGTCTGGGGCCCGGTGATCTCGAAGTCGCAGGTCGCCGACCTCGTCGCCTACGT
>WNGE01005925.1_pt1 | contig 16205 bp, 14 predicted proteins | sample 5400651 | NCBI WGS metagenome assembly WNGE01 (sample SAMN13153370, study PRJNA577476) | soil metagenome | isolation source: 60 cm soil or saprolite under grassland replicate 2 | place: USA:California | collected 2016-06-15 | reverse complement strand
AAATTTATCACATGAAAGGGTCTCCGGTTGATCCGGACCGGATTTACGCGTCGCAGACGAGCGCGTGGTTCGGGCAGATCATTCAGCGTAGCAGCGACGGCGGGAAAACCTGGGAGACGCCGGGCAGCAGTCCCGAGGAATTGAAAGGCCCGGAAGGCATGCCAAAAGGCGAGAGCAACAAATTCGTTTACGACGGCATTCCCGGAACACACATGTGGTACGACGGCACGCAGCATCCGTGGGAGTTCAAGCGGGTCTGGCATCTCGAGCCGGCGCTCGATAATCCGGATCACGTTTATGCGGGCGTGGAAGATGCCGCGTTGTTCGAATCGAAAGACGGCGGCAAAAGATGGAACGAACTTTCCGGTTTACGTCAACACGATACCGGTCCGAGGTGGCAGCCGGGCGCGGGCGGAATGTGTCTCCATTCAATTTTGCTCGATCCGAAAAATCCGAAGCGAATGTTCATCGCTATTTCCGCCGCGGGCGCGTTCCGGACCGATGACGGCGGCAAAACCTGGAAGCCGATCAATCACGGTCTGCATTCGCAATTCATGCCCGATCCGAATGCGGAAGTCGGACATTGCGTGCATCGCATCGCAATGCATCCGTCGAAACCGAACACGCTTTTCATGCAAAAACACTGGGACATAATGCGCAGTGATGACGCGGGAGATTCCTGGCGCGAAGTGAGTGGTAATCTGCCGAGCGACTTCGGGTTCCCCATCGATGTGCACGCGCACGAACCGGAAACGATTTACGTCGTGCCGATCAAGAGCGACTCGGAACATTATCCGCCGGATGGCAAACTTCGCGTCTTCCGCAGCCGAAAGGGCGGCAACGAATGGGAGGAGCTAACGAAGGGTCTGCCGCAAAAGGATTGTTACGTGAACGTGCTGCGCGACGCGATGTCGGTCGATTCAGCCGATCCGTGTGGCATTTATTTCGGAACCACTGGCGGACAAGTCTATGCTTCCCGGAATTCCGGAGATAGTTGGGAACCGATCGTGAGGGATTTACCAGCTGTCCTGTCAGTAGAAGTCCAGACATTGAAGTAACCACTAATGTACACGAATGGACACCAATTGATTCGTGTAGATTCGTGTCAATTCGTGGTTGAACTCTCTTTATGATTCGCGTCGTTCTTCCGCATCATCTCCGAACACTCGCGAAAGTTGGCGACGAAGTGCATGTCGATCTTAACGGCGCCGTGACGGCGCATGCAATTATCGACGCACTCGAACAAAAATATCCGATGCTGCGCGGCACAATCCGCGAACACGAAACCCTCAAGCGCCGGCCGTTAGTTCGCTTCTTCGCCTGTGGCGAAGACATCTCCCACGAACCGCCCGATGCTCCCCTGCCCGACGCGATCTTCATCATGGGCGCAATCGCGGGAGGATGAGCAGAACATTCGAAAGCAAACGCGCGCCGGAACCGGTGGGCGCGTTCCCGCACGCCAAGCGCGCGGGCAACTTGCTGTTCCTCTCCGGCATCGGACCGCGCACGCGCGGCAGCAAAGAAATCCCCGGCGTGACACTCGATTCCGCCGGCAATGTCACGAGTTACGATATCGAAAAACAATGTCGCGCGGTGTTCGAAAATGTGCGGCTCGTTCTGGAAGACGCCGACGCGAGTTGGAATGACATTGTCGATGTTACGGTTTTCCTCACGAACATGAAGAAAGACTTCCCGATCTACAACAAACTCTACGCCGAATATTTCGCCGGCGACGGCAAACCGAACCCGACCCGGACGACGGTTGAAGTGAGAGCGTTGCCAACACCGATCGCGATCGAGTTAAAAGTCATCGCTGCTGTTAAGAACTAGACAGGATTAACAGGATTTATTCGATTTACTCAGAATAGAGCCGACAAAGTCTTGGGGTCTCGGGAAAATCGGGCTAATTCTGTCTAGTGGATTTTCGAATCATCGCGGCCGACCACACCGGCATCACAGTTTCGAATCTCGATCGCTCGCTCGAATTCTGGCAAAACGTTCTTGGTTTCGAATTTTCGCATCGCGCACATCAAACGGGAGAAATGGCCAGTAAGATCACAGGCGTGCCGGGCGCTGAAATCAAACTCGCAGTCGTCAACGCGCCGGGCGGACATAAAATCGAATTACTCGAATACCTCGCACCGCCCGATCGGAAACAACATGTCGATCTTCGGCCGTGCGATGTCGGATCGGTCCATGTCGCACTTACCGTTGATAATCTCGACGCCGTCCTTGAAAAAATCGCCGCGTCCGGTTGGAAAGCCGCCGGCAAGCCGCAAACGCTCAAAACGGGCCCGAACGCCGGAAAGCGCGTGATCTATGTTCGCGACCCCGATGGCACAACCATCGAGTTCATGCAGCCACCGCCTGACATCTGAGATCTGCCCCATCACTCCCATAGCCCTGGCACGCCGAAGGCGATGCGAAGGCGATCTGGCGAAGCGACGATCTGCTTTCCGTCTCGCGCTCTTACCATTGATGTGAGAAAAACTATGCCCGCGGAAACCAAACCCGATTTGCGACTTGAGATCGCGCATGTCTTGTTCGTCGACATTGTTGGTTACTCCAAGCTCCTTATCAATGAGCAGCGCGAGTCGCTCGAAGAACTAAATCAAATTGTTCGCGGCACGGACGCCTTTCGGACCGCGGAAGCCGCTGGTAAATTGACGCGGCTCCCCACCGGCGACGGCATGGCTCTGGTCTTTTCCAACGCTCCGGAGGCTCCGGTGGAATGCGCGCTCCAAATCAGTAAGGCATTGAAGGGCCATCCAGAACTTCGAGTGCGAATGGGTGTCCACAGCGGGCCGGTCAGTGGCATCACTGATGTGAACGACCGATCAAACATTGCCGGCGGCGGCATCAATATGGCCCAACGCGTTATGGATTGTGGCGACGCCGGACACATTCTTCTTTCGAAAAGGGTGGCGGAAGATCTCGCTCAATACCGACACTGGCAGCCGTACTTGCATGATCTCGGCGACTGCCAGGTAAAGCACGACGTCACTGTTTCCGCGGTGAATCTTTACACCGATGAAGCCGGGAATTCGGCCTTGCCAGCAAAGTTCGCGGCCGCGCAACAGGAAAGGGCCACGCCAAGCCCGGCCAGTGTAGCTCCCGCCTGGCGATCGAAATCCTGGTTCATCGGAGCCGCTGCGCTTGCGGCCATCCTCCTAGCCGGAGCGATATGGTTCTTTGCCCGTCAGAACGCAAAGACGAATGCCGCGACCAATACTCCGCCGCCGCTTACTATTGCCGCCAAAACGCGAGCCACAACTCCCGCTCCCGCCATCGAGAGCAAATCGGTCGCCGTCTTGCCATTCGAGAATTTGAGCTCCGACAAAGAAAATGCCTTTTTTGCGCAGGGAATTCAGGACGAAATCATTACCACGCTCTCTAAAATTAGTGGGTTGAGAGTCATCTCGCGCACCTCCACAGCTCGTTACAAAAGCGCACCGGAAAATTTGCCCGAAATCGCGCGCGAGCTGCGCGTCGCCAATATCCTGGAAGGCAGTGTGCAAAAGTCTGGCGATCGCGCGCACATTAATGTCCAGCTTATTCAGGCAGAGAGCGACGCGCATCTTTGGGCCCAAAGTTACGATCGGCAATTAACCGACATCTTCGGGGTGGAGGCTGAAGTGGCAAAGCGAATTGCTGATTCATTGAGTGCCACTCTTTCTCCGCAGGAAAAAGCGCGCGTCGAAACCAAACCGACGGACAACGCCGATGCCTATGTCCTTTACTTGCGGGCGCGCGACTACCAAACGCGACCTGACAACTTGCTCCAGGATTTTAGAACCGCGGTCAGCCTCTTTGAACAGGCGATTGCTTTCGATCCCAATTTCGCTCTCGCTCATGCACGGCTCTCCGCCTCGACGAGTAATATCTACCATTTTTTTGAACCGATCGAAGCACGAAAGCAAAAAGCTCACGTCGAGGCTATGGAGTCTCTGCGTCTCCAGCCAAACCTGGGCGAAGGCCATCTCGCGCTTGGGCTTTATTTTTACTACATGGAAGCGAACTACGACGCGGCGTTGCATGAGCTCGATCTCGCGGCTCGTGCACTTCCGAACGACGGTGACGTCGGTCTCTACATCGCTGCAATCCAGAGACGACGAGGGCATTGGGCCGACGCGATCGCTGCATACCAGCACGCGGAAACGATTGATCCGCGCAATTCGGTAATGCTTTATGATGCCTCCCAGACCTACTTCGGGCTGCGCGATTGGCAAACCGCCGCCGAGCGGATGGACCGGGTCCTCGCGCTCTTTCCGGATTCTTTCAACGTCAAAATACAGCGCGGCTACGTGGAGTTTTTCTCAAAAGGGAGCACGGGTCCGATCAAAGCGGCGCTCGAGAGTCTTCCGGCAAACCTCGACCCTGACGGAGTGGTCACCTTCGGCCGCTGGGATGTAGCCTTGATGGACCGCGATCCCGCTGCAGCTGCAAAAGCGCTTGCTTCTTGCCGCTTGGACACGATCACCTCGCAGACCGGAGTGCCCCTCCCGAAAAGCTATTTGCAAGGGTGTATCGATCTCGTTCGTGGTGACGCAGCTCAGGCGCAGGCCGGTTTTGAAGCCGCACGGCCGGCAGTCGAAACAATGGTGGCCAACAGTCCGCAAGATGCGACCCGCCGCGCTCAACTTGGACTGCTTTACGCGTTTATGGGCAGAAAGGAAGATGCCGTGCGCGAAGGACGTCGCGCCGTGGAGTTGAAGCCAATTTCGAAAGACGTGATCGAGGGCTCTGTGGTGCAGGTTTTTCTCGCTTTGATCTACGCGCGCACGGGCCAGCCGGACGAGGCCATTCCTCGAATCGAGCGGCTATTTACCACTCCTTTCGCAGTCGATTACTGCGATGACAGCATTACCCTCTCCGATTTGCGAACGCGCTGGGAGTGGGACCCGCTGCGTAAAGATCCGCGTTTCCAGAAAATCATCGCCGGACCGGAACCAAAGACGGTTTATTAGCGTTATCTTCGCGCGCTGGTCAGATAATCAACGAAACCAATCGCGAATATTGCGGATGAAATATAGAGGTGCGCGCTATCACGTGCCATTCTCGTTTTCGCAATGGCCGTGATTCTTACTTTGAATCTGCGAAATCTGCGTAATCTGCGGTCTAACGGTCATGATTTTCTCCGCCGTCGAAGATTTCGCGCTGCAGCTTGACGCCGAGGACCCGCTTCGTCATTTCAGGGAGAGATTTCATCTGCCGCTCGGCAAAAACGGCGAGCCGTTGATTTATTTCGCCGGTAATTCGTTAGGCCTGATGCCAAAGGCAGCGAGGAAGATCGTCGAACGAGAGTTGGACGACTGGGCGAGGCTCGGCGTAGACGCGCATCTCGACGCAACGACTCCGTGGTACTCGTATCACGAGACGTTGCGCGAGCCGACGGCACGTCTCATCGGCGCGAAGCCACTCGAAGTCATCTGCATGAACAGCCTCACGGTGAATCTTCACCTGATGATGGCCACGTTTTATCGCCCCACGAAATCGCGCTTCAAGATCCTGATGGAAGAGCCGGCCTTCCCTTCGGACACCTACGCGATCAAGACGCAGATCGTTCATCATGGGTTGGCTCCGAAAGACGCTCTCGTCCTGGCGCGGCCGCGCGAAGGCGAGTTTACCGTGCGAACCGAAGAGATTGTCGATTTAATCGAGAAGCACGCCGATCAGCTTGCGGTCGTGATGATCGGCGCGGTGAATTTTTTCACCGGTCAATTCTTCGACATCGAGAAAATCACGAAAGTGGCGCAGAAGCGTGGCATCACGGTTGGTTTCGATCTCGCCCACGCGATCGGCAACGTGCCGCTGGGCTTGCACGATTGGAACGTCGATTTCGCCGTGTGGTGCTCCTATAAATATCTCAACGCCGGCCCTGGCGCGGTGGCAGGCGCGTTCGTGCACGAGCGGCATGCGACCAACCGCGAGTTGCCGCGCCTGGCCGGTTGGTTTGGAAACGATCCGAACACCCGGTTCCGATTGCACCTCGAGCCCGAGTTCATTCCCGTGCCATCGGCCGACGGCTGGCAGATCAGCAACCCGCCGATCTTTTCTATGGCGCCGCTGCGCGCCTCATTGTCAATCTTCGATGAAGCCGACGGAATGGAACCGTTGCGCGCAAAATCGATCAAGTTAACCGGCTATCTCCAGTTCCTGCTCGAGTCCAAACGCCCGTCCAATGCCGGTGCGGCTCGCATCTCGGACAGCTACACCGTCATCACGCCGCGCGAGAAGGACGCCCGCGGCTGTCAAATGTCGATCTTAGTCCACGAACATCCGAAAGAGTTATTCGGCAAACTCGAAGCAGCCGGCGTGAAATGCGATTTTCGCGAGCCGAACGTGATCCGCACCGCGCCAACGCCGCTCTACAACACGTTCTACGAAGTCTGGCGGTTCGCGACGATTCTGGCCGCGCACCAGTGAAAGCGATGCTTGATGCTAGACTCTGAACACTCGATTGCTCGCTTGCTGGTGCGGATGCCGTTATCTTTATTGCTGACAAACTCAGCAGAGCAATTGTTTGACGCAGTTGATCAGGCCCTGAACCGGAAAAGGTTTCACCAGGTACTTCACGCCATGTTTGTTGAGAAAGAGAGCGATACTAGGATCGGTCGCGAAGCCGGTGATAAAGATGAACCGGTCTGCGAGCGTCGGCCTCATTTGCTTCGCCTTGAGATAAAACTCATCACCGCGCAGACGCGGCATCTTTAGGTCGCAGACTACGGCGTCGTACTCGTGCGTTTTCAGCTTGAGAAGGGCTTCCTCGCCGTCGAAGGCGACGTCGACGAAAAAATTCTCGTCCGCCAGGATCCACTGCAAAGCCGAGGCGAGTTGCTGGTCGTCATCCACCACCAAAACGGCTTTCAGCTCGAGAGTGTTGACGTGGGGCTGAATCTCGTCTGGTTGGGGCTTAAATTTCTTTGTCACGCTGCTTTGGTTAAGCAGTCGTGATGCCAGTCGCGTCAGAAGTTCGCCCCGGCGAATCCGTCCTTCGGTAGATTAGAGACCAGAAGTCAAAGGTCCACCCCGCCAATTTTCGGCGTTGAGCGGGTTTGTTCTCGCACCAACGTGCCCATCGGAGGATTTGATTCGCCATGGCTTGCTGCCAAGTAAGTGGTAGTCTTGTCCGATCATTTTCACGACCTTATTTTCTGAGCCGCCATGGAACGCCGCTTGACCGCTATCCTTGCCGCCGACGTTGTCGGATACAGCCGGCTCATGGGTGCGAACGAGACCGGCACGCTCGCCGCACTGAAGACACTTCGGACGGATTTCATCGACGGCAAAATTGCCGAACACCAGGGGCGCATTGTTAAGCTGACTGGCGACGGGATGCTGATCGAGTTCCCGAGCGTGGTGAACGCTGTTGCCTGCGCCGCCGACGTCCAACGCGGAATGCGTGCTCGCAATTCCGGCGTGCCACAGGAGAGCCGCATCGAATTCCGCATCGGCGTCAATCTTGGCGACGTGATTGTCGAAGGCGAAGACATCTTCGGCGATGGCGTCAATGTGGCGGCGCGGTTGGAGAGCATCGCCCCGGTTGGGGGGATCACAGTCTCCCAGTCTGTGCGCGACCACGTCGGCAAGCGGCTGGATTTGATTTTCGAAGACATGGGGGAACGGCGACTGAAGAACATTGAACGGCCAATTCGCGTTTACAGCATTTCGCTGGACACGCCTTCTAATCGACGAACCGACGGCGCAGCGTCAGCACGTCCGGAAGAGAAGCCATCGATCGCGGTTCTGCCTTTCATCAACATGAGCGGTGATCCGGAGCAGGAATATTTCAGCGACGGCATCACCGAGGACGTCATCACCGACCTTTCGAAAGTGTCAGGTTTGTTCGTGGTGGCACGTAACACCGCGTTCACCTACAAGGGGAAGTCTGTGGAGGTGCAGCAAATCGCCAAGCATCTTGGCGTCAACTTTATTCTGGAAGGCAGTGTTCGAAAGGCCGGCTCGCGCGTGCGCGTCACAGGACAGCTTATCCATGGGAAGGACGGCGGGCATGTGTGGGCCGACCGCTACGATCGCGACCTGACGGATATCTTCGCCATTCAGGACGAAATCACCCACGCCATTGTTGAGCAGTTAAAGGTCAAGCTGTTGCCACAAGAGAAAAAGTCGATTGGACAGACGCCGACAGATAACGTCGAAGCGTACACTTATTATCTCCGGGGCCGTCAATTCATGCAACGGCACTCGAAGTCCAACTATCAATTAGCGCGGCGGATGTTCGCCAAGGCGGTAGAGTTGGATCCGCTCTATGCACGCGCTTACGCCGGCATCGCCGATTGCGATTCGTTCCTATTCCTTCACTACCATTTGGAAGCTGGCATCGACAGCATTCTGGCCACCAGCGCGAAGGCACTGGCTTTGGACGACAAACTCGCAGAAGCCCATGCTTCCCGAGGGCTCGCGCTCTCACTTGGGCAGCGAGATCAGGAAGCAATCGCGGAATTCGAAGAGGCAATCGCGCTTGATCCCAATTCATTCGAGGCTCATTACTTCTATGGCCGTGCCTGCGTCATGCAGGGGAAGCTCGAGCGGGCAGCCACGCTTTTTGAGCGCGCCGCAGAAAACAAGCCGGACGACTATCAATCATTGTGCCTGCTAATTCCGATGTATCGATCGCTTGGCCGGCAAGCGGATATGGAGAGTGCGGCACGAAGGGGCATTGAACGCGCAGAGAGTGAACTCACGCTTCACCCTGAGAATCCGAGGGCGGCTTACTTTGGCGCTAACGCTCTCGCTGCGCTTGGCGAGAAGGACCGTGCCAGGGAATGGGCGGCGAGAGCCGTGGCAATCGACCCCGATGACGTCCTGACTCAGTACAATATCGCCTGCGTTTATTCTCTACTGGGGGACCTGGAGCAGGCTTTCGATTTACTGGAACGCTTGCTTCCCAACGCCGGTTACGAGTTGAAGCGTGGATGGATCAAGCACGACTCCGACCTAGACCCTCTCCGAAGCCATCCACGGTATCAGAAAGTACTGGAATTGATCGGGTAACGAACAGCGAACAGAGGTCAGAGATCGTCTGCCATTGAGCGTTGGACGTTTCTGTCTCACCAAACGAGGTCTCGCGATTCGCCAAGACTCTGGCACAGCATCAATAGCTCTTTCGGCTGACTTACAAGCCAAATGGCCACGGATTAACACAGATTTACGCTGATCTGTTCAAACCTAACGCCCTTGATTCTGAATGCTTCCGTATCCGTGTTAATCCGTGTAAATCTGTGGCGAACTCTCTGTAATTATATCTATGAAATACCCCATCATCATCGCCCGGGTCCTGCTCGGACTTGTGTTCGTCGTCTTCGGCTCAAACGCCTTCCTGCACTTTATTCCGATGCCGCCCATGCAAGGCCAGGCCGGCGCGTTCATCGGAGCGCTTATCAATAGCGGCTACATTTATGTCGTCGCCGCGCTCCAAATCGTCGGCGGTCTGCTCCTGCTCCTCGGGCGCTTCATCCCGCTCGGGCTCACGCTGCTCGGCCCCGTGATCGTGAACATCATGCTCTATCACATCTTTCTTGATCCGAGCGGTCTGCCGATGGCGTGTGTTATCTCCGTCCTCGCGCTCTTCCTACTTTGGGTGTATCGCGATCGCTTCCCAGCCATCTTTCAACCGTAAGGCGCCCGAGTTTTTGTTTTAAAACCAGGCACTCAAGTACCAGGCGGCGTCTGCGGATGACATGCGGCCTGAGGGCAAGCCGGTGAGAACCAATCGAAGTTGTATACGTTATTGATCCTGGCCGTCAGGATTACTGGCGGGTGGCGGACTCTCCTTAAAAAAATTGGCCCGTGCTCGCGCCGCTTCCCTCTGTCGCTGTTGCTCGCGCGTTTGTTCCTCGGGACTTGGTTCTGGACTTTTACATCCTGACAGAAGCAGGGCAAAGATCGACAGTGGCACGATGAGCAGTGAAAGAGCTTTCATAAAAACTAAAATCAAACTCTGGATCGCGGTCAGCTGCGTCTGTTTTTCGCACAAGACCGCATGGTAACCACGAACAAGCCAAGCTGGTAACGAGCGCAGCAAAGTCAACTATCGGGAGCGGCCTCCCCGCTCGCCGTGTTCCTGGATTCCTGATAAATGCAATCCAATGCCACAGAAATTCATCTTGGTCGGTAGCGGCCTCGCCGGGGGCTTGCTCGCCGCGTACCTGGGGCGGCGTGGACACGATGTCGATCTTTACGAGAGACGAGCTGACCCGCGCGAGGGCAATATCGTCGGTGGGCGGTCGATCAATCTTGCAGTCTCGACGCGCGGGATTCACGCGCTCGAGCAGATCGGCATCGCCGATGAAGTACTGCAACACGCCATCCCGATGCGCGGCCGGATGATTCATGACAAGTCTGGCCACCTGCATTTCGCCCCGTACGATGTCGATCCAAACAAGCACATCAACTCGATCGGGCGCGCGGCGCTCAACACGACTGTGATCGAAGCGGCGCAGCGTTATCCGAACGTGCGAGTCCATTTCAATCGTCGTTGCACCGATGTCGATCTGACCGAAGCGATCGCCTATTTGGAAACAGAAACGGGTCAGTTGACTGCGAAAGGGGATGCGGTCATCGGCGTCGATGGCGCGTTCTCCGCGGTGCGCCACTCGATGCAAAAAAAACTCGCAGAGTTCGAGTACGACGAGAGTTATCTCCCCCACGGCTACAAGGAGCTCACCATTCCGCCCGGACCAAATGGCGGGTGGCGAATGGAAAAGGAAGCGCTCCATATTTGGCCGCGCAAAAGTTTCATGATGATCGCGCTGCCGAACCCTGACGGCTCGTTCACGTGCACGCTCTTTTGGGAATTCGAAGGGCCGCGCAGCTTCGCCACCACCAAAACCGACGAGGAAGTCTGCGACTTTTTCCGGGAAGAATTCCCCGACGCGGTGCCGCTTATGCCAACGTTGCTCAATGATTTCCGAGCAAATCCGACCGGCTCACTTGTGACCATCCGTTGTGCTCCTTGGTCCTACAAAGATAAGGTCGCGCTCGTCGGTGACGCCGCCCATGCGGTCGTGCCGTTCTACGGCCAGGGAATGAACGCGGCGTTCGAAGATTGCGTCGTGCTCGATGAATGCCTGGCCGAATTCGCGGATAATCGCGAGCGCGCGTTCGCCGAATATTTCGTTAGGCGAAAAGAGAACGCCGACGCGCTCGCCGACCTCGCCGTCGACAATTTTATCGAGATGCGCGACAAAACCGCGTCGCGAACATTTCGGGCGAAGAAGAAGCTTGATCACTTCCTCGAAGCTCTGCTGCCGGGCGTGTATTTGCCTCTTTATGCAATGGTCACATTCACCCGGATGCCGTATGCCACGGCAGCCAAACGCGCTCGTTTCCAAGATCGCATCGTCTACGGCAGTCTCTTCGGCGTTGGCGTCCTGGTTTTCCTCCTGTTGATCGGACTGTTCCGGCTTATCGCCGACTAAAGTCTGGAGGTGGATCGAGCAGTCCCTTGCTCGATACGCGTACCGTCGGAGCGGTCGAATTGGCTTGTCTCAATGAACCGCGGACGTAATCTTCTTAACCTATGAGAACTACGCGGTCATTCATCGCGCTGGTTCCGATGCTGGCAGCGAGCCTTCTTTTGACCGTTTCCATCGGTCGCGCGTCGGAAAAAACGGAAGGTAAAACGCCGTGGAAAATCACCGGGAAACTGGAGGAGGCTTGTTCGTGTGACGCGGCATGTCCATGCTGGTTTGATTCCAAACCGACCAAGATGACGTGCAGCGGCGGGCAGGTCCTCTTTATCGAAAAAGGAACTTACGGCAAAATAAAGCTGGACGGCCTCGCGATTGCCAACATGTCGCAAAGTCCGGCGGGCAAAACGATGATGGGCTCGTTCGGAGACTGGAATTTCTCGTACAATTACATCGACGAGAAAGCCAATCCCGAGCAACGCAAAGCGCTAGAAGCGATCGCCAACGTGGTGATGGTACCCGGCGCTTCGAAAAAAACGGAGACGCGCTATGTCGCGATCACCCGCAAGACGGAAGGCAAAGACCACGAGATCAGTCTCGGTCAGTACGGGACTTTTCGCGGTCATCTGCTGGAGGGCGGTCTTGGCGGCGCGCCCAGGGTGGTGAATCCGCCGGGCGCGGACCCGATCCATCATGAATATCAGCAAGGTCGCACCGCGAAGATGACCTACAACGATGCGGACCAAAACTGGTCGTGGGAAAATTCGAACTACATGCTGGGACAGTTCACGATCGACAGCGCGCAGTATAAAAAATACGCTGCCGGTCTCGCGCAAAAGATGGCCGGGCCGAAAGAGCCAAAGCCAGACAACAAGAAATAACAGTTCTGCCAGCGGCGCAGAGTTATTGTGCGCCGCTGAACGTGGTAACTATGCATCTCCCGCGGCTCTGGGTGAGGGATTCGCTGATAGTTGAGAGTTGATTGCTGAGAGATAGAGGCGATCACGAATGGATTCAATAATCGGGGATTTTAGATCGCTAAATCGGAACAGAAGTTCGTCTCGGCGAAGACGAGACCAGCATGCGAGCCGCGTGCGCTCCCCAGATTGACGTGGACGCGCATGGCGTGGAGCATTGCGTCATGCCGCCGCCGTTAACCTACGCGAACTATCTCGATCTGGAGAACCTGCTCACGATGCAGAAGCCGCGATCAACTCCGGCCGAGCACGACGAGATGTTGTTCATCATCATTCATCAGACCTACGAGCTTTGGTTCAAGCAACTGCTGCATGAGTTCGAAAAAATAAAAAAGGATTTTGCCGCGGGCGATTTGTTCGGCGCGATCCATTCGTTCAAGCGCGTCCGGACGATTATGAAGACGCTTGTGGCGCAAGTGGACATCCTCGAGACAATGACGCCGTCGTCGTTCTCCAGTTTTCGCGACCGGCTTGAGACCGCATCAGGATTTCAGTCGGTGCAGTTTCGCGAAATTGAGTTCGTGCTCGGATACAAAAGACAATCGACGCTCGCCTACGTGAAGCCGGATTTCCCGGGCGCTGACCGACTTCAGCAGCGGCTCGGCGAACGGACGGTGATCGATCATTTCTACGATTTCCTCATCAAGCGCGGCGCACAGATTCCCGCTGACCTGAAGAATCGCGACCTCACCCAGCCGAACGAGCCCAACGAGCACGTGCAGAAAGAAATCCTGCGGCTCTACAAGAGCGCACCCGAATGCTCGATCCTTTTCGAATTGATGACCGATTTCGACGAGGGTTTGCAGGAGTGGCGCTATCGCCACATCAAACTCGTCGAGCGAACGATCGGCGCGAAGAAAGGCACGGGCGGCTCGCCCGGCGTCCCGTTTCTCAAGGAATCGCTGTTTAAACCAATCTTCCATGATCTGTGGGCGATTAGGCACGAAATGTAGGGGTAGCGCACGCGTCTCGCGTGCTGGCGAGCGTGTCCTCGCGCTCGCGAACTTGCATACACTTGCCGAGACAGAAGTTCGTCTCGGCGAGCCGCCGAGACCAGCAGGCTGGAAGCCTGCGCTCCCCAGACTGAGATCGTGCGCAGCGCACATCCGCACATTCGCGTTATCCGCGTTATCCGCGGTTAAGAACTGAGTCCGAGGAATTCGCGTGCAGTTCCGGAGAGCAGTTGCGCTTTCTCTTTTGCGGAAAGTTTAAGCGATTCGATGAGCTGGCCTGGGCGCGTTTCGCCTAGCGGAAATGGATAATCCGATCCGAATGCGACACGCTGCGCGCCGAATAGCTTGAGCAGCATCCGCAACGCATCGGGATCGTGCACGAGTGAATCGATGTAGAACCGCGCAGGCGTATTGCCGTGCGCGAGATATTTTCTGGGGTTCGTTTTGTTTTCCATCGCGACCAGATCCGGTCGCACATGAAACGCGTGCTCGATCCGGCCGATGGTGAACGGGAACGCGCCGCCGCCGTGCGCGAAAGCGACGCGGAGTTTCGGGAAGCGCTCGAACACGCCGCCGAACATCATCGAGCAGATCGCGAGCGACGTCTCCGCCGGCATGCCGACGAGCCACGGCAGCCAGTACTCTGGCATGCGCTCCTTGCCCATCATGTCCCACGGATGGACGAAGATCGCTGCACTCAATTCCTCCGCCACGCTCCAGACCGGTTGGAGCGACGCATTGTCCAAATTTAAGGGGTCGATACGTCCGGAGTGCGGGTTCGCGTCGACATGCGTGCCGATCTGCGCGCCGCGCAAGCCCAACTCGCGAACGCAACGCTCCAATTCGCGCGCCGCAAGATCCGGATCTTGCATCGGAATTGTGGCAAGACCCGCGAATCGCTTCGGATGTTCGCGCACGACCTCGCCGATGTGATCGTTCAACCGCCGTGAAAGATCGAGCGCGTCGGCCGGTTTCGCCCAGTAACTGAACATCACCGGCACGGTCGAAAGTACCTGCATCGAAATTTTGTCGCAGTCGCATTCCTCGATGCGCCGCTTCGGATCCCAAACATTGTCGGTGATTTCGCGAAAAACGGCGTCACCGATCATCATCCGCGCGCAGCAAGGTTTGTAGTGCTCGAGCCTGACGAAGCCGTCGTAACCGTATCTTTTGTCGAGGTCGGGCCAATCGCGCGGCAGAATGTGTGTATGCAGGTCGATCTTCATGACCGAGCCGGTCTGGCAGTATTTAAATGGCAAGTATTCATGAGGTGAATCGAGCAGTCCTTTGCTCGATATTAATAATGTCGGCGTAAGCCGAGTAGATTTAACATCGCCCGACGGACCGGCCGATCCACCTCAGAACGGCTTCACCGGTTCCGGCTTCGGAACCTGCGCGCCGCACTTCTTGCATGTCCGCCGCGCGTCGTCGTTCCAGAAGTCGAGCATTGCCTGGCTGAAGTGCTGGACGATGTCGCCGCAGTCGAAATCAATGTCTTCCACCAGCGCCCCGCAATTGTCGCAGTAAAAAATGACGTGTTCTCTTTCGCCAGGCGGGCGGCGACGCTCGACTACCACGCCAAGCGTGTCCGGCGGGCGCACTGGAGCATGCGGGACATTCGGCGGGATGAAAAACGTCTCGCCTTCGCGCACGAGGTGATCGACGATCCGATCCCCCTCGCGGATGCGCACTTTGATATCGCCCTTGAGCTGATAAAAATACTCTTCCGAATCGACGAGATGAAAATCGTTCCGCGCGTTCGGACCCTTGATGACCATAACGAAAAAGTCGCGCCCGTCATAAAGATAGCGGTTGCTCACCGGCGGCTTGAACTTTTCCCGGTTCTCTTCGATCCAGTTCTTCAGGTTGACCGGCGGTTGCACCGCAGTCGTGCTGCGGCTCGATGTCGATGGAGGTGGAACATTAGCAACATTCACGGCGAAGCGAGCCTATTTCCTTCCACGCGTAGCGTCAAACCAATCGCGTTCGCTTTGCGCACGGGAAACGGCCAACACGACGCCTGGAATCGACATTTAAGTTGATGCTTCCATCAAGCCATAATACGATCCGCCGCTCTGTGAATGTGCGACGCTTCGTCCAGCTCTTAAATGGCGCGGCAATTATTATTTTGTGGTCCAGCTGTGAAGAAGTTCCACCCTATGCACAACAGCCGCTCGCGGCGGGTTACCCGTCGAATATCCCGAGTGGTTATTGGAACGGCGACGGCCTTTCGGGTGCACCAAAAATTGTCGTTCACCTCGGTGAGCAACGTGCCTATTTCTACAAAGGCAAACATCTGGTCGGTGAATCAACCATATCCACAGGCAAACCAGGATTTTCCACGCCACCGGGTAGCTACAGCGTTCTGCAGAAGGACAGAAATCATGTCTCGAGTGAGTTCGGCGATTACGTTGATGACTATGGCAACGTGGTGAGATCAAATATCGACGTGCGTAAAGACACGCAGCCGCGTGGATCGCACTTCGACGGCGCCCGGATGCCGTACTTCATGCGCTTCCGCGGCGGTTACGGAATGCACGCCGGCTACGTGCCGCCGTTTCGCGCGTCACACGGCTGCATCCGTTTGCCCGAACCATGGGCCAGACCATTTTTCGAAAACGCCGAAGAAGGCACGCCGGTGATCGTGAAAGAGTAAATTGCAGCGCGGTCTCGACGGCCGAACGACAAGCGCATTCGACGAAAAATCATCATGTCGATGCAAAAGATGATGCGCTCGAGTATAAGACCGTTAAAATCTTTTCATGACGCCGCAAGCGGCGCTTGACGCGCAGATTGAAAAATATCGTGCCATGACTGGCGAAGAGCGATTGAAGCTGGCGCTC
>WNGE01018468.1_pt1 | contig 16206 bp, 17 predicted proteins | sample 5400651 | NCBI WGS metagenome assembly WNGE01 (sample SAMN13153370, study PRJNA577476) | soil metagenome | isolation source: 60 cm soil or saprolite under grassland replicate 2 | place: USA:California | collected 2016-06-15 | reverse complement strand
AGACTGCTCGCCTATGCCGTGGTACACGACCCGGGTCGGGCCATCAATCCCGCCATCGTCGAGGGGCAGCTTCAGGGCGGCGCGGTGCAGGGACTCGCGGCCGGCCTCATGGAAGAGCTGGTCTACGACGAATCGGGCCAGCTCCTGACGGGCACCTTCATGGACTACGCCATTCCCAAGTGCGACGACGTGCCGTCCATGCCCGTGGCGCTCACCGAGCACCGGTCGGTCATCAACCAACTCGGCGTCAAGGGGCCCCGCCACGCCCACCCGCATCTGGCAAGCCCTCCAGGCCGCCCGCCAAATCCCCTCGCCCCTGAAGGGGGAGAGGGGAGGGTGAGGGGGCGCCCGCACCGCCCGTGAAAGACAAAAAGCCTTCGCCCTCCACCATCGTCCTCCTCGTCCGCCACGGCCTCACCCCCACCACGGGTGTGAAGCTGCCCGGCCGCGCCCGCGGTCTTCACCTCTCCGACGAAGGCCGCCGCCAAGCCGAGACCGCCGCCGCCCGCATCGCCAAGCTCGAAAAAGTGGTGGCCATCTACTCCTCGCCCCTCGAGCGCGCGCGCGAGACCGCCGGCATCATCGCCAAGGCGCGGAACATGGCGGTGCGCATCGAGCGCGGCCTGCTCGAAGTGGACATCGGCAAGTGGACGGGCCTCGCTCTCAAGGACGCCGCGGCGAAGCCCGAATGGAAGGCCGTGCAACAGCACCCGAGCGGCTTCCGCTTTCCGGGCGGCGAGTCCTTCACCGAGATGCAGGCGCGCGTCACCGGGGCCATCGCGCGCATGGTGGCCCGTCACACCGGCAAGATCATCGTGGCCGTCTCACACGCCGACCCCATCAAGGCCACGGTGGCGCACGCCATCGGCACGCCGCTCGATCTCTTCCAGCGCATCGGCATCGGCACCGCGTCGATCAGCGTGCTCGCCTATAGCCAGTCGAGCAGCGCCGCCCTCACCGTCAACTCCATGGACGGCGACCTCGCCCGCGTGGGGATCAAGTGAGCCAGTCGTTCGACTTCGAGCAGCCGGATTTCTTCACCACCGGCGCCATTGGCAAGCCGGGCGAGCGCGTCTTCTACCTGCAGGCGCGCGAGAAAGGCGTGCTCATCACCCTCAAGTGCGAGAAGGGACAGGTGAAGTCGCTCGGCGACTATCTCGCCGGGCTCATCACCAAGCTCGGGGCGCCCAAGGGCACGGTGCCCGCCGACATGGACCTGCTCGAGTTTGCCGAACCCGCGTGGATCGTGTCCACCCTGGGGGTGGGCTACGACGACGACCACGACCGCATCATCGTGGAAGCGCACGAGCTGTTCGAGGAAGAGGAGGAAGGCCAACGCGCGGGCGAGGAGCCCGCCTCCGCGCGCGTGCGCATCACGCGCGAGCAGGCGCAGGCTTTCGTCACTCGCGTCACGGAGCTGATGAAGGCGGGACGGCCCAACTGCCCCGTATGCAGCGAGCCCATGGACGCGGGCGGCCACGTCTGCCGCCGCAGCAATGGCCATTTCGTCCACTGATGCCCTGGAGCTGCTGAAAGGCGGCGCCGTCACCGTCAAAGGGCGCATGCCGTGGGCGAGCAACGTGACCCTCCTCGCCGAAGTGGAGCGCGACGGCGCCTGCGTGCGCGCCGTCTACAAGCCCGGCTGCGGCGAGCGCCCCCTGTGGGACTTCCCCCCCTGCCTCTACAAGCGCGAGGAAGCCGCCTATCTTTTCTCCGAGGCGCTCGCCTGGGGCCTCGTGCCGCCCACCATCGTGCGCGAGGGCCCCCTCGGCGAGGGCTCGTTCCAGCTCTTCGTGGAGGCCGAGTTCGAGCAGCACTGGTTCACCATGCGCGAGGACCCCCGCCACCGCGAGCGCCTGCAGAAGATCTGTGTCTTCGACTTCGTGGCCAACAACGCCGACCGCAAGAGCGGCCACTGCCTCCTTGGGCCGGACAATCTGATCTACGCCATCGACAACGGCCTCTGCTTCCACACGGAGCTGAAGTTGCGTACGGTCATCTGGGACTACGCGGGCGAGACGATTCCGAAAGGGGTGGTGGAAGACCTGAAGAGCTTCGTGAAGGAAGGGCTGCACGCTCCCCTCGCCGAGATTCTCGCCCCCGACGAGCAGCAGGCCCTCCTGGTTCGGGCCCAGGCCCTCGCCGACTACGCGCGCTTCCCCGAAGATCAGAGCGGCCACCGCTACCCTTGGCCATTGGTATAGTCCGGTCCGTTCGCCGACCTGACACCGCTCTCTAGGTACGGGCGTACACGAAGCCGTTGATCTTGCACGAGGAATGGTAAAAGCTGCTCGGATCCGTCCACTCGAAGATGAGACGGGTCGCCGCGCCGGCGTAGGAAATGATCACGATGGTGAGCCCGCTCTGCTCCGACCAGTCGGGAGGCGCCCACATGCCCTCGACGACATGCTCTCTCGGCCGGGAGTACGAGAACGAGGAGAAGGCCGACGGCGGCGACACGTAGCCCTCGTACGATGTCTGCCGGCGCGCATAGGTCAGGTCGTCCTTGAACTCCCAGGTCTCCTGCGTCGCGCTGACATACACGCTGGGATTGATGCCCTGCGACTGAGCCCGCGTCCATCTGCCCATGACGCTGGCCGCGCCTGATCTCGCTCGATCGGCCGAGCCCTCCGTGTTCCGGGAGAGGACCACTGAGGCGTAGAGATCCGCCTGCTCCTTGGTGAGCTCGAGCTTGGACACCAGCGCCTCAGTGAAGATCTCCCGCCCTGGAGCGCCGGCCCCGGCCCGGTAGATGTTTTCCATCACGCGACAGAGGGCATCGAGGTCGGTGAAGTTGTTCATCGGGATAGAAGTGTAGCGCAGGACGCGCCCGGGCGGTTCCGCTTGCCGAGGGCGCCCATCCCCGCTACGCTCCGGGTTCGGATCGTCTCTTTCCAGGGAGGAGCCAATGACGCGGTATCTGTTCCGCAACGTGAAGCTGCTGGATCCCGCGCAGGACGAGCTGCTGGGCGGCCACGAGGTCCTCGTCGAGGGTGAGGTGATCCGCGAGGTGTCGGACCGGGCCATCCAGGCCGGCGGGGCCACCGTCATCGATGGCGGCGGCCGGACCCTCATGCCGGGGCTGATCGACTGCCACGTACACGTATTCCTGAGCGAGCTCAACATCCGGAACCTCGAGCACGTGCCGCTCACCCTCATGACGGCGCGCGCGGCCGAGCTGATGCGTGGCATGATCGACCGCGGCTTCACCACCGTGCGCGATACAGGCGGCGCCGACTGGGGGATCAAGGCCGCGGTGGAGCACGGCCTCCTCGCGGGGCCGCGCCTCTTCATCTCGGGGCGCGCCATCGGCCCCACGGGCGGTCACAGCGACTCGCGGCGTCGCACCGATAGCGGGGCGCCCTGCGGCTGCTGCAATGCCATGGTCTTCACCATGTCGCTGGCCGATGGCCCCGACGAGGTGCGTCGAAGCGCGCGCGAGCAGATGCGCCAGGGCGCCGATCAGGTGAAGATCATGATGTCGGGCGGCGTCGCCTCACCCTACGATCCGCTCGACAGCCTGCAGTACAGCCCCGCCGAGGTCGCCGCCGTGGTCGAAGAAGCGCAGGCCTTCGGCCGCTACGTCTGCGCCCATGCCTATACGCCCGAAGCCATCACGCGGGCCATGCAGGGCGGAGTGCGCACCATCGAGCACGGCAATCTCATCGACGAGCCGGCCGCGCGGCTCATGGCCGAGAAGGGCGCCTTCCTCGTCGCCAACCTCGTGACCTACCATGCCATGAAGGAGCGCGCGGCTCAGTTCGGCATGTCGGCCGATATGCTGGCCAAGAACGACGTGGTGCTCGAGGCGGGCTACCGCTCCCTCGAGATCTGCAAGCGGGCGGGCGTCCCCGTGGCCTACGGCAGCGATCTTCTCGGGCCGCTGCAGGAGGAGCAGAGCCGCGAGTTCCTCATCCGGGGCGAGGTGATGAAACCCATCGAGGTCGTCCGGTCCGCCACCACCGTGGCCGCCCGCGTGCTCCGCCGCGAGGGTGCGCTGGGTGTGATCGCGCCGGGAGCATTGGCCGATCTCCTCCTCGCGGACGGTAATCCCCTCCTGGACCTGGGTCTCTTCCAGAAGCAGGGTGCGCACCTCACGGTCATCATGAAGGGCGGAGCGTTTCACAAGAACCTTCTGTCCTGAGGGAAAAGCTTCGCGTCGACGGGCGCGCCTGAGACGATGGGCCCGTGCGGCTCTTCGACCAGAAGTTCGGCGCCGACTTCCTGAGCGGTGTGCCGACCCAGCCCGGCGTCTATTACCTGTACGACGGGGCCGGGGCGCTGCTCTACGTGGGCAAGGCCGCCAATCTTCGGCGCCGTATCGGCCAATATCGGACGACAGGCCGGAGGAAGCGGTGCGGCCGCCCCGGAACGTGACGAGCGCGTTCTCGTTTCTGTATCCGTTCGTAGGCATCCACCTCGAGGGCCGGGAGACGTACTTCTGCCTGACCACCTCACCCGCCGCCTTCGCCGCCTTCGATCTGCACGGCGCCTTCCGGTCGCGGGAGGTGACGGGCGACGCCTTCTTCTCGCTCATGCGGCTCCTGCACTTCGTGGGGCATCCGGTGCCGCGGCACCGATGCCGGCGCTTCGGGCCGACGCCTCACTCCCATGTGGTGGGATTCCGCCGGTTGCCGAGCGAGGCGGCCCCTGCGTGGCGCCGCCTGCTCCGCGGCGAATCCCGCGCCGCCCTCGAGGCGCTCTCCCTCGAGCTGATCGAGCACGATGGGGCGCGCGCCCGGGCCTCGGAGATTCGCGAGGATCTCCTCGCCATCGAGCGCTTCTTCGAGGACGAGGCGCGCGCGCTGGCCCGAGCCATCGCGGCCACGGGCCATGCCGCCTACCCGGTCGCCCAGCAGGAGCGCGATCTGCTCTTCGCCACCTACCGCGACGCGCGCGCCTGACCGCCGGATCTCCTGCCCCTCACGCGGATAGCTTCGCGAGGGTCGCGGCGAACACGGCCGGCCGCGCGCCACCGTCTCAACCCCGGATAAGGAGGATGATTCCCGAGACGAGGAGGACGGCGAAGACGACTCGCCTGAAGCGGGAGTGATCGACGCGAGTGAAGAGCAGCATGCCGAGCGCGGTGCCCGCGGCGGCGGGCAGGGCAAAGGACGCGGACAGGCGCCACACCTCGCGGGTCAGGATGCCCGCCCACCAGTACCCGGCCAGAATCACGATCTGGTTCACGAAGAAGAACATCTGGAGATTGGCCTTGATGGTCTGCCGGCTCCACCCCTGCGTGGTCGAGTAGAGAACAACCGGTGGCCCGGGCATCCCGACGGCCCCTCCCGCCATGCCCGCGACAAGCCCGGCGCCGAGAGCCCACCGCCGGCCCGGGAGTCGGTCGGGGTAGACGCCGGCCCACTCGAGAAGGACCACCACCACGAGCACCCCACCGATCGTTCGATTGAGGATGGCCGCCGAGCACGTCACGATGATCCAGACGCCGAGCGGCGTGCCCAGTACCGTGCCGACGAGGAGATAGGTCACGCCCCGCGGAGTCAGGTGCCGGCGCACCGGCACGAAGATGGCGGTGGCGAACACGATCGTGTAGATCGTAAGTACCGCGATGGCCGTGACGGGAGGCATGAAATACGGGAGAAAGGCCATGGCCACGAGGGCATTGCCGAACCCGGCGAGCCCCAGCACCAGGCTGGCCGCCGCCATGACGAGGGCGCACGCGGCCCAGTCGAGCGTCACTGAACGGGGACGCGCTCCCTCAGCACCCACGCGTAGTCGAGGGCGATCTCGCGCAGGTAGTCGTAACGGCCGGAGGCGCCGCCGTGGCCCGCGTCCATGTTGATCTTGAAGAGGAGGGACTCGGCGCCGTCGTTCAGCGCGCGCTGCCTCGCCACCCACTTGGCGGGCTCCCAGTACATCACCTGGCTGTCGTTGAGCGACGTCTTCACCAGGATGGCCGGGTAGGAGCGCGCGGCCAGGTTGGTATACGGGCAGTAGGTCTTCATGTATTCGTAGTGCTCACGGATCTTGGGGTTGCCCCACTCCTCGAACTCGCCCACGGTCAGGGGCAGCGATTCGTCGAGCATAGTGTTGATCACGTCCACGAAGGGCACGCGCAGAATGGCGGCGTGGCAGAGATCGGGGCGCATGTTGAGGACAGCTCCGATCAGAAGACCGCCCGCACTGCCCCCTTCGATGACCAGCCGATCGGTGGCGGTGTAGCCCTCCTTCACCAAATGATCGGCCACCGCAATGAAGTCGGTGAAGGTATTGCGCTTGTTCATCATGCGGCCGGCGTCGTGCCAGCGCTTGCCCAGCTCGCCGCCGCCACGGATGTGGCCGATGGCCAGGGTGTAGCCGCGATCGAGGAGACTCAGGCGATTGGAGGAGAAGGTCACCGGATACGGCATGCCATAGGCGCCGTAGCCCGTCAGGTACATGGGCGCGGTGCCGTCGCGAGGCGTTTCCTTGCGACACACGAGAGAGATGGGCACCTGTACTCCGTCCGTGGCCGTGACCCAGATTCGCTCGGAGCGGTAGCGCGCGGGGTCGTAGCCGCCCAGCACCTCGGTCTGCTTGAGCAGGGTGCGCGCGCGCGTGAGCACATCGTAGTCGAAGACCGAGGCCGGGGTGATGAGCGACTGGTAGCGGAAGCGGTACATCCGCGTGTCGAACTCCGCGTTCGCGTCGGCGCTCACTTCGTAGGCCGGCTCGGGAAACTCGATGTGATGCGTGGAGCCGTCGGCCAGCCACGTGATGTGCAGGCGGGTCAAGGCGCTCTCCCGCTCGTGCACGATGAAGTGGCTGGCGAAGACCTCGACGTCCTCCAGCATGACGCTTTCCCGGTGGGCCACCAGCTCGGTGAAACGCGCGGGCCGCGGATCGTTCACGGGCGCCGAGACCAGCCGGAAGTTGCGCCGGCCGTCGCCGTTGCTCCGGATGTAGAAGCGGTCACCGCCGTGATCCACGGCGTACTCGTGATCCTTCTCGCGCGGCATCAGCATCTGCCACGCCGCGGCCGGCTCGTGAGCGGGCAGATAGCGCCATTCGCTGCTCGTGAAGGAGCCGGCACCCAGAAAGAGGAAGGCGCGGCTGCGCGAGCGCTCCACGCCGATACGGAAGAGCTGGTCCGTCTCCTCGTAGACGAGGTCGCTGCCCGGGAGGCCCGGGCGATGGCGCCAGAACCGGTAGGGACGCTTGGCCTCGTCCTCGGTGACGTAGAAGATGGTCACGTTGTCGGCGGCCCACGCGACGGAGGCCACCTTCTCGATAGTGCCGGGCAGGAGCGCCCCCGTGCGCAGGTCCTTCACGTAGAGGGTGTACTCGCGGAAGCCCGTGACGTCGGTGGAATAGGCGAGGAGATGGCTGTCGTCGCTGACCGCGTAGGCGCCGAGGGAGAAGAAGGGGTGCCCGGCGGCCAGCAGGTTCAGATCCAGCATCACCTCTTCGGGCGCGTCCAGGCTGCCCGCCTTGCGGCAGTAGATCGGGTATTGCTTGCCCTTTTCGGTGCGCGAGTAGTAAAAGTACCTGTCACGGCGGAAGGGCACCGAGGAGTCGTCCTCCTTGATGCGGGCGAGCATCTCCTGGTAGAGCGCCTCCTGGAAAGCCTCCGTGGGCTTCATCAGCTCGCCCGTATAGGCATTCTCTTCGCGGAGATAGGCGAGAACGGCGTCGTTGTCCTTCTCGCGCAGCCAGTAGTAGTCGTCCTGGCGGGTCTCGCCGTGGAGCACGTCAACTTTGGGGACTTTTTTCGCTACCGGTGGTGTCGACATGGACTCGTACTGTACGGGCCGCGCGCGGGTTGTCAAGGCGTCCGAATGTGGTATATCGGCACCATGACTCCTCCCAATTCCTTCCTCAATACGCCGTACGGCGCCTATCTGGCGCGCGAGGTGCCGGCGCCCGACCCCGAGCTCACCCGCGTGGGCCCCGGCACTCCATGCGGCGAATACCTGCGGCGGTTCTGGCAGCCCGTGGCCTTTGCCCGGGACCTTCGCGCGGTGCCCCTGCGTATCAAGATCATGGGGGAGGACCTCGTGGTCTTCCGCGACAAGGCCGGACGCGTGGGGCTCCTGCAGCTGCATTGCGCGCATCGGGGCACCTCGCTCGAATACGGGCTGATCAGCGAGCGCGGCATCCGCTGCTGCTATCACGGCTGGATGTACGACGTGGACGGGCGGATCCTCGAGACGCCGGGCGAGCCGGCGTCGAGCACCCTCAAGGACCGGTTGTGCCAGGGCGCGTATCCCACGCACGAGTTCGGCGGGCTCGTCTTCGCCTACATGGGGCCGCCCGCCCGGACGCCGGCCTTCCCGCGCTACGACACCTTCGACCTCCCGGGCCACACGCTCATGCCCGCGGGCAAGTTCGCCCTGCCGTGCAACTGGCTCCAGATCAAGGACAACAGCATGGACCCGGTGCACACGTCGTTCCTCCACGCGATCTCGAGCGGGTACCAGTTCACCGAAGCCTTCGGCGCGCTCGCGGAGCTGGACTGGGAGGAGACGCCGTACGGAATGATGTACATCGCCACGCGGCGGATCGGCGAGCTGGTGTGGGTGCGCGTGGCCGACTTCATGGCGCCCAACATCCACCAGTTCACGCGCGAGCTCGAGGACGCCACGAAGGAAAAAGCGGCGAGCCGGCCCGTGGTGATCCGCTGGGCGGTGCCCATCGACGACACGCACACGTGGAATATGGAGCTGGCGCAGGTGGACCCTGCGTGGGGACTCACCCCGGAGCAGATCGGGAGCCCCGGCTTCGGCCAGTCAGACGACCGGCCGTACGAGGAGCGCCAGCGGCACCCCGCCGACTACGACGCGCAGGCGAGCCAGCGCGACATCGCCGTGCACGCCCTCGAGCACCTCGCCTCGACCGATCGCGGGGTGATCATGTTCCGCAAGATCGTGCGCGAGGGCATCCGCGCGGTGGTCGCGGGGCGCGACCCACAGTTCCTCCTCCGCGCTCCCGCGCCTCCCATCGCCACTGCCTGCCAGGACACCGTGCTGCGCATTCCCCGGGAGGCGGACCCCGACGCCGACACGCGCCTGCTCCGCGAGACGGGCCGCAAGGTCGCCCTCGGCCGCTAGCTGCGGCTGAGACGACGGCGATCGCCGAACGGCCGGATGGCCCTCGCGCATGCCTGAGCTGCCGGACGTTACCGTCTACCTCGAGGCGCTCGACGTGCGGATCCGCGGCGCCACCCTCGAGCGCGTGAGGCTGACCAGCCCGTTTGTCCTCCGCTCTTTCGATCCACCGATCTCGACCGCCCACGGGCGCGGAGTGACCGGCCTTCGGCGCGTGGGCAAGCGCATCGTCGTCGCTCTGGAGGGCGATCTCTTCCTCGCGATCCACCTGATGATCGCCGGGCGCCTGCACTGGAAGGCGGCGGGCGCGAAGGTGCCGGGCAAGATCGGCTTGGCCGCCTTCGACTTTTCGACGGGCACGCTGACGTTGACGGAGGCGGGAACCAAGAAGCGCGCGGCAATTCATCTGCTCGAGGGTGAGCCCGCGCTCGCCGCCCTGGATCCGGGTGGGCTCGAGCCCCTCGCCTGCACCACGCTCAAGCGCGCGCTGACCGATCCGCACATCCTGAGTGGCATCGGCAACGCGTACTCGGACGAAATCCTGCACACGGCCAGGCTCTCGCCGGTGAGGCAGACGCGGGCGCTCAGCGACGGAGAGCACGCGCGCCTCTTCGAGGCCATACGCTCCACGCTCTACGACTGGATCGTGCGACTCCGGGAGAGCGCGGGCGGCGACTTTCCCGAGGGCGTGACGGCCTTCCGGCCGGACATGGCCGTGCACGGCCGCTACGGCCAGCCGTGTCCCGACTGCGGGGCGCCCGTGCAGCGCATCCGTCACGCCGACAACGAGACCAACTACTGCGCGAAGTGCCAGACGGGCGGCAAGCTCCTCGCGGACCGCGCCCTGTCGCGCCTCTTGCGCGCCGACTGGCCGCGCACGCTCGAAGAAATGGAGGAGCGCCGCGGACTTTCGCCCCGGAGTAATATGGGCGGGCCCACCGGGAGGGGGCGTACATGATCACGGCACTCGAGCTCATCCAGGGCGGACTCAAGCAGCTCCACGGCAATCTCGAGAAGCAGCTCGACAACATCACCCCCGACCAGCTTCACGCCGTTCCCGCGGGCAACCCCAAGGCGAACACCATCGCGTGGGGACTCTGGCACTACGCGCGCACCGAGGACAACGTGGTCCAGTACATCCTGCAGAACAAGAAGACGCCCATCTGGGTCGAGGGCGGCTACGCGGCGAAGACGGGCCTGCCCGAGATGGTCCAGGGCACGGGCATGCCCACTGCCGACGCCCAGGCCCTCCGCATCAAGGACCTCGGCGCCTACAAGGAATACATGGGCAAGGTGTGGGCCTCCACCGACGCTCTGATCGCCAAGAACGACCAGGCGCTGCTCGACCGCATGGTGACAGTGAGGCCGCTTGGCGAGATGCACGCCATGCGCGCCCTCGGCATGGTCTGCCTCACCCACGGCATGACCCACTTCGGCGAGATCGAGCTGGCGCGCACGCTGGTGGGCGCGGGCCCCGTCACCGCCGTCTAGCTGGACCCACCCTCACCCTGCCCTCTCCCTCGGTGAGGGAGAGGGATTCGCCCGGTGATCCCCTCGCCCCCGGAGGGGGAGAGGGCCAGGGTGAGGGGGAGTGTCAGCCTGCCACGAAATCCTGCACGAGAGTCGCCGGCCTCCACCCTCACCCTGCCCTCTCCCTCGATGAGGGAGAGGGGTTAGGTGGCGAGGAATTCTTGGACGAGGGACACCACGCGCTCCGGGCGCTCCTCCTGGGGGAAGTGGCCGGCGTCGTGGAAGCAGGCGGTGCGCTTGTGGGAGAACATGGTCTGAAGCCGGTCGAGGTCCTGGGCGCGGAAGGCCTGGTCCTGCATGCCCCAGAGGATGAGGGTGGGAATGTCGCGGATCTTCTCCCGCCGCCGCCAGAGCCCGTCGTACCAGACGCCGGCGTCGAGGAGGGCGCGCGCATACGCATGCGTGGCCACGCGGTCCGCGCGCGACGCGAACGGCCGCAAATACTGCTCCTGGATGCGGCGGGGAAAGCGCGACTGGTCGGCGATGGCCCGCTTCATGATCACGCGCACGGAGAAGTTCAGGCGGAGATAGAGAAAGCGTCCGAACGCGCCTCCGAAGAGCTTGCCGAAGCGCTCGAAGTGCGGATCCCCCTGCAGCGACCACAGCCAGGTGTTCATGAGCACGAGGCTCCGCACGTTATCAGGATGGTCGATGGCATAGGACAGTCCGAAGGGTCCCCCGAAGTCGTGGAGGACCAGCGTCACCTCGCGCAGCTTGAGGTGCTCGACCAGGACGCGGAGATTCTTCGCCTGCGCCGCCGGCTCATACGAGAAATCCTGCGGCTTGTCCGAGAGACCGAAGCCCAGACTATCGACGGCGATACAGCGGAAGGAGGTCTTGAGCGCCTTGATGAGGTGCCGCCAGGCGAAAGACCAGTCGGGCGTGCCGTGCACGAAGACGAGGGGCCGCCCCTGCCCTTCGTCCACGTAGTGCATGCGCCCGGCGGGCAGATCGAGCCAGCGCGATGCGAACGGATACTCGATCCTGTCGAGCCACCCCGGGTCCGCTGGGTCAGCAGCCAAGCTCGTCGGCGAGATGGACGAAATCGCGCGCGATGAAATCCCAGTCCTGCTCGGCGCGGAGGTCCTTGTCCTGGCCCGGACCCTTCTCGTTCGGGCGCGTCACGAAGCACGTGCGGAAGCCGATCCGCCGCGCGGCCGCGAGGTCGTTATTGTGCGCGGCCACCAGCGCGACCTCGGCCGGCTCGAGGCCGAGGAAGTCCGCGGTGCCCAGATAGCATTCCGGCTGCGGCTTGTAGTGCCGCGTCACTTCGGCGCCGAGAATGGTGTCCCAGGGCAACCCCGCCCGCCTCGCCATGTTGACCATGAGCGCGACGTTGCCGTTCGACAGGGTGGCCAGGATGTACTTCTTCTTCATGCGCTGGAGTCCGGGCACCGAGTCGGGCCACGGGTCGAGGCGGTGCCAGGCGCGATTGAGATGATCCAGGTCCGCCTCGCCGAGTCCCTTGATGCCGAAATCGGCCACGAGCTTCTCCAGGCTCTCGCGATGCAGCACGTCGAGCTTCACGAAGGGGCGCCGGCCGTTGCGCACCTCGTCCATGGCGGGCTGGTACATGCCCCGCCACTTGTCGGCGAACAGCTGCCAGTCCACGCCCGTGATGCCCCGCGAGCGCCCGAACGCCTCGCCCTCGCGGAAGATACTGGAGCGCCAGTCCACCACCGTGCCGAACACGTCGAAGGTCAGGGCCTTGATAGCCATCTCAGTCCACCTCCGGTCGCGTCTGCTGCCACGGCCGCGCCTTTTCGAATGCCGCGGCGGCCTGGAGCACGGTGAGATCGGCGAAGCGACGGCCCACCACCTGGAGGCCGACGGGCAGGCCGGCCTTGGTGAAACCCGCGGGCAGCGAGCAGGCCGGCTGGCCGGTGAAGTTGAACGGATAGGAGAACGACGCCCACGGCAGCCAGTCCCACGCGTGCTGGGGCCAGTGCTCGGGGTTGAGGCGACCGAGGGGGAAGGCGGCCACCGACACCGACGGCGTGAGCAGGAGGTCGTACTTCTCGAAGAGCGGACGCACCGAATCCCAGTGCGTCATCTTCTTGCCGCGCATGTCGATGTACTCGGCCACGCTCACGCGCAGGCCGTCCTCGATGCACGCCACGAAAGCCGGATCCATCTTGTCGCGCCACTTGGGCAGATAGGAGCTCCATGCCCCCGCGTAGTGCGCGCCCCACATCACCCGGATCATCTCGTAGGTGTCGGCAAACTTCGTCTGCACCTCTTCGACCTTTGCCCCCAGCTCCTTGAAAGCGCCCACCGCCTTCTTCACCACCGCGGCGATCTCCGGGTCCACGGGGAGATTGTCGAGGTTGGGACTCCACGCCACGCGCAGGCCCTTCACGCCGCGGTTGAGCTTACCCACGTAGTCGTCCGGCGCGGCGTCGAGGGAGGTGCGGTCCCAGTCGTCGGGGCCGGCCATGATGCTCATCATCAGCGCGGAGTCGCCCACGGTGCGCGTCATCGGCCCATTGTGCGTGGTGTAGTCGTTGTTCGACACGGGCCACTGCGGCACGCGGCCATACGACGGCTTGTGGCCGAAGATGCCGCAGAAGGACGCCGGCACGCGGATGGAGCCCGCGCCGTCCGAGCCTTGGTGCAGAGGGCCGAGGCCCGCCGCCGCCGCCGCGCCGGCCCCCGCGCTCGAGCCGCCGGTGTTCATCGCCAGATTCCACGGATTGTGCGTGTCGCCCGTCAGCGGGCAGCCGCTCAGCGCCTTCCAGCCGAATTCGGGCGAGGTGGTCTTGCCGGTCAGGATCCCGCCTGCCTCCTTGAGTCTCCGCACGAACGGCGCGTCGTGATCGGGCACGCGGTCGGCGAAGATGTGCGATCCCGACATGGTGCGCACGCCCTTCGTGAACGAGAGATCCTTGATCGAAAACGGGATACCGTGAAGAGGCCCCAGCTTCTTCTTTTTCATCACCGCCTGCTCGGCGGCCCCCGCGCCCTTCATCGCCTCATCGGCAGTGATGGTGCAGAAGGCGTTGAGCTTGGGATTGAGCGTCTCGATGCGCTCGAGCACGGCTTTCATGAGCTCGACCGGCGAGAGCTTCTTCGAGCGGATGAGCGGGATGAGCTTGGTCGCCGGCGTGTAGCAGAGATCGGTCGGGGTCATGCCGTCCTCCGGGCAGTGGGTGACTGCGTGGAGCGCATGGTAGCACGGTGGCTTCTCGACCGCCCCCCTCACCCTGCCCGAACTCCCTCTCCCTCTCCGAGGGAGAGGGCCGGGGTGAGGGTGGCAGTTATCGAGAAGTCGGCTTGCTTCGGGCGGAGACGGGAACCACCACCAGCCCTTCCGGACGGCGCTCGATGCGGTAGCGCACGGTGGTGAGACGCGAGGGGCAACAGAGTGGATCGGCATCCACGTAGCGGAGGAACACGACTTCGATGGCGGTCGGTGACGGGAAACGGATCTGGCTCAAGGCGCCGTCGGTGCGCGAGTCCATGAGAGACGGCGACAACGTGCCCGCAAAGCTTCCCTTCACGAACACGAAGGCCCGATAGTCCCACGGCCGGCACATCCCATCGATCGATGCTTCCCCGAGCACCACGGTGACCGTCCCTCTGGCTGTCGGCTCGGCGTAGAGAGACCAGCCGGCCGAGGTGACCATGCGCTCCGCGGGCGTCGCCGCTTGACGCACCCCGCCCGCGCAGCGTGGATCGGTGGGCGAATCGCCTTTCGGCGCGGGCGCCTTCGGCATGGGAGCGCCCGCCTGGTTCCAGGCGGAGAGCGGTTGATCGAGCCACGCTCCCGACTGGGCCTCCGCATTGTCGGCAACGAGCAACGCGACGACGAGGAGCAGAGAGCGCACGTCGATCGATGAGGGTATGCTCTTCACGTCGTCGGAATTATCCCACAGGGAGGAAACGACATGAGCTCGGCTGAGGGCCCGCATCCGGGCGCGGACATGGAGCGATTCGTCCGCGAGCAGATGGCCTTCGTGGGCCTCCACGAGGACGACGTCCAGATCATCAGGCGCACCGCCGCGCTCGTGCTCAAGCACGAAGAGGCCCTGACCGCCGCGCTCTACGAGCACTTCCTCAAGTTCCCCGCCACCGCGAAGTTCTTCCTCGCCGAGGACGGCTCCCCGGATCGGGTGCGCATCGAGCGCCGCCGCCACAGTTTGGGCCGCTGGCTCCGAGAGACGGCGGAGGTGACGATCAGCCACGGCTTCGTGTACTACAGCCTCGCCGTCGCGCTCTCCCACAGCCACCGCGAATACGGCCCGGGCGGCAAAATCCCCGCGCAATTCATGGTGGGCGCGATGAGCCTGACCCAGAGCGCGCTCGCCGCCGCCCTCGAGGGCGAGATCGCCGACCCCCACGAGGTGCTTCAGGCGGTCACGGCGTGGAACAAGCTGCTCCTCGTCCAGCTCAGCGTGCTCCTCTTGGGCTATCTTCTTCCGCCGCGGGGGGACCGCGATTGACAGGCCGAAGACCTCGCGGCATAGTGTGCGCGTGACCCAGCCCACCACGGTCGGCGAGCTTCGCGCCAGCGGCTACAAGAGCAAGTCGGTCAAGCAGGAGCTCCGCGACAATCTCGTCACTCGCCTGAAAGCGGGCGCGCCGCTCTTCCCCGGTATCGTGGGCTACGAAGACACCGTCCTTCCCCAGGTCGAGAACGCGCTCCTCTCGGGGCAGGACATCGTCTTCCTGGGTGAGCGCGGCCAGGCCAAGACCAAGATCGCCCGGCTCATGATCAACCTCCTCGACGCGGCGGTGCCGGCGCTCGCGGGCTGCGAGACCAATGACGATCCGTTCGCGCCCATCTCGCAGGCGGGGCATCAGATCATCGCCGAGCAGGGGGACCGCGCGCCCATCGTCTGGCTGCCGCGGGATCGCCGCTATGGCGAAAAGCTCGCCACGCCCGACATCACCATCGCGGACCTCATCGGCGAGGTGGATCCCATCAAGGTCGCGGAGGGGCGCTACCTCTCCGACGAGCTGACCATCCACTACGGGCTCCTCCCGCGGACCAATCGCGGCATCTTCGCCATCAACGAGCTCCCGGACCTCGCCGAGCGCATCCAGGTGGGTCTCCTCAACATCATGGAAGAGCGCGACGTGCAGATCCGCGGCTACAAGGTGCGCCTCAATCTCGACGTCTTCGTGGTCGCCTCCGCCAATCCCGAGGACTACACGAACCGCGGGCGCATCATCACCCCCCTCAAGGACCGCTTCGGCTCGCAGATCCGCACGCACTACCCCACGCGCCTCCAGCACGAAATCGACATCATGGAGACGGAGCGCACGAGCTTCACCGACCCCGTGGCCACCCACGCGCCCGAATACATGAAGCAGATCGTGGCCGAGCTCACGCACCTCGCGCGGCGGTCGTCGGAAATCAGCCAGCGCTCCGGGGTGTCCGTGCGCGTGAGCATCTGCAACTACGAGAACCTGCTCTCGAGCGCGCTCAAGCGGGCCATCCGTCTCGGCGAAGCCGCCGCCTGCCCGCGCGTGAGCGACCTCGACGCCATGGTCGCCTCGACTTCGGGCAAGATCGAGCTCGAGTCGGTGGGGGAAGCGAGCGAAGAGAAGATCCTCGGCAAGCTCGCCCAGCGGGCCGTGCTCAATGTCTTCAACCGAGCCTTCACGAGCAGCGATCTCGAGG
>WNGE01009710.1_pt1 | contig 16209 bp, 12 predicted proteins | sample 5400651 | NCBI WGS metagenome assembly WNGE01 (sample SAMN13153370, study PRJNA577476) | soil metagenome | isolation source: 60 cm soil or saprolite under grassland replicate 2 | place: USA:California | collected 2016-06-15 | reverse complement strand
CGCCCACCTCGCGCTCTGGGATCGCCAGCGCCTCTGCCTGATGCGCCGGTGGGCCGCCGGCGACACGTGCAGCGGCGATCCTCCTGGTGACGCTCGCCAGTATGACGGCGATATCTTCAACGACGCGGTCCAGCCGCTGCTGGAATTGATCCCGCCGGAGCAGGCCGCGGCCGCGGCAGTGCAAGCCGCCGAAGAGGTCGACACGTTTCTCCTGCAAGTCTCCGACGAAGTGGTCGAGACAGCCCTGGCGCGTCCCGACGCGCCGAACCTGGACCGGGGCTCCCACCGAAAGCACCACCTCGACATCATCGAGGAGGCCCTCGCGAAACAGTCTTGAAGGCGCGGCTCTCGTGCGGCGCGCCCATCGAAAGGAGATGTCATGGTCAAGGTCGCCCTCTTCATCCGTCTCGAAGCGAAACCCAGGCTGTGAGATCACTTGGGCTCACCCGCCCGGCGCTGTCGAATGATATAGACGAGCCCGACAACAAGAAAGGCAAAACCTACACCGAGAAAGGCTCGTTGGCCTGAACTGCCGACTGCGATGAAAACCACGCCCAGGGCTATGAACACGACTCCCGGAGCTGTCGGTCGATTCATGTCGTCTCACCTCCTCGATCAAGCAGAGGAGCGCTGACGCGGTATCGGCGGAAAGGATCGGAGCGGCGGCTGGAGTCGATCATGAATAATGCGGCCTAGAGTGGTGCGAGCTCTGTCGTCGTCATCCTGCGCCGTGACGAAGCGAGCCCTCGCACCCACTTCTGCGACGCCTTCGTATTGTACTTCTCACCATAGGCGTGATCTATGGCGTCCAGTAAGCGTTCGCCCTTCGTGTTCCTGGCGCGTACCGCGATCTCGCGCGCGGACAGTTGGATGGCGCCGCGTGGCTCCTCTCGGAAGACTCGATGCCAGCCGTGCGCCTTGTCATTCCAGGACCGTACAAACACACGCCGTCGGACCACGACAACCCAGACGCCGGTGAAGCGGTGTGGCTCCGTACCAGCGCGGATGCCGATGATCTTGCTACCGGCAATGGTAGCAAGCACGGATTCAGAGAACTTTCGCATTGGGCTCATCGGCGCTCCTCATCGGGAAGAGATGACCTCACGGTTCGTCATCATTCTCCCTACCAGGGCACGAACTGCGAATAGGGCAGAACAAGCCCGAGAACGCAGAGAATCTTGTAGACGTGTCGATGCCTCATGGGCGTCCTCCGGGGAAAGGAGACTCCTATCCTGGCCCTGTCCAGTGCCTTAGAAGAACGGTGAAGGTGATGTAGTGCGTCACCAGCAGGGCCGGAACCCAGAATGCCGGAATCCAGTAGGCGGCGCCCATATACGGCGCCGCGTCATAGACCGTAGCGAGGACGATCGCCGCGATGAGATCCAGAGTGCCCTCAACGTTGAAGACCCAGACGAGAAATCGGGCGCTCCGAGCACCCCAGACCAACGCCGTGATCGCGGCGATTGCCAACACGGCGGCCAGGAGATCGCCGAAGGCCGCCGGATAGGCAAAGTGTTTTGGAATGCCCTGGTAGGTGGCTCCGGGCGCCAGGAACATCAGACCAAAGTGTCTGGTGGAATGCAGGAGCAGAATCCAGAAGACCAGCGTGCTGAACAGGAGATTGACCGTGAGGACGTTCACGTCGAGACTCTAGGGTGCAGCAGCGCGGCCGGAAGTGAGATCGCCCCTGCCAAGGCTACTCCTCGGTGCTCCCAGCAAGCCTGACCGGATCACCTCGGTGGATGGTGCCACCCCTCGTGACGGCGGCGTAAATACCGACATTGACCTGATTATGCCGGGCCGCGGTGCGCAGTATGCCCGGATCCCTGGGGAGATCCGCCTGCGGCAGGGTCGTCATCACACAGCGCTGGCAGGGACCCGTGACGCTCAAGCGAACCTGATCCCCGATGGCGAGGGTCTGGCCGATCCAAGGATTTTCGACGAAGCTCTTCTCATGGGAGACAGACTCCATCACGATGTTTGGCCGAAACCGCCGAACCTCGAAGCGCCCCTGCGGATAGAGCTCACGGAGCCGATCGAGCGTGGCCGTCGTCAGCAGATGGACTGTGGCACAGTCGAAAAACGTACCCTCCGGGAGAGCGAAATCGGTAACGGTGTCCCTGTGGTCGAGGCCTTCCATATCCGGCCAGTACTCCTCGGCATTGGCCGGCCCTACATGCCCTCGCTCGGCCGAGTAAAGTGTCACTTCACGGCCGAGCGCCTTGGAGAGGATTTGGTTGAGGTCACCCTGCTGACTGGTGGCCATCGTCCCGTCCGGCAGGGTGATTCGGACCGGAGGCATGTTCGGGCTGGCGCGCGGCGGCTCGATGAAGGCAGCCCGGAAGTCGAACAGATTCGGCCATTTTCTTGGGTTCTTGGCGGTCGCGACCTTGCCATCGGAGCTGTCCACCACCGCGTAAGCACGATCTCCGAGAAGTCCGCGCTCCGTAACCTCGGTGGCGTTTAGCTCTTCCCCCATCATGGACTTGACCGGATATCGCCAAAGGGAAACGACCGAACCAAGCTCAGTCCGCGGGGCGTTTGACATATTCCAACCTTCTCAGAAGTGGCTCAACCTGGACTCGCCCAGGGCGCGCCGCCGCCTTGACGTTCCAAATCTCAGCGGCGTGCGCAGCGCAGCAGAACGAGTCCGCTGCGTCGACAGCACTCGCAAGACCGCCACCCTCGTTCTTCAGCAGCCTACCGGAAATCGTTCGCGGTATTGGTCGCTGTATCCCTCACTGCGTCGTGAATCCGACAGTCTGTGTGTACGTAGCCGCGAGAGGAACTCCGTCGGCGGCTTGCGCGCCCGTCGTCACGCGGATCTTGTACGTGGTTCCTGAATTCAGGAGCGCCGCTGGCGTAGCGGTGAACGTTGTGTTTCCAGGGCTTGCCGCCGGAGCGCCCGCCATCTTGATGCACTTCACGAAGTCATTGCTGGAGAGCTGCAGCGTCCCCTTGCAGACCGTGTTCCTTGAATTGACGGTGATAGAAGAGGGATTGGCCGCTCGATTGAACGTAACGCTGATCGTGGTGCTGACAGGCACTCCCGTCGCGCCATCGGCCGGCGCCGCCGACGAGACCAAGAATACATTCGAGGTCGGCGTAATCGTCGGCGTGCTCGTCGGTGTACTGGTCGGCGGAACGGGCGTGTTGGTCGGCGTGTTCGTCGGTGTATTGGTCGCCGGAACAGGCGTAATGGTCGGCGTATTAGTCGGCGTTCCGCAGCCGGCCAATGTGTAATTGTGCGAGACGTTCGAAGGGGCGGTGGTATTGCAGAAATCCTGCGTGAATAACGGCGCCGGTCCCTGCACACCGCCAGTATCCGAGGCGGCGACCCCGTTGATCGCGGCGTAGATCACGTCGAACCGCTGCGTCGGCGAGTTCTCATACAGACGCGCCTCGAACTGCTGTGTCTGCGTGTTGTCGGCGAAGCGGACGGTGTGGAACTCGATGTTGAAGATGCGATTGGGCGCGGAGCCCGAAGTCGAGGTGAAGATCCCGCAGCCGTTTGTAAAGGCTGAGCAGCCGCTCAAGCCCACGTCCGTGCGGAGGTCGTGCCACAAGGGGAAGATGGTGTAGGCATACGGCCCTTGGTTCGGCGGGGCAGGCAGGCAGGAGGTGATGTAGCCCCCTGGGTCGTTGTTCGTTACAAAGTCGAGGCGGCCATTCGAGCTAACGAGGACCGTTGTGAAGGTCTGGTCGTACAACCTGAAGGCGAAGGGCAGGGTGATGAGCGTGTCGCCGTCATCGACGTGGTTGCCCGTATCTGCCGTTCCCGGGACTATCGTACCGGCCGTCTGACTTATCGCGTAGTTGGCACCCGGGCACACCGTCGGTGTGGGCGTCGGCGTGTTGGTCGGCGTGTTGGTGGGTGTGTTGGTCGGCGGAGTGCCGGTCACCGTCGGCGTCGGCGTTCCGATCGAGCAGCCGGGGAACTTGAAGTTGCCGATGCGCGTGCGCCAGTTGAAGGAGCTGGTGACGGCGTAGTACTCGGTCGTGTACCAGAAGGTGCAGTCGTCCACCGGGTCAACCGTCATGTCGCTGTAGTCGCCCCAGCGGCTGACGGTGTCGGTCTGACTGCCGGTACCGGCAAACAGCGTGGTTTCGCCCTGCGCCAGTGTGTTGATCGGATCCGCCACCAGGCGCCCCGCGTAGCGAATCTGTGGGTTGATGCTGGAGCTGGAGGCGCTGAAGCCGACCGCCAGATTCCCCACGTGGTCCATAGCCGCACTGCCCATCCAGCGCCAGGTCGTATCCGGCTGGTAGGTGCTCTCCTGGAAGACTGTTACAGGTCCGCTGGTGACATTGCGCAGCTCGATCCAGCGGACGCCCGCCACGCCGCCGGAACTGACGGTGTAGTTGGTCACCACCGCTTCGTGGTCGCCGAAATTGCGGTAGGCGAGCCGGAACATGAACCGGTCGCCGATCGCGTCGAGCCGGTCGGCTACGCCCAATTGCGGCACGCAGGAACGCGTGGTCGGGCAGAGCTCCGTGAAGCCCGCCGCGGGCTGGGTGGCGAAAAGCGTAAAGGTCGAGTTAGCCGGGGTGCCGAAGTCAACGTGGAAGTGATAGATCTTGTAATTGTTCGCGTTGACGCCACCCGGCCAGCCCACGAACGAGTTCGGCGCGTTAGCCGGTGGCAGCGTGGTGCCGTCGAAGTCGGAGGGTAGGAACGTCTCGTCGGTCGATGGGTTGAGAATACCCGTGGTTACAAACGTAGCTGGGTTGCCGGCGAGCATGGCCGCCCGGTCAAAGGCGAACGGCTGGGGACCGAGGAAAGCCGTGCCCGACGAATTGAAGACGTTCATGCTCATGTAGTAGGCGTCGGGCCAGGTACCCAGGTGGGGGTAGTCGAAGAAGTTCGTGCCGAGGTGAAAGCCGTAGCGGTTGAAGCTTCCAGTGGCGTCGCTCGTCGTCGAGACGGCGATGCACTCGTCCGTTGGGACGGACACGCCGGCGAACTGGGTGACGACCCAGCGGTTGGCGAGCTTGTCGTAGAGCACGACCGGGTCGCCGGAGCCATTGTTCTGACAGACGCCGCCAAAGCCGCTCCAGAGGCTGGTGATGCCGACGGGTCCGAAGACGGACGCGCCCGTCGCCTTGTTAAACACCTGGAACCCTTCGTTCACGATCTGGGCGTACTGCGTCTGGCCGACTGCGCCATTGGTGTCGGGCGGCGCGCAGTTGCACGCCACGCCCGGAAACGGAATGCCGTCGAAGTTCAGTATCGGGGCGGGCATATTCGGCGCAAGGACGGGCTGGTCCTGGACGGCCGATTCATCGGGGCTGTCTTTGTGAACGTGCGGTATTTTCGGGTTCTCATTCGCCTCGCGCTCTTCGCGCGGCTCGACGGGCAGAGGCTTCATGTCGCGCAGCGGCGGCGAGGTGTCGTTGTGATACGAGGTGCCCACAATGACGCCGTTGTTTGCCTGTTCTTTTGCGGCAGGCATCACGGACTGGAGCATGGCGCTGCCCAGGACTCTTGGAGGCAAAGACAAGAGCTTCTTCGGAAGAAGGAGTACGCCTGTCGAGATTTTAGTAACTTGAGCCCTGCTCAAAGGCACTAAGATCGCGACCGTCAGAAGCAAAGCAATCATGGCGACAGGAATCCATTTGGTACCTTTTTTCATGGCGGGCCTCCTTCCAGTTGTCAACTCAGACAACACCCTGGCGGTTGGGAGAAGACTATTTGTGCAAAAGGGCAGGGGTCAAGGTAATTCTCAGCCCGCCGTCAAGAACCTTCTGATGAAGCGCGGGGAGCAGCCGAGTCCGTCTCTTGGACGTTAGTCCAGTCCCTCGTGGCCGGGCCTGGCATCGTCGCTGCGGAGGCCGCAGCCGCCGCCGAGCGTTCAAAGTCCTGAGAAAGCGCTACTTATTCGATGCGCCTGTTCAGGGCATCGTGATACTCGAGGTTGGACGCGCTAGGTAGCCCGGACCGCGCAGCGCGCGGCCCGGCTTCTTACCGGTGATCTTGCCGTCGTCCACGACCAGGACGCCGTTGACAGCGACATAGCGGAAGCCCTCGCTGTAGTGGTTGGGGCTTTCGAAGGTCGCGACGGAGCGGACGGTCGCGGGATCGAAGACGGCGAGGTCGGCGGCGAAGCCGGGCTTGACGAGGCCAGCCCCAGCCGCGCGGATGCGAAGTCTCGTGCGAAAGAGGCCCGTCGGTCGCCTTGGCCGGAGAATCGGTTCCGAAGGAGACGAGCGGGTGCGCGAGCGCGGCCCGAACATCCTTCTCGTCCATGATCGCGATGATGCAACCGGCGTTGGCGCGGTCTGCGAGCACGATGTCGATGACGACATCTCGAGGGTCCTTCTTTTCTTCTGCCGCTATCCAAGCGATCGTCTTGCCTTCGTAGGGCTTCAACTTCGGGTCCAGGACTTCGGCGACCATCACTCCTTCCGCGCCGCCCGAGCCGAGGTACTGGTTCTCCCAGTCCGTCGTCTCTTTTGCCATGTCGGCCTTTACGCGCTCGCGCGTGGCGGGGTCGGCGAGGCGCTTCAAGAGAGACTCCCTTCCTCCTTCGCGCACCCAGGGAGGCAGGCAGGCGTCAAGGCCGTTGGAGGCGCGGTTCCACGGATACTGGTTGGCCGCGACGTCCAGGCCTTGCGCGCGCGCGTCCTCGATCTTTTTCAGGATTTCCGGCATCCGGCCGAAGTTGGGCTTGTAGGCGGTCTTCAAATGCCAGATCTGCGTGCGGATCTTCGCTTCCCGCGCAATCGTGAAGACCTCCTCGAGGGAGGCGGACAGGCGGTTGGACTCCGAGCGTTGGTGCGTGAAATACGCCCCGCCGTAGCGCGCGGCGACCTTCGCGAGCGCGATGAGCTCTGAGGTCTCAGAGTAGATGTTGGGGATGTACTGGAGCGAGGAGGAGACGCCGAGCGCGCCCTCTCTCATCGCCTGGTCCACCATTGCCTCCATGCGCTGCAGCTCCGCTGGAGTAGCCGGCCGGTTCTCGCGGCCGATGACCATCGCGCGGACTCCCCCCGAGCCGATGAAGGTGGCGAGGTTGATGGCGGTCCCGCGCCGCTCGAGCGCCGCGAAATACTGATTGAGCGTCCTCCAGTCGGGAGACACGCCGTATTTCTTGTAGACGTCCTGGTTCTCCGCGATGATCTTCTCGTCGATCGGCGCGAGCGATTCTCCTTCTCCCGTGACCTCCGTCGTGATGCCCTGCGTGATCTTGGACGCCGCGCGGCCGTCGACCAGGACGTTGTACTCCGACTGTCCCAGCAGGTCGATGAACCCGGGTGCGACGACGAGGCCCGACGCGTCGATCGTGCGTTTGGCCGGCGCGCCGGCGAGCCTGCCGACCGCCGCGATCTTTCGGCCGCGCACGCCGACGTCGGCCACGAACCAGGGAGCGCCGGTCCCGTCCACGACTCTCGCGTTGGTGAACAGGATGTCGTAAGGAGGCGCTTTCCGCGGGGCCGGCGCGGCGGCGCAGAGGCAGAGCGCGAGACCGAGCAGAAGAAGTCTTTTCATACGGTCAGTCTATGATCGTTTCGTGATTCTCCCGATGACTTCCGGCGCGGGAGCTCGCGCGGTCGGACTCCTCGAAGAGCTGGTCGTGATCCCTTCGATCACGGGCGCGGAGGGACCTCTCTTGGACTTCCTCGAAGAGCGGTTCCGAACGCGCGGTTTCTCCGTCGAGACCCGGGAAGTCTCCCCGGGCCGCCGCAACCTCTTCATTCACTGCGGCCCCGCGGCCGTCGTCTTCATGACGCACGCGGACACCGTGCCCCCGTTTTTCCCGCCGCGGCGCGGCGACGGGGTTCTCTTCGCGCGCGGAGCCTGCGACGCCAAGGGGAGCCTCGCGGCGCAGGCTGTGGCGCTCGAAGACCTGGCGCAAGAAGGGGCGGCGGTGGGTCTGCTCGTCCTCGTGGGAGAAGAGCGGGGTTCCGACGGCGCGCTCGCGGCTAACCGCGAGCCGCGCGGAAGCCGGTTCTTGATCTGTGGGGAGCCGACGCAAAACCGTTTCATCGCCGGATCGAAAGGATGCCTGCGTATCCGCGCCGAGGCGCGTGGTGTCGCGGGGCACTCCTCGGCGCCGGGAAGCGGCCGCTCCGCGGTCCTGCCGCTGCTCGATTTTCTGGCCGACCTGCGGGCCGCGGCGCTGCCTGTCCATCCGGTCTTCGGCGACACGACGATGAATATCGGGGTGCTCGAAGCCGGGACGGCCCCTAACGTCATCGCCGACAGCGCCCGCGCCGAGGTCCTTTTTCGGACGGGCGAGCCGGTCGAGGCTCTGCTCTCGAGGATCCGTCCCGCCGCCTCCGGGCGCGTCGACCTCGATGTTCCCTATCGCTCCGATCCGATCCTCTTTCGCGTGCCGAAGGCGCAGCCCTCATCGGAGATCGTCTCTTTCGCTTGCGATCTGCCGCTTCTGCCGGCCTGGGGTGAGCCGATCCTCGTTGGCCCCGGATCCATTTTCGACGCGCACGCCGGGGAGGAGAAAGTGGACCTGGCACAGATCGAAGAGGCGGTAAATATCTATCAGACGCTCGCAAGGGGGCTTCTGGCGGAAGGCGACACCTACCTCGAACCTAAAATCGGGTGATCTGCGATCTGGTGATCGTGCGATTGGTGCCCTAGATCACCCGATGGCTCGATCACCCGATCACCCGATTCGTTCTGTTCACCTCCCGTTCACTTGCCAGGCCATAGTGTCCTGGGTGAAAGGAGAGGACTCTATGAGCAAGATCGGGATCGTTTCCGTTCTGGCTGTGGTCATGAGCGCCGCCCTCTCCGGCGATTCTCCGAACAAGGCCAAGACCCACGGATACAGCTTGTCTGGCACTGTATCGAGTGTGGATGAAAGCCGGAAGACCTTTGTGGTCAAGAACGCTGCTGGCAAGGACACATCCCTCGTTTGGACGGCCGCGACCACGGTCATGGGAGGTCAGATCAAGGCCGGCGAAAGAGTGACGCTTCGCTACCTCAACAAGGACGGGAAACACATCGCGACCTCTGTGCGCGTCGGGGAACCGGCCGCCCAGAAGACGCCCTCTCCCAGTCCCGCCGCCACCACGGCCGTGAGCCGCTAGCAGGGAGTCCGAATCGTGCCCGGTGTCATTCTGGGGAGCGTAGCAGCCCTCCTGTCATTCTGAGGTCGCCGACGCGCCAGAGCCGCTATGGCGACGGCGCGAGCGAAGCGACGAAGAATCTGCCCGGCAAGTGAGGACGAGAGCAGATCCTCGCTTCCTCCTTCGCTGAAGCTTCGGAGGACAGGTCGCTCGGGATGACAACGAGAGGAAACGGCTCGGGATCACAGGGCGGTGGGAGGGCGGCTTAGGATAATTGGTGCTTGTTATGCGCCGGCCGGCCCGGCGCCTGATCTGGCAGCCGCTGGGAGAACGGCGCGGAAGATCGTTCCGCCGCCGGGACGCTCGAGGATGTCTACGCGGCCTCGATGGGCGCGCACGACCTGCTCCACGATCGCCAGTCCGAGGCCGGATCCCTCGGGATTACGCGCGCGAGCGGACTCCAGCCGCACGAACCGCTCGAAGATGCGCGAGCGTTCGTCCGGCGCGATCCCGGGCCCGCGGTCGCGGACTTCCAGCCAGGCTTCCCCGGCGCCCGCCCCCACTTCGACCTCGACCGTTGTCCCGGGCGCGGTGTAGAGCACGGCGTTGGAAACGAGGTTCGAGGCCAGCCGCAACAGCCCTTCATGATCCCCCGCAACCCACGCAGGGCCGTTGTGCGTGAAGAGGCATTGGACGCGGCGGGCGGCGCCGAGTGGCTCGGTCATGTCCACGGCTTCCGCCGCGATCATCGCCAGATCGGTCGCGCCGCGACGCGCGGGAAGGGCGCCGTCGGCGCGCGCGAGATGCAGCAGGCTGTCCACCTCGCGCGCGAGGCCACGGGAAACCCTTTCGATCGTTTGAAGCGATTCGTGACGCTCGTCGGGAGAAGCATCCGGGCGGAGCGCTTCCTGCACCTCGCCGACGAGGACGGCGGTCGGAGTCTTCAACTCGTGCGCGGCGTCCGCGATCAGGCGCTTCTGCGCGCGGAAGGCGCCTTCCAACCGCTCGAGCAGGGAATTGATGACGGCGGCGAGCCGGCGAAATTCCTCGCCTCTCTTCGGCACGCGCACTCGCTCGGACAGATCCGTCGCTTCGACTCGCTCGGCCAGGCTCGTCACTTCTTCGACCGGCTTCAAAGCCCGGGTCACGACGCCGGCCAGAATCGCCGCGGTCCCGAGGAATCCCACAATCACGAAGCCGATCAAGGCGCGATCGAGGCGCCCGAGCGCGCGCAGGTTCGGTCCAATCCATCGGAAGAGCACGAGTGTGGAGCCCTTGGCCTTCTGCTGGAGGTGCGTGACGAGGAAGCGGCAGGTGCGCTGCTGGCCGCTGTACGGCTCGACCGCCGTGTAGGGAACCTCGGGGCGATCCTTGTAGGGCACGATGCCACCGGGCAGCGCCTGCTTGAGCAGGTTGCCGGAAGCCGCGACCGGAATATCTCCCTGAAAGAGGATGGCCGAGTGGTTGGCCAGCCGGAACTCGAAGGCGTTGGCCTCGAGTCCCGCTCTCAAGGTGTCGCGCTTGGATTCCACGAGGCCCTCCAATTCGAAGCTCGAGCCCAGAGCCACGGCCAGCGTGTAGAGCTCTTCGTCGATATCGCTGAAGGTCTTCTCGCGGAGCAAGGACCGGGCTCCGAACGCCAGGAGACCCAGAAAGAGCGCGCAGAGCAGCGCTCCCGAGAGCGCCAGGCGCGCCCGAGCCTTCTCCAGGTGAAGGAACTTCATCGTAGCCGGTACCCCATTCCGCGAACGGTTTCGATGCGGGAGGGCCGGCTTGGAGAATCGATCTTCCGCCGCAGCCGGCCGATCAGGACATCAATCGTGTTCGACATCGGCTCTTCCCGCTCACCCCAGGCCTCTTCGAGGATCTCCTCGCGCGAAGTCACGCCTTCCGGCCGCCGGAGCAAGGTCTCCAGGATCGCGAACTCCCGCGCCGTCAGCTCGAGCAGACGACCGTCGCGCCACGCCAGCCGGCGCGCGGGGTCGAGCTTCAGGTTCCCGCACTTCAACTCCTGCGGAGGCCGGCGCTCGTTTCTGCGCAGCAGCACGCGCGCCCGAGCCGCGAGGACCGAGAGGTCGAAGGGTTTTCCGAGGTAATCGTCGGCCCCGTCGGAGAGCCCTTCGACGGTGGACTCGGGGTCGTCCCGAGCCGTCAGGATGAGAATCGAGTTGGCGAAGCCCTTCTTTCGCGCGCGGCGGCAGACGTCAAGGCCGTCCCCGTCCGGAAGCCGGCGGTCGAGCACCAGCAGGTCGTAGTCGTGGAGCTCCAGCAGTTCCTCGGCCTCTTCGATGCGCGATGCCTCGTCGCAGGCGAGTCCCGTCCGCGTCAGCGTCCGCACGACGAGCGACCGCAGCCGCAGGTCGTCCTCCAGAACCAGCGCCCTCACGCGGGAATTGTAATGAGTTATCCGCCATCTGTTGTCAGGGATCCGTCTCAATCGCCGGCCAACCTCACCTGTCATCCCGAGGAGCGGAGGGACGAGGGATCTGCTCTTGAGACGTAGGAAGCGCGAGAGCAGTTCCTTCGCTTCGCACAGAGCCTGCCCGGAGCTGGAAGGCAAGTCGAAGCGACGGGGAGCAGATCCTTCGCTGCGCTCAGGATGACAGGGTAGGAGAGACGAAGGGATGACAGGAGGAGAGCGAACGGATGACAGAGCGTGTTTGTTTGCGGACTCTCGATTCAGGGCACTAGCAGGCTGCTGAAAAATGGATGCGGGTGTCGTGTCTGGCCTTTTGCGACTCGCGACGCAAGGAAGACTCTTCCACAGAGAAGACCTTTCTCTTAGAAGCCGTTGCGAGCAAAAGGCCAGCCACCGCAAGCGGTTGCGGCGGCGCGGGGCCATCTGCGGCGTCGCCGCTCCTCCCCGATGCGCCCCGGCATCGCCTTCGTCACGGCTCCTTGCATCCGACCCCGCGGCGCACGCAACGCCACCCACACCCTTTTTCAGCAACCTGCTAGAAGAAGAACATGCCCACGGCGGCGCCGAACATCAGTAGCGCCGTGAGTCCAACGATGACACGGCCCGTAATCGAGCTCGGCTGCCCCCGCATGCAGGTCCGGTCACAGGCCACGATGAGGATTCCGACGAGAAGGAAAGGGGAGAGCAACCCGTTGATCACGGCGGTCCAGTAGAGCGCCTGGACCGGGTTGACGTCGAGAAAATCCAGGGCTATCCCGGCGGCCGTCGAGAGGATCACAACGCCGTAGAAATAGCGCGCGGAACCGAGCTTCTTGTCCAGCCCCTGCCGCCATCCGAAGGTCTCGGCGAAGGCATACGCGGCCGAGCCGGAGAGAGTCGGGATCGCGAGCAGCCCGACACCGATGAGGCCGATCGTATAGAGCAGCTCCGCCAAGCGCCCCGCCAGAGGGCGCAACGCCTCGGCCACTTCCCGCGATGTCTCGATCCGGGTCATGCCGTGGCGATGAAGCGTCAAAGCGGTCGTCAGGATGATGAAGAACATCACGAGGTTGGAGAAGAACGTCCCGACCCCGACATCGATCTTGCGGTCTCCGATCTCCCGGGAGGTCGCGCCGCGCCGGCTACGCAGCATCCGCCGCCCCATCGCCTTCTCCTCTTCCACTTCCTGCGAAGCCTGCCAGAAGAAGAGGTAGGGAGAGATCGTCGTTCCCAGGATGGCGACCAGCGTTGCCCACGCCTCTTTCCCCCGAGGCAGAGAGGGAACGAAGGCGTCATGGAGGATGCCGCCCCAGTCCGGTCCAACGTGGATGGCCGTCACGACATAGGCAAAGAGAATCAGGGCGAGCCATTTCAACGCCCCGGCGATCTGGTAGTAGCGCAGGCGAATCGTCGCCACGGCGATGCCGACGCCGAAGAGCACGACGAAGTAGTTGGAGTTGATCCCGGTCAGCATCTCCGCCGCGTCCGCCATGCCGGAGAGGTCCGCGCCGATGTTGATCGTGTTGGCGAGAAGCAGCGCGATCGAGACGACGACGAGGCTCCATCGGGGAAATCTCCTGCGCAGCGCTCCCGCAAGTCCCTTTCCGGTGACCATCCCGATACGGGCGCACATCATCTGAACCGCGGCCATGAGGGGCCAGGTCAGCCACGCGGTCCAGAGCATCGCGGTCCCGAACTGAGCCCCCGCGATCGAGTAGGTCGCGATGCCGGAGGGATCGTCGTCGGCTGCCCCGGTGATGACTCCCGGACCCAGGACCGACAGGAAGCGACGCAGGGGGCCCGGCCGGGGCGGCGTCTGCTTCGTGTGGCCGTTCTTCATGTCCGCGAGTGCTTTAGCACGAAGCTTGCCGGATTACCGACGAAGGCGCTGGTAGGATTGCGCCAAGAGACACGGGATGCGCCTGTTCAAGAAGATCCTGCTGATTGCGGTTCTCCTTCTCGCCGCTCTTGCAGGCGTCATCGCCTGGAAGATCGGGCCGCGCAACGTCATTGGCATGTTGCGGTACGACCAGAGGAAGGAGGGGAGTCTCAAAGTCGGCGACCGCGCCCCGGACGTCTCGCTCGTCTCTCTGGACGGCAAGACCCCGGTTCGCCTCTCCGAGCACGTCGGCGGCAAGCCTCTCATCCTCGTCTTCGGCAGCTACACCTGACCCCCCTTCCGGCGCGCGGTCGCGCGCGTGGAGAAGATGTTCGAGAGATACGGCGACCGTGCGAGCTTCCTGACCGTCTACATCAAGGAGGCGCATCCGCTGGACGAGTGGCAGATGGATTCAAACGAGAAGGAAAACGTCTGTTACCCCCAGCCGAAGACCCTGGCGCAGCGCGTCGCCATCGCCAGCGACTTCTCCCGCCGCTTCTCCTATCGCGTCCCGCTCGTCGTGGACGACATAGACAATCGCGCCAATGCCCTCTACGCCGGATGGCCCGAGCGTTTCTACATCCTGGATGAGAAGGGCGTCATCGTTTACAAGGGCAAGCCCGGCCCCTTCGGCTATCACCCCGAGGAGGTCGAGGCCTGGCTCGCACAGCGGTATCCCGGGGAGAAAACCGCTCTGCGCCAATAGAACGAACGTGACGCTTTCGGCAGGCACCCGGCTGGGCTCCTACGAGGTTCTCGCTCCGCTCGGAGCCGGTGGGATGGGAGAGGTCTACCGCGCTCGCGACGCGCGGCTGTCTCGCGAAGTCGCCTTGAAGGTTCTGCCTGAGGAGGTCTCGGCGGACCGCGACCGGCTCGCCCGCTTCGAGCAGGAGGCGCGCTCCGCCTCGGCGTTGAACCACCCTAACATCGTGACGATCTACGAAGTCGGATTGTCCGGACAGACCTCTTACATCGCGATGGAGCTCGTGGACGGCAGGACACTCCGGGAGCTCGTCGCCGCCGGACCGCTACCGGTTCGGCGCGTCCTCGCGATCGGCGCGCAGGCGGCCGAAGGGCTGGCAAAGGCCCATGCGGCCGGCATCGTGCACCGGGACCTGAAGCCCGAGAACCTTATGGTGTCGAAGGACGGCTATCTCAAGATCCTGGACTTCGGGCTCTCCAAGCTCGCCTCGCCCGAATCCGGAGGGCTTTCGGCGATGCCGACGCTCGCCAGGCCGGAGACGCAACCGGGCACGGTCTTGGGCACAGTCGGTTACATGTCGCCGGAGCAGGCGAGCGGTCATACAGTGGACTACCGCTCGGACCAGTTCTCGCTGGGGTCGATCCTCTACGAGGCGGTCGCCGGGGAAAAGGCCTTCCAGAGGAACACGGCGGCCGAGACGATGTCGGCGATCATCCGGGACGATCCGAAGCCGCTGGGCAAGCTCCGTCCGGACTCGCCGCTGCTTCTGCGCTGGATCATCGAGCGCTGCCTCGCCAAGGACCCGGAGGAGCGCTACGCCTCGACGCGCGACCTCGCCCGGGACCTCGCGAGCGTGCGCGACCGCATCTCCGAGGTCTCGAGCGCGGCAGAGGGAATTGTTGCCGCGCCGGCTCGCAAGAAGAGCGCTCTTGCCCCGATCCTCGCGGGCGCGGCCCTTCTCGCCCTCATCGTCGCGGGAGTCTTCCTCTCGCGCAGCCTCCTCACGAAAGCGTCCGCCGCCTCTCCGCGCTTCCAGCAGTTGACCTTCCGCCGGGGCATGCTCAACAACGCGCGGTTCGCCCCGGACGGCCAAACGGTCCTCTACGGGGCAACGTGGACCGGGGAAAAGCAGCGGCTCTACGCGATGCGGCCGGGCAGCCCCGAGTCGTGGGCCCCGGACCTCGGAAACAGAAAGTGGGACATCCTCGCCGTGTCTCCCTCCGGGGAGCTTGCCGTCCTCTCTTTCCCCGAGGAGATCCTGGCGCGCGTGCCCCTGGCGGGCGGCGTTCCGAGAGACGTGGTTGCGGGAGTCCCCTATGCGAGCGGCGACTGGGCGCCGGACGGGAAGAGCCTCGCCGTCGTTCGCGAGGTTAACCATCGCTTCCGGCTGGAATTCCCGATCGGAAAAGTACTGCTGGAGACCTCGCAACGACTCTACGCCCCGAGGGTCTCCCCGGGTGGAGACCGGATTGCTTACAGCCGCTTCGAGCAGAACACGTTCACGATTGGCGTCATGGAGACGACGGGGAAGGGAATCCGGGACCTCTCCGGGGGATGGGCCGACATCTCGGGGGTCGCGTGCTGGAGCCCCGACGGCCGGGAGATCTGGTTCTCGGGCAAGCGCCCGGGCGAGGGGTTCGGGCTCCAAGCCGTGGACCTCTCGGGCAAGCTCCGGCTCGTGACCCGCGTGCCGGGAACGCTGGAGTTGGACGACATTTCCAGGGACGGCCGGCTGCTCGTCGCGCACCACGCGATCCTGCTCATCCTGACGGGGCGCATCGCCGGAGAGCAAAAGGACCGGGACTTCTCCTGGCTCGATTCTTCGGGACTCGCGGACCTCTCCGACGACGGGAAGACCCTTCTCATCTTCGAGAGCGGTCTGGGAGCCGGCGCGTCGCCCGCCGTTTACATCCGAAAGACCGACGGGTCGCCAGCCGTTCGCCTCGGAGAGGGAAGGCCTCTGGCGCTCTCGCCGGATGGATCCACCGTTCTGGCTTCCGTCGAGCCTCCCGGTTCCCTCCCGCACTTAGTCCTCCTGCCGACGGGCACCGGGGAGGCGAAGTCCCTGCCGAACGAGCGCTTCGTCGGGTTCGACGCGGCGCAGTGGCTACCGGACGGCAAGAGGGTCGTCTTTTCCGCCAACGAGAAAGACCGTCCGCCCCGCGTCTATCTGCGCGATCTTCAGGCCGGCAAAGAGAG
>WNGE01016783.1_pt1 | contig 16210 bp, 14 predicted proteins | sample 5400651 | NCBI WGS metagenome assembly WNGE01 (sample SAMN13153370, study PRJNA577476) | soil metagenome | isolation source: 60 cm soil or saprolite under grassland replicate 2 | place: USA:California | collected 2016-06-15 | reverse complement strand
ATCTCCTCGATGCGCTTGCGCGCCGCGTTGCACGCGTCGGCATTGACCGAGGCGATCGTCACCGTGCCGTCGTCCTTGATGTCGATCGTCGTGCCCGTCTCTTCGGTCAGCGCGCGAATGACCGAGCCGCCCTTGCCGATCACGTCGCGAATCTTTTCGGGGTTGATCTTGAAGCTCATCATCCGCGGCGCATGCTGCGAGATTTCGGTGCGCGCGTGCGGCAGCGCTTCCTGCATCAGGTGCAGGATATGCATGCGCCCCTCGCGCGCCTGCGACAGCGCGACGGCCATGATTTCCTTGGTGATGCCCTGGATCTTGATGTCCATCTGCAGTGCGGTCACGCCGCGGTCGGTGCCCGCGACCTTGAAATCCATATCTCCCAGATGATCCTCGTCGCCGAGGATGTCGGAGAGCACGGCGAAGCGGTTGCCGTCTTTGATCAACCCCATCGCGATGCCCGCGACGTGTGCCTTGGTCGGCACGCCGGCGTCCATCAGCGCGAGGCTCGCGCCGCAGACCGAGGCCATCGACGAGCTGCCGTTCGATTCGGTGATCTCGGAAACGACGCGCATCGAGTACGCGAACTCTTCCGCGGTCGGCAGCACCGCGATCAGCGCGCGCTTGGCAAGCCGGCCGTGGCCGATTTCGCGGCGCTTCGGAGAACCGACGCGACCGGTCTCACCGGTGGCATACGGCGGCATGTTGTAGTGGAACATGAAGCGCTCGCGGTACTCGCCCATCAGCGCGTCGATGATCTGCTCGTCGCGCGCGGTGCCCAGCGTAGATACGACCATCGCCTGCGTCTCGCCGCAGTGAACAACGCCGAGCCGTGCGTGCGCGGGAGAACGCCGGTGCGGATCGATATCGGGCGGACCGTCCGCGTGTCGCGGCCGTCGATGCGCGGCTCGCCGGAAAGGATCTGGTTGCGGACGATTTTCGCTTCGAGATCGAACAGCAGATTGCTCACGTGCTGCCGAGCGTTCGGATCGGCCTCGGGAGAGAGACATTCGGTCTCGACCTTGGCCGCGATCTCTTTCAGCCGCTGCTGGCGCGCCTGCTTCTGCCGCAGCGCATACGCGGCGCGCAGATCGACCTCGGCCGCGGCCGCGACCTTGGCGATCAAGTCGTCGGCCTTCGCCAGCGATTGCCAGTCCCAGAGCGGCTTGCCTGCTTCCTCGACCAGTTGATGGATGAGCTCGATCGCTGCCAGCTGCTGCTGGTGGCCGTAGACGACTGCGCCGAGCATCACTTCCTCGGGCAGCTCCTTTGCTTCGGATTCGACCATCAGCACCGCGGCCTCAGTGCCGGCGACGACGAGGTCGAGCTTCGAGGTCGCAAGCTCGGTCTTGGTCGGATTGAGCACGTACTGACCGTCGAGATAGCCGACGCGCGCCGCGGCGATCGGGCCGTTGAACGGAATGCCGGAAAGCGCGATCGCCGCCGAGGCGCCGATCAGCGCCGGAACATCGGGATCGATCTCGGGGTCGACCGACATCACCGTCGCGATCACCTGTATTTCGTTGTAGAAGCCGTCGGGAAACAGCGGCCGGATCGGCCGGTCGATCAGGCGGGAGGTCAGCGTTTCCTTTTCGGACGGTCTGCCTTCACGCTTGAAGAAGCCACCAGGGATGCGGCCGGCGGCATAGGTCTTTTCCTGATAGTCGACGGTCAACGGAAGGAAATCCTGGCCGGGCTTCGCTTGCTTGGCGGCGACGACGGTAACCAGCACGACGCTGTCATCGAGGCTGGCCAGGACCGCGCCGCCCGCCTGGCGGGCAATTTCGCCCGTTTCCAGCGTCAGTGTGTGCTTGCCGTAGGGAATCGATTTCTTCGTAACGTTTGGCACGTTGATCCTCGGGATGCGAATGCCACAGACGGGAAAGCTCCAGCGGTGGCCATGAATCGGGGAGAAGCGCTATCGCTGCGACGGCCGGGCGCCGTGTCCACGGCGCTCGTTATTTGCGCAGACCGAGTTTCTCGATCAGCGTGCGATAGCCGTCGGTATTGCGCGTCTTGAGGTAATCGAGCAGCTTGCGCCGCCGCGACACCATCCGCAGCAGTCCACGGCGGGAGTGATGATCCTTGACGTTGACCTTGAAGTGATCGTTGAGACCGTTGATGCGCGCGGTCAACAACGCGATCTGCACCTCGGGCGAGCCCGTGTCACCCCTTACCCGCTGATGCTCGGCGATAACCTTCGCCTTCTCCTGAACCGTGACTGCCATTAGTCTTGCTCCAAGCCTCGCGAAAGACTGCGATTGTACCTCGAAAAATGCTTAGGATTCAACCGAGTTGCAGGCTCATGCACGACTCGGGCACGACGGCGTTTGCGCGCACAGGCGCCGGGGCCGCACGATGCCCCCGACGACAGACGCGACACCGGCGAAGCCGCGCGCGTTGTACACGCGGACGACGCCGTCCACGAGTTCCGCGCGCAGGACCGCCTGCCCCTGCGCCAGGCGCACCGCATCGTTGTCCTCGAGATCGAGGCGAGCCAAGCCGGCGACCAGAGCGTCGACCGGCAACAGCGCCGCATCGCGGGCCGCTTCGGAACGTTGCTGCAGCTCGTCCAACGTGACCGCGTCGGCGAGCGCGAATCCGCCGCTCCCGGTGCGTGACAATCCGGTCAGATGCGCGCCGCAGCCGAGCGCCGCGCCGATGTCCTCGGCCAGCGCGCGTATGTACGTGCCCTTGCCACAGCGCACGCGCAACTCGAAATCGGGCGATCGCCACGACAGCAACTCGAGCTCGCGAATCTCGACCTCACGTGGATGGCGCGCAATCTCCACACCGGCGCGCGCGTACTCGTAATATTTGCGTCCGTCGCGCTTGAGCGCCGCATGGCGCGGCGGCACCTGGGCGATGCAGCCGACAAAGCGTTGCAGGATGGCCTCCAGCTCCTGCCGGGACGCCGTCACGGGCCGCGTGGCGATGACCTCGCCTTCGGCGTCACCGGTGCTCGTCGTCGCACCGAGTCGGAGCATTGCTACGTACGTCTTGTCTGCGTCGAGCAATAGCTGTGCGAACTTGGTCGCCTCCCCAAAGCAAATGGGTAAAAGCCCGGTCGCAAGGGGATCGAGCGTCCCCGTATGGCCCGCCTTCTGGGCGCGATACAGGCGTTTCGCGCCCTGCAGCGCCGCGTTGGACGACAGGCCTCGCGGCTTGTCCAGGAGCAGAACACCGTCGATCCGCCGCTTGCTGCAGGCGGATGACGTTGCCGCAATCATGTCAGGAAGAGTGCTTATGGTCTTCGGCAACTGCGTCGTCGATCAGCTTCGACAGACGCAGACCCGACTCGATCGAATCGTCGTAGGCGAAGTGCAGTTGCGGCACGCTGTAGAGCTTGAACCGGTGCGAGAGCTCGCTGCGCAGATATCCCGCGGTATGCTGCAGCGCCGCGACTACAGCGGACGCCTGCTCCGTGCCGCCGAGATGCGTCACGAAAACCTTCGCGTGCGAAAGATCCGGCGAGACTTCGACCGCCGTCACCGTGACCATGCCGATGCGCGGGTCCTTGACGTGCAGGCGGAGAAGATCGGCGAGCTCACGCTGGATCTGGTCACCGACGCGTTGCGCGCGCTGGGAGTTTTTCTTCATCGGTTGTCCGGCTCAATCGTCGTCCCCGCGAAAGCGGGGACCCAACGACTTTTTGACAAAACGACACTGGATTCCCGCTTGCGCGGGAATGACGATTACAGGGTGCGTGAGACTTCGACGATTTCGTAAACTTCGAGCTGGTCGCCCTTTTCGATGTCGTTGAATCCCTTGACCGACAATCCGCATTCGAACCCCGCCTTGACCTCGCGCACGTCGTCCTTGAAGCGCTTGAGCGAATCGAGCTCGCCATCGTGGATGACGACATTGTCGCGCAGGACCCGGATCTTCGCACCGCGCCGGACAAGGCCTTCGAGTACGTAGCAGCCGGCGACGGTCCCGACCTTCGATATCTTGTATACCTCGCGCACTTCGACGAGTCCGAGCTGGCTCTCCTTCTTCTCCGGTGTGAGCATGCCCGAGAGTGCTGCCTTCACCTCGTCCACCGCCTCGTAGATGATGTTGTAGTAGCGGATGTCGACGCCGTTGTGCTCGGCGAGCTTGCGCGAAGCCACATCGGCGCGGGTATTGAAGCCGATGATGACAGCCTTCGACGCGAGCGCCAGGTTGACGTCCGACTCGGTGATGCCGCCCACGGCAGCATGCACGATGTTCACCTTGACCTCCGCGGTCGAGAGCTTCGCCAGCGCAGTCGCCAGCGCTTCGTAGCTCCCCTGCACGTCGGCCTTGATGATCAACGTGAGTGTCTTGACCTCGTTCTCGGCGCCCTCGGCAAACATGCTCTCGAGCTTTGCCGCCTGTTGCTTGGCGAGCTTGACGTCGCGGAACTTGCCTTGACGGAACAAGGCGATTTCGCGCGCCTTGCGCTCGTCGCCCAGGACCATGACCTCTTCGCCGGCGAGCGGAACATCGGACAGGCCCTGGATCTCGACCGGAATCGCCGGGCCGGCACCTTGCACGCTCTTGCCGGTCTCGTCGGTCATCGCGCGCACGCGTCCGAAAACCGCGCCAGCGAGCACGATGTCGCCGCGCTTCAATGTTCCCGAGTGAATGAGCACGGTCGCGAGCGGACCTTTGCCCTTGTCAAGGCGGGATTCAATCACTATTCCCTTCGCCAGCGCATCGCGAGGCGCCTTGAGCTCGAGCACTTCGGCCTGCAGCAATATCGCGTCGAGCAGATTGTCGATGCCCTTGCCGGTCTTTGCCGATACCTGGACGAACTGTGTCTCGCCGCCGTATTCCTCGGGGAGCACGCTCTCGGCGACGAGCTCCTGCTTGACGCGGTCCGGATTCGCTTCCGGCTTGTCGATCTTGTTGATCGCGACGACGATCGGCACGTTGCCGGCTTTGGCGTGCGCAATCGCTTCCTTGGTCTGCGGCATCACACCGTCGTCGGCGGCGACCACCAGCACCACGATGTCGGTGACCTTGGCGCCGCGCGCGCGCATCGCCGTGAACGCCTCGTGGCCGGGCGTGTCGAGGAAGGTGATCACGCCCTTGGGCGTTTCGACGTGATACGCGCCGATGTGCTGCGTGATGCCGCCGGCCTCGCCGCTGGCGACGCGAGTGCGACGGATGAAGTCGAGCAGCGAAGTCTTGCCGTGGTCGACATGGCCCATCACCGTCACGACCGGCGGCCGCGGCAACGCTTCGGCCGTCGAGGCCTGCGCCGATTCCGCGAGCAGCGCGTCGGGATCGTCGAGCTTCGCCGCGATCGCCTTGTGGCCCATCTCCTGAACTACGATCATCCCGGTTTCCTGATCGAGCACCTGGTTGATCGTAACCATCGTGCCGAGCTTCATCATCGTCTTGATGACCTCAGCGGCCTTCACCGCCATCTTGTGTGCCAGCTCGGCGACGGTGATCGTCTCCGGCACCGAAATCTGGCGGATGACCGGTTCCGGCGCGGCGGCATGGGTCGCCTCGCTCTCTTCCTCGCCTTCCTCGTGGCGATGCTTACCGCTCTTGGGCTGTTTCCACGCCGTTGTCGCGGCGGTGGCGGCGTCGCCGCCGCGTAGTTTCAACGCCCGCCGGCGCGCGGCCTCTTCCTGGAACGCGGTCGCGGAAGGCTTGCGCGACTTGTCTTTTTTCGCGCCCGGCTTGGTTGCCGGCTTGTGCAACGTGCCCTCGGTTTTCGCCGCGGGCTTCGCTTCCGCGGCGGGTTGCGCCACCGCTTCCTTCGCCTTGGGCGCCGCGGCCGCCGCGGCCTTGGCCGCGGCTTCCTCGGCTTCCGTTTCCTTCTTGGTCTTGCGCTTCGCCGCCTGCTCTTGCTTCTGCTGCACCTCTTCCTGCTGCTTGGCGATCAACGCCTGCGCCTTGCGGGTTTCTTCCTCGCGCGCCGCGGCTTCCACCGCCGACACGACCGGTTGCGGCGGTGCCGTCTCTTCCGGCGCAGCTGCCGCCTCGGCGCCGTCGCGTTTGACGAATATGCGCCGCTTGCGGACCTCGACCTGGATCGTGCGCGCCCGGCCCGTGCTGTCCGCGGCCTTGATCTCGGAAGTCTGCTTGCGCGTCAGCGTGATCTTCTTCTTCTGATCCTGGCCGCCGTGCTGCTTGCGCAGGTAGTCGAGCAGCCGAGTCTTGTCCTGCTCGGAGAGCTTGTCGCCTTCTTTCTTCCCGGCGACGCCCGCCTTGGCGAGCTGCTCGAGCAGAATGCCCGAGGGCATCTTCAGGTCGGTCGCAAATTTTTCGATGGTCGTCTGGGCCATGATCTTTCTCCAGCTGCCTATTGGCTCTGCTCTGCGGGGCTTTGCTCCGCGTCCTCGAACCAATGAGCGCGCGCCTTCATGATGAGGTCCTGCGCGCGCTCGGCGGGAATCCCGGTAAGCTCGGTCAGCTCATCGACCGCGAGATCGGCCAGCGCATCGCGGTTGGTGATGCCCTTCTCGGCCAGCAGCCCCGCGGTCTCGGTATCCATGCCCTCGAGGTTCAACAGGTCCTCGGAGACGTGCTCGACGCCCTCCTCACGCACGATCGCCTCGGTGAGCAGGGCGTTGCGCGCACGGCTGCGCAGCTCGTTCACCGTCTCCTCATCGAACGATTCGATTGCCAGCATCTCGGTCAGCGGTACGTAGGCGATTTCCTCCAGGGTGGAAAACCCCTCCTGGATCAGGATGTCGGCGACTTCCTGGTCGACATCGAGCTTGTCCGTGAACAGCGCGCGGAGTTTCTCGCTCTCCGCCTGATGCTTCTGCTGCGACTCCTCGACGCCCATGAGGTTGATCTCCCAGCCGGTCCCGAGGCGAGCGCCGCCTCCAGCGCCGAGAAGACGATCTCCTTGGGCACATTCTTCTCGCGCGCCAGCGCGTCGACGAGGATGCTCGAGATCTCGGCCGGCGAGAGCGCATTGACGACGAACTTGGCCGGGTCCTCCGAAAACAGGACGATGTCGACACGCTCGCCCGCGAGCTCGTTGGTCACCGCGGTCACGCGCGAGCCGCGCATGCCGATGCAGGTGCCCTGCGGATCGAGCCGTGGATCGTTCGACTTGACCGCGATCTTCGCCCGGATGCCGGGGTCGCGCGCGGCCGCTTTTATTTCGATCAGGCCCTCTTCGATCTCCGGCACTTCCAGCTCGAACAGCCGCTCCAGAAGCTCGGGAACGATGCGCGACAGCAGGAGCTGAGGCCCGCGCGCCTGCGCTTCGATCTTGGTCACGTACGCTCGGACACGGTCGCCCACGCGCAGGTTCTCCTTCGGAATCAGCTGATCCCGCGCAATCATGCCCTCGATGCGCCCCGACTCGACGATCACGCTGCCGCGCTCGATGCGCTTGACCGTGCCGGTAAGCAGGTTGTCCTGGCGTTCGAGAAAGTCATTCAGGATCTGTTCGCGCTCGGCATCGCGGATCTTCTGCAGGATCACCTGCTTCGCGGCCTGCGCGCCGATGCGGCCGAATTCCACCGGCTCGAGCGGTTCCTCGACCACGTCACCGAGCTCGAGCACAGGATCGCGCTCGGCGGCATCGGTGATCGCGATCTGATGTGCAGGCTCCTCGTGCTCCTCGTCCGGCACGACCGTCCAGCGCCGGAAGGATTCGTAGTCGCCGGTCTCGCGATCGATCGAGACACGCGCGTCGATATTGTCGGCATACTTCTTCTTGGTCGCCGACGCGAGCGCAGCCTCGAGCGCCTGGAATACGATTTCCTTGGGCACGTTCTTCTCGCGCGCCAGCGCGTCGACGAGAAGCAGCAATTCGCGGTTCATCGTGCGTTTCTCCACTCAATCTTCGGTATCAATCTGGCCTTGTCGATATTGGCGAGCGGTATCGCATGCGTCCCGTCGGCCGTCTCCAGTCGCACCACGCCGGCGCCGATGCCGCGCAGCACGCCCTTGAGGCGGCGGGCATTGCCGATCGGCTCGCGCAATTTCAACTGTGCCTCCCGCCCGTCGAAGCGAGCGAAATCCGCTTCCTTTTTCAGCGGCCGGTCCAACCCGGGCGACGAGACTTCGAGCCGTCCGTAATCGACATTCTCGACCGCGAAGAGGTGCGCGAGATGATTGCTCACGTGCGCACAGTCCTCGACGTCGACACCGCCGGGCTTGTCGATGAATACGCGCACGAGCCCGCCGCCCGCGTGCACCTCGCAGTCGACGAGTTCGTAGCCCAACGCGGGCAGCGTGCGTTCCAGCAGTTCGTGCAGCTTCACCGGCATGACCAAAAAATCGAAAGAGCAAAAAAAAATGGGCTGTCGAGCCCATTTCTCTTACTTATGGCCGTCATCTTACCAGAAGTTGGGGATGACTTGAAGGAGAAAAAGACCCTGCCCCGCCCGGGAACAGGAACTCTCTTCCTGCGGCCGACTCCCACAGGTATGAGTGGGCGGAGGCCCGCCGTGGAGGTCGGAATGGTTCGAGCCCGCGCGGCTTTCCTTCTGGCTCTGGTCTTCGCCGGATGCGGCGGCCCGCCTCCGCCGCAGCCGCCCGTCGTTCTCCCGGAGCCGGGCGCGCCCGCCCCGCCGGTCATCCGTCGGCCGGTCGAGGCACCAGCCACGCCCGAGGCGCCGGCAACGGTTCCCCCGCTCTCTGCTTCCCAGCCCCCGACCGCGCCGGCCGCCGAAACGCCTGTCGTCGTCCCTGCTGGCGCGGTTTACGCCTGCGTCGTCGATTCCGCCGGCGAGCGACAGGTCACTGCGATCGAGTTCGCGCCAAGGGTTGCCGCGCTGTGTGCGCAAAATCCGGAAATGGGTCCCTGCCAGTACGAGCGCGAGGTCTGCCGCCACGGCGGCGGACGCGTCTTCGCTGCGGACGGCAAGGAGATCACCAAGGCGACCGAAGCCGAATACGACCGGCGCGTGTTGCGGGCACGGATCCGCGCGGATTGATGTGGACCCAGAGAGCGGTGCAGCGGCGAATGCCCGTTTCGCGTCCGGGCGCCGCAACCGCCCGCCTACGGGTGCCCGGCACGGCTTCGGGAGTCAACCCACGACTCCCTCGCCGCGCCACCCGTGACGGCGGGCGCGGCTCACGGGCGCAGCTCGCCACACGTCAATGTTTAGAAAGCGACGTTGTTCCGCCCCTTGCAGGCAAGCATCTTGCGCGCCTCGTCGGGCGTCGCGATCTCGAGCGATAGCTCGTTCAATATCGTGCGAATCTTGGTCACCTGCTCGGCGTTGCTCTTCGCGAGCTGACCCTTCTTGAGATAGATGCTGTCCTCGAGGCCGACGCGGCAATGCCCGCCCATGATCGCACCCATCGTGATCAATCCCATCTGATGGCGGCCCGCGCCGAGGATCGACCAGTGGAATTGGTCGCCGAACAAATGATCGGCGATGCGGCGCATGTGCATCAGGTTCTCGGCTTCAGGACCGATGCCGCCGAAGATCCCGTAGATGGTCTGGATCAGCATCGGTGGCTTGACCAGGCCCCGGTCGACGAAGTGCGCGAGGTTGTACAAGTGGCCGACGTCGTAGCACTCGAACTCGAATTTGGTGCCGCACTCCTCGCCTAGATGCTTCAGCGAGAACTCGATGTCCTTGTACGTGTTGCGGAAGATGAAGTCGCGCGTGTTCTCGAGATATTGCGGCTCCCATTCGAACTTCCACTGCTTGTACTTCGGCACGAGCTGGAACAGGCCGAAGTTCATCGACCCCATGTTGAGCGAGCACATCTCTGGCTTCGCCGCGAGCGGCGCCTCGAGCCGTTGCTGCACCGTCATGTTGTGGCCACCGCCGGTGGTGATGTTGATCACCGCGTCGGTCTCGGCCTTGATCGCCGGCAGGAACTGCATGAACACCTTCGGGTCGGGTGTCGGCCGGCCGTCCTTCGGGTCGCGGGCGTGCAGGTGGATGATCGCAGCTCCGGCTTTCCACGCACCGATCGCCCCTTCGGCGATCTCGGCGGGCGTGATCGGCAGATAAGGCGTCATCGTCGGCGTATGGATCGCGCCGGTGACCGCGCAGGTGATAATGACTTTGTCGCGTGCTGCGGCCATCGTGATCTCCTCCTCGTTCAGTCCTGCTCGGCGGCGCGGCGCTTGTGCGCGATGAGCTCGATCAGGCGGCGGTCGCGCCAGGCCGAGCGGGCGTCGAGCTCGGAGGCGGGCAGCCGTTGCCGACGCTCGCGCTCGATGCGACGCACGAGCGCCTCGTTCCATCGCCGCGGCAGCTGCGTCTGCGCCATTTCGTAATAGAGCTCGCCGTAGCGCTCGCAGTAATCGACCATACCGCCCGGCGCGTTGAGATCGATCGTTTCGAACGGCCCCATGAACGACCAGCGCAGTCCCAAGCCGTCGCGCACCGTCTTGTCGATATCCTCGGTCGATGCATAGCCGTCGGCGTAGAGGCGGAATGCCTCGGCCAGCAGCGCCCCCTGCAGGCGATTCAGGATGAAACCCTGGATTTCCGCGCGCACGACGATGGGCACCTGACCGGCAGCCTCGTGCAGCGCCTGCGTTCGGGCGACAACGTCCGGCGCGGTCCACGGCGCGGGCGACAACTCGACCAGCGGCACCAGATGCGGCGGATTGATCGGATGCGCGACGAGGCACCGCCCCCGTCCCGCGAGCTTCTCGCTCCACTGCGATGCCGGGATTGTCGAAGTCGAGCTCGCGAGAATCGTATCGGGGCCGGCAAGGCGGTCCATCTCGGCGAACAGCGCCTGCTTTGCTGGCAGCTTTTCGACGATGTTCTCCTGCACATAGCAGGCGCCGCTGACCGCTTCGCCGAGCGTGGCCGCCGGGGCAATGCGTGCGCGCGTCGCCGCGGGCTCTTCATCGAGGAGACCTGCCGCTCTGAGGTCGGCGAGCGCGCCTTCGAGCACGGCGAGGCCCTTGCGCAGCGCATCGGCGTCGGCATCGTACATCGCGACTGCGTGCCCGGCCCGTGCAAACACAATCGACCACGCGCGTCCGATCAGCCCGGCGCCGACAATGGCAATCTTCGTCTGGTTCGGATTCATCAGACCAGCGATTCGACGTTGCCGCACACCGACAATGCCTGTCCCGAAATATTGCTGCCGGCCTCGGTGGCGAGGAAGAGCGCCATGTTCGCGATGTCGACGGGACTCACCGTACGGCGCAGTGACACCTTGGACAGCAACTGACGCTTGTAGTCGTCGAAGCTCACGCCGAGCGCCTTCGCCTTGGCCGAGATCACGCGCTCGATGCGCTCGCCTTCGACGATGCCGGGTTGGATCGCGTTGACCCGGATGTTCGCAGGGCCCAGCTCCATCGCCAGACTCTTGGTGAACCCGACCACCGCCCATTTAGCCGCGGAGTACGGCGTACGCATCGGATAACCGAGCCGCCCGGCGACCGACGACAGGTTGATGATGCTGCCTCCGCCCGCCGCCTTTAGCAGCGGAACCGCGCGGCGGGTGCAATAGAACATGCCGTTCAGATCGACGGCGATGGTGCGGTTCCACTCGGCGATCTCGATCTCCTCGACTGGCGCGGTCGGCCCGGCGATACCCGCGTTGTTGATCAGCACGTCGAGGCCGCCCAGGAATACCGTTGCCGCATCGAACAACCCATCGACATGCTGCGGATCGGCGACGTCGGCGAAGCCGCTGCCGATCTCTGGCCGCGTCGTGTGAAAAGCGGCGAGCGCGGCCTGGTCGACGTCGCAGATGAAAACCTTCGCGCCGGCATCGGCGAAGGTTTCCGCAAACGCCTTGCCGATGCCGGCGGCGCCGGCGGTGACGAGCACCCGCAATCCTCGAGCGGTAGTGTTCATATCCAGAGCACTTTTTTCCGAAAGTCGAGATCGTTGAGCAGTGGTTGCGACGGTCCCTCATGGCTAACCTGCCCGCGATCGAGGACGACGGCGCGGTCGGCAAGCGCCAGGACGAGATCGAGGTGATGCTCGATGATCACGATCGAGATCTGGCGTCGCAGGCGCTCGATCGCCACAAACACTTCGTCGACCATCGCCGGCGAAAGCCCCTCGAAGGGTTCGTCAAGCAGCAGCAAGCGCACGCTGCCGGAGAGCGTCCGAGCGATCGCGACCATCTGCTGCTCGCCGCCGGAGAGGCGATCCGCTTTGACGTGCATCCGATCGCGCAGGCGCGGAAAGATCTCGAATACACGCGCCAAGTTCCAGTGTACACCGCCCGTGTTCCGTGCGTCGCGGCGCAAGGCGCCGAGTGCGAGGTTCTCCGCAACGGTCAGGCCGGAGAACAGTCGTCGTCCCTGAGGTACCAAGCCGACACCGAGCCGGGCGACGTGTTCCGGCGGCTTGCCGTCGATGCGCTCGGCACCGAGCATTACGCGCCCGGTCGCTGGCCGCACGAGACCCATGATGCTCTTGAAGGTCGAGGTCTTGCCGGCGCCGTTGCGCCCAAGGAGCGCGACGACCTCATTCTCACGGACGCGGAAAGAGACATCGTGCAGCACGTGGCTCTTGCCATAGAACGTATTGATTGCATCGACCTCGATGATCGGCGCCGCCGCGATGGCTGCGCGCTCTACTCTCGCCGCCGCGGCCCGGACCGCGCCGTCACCGAGGTACACCCGTTGCAGCTCCGCGTTCGCGCGGACCTCCGCGGGAGCGCCCTCGGCGATCACGCGGCCCTCGTTCATCGCCGTGATGCGATCGGCAAGCTGGAACACGCGGTCCATGTCGTGCTCGACCAGCAGGATCGCCATCTGCGGCACGAGGCTCTTGATCAGCCCCGCGATGCGCTCGCGCTCGGCCGCGGCGAGCCCGACCAGCGGCTCGTCGAGCATCAATAGGCGCGGTCGCGCCGCCAGCGGAATGCCGATCTCGAGCAGTCGTTGCCCACCGTAGGACAGACTCGACACGGGCGCCTGCTCGAGGCCTTCGAGTCCAAGGAAGCGGATCAGCGCGTCGGTCTCGACGCCGACTTGCGCCAGCGCTGACACCGGTCGCCACCAGGCAAAGCGCGCCGGATCGCGCGCCTGGCAGGCGAGTCGCAAATTCTCGGCGACCGGCAGCGATGGGAACAGGTTGGTGATCTGAAACGAGCGCGCGAGGCCTAACTGCGCCACGCGGTCCGCGGACATGGCGTCGATCCGCCGCCCCGACAACGCGATCGTCCCACCATCCGCCGCATACAAGCCCGAGATCACGTTGAACAGCGTGGTCTTCCCCGCGCCGTTCGGTCCGATCAGCGCGTGCAGAAAGCGGTCCTCGAGACGCAGATTTGCGCCATCCACGGCAGCGAATTCGCCAAAGTGCTTGCTGACGTGGTCGCACTCGAGCACCGTCTTCTCGCCGCCGGGCCGGCAAAGGAACGCCGGCACGGCCTGTCCAGGCTGCGGGGTGTGCCGACCCGCCATCGCCGCCGCCCCGGTGTCGAGCGTACCGCGCAGCTTCTCATACTGGGTCCATAGCCGCGTGCCCAGTCCGATCAGGCCGGCCGGCGAATACAGAATGAACGTCATGAACAAGAGCCCGAGCCAGAACATCCACGCATCGGTGTAGCCAGACAGCAGCTCGCGAAACAGGATGTAGAACAGCGCCCCCAACGCCGGGCCGAGGAAGTTGCGTGTGCCGCCGATGATGGTCATCGCGACGATTTCACCGGAAAACGAGACGTGCACCGTGTCGGCGGACACGATCGATTTAAGGAATGCAAACAAGCTGCCGGCCACGCCGACGAGCGTGGCGGAGATTACGAAGGCGACCAGTTTGTAATGCCGGACTGGGTACCCCGCGAACAGCGCGCGCTGCTCATTCTCGCGGATGGCGACCAGCACGCTGCCGAAAGGCGAACGCACGATCCGGAGCAATATCCATGCGCATGTGAAAACGGCGATGGCGGTAAGGCCGTAGAACACGAACTGGTTGTTCAAGTCGATCGTGCCGAACTCAGGGCGAACGACACCGCGCAAGCCGGACTCGCCGCCGGTAAATTCGGTCCAGCGAAACGCGAAAAAGAACGCGAGCGCCGTGAACGCCAGCGTCAGCAACGAAAAATAGACGCCGCGCCGGCGCAGCGCGAGAAAGCCGACGATGAGGCCGAGCAGCGCGGTGGCCGCCACAGCGAACAATAACGGCAATACGAGGCTGTCGTGGAACCAATGCAACTGCGACAGCGCCGCCGCATAGGCGGCGAAGCCGAAGAACAAGCCGTGGCCGAACGAGAGCAGTCCGGTGTAGCCAAGGAGCAGATTGAAGCCCAGTCCAACCAGCGCGAAGAGCGCGATCTCGGTGCCGAGGCTCTCGGTCATGCCGATCGCGCGCATCGCGAACGGCAGCGCGACGAGCGAGAGTGCGAGGACCGCCAGCGGCCGCTGTTTCGTCACTCGAATTTCTCGAAGCGCTCGCCCATCAGGCCGCGCGGGCGAAAGAGCAATACGAGAAAGAACAGCACGGTGATGCCGCGAACGACGCCAACCAACAATCCCGCGACGACGACACCCCAGAAGCTGCCCAGGCCGCCGATCACGACGACGACGAACGTCGGTGTCAGGATTTCTGTGCCCATTGCCGGCTGAACGCCGGCCAAGGGTCCCGACATCACGCCGGCAAGCCCCGCAAGACCCACGCCCAAGGCGAACACCGCCGCCAGCGCCGGACGCAAGCTGATGCCGAGCGCACGCACCATCTCCGGGTCGCGCGTGCCCGCCCGAACGATCATTCCGAATGCGGTTTTGTTGAGCAGCAGCCAGCAGCCGCACACAGCGGCCACGGAAACGCCGAGCACCGTGAGCCGGTAATACGAATAGATGAAATCACCGGCCAGCAGCGTTCCGCGCAAGCCGTCGGGAATCGAGAACGGGAGGCCGGTCGTGCCCCAGATGAGCCGCAGGCTCTGTTCGATGGTCAGCGCGAGGCCGAAAGTGAACAAGAGCCCCAGCATCGGGTCCTCGCGATAAAAGCGCTGCAGGAATGCGCGCTCGATCGCGACGCCGAGGAGCGCGACGCAGATGGGCGAGAGCACGACCGCGCCTCCGAAGCCGGCGAATTTCTGGATTTCGTAGGCAAAGTACGCGCCGACCGCGTAGAACGCGCCGTGCGCGAGATTGACAACCCCGCCCAGGCTGAAGATCATCGACAGCCCCAGCGCGAGCACGATGTAATACGAGCCGACGAGCAACCCGTTGATGATTTGTTCGAGGACGATGGCGATCACGACGAACTGGCTCGATTGAGCTTAGTCATCCGGGCGAGATCTCTGGCACACGAGCGTCCGCTCATTTTCATCGAGCGGTGCGCCGCGGTGAACGCTGGCGCGTTGTGGCGCAGTCGTCGCAAAGCGGGTGGCTCGTGCGCGGCCACTCGTGTGTTGAGTGGCCGCCGCGAGCCGGGTACCCGCTCGACGACGAGCTTTGCGCCACACGCGCGTGAGTCTCCGCGGCGCACCGCGCCCCAAGGCATAACGTGTTCGTTCGTTTTAACTCGCGCTCCACTCGCGCGCGATCGCGGCAGAATCATGCAACGATTCGTCAATAGGCCGCAGCGTGCTCGGCGTGCGCGAGAAGCGCGGCGCGGGCGCCGGGCAAAGCACACCATCGATGGCATCGAAAACCTTGCGCGCCGCCATGTGCGTGTGCGCTGGCGCCTCTTCTAACGCCAGCACCGGTGCGAAGCACGCGTCGGTGCCTTCGAGCAAATCGCACCATTCCCGGCGCGTGCGCTGCGCGAACGTTTGCTGCAGAACATGCCGCAAGCGCGGCCACGATTCCGGATTCAGTCGATCCTTGAACGCTTCCTGATCGAGACCCAGGCGAGCGATCAAGACCTCGTGGAATTGCGGCTCGAGCGCGCGGAAGTCCTGCTCGAAGGTTTTCGACCCGGCGTCATGGAGCGCCTCGGCCTCGGCCCCGATCCGGTCCTGCAACGCAATCCCCGTCTCGTGTACGGGCGGATGACGGGATGGGGGCAGACCGGGCCCCTTGCGGCCGCGGCTGGCCACGACATCGACTACATCGCGCTCGCCGGTGCGCTGCACGCGATCGGCGAGACGGGCCGCGGGCCGGTCCCGCCGCTCAACCTTCTCGGCGATTTCGGCGGCGGCGCGCTGTATCTCGTCGTCGGCGTCCTCGCGGCGCTTCTCGAGGTACAGCGCTCCGGCCGCGGCCAGGTCGTCGATGCCGCGATCGTCGACGGTACCGCGTCGCTGCTGACGTTCATCTACGCGGGGCTCGCACGCGGCGAATGGCGCGACGAGCGCGGCGGCAACCTGCTCGATGGTGGCGCGCCGTTCTACATCACGTATCGCTGCGCCGACGGCGAATACATCGCGGTCG
>WNGE01006947.1_pt1 | contig 16212 bp, 12 predicted proteins | sample 5400651 | NCBI WGS metagenome assembly WNGE01 (sample SAMN13153370, study PRJNA577476) | soil metagenome | isolation source: 60 cm soil or saprolite under grassland replicate 2 | place: USA:California | collected 2016-06-15 | reverse complement strand
TCTGAAAGAAATAAAAAAAGAAAACAGAAATAAAATGACAATTTATACTATCGAGATCAACAAAGAAGAACCAGCAAACAAACAATTAAACTTGTTTAATCAATTATAAAAAATGTCAACTTATTTTAGGTACACACAGAATAAGATAATTATTATGAGCTTTTTTGAACCACAAAGACACAAAGCGCACAAAGCCTTTGTGACCTTAGAGTTCTTAGTGCCTTTCGTGGTTCTATCTAAAATAAAAAGACAATTAATTCTATAACCGTTTAAAATCCCCTTTAGGGGTTAGGGGTATGAAAAAATATACATTCACTGAAAAAAAAGACACCCGCTCAGGATTTGGAGTGGGCATACTTGAAGCAGGAAGAAGAAATGAAAATATTGTTGCGCTCTGTGCCGATTTAGTAGCTTCTTTAAAGTTGGAAGCTTTTATAAAAGAGTTTCCCCATCGTTTTTTCCAGGTGGGAATTGCAGAAGCCAATATGATTGGAATTGCAGCGGGAATGACCATTGGAGGAAGTATTCCCTTCACCAGCACATTCGCCAATTTTTCCACGGGTCGTGTGTATGACCAAATCCGTCAGTCTGTTGCATACAGCAATAAGAATGTAAAAATCTGCGCATCACATGCAGGCTTAACATTAGGTGAAGATGGCGCAACCCACCAAATTCTTGAAGACATCGGCATGATGAAAATGTTACCCGGCATGACTGTTATCAATCCCTGCGATTTCAATCAAACAAAAGCAGCCACCATCGCCATTGCGGATTACGAAGGTCCTGTGTATCTGCGTTTTGGTCGTCCTGTTATTCCAGTATTCACTGACCCAAACCAGCCATTTGAAATTGGAAAAGCCTGGATGGTAAACGAAGGAAAAGATGTATCCATTTTTGCAACCGGTCATTTGGTTTGGGAAGCAATAAAAGCCGGCGAAAAATTAGAAGAAATGGGCATTGATGCGGAGATTATTAATATTCATACCATTAAGCCATTGGATGAAGAAACAATATTAAAATCGGTTGCCAAAACAAGATGCGTGGTAAGTGCAGAAGAGCACAATCGTCTCGGTGGATTGGGAGACAGTATTGCCCAAGTGCTTATTAAAAATGACCTCGTGCCAATGGAATATGTTGCGGTGGATGACACATTTGGTGAAAGCGGAAAACCGGAATTATTAATGAAAAAATATGGTCTTGATGATGAACATATCATTCAGGCTGTACAAAAAGTATTGGAGAGAAAGAATAAACTTTTTAAGAAAGAAGATACGAGAACATTGGTTGCTACTGATAGTTGAAGAATTAAAATTTAAGCAACTTAATTTAACTCACTTTTCAAAAAAAAAATCATGCCTGAAAATTTTGTAATAGGAGTTGACTATGGCTCCGATTCTGTTCGCTCCGTTATATTAAATGCTTCTGATGGCGCCGAGCTTGGCTCATCAGTTTTTTATTATCCGCGCTGGAGGGATGGTTTGTTTTGCGAGCCTTACCAAAACCAGTTCAGGCAACATCCGCTTGATTATATTGAGGGGCTAACATTTACTATCAAAGATTGCTTAAAGCAGGCAGGCAGCAGCGTCGCAGAGAATGTAAAGGCGATATCAATTGATACAACCGGCTCAACGCCTGTTGCGGTTGACAAAAGCGGAACACCACTGGCCTTGCTGCCCGAGTTTGAAAATAATCCCAATGCCATGTTTGTGTTGTGGAAAGACCATACTTCCACAAAAGAGGCAGCAGAATTTAATGAGCATGCTGCCAAATTTGGTATCAACTATTTGCAGTATGTAGGCGGCATTTATTCTTCTGAATGGTTCTGGAGTAAATTATTGCACATACTTCGTGTTGATGATGAAGTGCGCAAAGCATGTTACTCATGGGTAGAGCATTGCGACTGGATTCCTTTTCTTTTAACAGGTGGCAATGATGTGCATCTAATGAAACGCAGTGTTTGCGCTGCAGGACATAAAGCATTGTGGGCAGCAGAATATGGTGGTTTGCCACCAAACGATTTCTTTAATTCATTAGACCCTTTGCTGAATTGTTTTTCATCACGGTTATTTACTGAAACATATACTTCGGATAAACCTGCGGGTAATCTTTCAAAAGAGTGGGCAGAGCGGTTGGGATTATCAACTGATGTTGTTATTAGTGTGGGTGCATTCGACGCGCACATGGGTGCAGTGGGCGGACAAATTGAGCCATATCATTTAAGCAAAGTGATGGGCACTTCCACATGCGACATGCTGGTTGCACCGATGAACGAAGTGAAAGATAAGCTCGTAAAAGGAATTTGCGGACAGGTGCCAGGTTCAATCATCCCCGGCATGATGGGACTTGAAGCTGGTCAGAGCGCATTTGGTGATGTGTATGCGTGGTTCAAAAGATTAATTGGCTGGCCGGTAGATAATTTATTGAAACAATCATCAGTAATTGATGCTGCAGTGGCAGACTTGCTGCAACAAGAAATTAATCACAAAATCATTAGCGAGCTTTCAAAAGAGACAGGGAAACTTCCAATAAATGAGAAAGATGAATTAGCGGTTGATTGGTTAAATGGAAGAAGAACACCTGACGCGAACCAGTTGCTGAAAGGAGCGATTAGCGGCATTAATTTAGGAACAAGTGCACCGCGTATTTTTAAAGCATTGGTTGAAGCGACCTGCTTTGGCGCAAAAGCAATTGTTGACAGATTTAATGATGAAGGTGTGCATGTGCAAGGCTTGATTGGTTTGGGTGGTGTGGCAAAAAAATCTTCTTATGTTATGCAAACAATGGCAGATATAATGAACATGTCAATACGCATTCACAGCTCCGAACAAACATGCGCTACAGGTGCAGCAATGTTTGCAGCAACAGCAGCAGGCATTTATAATAAAGTAGAAGATGCAATGGCTGCAATGGGTCAGGGATTTGATGCAGAATATCATCCGAATGAAGCAAATGTAGAATTGTATAAGAAGAGATATGAGCAGTATAAAGAGTTAGGAAAATTTATCGAAGAGACATGTGCGTGAGTTGTCAGTTGTGGGTAAATTACTCACACTCACTATTCACCACCTCATCCATTCACTATATGAAATACGAGCACATAAAACAATCCGCTTACGAAGCAAACATGCAATTACCAAAGTTGGGTTTGGTTTTATTCACCTTTGGAAATGTAAGTGCTGCTGACAGAAATCTTGGTGTGTTTGCAATTAAACCAAGCGGCGTTCCCTACGAGGAGTTAACTCCAGACAAAATGGTAATTGTAGATTTTGATGCAAACATTGTCCAAGGTTCCTTGCGTCCTTCATCGGATACAAAAACACATGCAGTGCTGTATAAGCAATGGGAAAAGATTGGCGGCATTGTGCATACACATTCAACTTATGCAACAGCATGGGCGCAGGCACAACGTGACATTCCGATTTTCGGCACCACGCATGCAGATCATACTACTGCCGACATTCCATGTGCACCGCCGATGCAGGATGAAATGATTAAAGGCGATTATGAATTTGAAACGGGTTTTCAAATCATCAACTGCTTTCACGAACGCGCATTAAGCTATGAAGAAGTAGAAATGATTTTGGTAGGGAATCATGCACCATTTACCTGGGGCAAAACACCGGAGAAAGCAGTTTACAATAGTGCCGTATTAGAAACAGTTGCACAAATGGCTTATTTAACTGAACAGATAAGAAACGATGCTCCGCGTTTGAAAGACGCATTGATTAAAAAACATTATGAACGAAAGCCAAGAATAAAAATTAATCATACAGTTACCATACCTGCATCGTTTGAACGTTGTGAGAACACTGGTCGTGTAAAGAATTTTTTAATGGCTGCTGCAAGAAGCGGAAAGTTTTGCACCATCTTTCCTTTTGATGATACTGATATTTATAAAACCATTGAAGGTGCATCTTATTCACTAAGTCTTTTTCCTGATGCAAAGCTCGAAGCGTATCTCGATTCATTAATTGCAATTATTGGCAGAGCGCAGGAGCCTGATGGTTATTTATATACCGCACGAACCATTGACCCTGCACATCCGCATGAATGGGCGGGCATGCAGAGATGGGTGAAAGAAAGAGAAATGAGCCATGAATTATACAATGCAGGTCACCTGTATGAAGCGGCTGTGGCGCACTACATGGCAACAGACAAACGCACATTGCTTAACATTGCGTTGAAAAATGCTGACCTTGTTTGCTCTGTATTTGGTCCTGATAAAAGGCATGTTGCCCCGGGTCATGAAATCGTTGAAATGGGTTTGGTAAAACTCTACCGTATCACCGGGAAAAAAGAGTATCTGCAAACTACAAAGTTTTTTATAGAAGAACGTGGTCATTACAATGGTTACGATTCAACAAATAAAGATCCATTTAAAAACGGCTCTTACTGGCAGGATGATAAACCTGTGGTTGAGCAAACAGAAGCAGAAGGGCACGCAGTGCGTGCAGGCTATTTGTATTCAGCAGTAACGGATGTTGCTGCATTAACCGGCGATGAAAAATTATTGAATACGATTGATACCATCTGGAACAATTGGGTATCAAAGAAATTGTATGTGCAGGGTGGTGCAGGCGCTATTCCTGATGGCGAGCGTTATGGTACCGATTATGAATTGCCCAACGCAACTGCATACAACGAAACCTGCGCTGCCATTTCCAATGTGTTTTGGAACCAGCGCATGTTTTTGCTGCACGGCGATTCTAAATACATTGATGTGCTTGAAAAAATATTGTATAACGGATTAATCTCCGGTGTTGGGCTGGATGGCAAATCGTTTTTCTACACCAATGCCATGCAAATAAAAAACAGCTTCTCGCATCCCAGCATGGAGCCGGAACGTTCTGGCTGGTTTCCTTGCTCATGCTGTCCCACAAATCTGGTAAGGTTGCTGCCATCAGTTCCCGGCTATGTATATGCGCAAAAAGATGATAAGCTCTTTGTAAATCTTTTCATCAACAGCAATACTTCGCTTAATGTGCAAAGCAAGCCTGTTAACATCATACAGCAAAATAATTATCCGTGGGATGGTGATTTAAAATTTACTGTTCGGCCAAAATCATCCACTGTATTTTCTTTGCTTATACGAATACCGGGATGGGTGCGTGGCGAAGCCATTCCATCTGATTTGTATTCATTTGAAAATTCGATGAGAATACAAGCTCAAATACCTATAAAAATTAATGGCAAACCTGTTGAATATGATGTGCAAAATGGTTATGCCGTTTTAAACAGAACATGGAACAAGAATGATGTGGTTGAGATAAAATTACCAATGACTATAGAACGTGTTGTGGCAAATGAAAACGTAAAAGCCGATATAGGTAAGCTTGCATTGCAGCGGGGTCCGATTATTTATTGCGCTGAATGGGTTGACAATAATGGCAGGGCAGGCAACATTGTTATGCCATCGACAGCTTCGTTTACAACCGAGTACAAAAAAGATTTGTTGAATGGTGTTATCGTTTTAAAAAGTAATGTGCCTGCGATAATTATAAACAATGATGATAAAACAGTGAACACTGTAACACAGCCTTTTACAGCAATTCCATATTATTCATGGGCAAACAGAGGAAAAGGTGAAATGATTGTGTGGTTTCCTGAAAGGGTGAAGGATGTTGATATTATTGCAAGCGAGTAACATAAATCGTAAACCATGAATGTGAATAACAATTTTTTATGTACCAGTTGTAGTGTTTCATGGTATCGCCGGTTGTGTCACTCACTTTTACGTTCCGAACATTATTCAACAATGAGAACCACAAAGCCGCTAAGTACACAAAGAAACACAAAGGAAATACTTCGTGAACCTTTTATTCTTCGTGCCCTTAGTGGTTCAAAAAAAATATTTGACAACATGAATTAATTAAACAACTTCTATGATTAATTTCAAACAACTCGAAATTTGGTTTGTTACAGGCAGCCAGCATTTATACGGCGAAGAAACGTTAAAGCAAGTTGCTGAGCATTCTCAAACCATTGCTAAAGAATTGAACGAGGCGACGCAAATTCCTGTAACAGTAATTTTTAAGCCAACAGTAAAAACGCCTGAAGAAATTTACAATACCTGCGCGGAAGCCAATAACACAAAAGATTGCATAGGTATTATTACATGGATGCACACATTCTCTCCTGCAAAAATGTGGGTGAATGGATTAAAGAATCTGCAAAAACCTTTGCTCCATTTGCATACGCAGTTCAATCGTGATATTCCCTGGAGCGATATTGATATGGATTTTATGAACCTCAATCAAAGTGCTCATGGTGACAGGGAGTTTGGTTTTATGGTAAGTCGTTTGCGCATGAACCGCAAAGTAGTTGTCGGGCATTGGCAGGATGAGGAAGCGCTGAAAAGCATTGGCGCATGGGCAAGAGCAGCTGCAGGCTGGCACGACTGGCAAGGAGCAAGATTTGTGCGCTTTGGTGATAACATGCGTTTTGTAGCTGTTACCGATGGTGATAAAGTGGAAGCTGAGTATAAGTTTGGCTATTCTGTAAACACGCATGGCATTGGCGATTTGGTAAAAGTGATTAATGAAGTGAGTGATGCATCTGTAGGCACATTAATAGAAGAATATGAAGACAGCTATACCTTTAAAAATGGTTTACTGAAAGATGGCGCACAAAGGCAATCATTGAAAGATGCAGCAAAAATCGAATTGGGATTGAAAGCCTTTTTAGAAAATGCCAACTTCAAAGGCTTCTCTGATACCTTCGAAGATTTGCACGGCATGGTTCAGTTGCCGGGCATTGCCGCACAACGTTTGATGAAAGCTGGTTACGGCTTTGCTGGTGAGGGTGACTGGAAAACGGCTGCGCTCGTGCGTGCAATGAAAGTAATGGGCAGCGGCTTGCGCGGTGGTAATTCTTTTATGGAAGATTATACGTATCACTTTGAACCTGGTAATGAAATGGTGCTTGGCTCTCATATGCTTGAAATATGCGAAAGCATTGCAGATGGCAAACCTTCCTGCGAAATACATCCTTTGGGAATTGGCGGCAAAGCAGATCCTGTGAGATTGGTGTTTAATTCTGCAGCCGGTCCCGCACTCAATGCATCAATCGTTGATATGGGTAACCGTTTTCGTTTATTGGTGAATGAAGTTGAAGCTGTAGCTCCAAGTCACGAGTTGCCGAAACTACCTGTGGCACGTGTGTTATGGAAACCATATCCGGATATGAAAACAGGCTGTGCCGCGTGGATTTATGCGGGCGGTGCACATCATACGGGTTACAGTCAGAACTTAACTGCAGAACATATGGAAGATTTTGCTGCAATGGCAGACATTGAATTTGCTTTGATTGGTAAGAATACAAATCTCTATCAATTCAAAAATGAATTGAGATGGAATGATGTGTATTATAAAATAAGATGAGTTGTGTAAGATATCAAGTAAACGAAGAAACACAAGACTTTGTGACACTTTGTGTTCTTGTGACTTTGTGGTTCAAATTGCTGAGTAATGTTCTAAACGTACAAGTGTGCGACGCAACGAAAAGTTAAATAGCAGCAATGCAGCTTGGGTAAAAAAATATTATTATTATTATACTTACTAATATAATTAAATGGATTCGCTTTAACCAAATAGTTCAGTACCACTAACACACTTGCCATGAATAAAAATCTCGCCTTTACAGACTATGCAGTATTCATAATCTATTTCGTAATTGTATCTGTGTATGGATATAACATTTACCGCAAACGCAAAAGCCAGGAACATGATGCGAAGGCATTTTTTCTTGCTGAGGGGACGCTTACGTGGTGGGCGATTGGCTCATCATTGATTGCATCGAACATTTCGGCAGAGCAATTTATCGGCATGAGCGGTGAAGGATATTTTTTGGGCGTTGCAGTTGCAGCTTACGAATGGATTGCTGCGATTGCACTCATTATTGTTGCAGTGTGGTTTATTCCTGTGTATCTTAAAAATCATATTTACACCATGCCGCAATTTTTAAAAACAAGATACAACGAAACGGTGGCTTTGATTATGGCGATATTCTGGCTGTTTCTCTATGTGTTTGTGAACCTCACTTCCATTTTATATTTGGGTGCAGTTGCCATTAATGGACTTGCAGGAGGGCAATACTTGCATACAATCATGATTGGACTTGCAATTTTTGCATTGCTGATTTCATTGGGCGGCATGAAAGTAGTAGCATACACTGACGTAATTCAGGTAGCGGTATTAATAATTGGGGGTCTGGTAACTACTTACATTGCATTAAATGTTGTAAGCGAAAAGTTTGGTTTAGGTAAAGATGCCATTGCAGGTTTTACGGCGTTACTGAAAGATGCGCCTGAACATTTCAGAATCATTATTCCTAAACCAACGGCTACATCTTCACAGCTTGAAATTGATAAGTATCTCACTTTTCCAGGTTTGGCTTCTTATATGGCTGGTATATGGATAATCAATCTTAATTACTGGGGCTGCAATCAGTATATTACGCAAAGAGCTTTGGGTGCCGATTTGCATACTGCCCGCACCGGAATTTTGTTTGCCGGTCTTTTAAAGTTAATGATGCCGATTATTGTAATGCTGCCCGGTATTGCTGCCTTTGTGCTGTATAAGAATGGGCATTTGCCCCAGTTGATTGGCGGTAAAGATGGAGCCTACTCAGCCGTACTTACTTTTTTGCCCACAGGCCTAAAAGGCTTATCTGTTGCAGCTTTAACGGCGGCTATTGTAGCGTCGCTGGCAGGAAAAGTGAACAGCATTTCCACCATTTTTACATTAGATGTTTATAAAAAATATTTTGGCAAACAGGCTGATGAGAGAAAGTTGGTAATAACAGGGAGAGTAACTGTTTTTGTGGCGATGATTCTTGCGGTGCTCTTTACCTGGAACGACTTGCTGGGCATTGGCGGCGTGGGTGGTTTTACCTACATCCAAAAATATACGGGCTTCATAAGCCCCGGTGTATTTGCAATGTTTTTCCTGGGTATGTTTTGGAAAAGAACCACAGGCGCAGCAGCAGTTGCAGGCGTTATAACAGGTTTTCTGCTCTCGATTTTGTTCAACGAATTTGCGCCGCAGCTATTCGGGCACAATACGTTTTTCTATACAGCTTATCCCAACGGCAAAGGCGGCTACGAAATACCATTTCACATTTGCATGGGCTTGTCGTTTTTGTTCACGATGATTATCATGATTGCCATCAGCCTGGTAGGACCAAAAGTAAATCCGAATGCATTTGAATTGGATAAAGAAATGTTTAAAGTAAAGCCATCTACGTTAGGATTAATTGTTCTTACACTCTTATTGATTGCAGCGCTGTATGTGAAGTTTTGGTAAGAATAAAATAAGAGGAAATTTTATAAGACCGGCTTTGGTATTTCATGGTATTCCCGGTTGCGTCGCACTTTTGTGGTATATGTTCTTTATGAACAGTCCGGAAAATCGCATCGTCATTTTCGATGATAGGAGAGATCTTCCGACATTTTAACCTGATACATTTCGGGAGATGTCTCGCCGCATTCGACATGCATTTACAGAGTGTTTGTCACCAAATTTTTTAGAATAAAAAATCGCTGTCATGGATAAAAAGAAAAAAGCATTAAATCTTATTATTGAGCAGGGGATATTACCCTTGTATTTTCATCCCAATGCTGATGTAAGTGCACAAATATTGAAAACTATGTATCGGGCGGGAATTCGTGTAATAGAATACACCAACCGCGGCGATACTGCATGGGAAAATTTTATACAACTTAGAAAAGTTGCAGACAAAGAACTACCTGGCTTGCTATTGGGAGCCGGTACAATCAAGGATAAAATTGCGGCAACAGAGTTTGTAAATGAAGGTGCCGATTTTGTTGTTTGTCCGGGGGTAGTTAAAGAAGTGGCAAACGTCGTTCATAACAACAGTTTGCTTTGGATACCCGGATGCATGACTACTACCGAAATTATTCACGCAGAAGATTTGGGCGCAACACTCATTAAACTTTTTCCGGGCAATTTATTAACCCCTTCTTATATAAGGGCAGTAAAAGAAATATTTCCCGAGCTGCTATTCATGCCAACAGGAGGGCTTGAATTGAGTGAAGAGGGTCTTAATGCATGGTTTGCGGCAGGTGTATCTTCAGTGGGTATCGGAAGTAGCCTCATAAATAAAAATTTAATTGAGGCAGGTGATTTTGTATCTATTGAAATATCAGTAAAAAATGGATTGGAGATGGTTAAGAAAATAAAAAAGGACAGACTTTAATTTCACCGAACAACTCATAGCAAATGTCAAACGGGCAAATCCTTACGCTTGACGAATTTACCTTTCAGCAGTACAGAAAAATTCCAAATGCAACGGGAGAGCTTAGCAGCTTGCTGCGTGATATTGGTCTCGCTGCCAAACGAATTAATGTAGAAGTGAACAAAGCTGGTCTTGTTGACATTCTTGGCGATGTAGGAATCATGAATGTTCAGGGTGAGAATGTAAAAAAGCTTGATGTATTTGCGAATGAAAAAATGATAGGTGCATTAAGGCACGGCATAAGCTGTGCCGGTGTTGCGTCATATCAAACAGAGCCCATGGGTCATTTTGTAGCCAACCATGAGCAACACATAAAAGAATTATCTTTTTTACATTGGTTATGTATTTAATAGAAGTATTATGATTACAATTCCGGATTGTTCGCAACCATAAAAGAATGCCTTTACAAATTCAAGATCCAGAGAATGAATATTTATGTCTTGCATGCTGTACCTGCTTTGCAAAAAATCACGAACGAAGTTCATAGCAGTCGTAAATCTTTCGAACGTTGCCGGACTATATTCTTCTTTTTGAACAAGCGCTTCCATTTCTTTATTATGATCTTCAAAGATTTTGAGAAACATTTTTTTTCTTTCAGCGGCTCCTGTGAGAATTTCTTTTATAGCAACAGAAGTAATAGGCGCATTTTTCTCAATCAGTTTTGTACGCGCTTCATGTGCTTTTGCTAAGATTAAATCAAGATAAGCATTGAGTGACTTAGCATCCTCTTTCGTACCACTGGCTCTGCCTGCATGAGTATTCCAGCGGTTTGGATCCCAGGTTCTTTTCAGTGACAATTCTTTTGGTATACCGTCTATAGTAATACGCAAAAAAACAAGTTTGGGTCCTTTTCTGTATGGGCTTGGTTTTCTGAGAAAAAAAAGCAAGCCTAAACTCTTCTCTAACATACAATACATTTAAAGGTTTACAAATGTAGAATTGCAGTTGATTGAAGACAAGATGTTCGATAGTGATACAGGTTGGTTTTCAGTGATTTAGAATTAGTCCAGTGAGTGATTTTTTTGGCTCGTTTTACCACTCACCGAATCACTCACTGGAATTTTGAGATGTTTTGGTGTTTTTTGATAAAGTTCCAAAACGAAAAAGCCCGCAAACAGTAGAATTTGCGGGCTTTTAGCATCTTTTGTTATTGGTCTCAGCGGAGAGAGAGGGATTCGAACCCCCGGACCTTTTGGGTCAACGGTTTTCAAGACCGCCGCTTTAAACCGCTCAGCCATCTCTCCGAGGCAAAAATACATTCTCAAATATATCTGCCAAAAAAATTAGGATGTGATGCGGTAATTTTGAACAAATTTCTTTTTGAAACTGGGGCATTGAAATTTTTATTTATTCCGATTCGCATTGCTAAACACAGTTTCAGCAGTACAAGAGTGCGACGCAATAGACGATGCTATAAAAATCAAAAAGCTGGCTCAAAAAAATAATTATTGATCAATGAAACATCTCGCCGTTGTACATAAATATTTCTGGAAGTATCGCAATCGCTTTACTATTGGCATTCTCTTCGTTATCGCTTCTAACTATTTTGGTGTGCTTGCTCCTGAAATTACCGGCTATGTTGTAAATATGGTGCAACAACATTTGCCCGGTGCAAAACCTGTTCATGCAAATGCACCTTACAATTCTGTAGTAAAAACTTTTGTTGCATGGGTGCAAACCATGAATTTTCAAAAGCTCGTATTGGTATGCAGCATTACTATTTTAATTCTTGCATTGCTGCGTGGCTTTTTTATGTTCATGATGCGGCAAACACTTATTGTAATGAGCAGGCATATTGAGTATGATATGAAAAATGAAGTGTATGAACATTACCAAAAACTTGATGCAGGTTTTTTTAAAACACACAGAACCGGTGATCTTATGAACAGAATTGCAGAAGACGTAAGCCGTGTTCGTATGTACTTAGGTCCTGCTGTTATGTATTTTGTAAATCTTGTATCGCTTATTGCACTTTGTCTTGTAAACATGTTCAGCAAAGATGCTTATCTCAGCATAATAGTATTGTCACCTTTGCCATTACTTGCTATCACTATTTATTTTGTGAATACCATTATTCATAAAAAAAGTGAAAAGGTACAGGAACGTTTATCAGACCTTACCACCAATGCGCAGGAATCTTATTCAGGTATTCGTGTTATTAAATCATTTGTGCAGGAAAAAGCAATGTTACTTTTCTTTAAGCAAAACAGTGAAGCTTATCGCCGTAATGCTGTGGGTCTTGCAAAAGTGGAAGCTATTTATTTTCCAAGTATGACGCTGATGGTTGGCCTCAGCACTTTACTTACAATATTAATTGGTGGCAAAATGGCGCTGGCAGATCCTTCAAAAATTGGGATCATAGTTGAGTTTGTTATTTATATCAATATGCTTTCTTTTCCTGTTACAGCCATCGGTTCGGTTGCAAGTATGGTACAAAGAGCGGCAGCATCACAAAAAAGACTTAATGAATTTCTGCATGCAGAACCTGCTATACAATCACCTGCACCAGAGAATAAAGAAACAATTCTTTCCGGTGATATCGTTTTCAACAATGTGTCGTTTACTTATTTGCATACAGGAATTAAAGCCCTTAAAAATTTTTCTTTAACTATCAAAGAAGGAGATAAGGTACTTATTCTTGGCAGAACGGGCAGTGGTAAATCTACTGTTGCACAATTGTTGTTCAGGTTTTACGATCCTGATGAGGGCAATATCACTATTGGCGGAAAAGATATTCGTTCAATTCCATTGAATCATCTGCGCAATAGCATAAGTTTTGTGCCGCAGGATATTTTTCTTTTCAGCGATACGGTTGAGCATAATATCAGTTTTGGTTTAAATAAAGAACCTTCAAAAGAAGAAGTTATAAATGCTGCAAAAAATGCTGCCATTCACAACGAAATTCACTCGCTTCAAAACGCTTATGAAACAATGGTAGGAGAGAGGGGTGTAACTTTAAGCGGCGGACAAAAGCAGCGCATATCCATTGCCCGCGCACTTATTAAAGAACCTCAGATCATGGTTTTTGATGATAGTTTAAGCGCCGTAGATACAAAAACAGAAAACCAGATTATCCATAATCTTTATGCTGCTCTTGGAAATAAAACTGCCATCTTTATCACGCACCGCATTTTTACTGTCTTCAATTTTGACCAGGTAATTATTATTGATGATGGTGAAATTATCGAACAGGGCACGCATGAAGAGTTGATTGCTTTGAATGGTTATTATGCAGAATTGTATCAATTACAAACAAGCCGGGAGACCGCGGCATGAGAGAAGTCTTCAGTTTGTAGTTTCCGGTTTACAGTTTTCAGTGTTCACAGTTTGTAGTTTGTAGTTGTTTGGGATTGCGATTTTCGGATTTCAGATTTCGATTTTCTGATTTTTTTTGTTTCTTGATTTTTGTTTCTTGATTCTTTTTTAGGAGACGAGCATTGGATTTTCATGGCACCACCTGTTGTGTCACTCACTTATACGTTCGGTTTTTATGGCAGCAGTGCATCTCCGAAGTTTAAATCTTGTAACTGATAATAAAATAAAATCGCCGTTGATATTGTTGCAACGGCAATTTAATAACTTCAAAATGGTATATAAAAGATAAATGACCGTGTAAAACTGGAAATTGAAAACTGGAAACTGTTCAATAAAGTTCAGAACGCATAAAGTGAGTGACACAACAAATGATGAGTAAAGTGACAAAGCTTGTCCCAAAAAAAGAATTAAACATTAAATCCACATCTTTAATGAAGAATTAATATTTACATTGTTGAAATAACAGTGATAAAATTTTGGCAATATTAAAACAGTACTATATTTGCCACGCTAAAATATTCAATTAAACCAAAATCATTTAAACAGTGGCGTACGAAAATAACGACAAGAAAATGGAAAGCGTGTACAGTAAACGCATCAGAGCGGGCAAAAGAAGAACTTACTTTTTTGACGTAAGAGCTACACGCGGCAACGATTATTTCTTAACCATTACAGAAAGCAGGAAACGTTTCAATGAAGATGGTTACGACAGGCATAAAATATTTCTGTACAAAGAAGACTTCAATAAATTTATAAAAGCGCTTGGCGAAGCTGTTGACTATGTAAAAACAGAACTGATGCCTGATTTTGATTTTGACTCATTTAACCACGATTACATCGAAACACAGGAAGAAAATATTACGGAAGAAATTGTAGTAAGCGAAATAGTGGTAACTGAAGTCATAGATGAAGTTGTAAATAATAAACCAGCAGGTAATAAAAATGAAGAAGTAGATAAATGGTAAGTTTTCAAATAATTTTTATAAACCAGGCTGTCTTTTTAAGACGGCCTTTTTTATTCAGGTTCGTTTTTGGTAATTTTATTTTTAAAATTATTATTTCTTCAAATCGTTTTATGAGAATATTGCACCGCCTGCTAATACTATCTGTTCTATTTACTCTCTTAAGTTATTCATCCTTTGCACAGTTGTATAAAATTGAGCTGCCAGAGAAAGTAAAGGCGTCTTCCGTTATAGTGGAAGGGAAAGTAATTAATAAAAAAAGTTTCTGGAATGATGCACACACGATGATATATACTGCAAATACTATAGAAGTATATAAATCATTTAAGGGTAATGTTACAGAAAAAACAATGGAGATAATGACACAAGGCGGCTCGGTGGGACCTGATGCGATAACAGTGAGTGAGCTGCTGCAACTTGATCTTGGCAAAATCGGTATATTCTTTTGTGAGCAAAACAGCATTAATTTAAAATCTCCTTTCTCAAAAAAAATTCTTTATGATGTATATAGCAGCGACCAGGGTTTTTTGCGTTACGATATAGAAAATGATGAAGCGTATGCACCTTTTGCCTCTTACAAAAAAATTGAAGAGAATTTGTACAAATTAATTCAGCAACAAACCGGACAAAGCTTTCGCGTAATAAACAGCGCTTTTAATATTTCATCCATTACTGAACAAAAAGCCTTACAAAGTGTTGCAGCAACATTGGCAACTATAAGTTCCTTCTCTCCAACAACAGTTCATGGCGGCGCTCTAAATGATCCAACTAATAATGTATTAACTATTAATGGATCAGGCTTTGGTGCAAAGCCTTCCGGTTCCTGTGCTGTACGCTTTAAAGATGGTAATAATGATCATGTAATACCGGATTATGAAGTTCCTTATAATTCATCTTATATTACGTCATGGAGTGATACAAAAATTATTGTAAAAGTTCCGGACAGAGCAGCTACCGGTAATATCGCTGTTGTTTTGAAAGATAGTACAACTGTGCAATCATCTTCTCCGCTAACAGTTTTTTTCAGCGTTTTAAATTCAGAGTTTGATTTTAAACCGGGCATTGATACAGTTATTCATTTAGAGCAAAGACTAATGAATACAAATGGCAGCGGCGGCTATACTATTCAGTACAGCACAAGCACCGCAGGAGGTGGCAAAGACTTCGCTGCTTCCCCTGCAAAGGGATCGTTTCTTCGTGCACTTGCAACATGGAAAGATGCAGTAGGTGTAAATTTTATTGAAGGTTCTGGCACTTCAGTACAAAAAGTAACGGATGATAAAATCAATCTTATCGTTTTTGATAATCGTAATACAGGCGTACCTGTAATGGCGGCCGGCGTACTTGAAAGTACTTATAGTTATGCCACTGTGTGCTATAACGGTTCTGATGCTTCATCTTTAAAAGTTTTTACTGCGCAAAAAACAGGGTTTGATATACTTTTAAGAAACAATGGTGTTTCAGTTGGCAATATACCATTTGAAGATGGTCCTTGTTTTCCCGGCTCAGGAAGCTATGACAGGGAAATGATTATTTTGCATGAATTAGGGCATGGCTTAAACCTGGCACATATTAATGATGGCGAGGAAGGAAACAGGATACCCAATGTGAACCCTTCCAAATTAATGCACTATGCAATTATAGATTATGTTGACAGGCGCTCGTTAGATGTTTCTGCTTA
>WNGE01020717.1_pt1 | contig 16214 bp, 17 predicted proteins | sample 5400651 | NCBI WGS metagenome assembly WNGE01 (sample SAMN13153370, study PRJNA577476) | soil metagenome | isolation source: 60 cm soil or saprolite under grassland replicate 2 | place: USA:California | collected 2016-06-15 | reverse complement strand
CCGCGCTGCTGGCGCAGGCCGCCTTCGCGCCGGACGAGGCGCCCACCTGCTACGTCTGCGGGCCGACCGCCTTCGTCGAGACGGTCGCCGACCTGCTCCTCGCGGCCGGGCACGACGCCGACCGCGTCCGCACCGAACGATTCGGAGGACCGTGATGACCCTTCTCGACGGCAACGCGGCAGCCGGCGACCTGCGCGCGATCTTCGCGGTCGACGTCACGGCCGCGACCGGCCAGTGCGTCGGCTGCGGACGCACAGCGCCACTTGGTACAGCTCGGCTGTATAGTCAGGCTCCGGGGCTGGTGGTGCGCTGCGCCGGCTGCGACGGCGTACTGCTGCGTATGGTCACTGCGTCCGGATCCACCTGGTTGGACGTGCGCGGGCTCGCGTACCTGCAGATCGACACCGGAGAGGCCACGACATGACCGACACCGTCGTGTTGATCCACGGACTGTGGATGACGCCGCTCAGCTGGGAGAGCTGGATCGCCCGCTACGAGGCGGCCGGCTGCCGGGTGCTCGCGCCGGCCTGGCCCGGCCTGGAGGGCACCGTCGAGGAGCTGCGCCGCAACACCGCGCCGTACGAGCGGCTCGGCATCAAGCAGATCGTCGACCACTACGAGCGCATCATCCGCGACCTGGATGCCCCACCCATCATCATGGGCCACTCGTTCGGCGGCGCGTTCGTGCAGGTGTTGCTCGACCGGGGCCTCGGCGCGGCTGGCGTCGGGATCGACGCGGCCGCCACCAAGGGCGTGCTCGCCCTGCCGCCGGCGCAGCTTCGCGCGGCCGCGCCGGTGCTGCGCAACCCGCTCAACCGCAACCGGGCGGTGATGCTGACGCCGAAGCAGTTCCGCTACGCGTTCACCAACACGCTGTCCGACGACGAGGCCGCCCGGGTGTACGAGCGGTACCCGGTGCCCGGACCGGGCCGGGTGCTGTTCGAGGGCGCGACGGCCAACGTCAACCCGCGCTCGCCGCTGCGCGTCGACTACCGCAAGACCGACCGCGCGCCGCTGCTGTTCATCGCCGGCGGCGCCGACCACACCGTGCCGGCGTCGGTGAACCGGGCCAACGTCAAGCTGTACCGCAAGGGTGCGGGCATCGTCGCCTACCGCGAATACGCCGGCCGCGCGCACTACACCGTCGGGCAGCCCGGCTGGGAAGAGGTCGCCGACCACGCGCTCGCCTGGGCCCGGGAGCCGGTCGCCAGCACGTCATGATCGGACGGCTGCACCACGTGATCGTCGACTGCCCCGACCCGGCGGCGCTGGCCGCGTTCTACTCGGAGCTGCTGGGCCTGCCGATCACCTACCGTTCCGACGACTTCGTCGTGGTCTCGCATGACGACACGACGTCGGGCGTGGCGTTCCAGCTCGCGCCCGGCCACCAGCCGCCGGACTGGCCGGATCCGAACCGGCCGCAGCAGATGCACTTCGACGTGATGGTGGACGACGTGGCGGTGGCGGAACCGCAGGTACTGGCGCTCGGCGCGCGACCGCTGCCCGGCGGCGATCACGTCTACGCCGACCCGGCCGGTCACCCGTTCTGCCTGATCCCGCGTCCCCGCTGGGCGCCGCCGATCAACGCCCAGAACCGGTAGCCGGGCGCCACGCCGATGCGGCGGGCCGCGGCAGCTCGCGCACGCTGAGCGCCTAGCGAGCCGTCGACAGCGACAGGCCGAACCGGCCTTCCCGGTCGGTCCACCACTCGTCCGGGTCGAAGCCGGCCGCCTCGAGCTCGGCGGTGACACCGTCGCGGCGGAACTTCGCCGACACCTCGGTACGCATCTCCTCACCTCGCGCGAACGACACGTCCAGGTTCAGCAGCTCGATGCGCACCCGCTGGTCGCGCAGCGAACGCAGCCGCATCTCGATCCACTCGGCGTCGGCGTCCCAGATCGCGACGTGCGCGAACTCGTCCGGATCGAAGTCGGCCTTCAGCTCGCGGTCGACGACGTGCAGCACGTTCTTGTTGAACTCGGCCGTGATGCCGGCGGAGTCGTCGTAGGCGGCGACGAGCACATCCGGGCTCTTGACCAGGTCGGTGCCGAGCAGCAGCGTCTCGCCAGGCCGCAGGGTGGCGCGCACCGAACGCAGGAACACCGCTCGCTCCTCGGGTACCTGGTTTCCGATCGTGCCGCCCAGGAACGCGATCAGGCGCCGTCCGCCGTCGGGCAGCTTCTCGAGGTGCTGCTCGAAGTCGGCGACGACGGCGTGCACGGTGAGTCCGGGGTAGTCGGCGAGGATCGTGGTGGCCGCGTGGCGCAGTGCCCCCTCGGATACGTCGATCGGGACGTAACGGCGGAACGTCCCGGTGTCCAGCAGCAGCCGGGTCTTGTCGGCCGAGCCGGCGCCCAGTTCGACCAGCGTGTCCGCGCCCGACGCCGCCGCGATCTCGGCCGCGCGTTCGGCGAGGATCGACCGCTCGGCCCGCGTCGGGTAGTACTCGGGCAGCCGGGTGATCTGCTCGAACAGGTCGCTGCCGCGGTCGTCGTAGAACCACTTCGGCGGCAGCCACTTCGGGTTTGCCGTGAGCCCCCGAAGCACGTCGGTGCGCAGGGCCGCGCTGAGGAAGTCGGCCGGCAGGTGGTTGGTGACGGTCAGGGGCACGCGATCTCCAGAGGGTTGATGCGCACGCCGTCCGGCGTGGCGGTGAGCAGGGTGCGGTCGGGCACGTCGTGCCATCCGGGGGCGTCGTCGAACGGCTCGGAGGCCACGACGACGCCGCGCCGGTCGGCCCGCCAGCACAGCGTGTCGCCCCACGTGGTGGCGGCGATGGTGGTGCCGTCCGAGGCCAGGAGGTTCAGCCGGGCCCCCGGGACGGCGGCGGCCGCTACAGTGCCGCGCAGCGCCTCGGCCAGCGTGACGCCGTCATCGAGACGGGCGTGGGTGATCGCCCACAGCAGGGCGGAGTCGCTCGGCGCGTCCAGGTGCAGCAGCCGCTCCGGCGGCAGCTGCGCCGCCAGCGCGGTCGCGCACTGCGGCCAGCCGGGCAGCGCGCCGTTGTGGCTGAACAGCCAACGCCCGTCGCGGAACGGCGCCGCCGCGCCCTCGGCGTGGCCCATGCCGTCCGTACCGGAGCGTACGGCGGCCAGCACCGCACCGGACCGGATCACCCGTGCGAGCTCGGCCAGGTTGGCGTCCGTCCACATAGGACGGTCGCGGCGATAGCGGGCCGGCACTGGATCCGCGGACACGTACCAGCCCACCCCGAACCCGTCGGCGTTCAGCCGGCCGTGTTCCTGCCGCCGCGGCGCCCACGACTGGCGCAGCAGCCCGTACGGGGGATCGAGCAGCAACTCGGCCAGCGACACGGGCGGTCCGAGGTAGGCGAGGTGCCTACACATCGCGTGCACACCTGAATCCCGAGAAGATCTGCCGGCGGATCGGGTAGTCCCAGTTGCGGAACGTGCCACGCACCGCGGTCCGATCGGTGGCCCACGACCCGCCGCGCAGCACCTTGTACTCCTCGCCGAAGAACACCTCGGAGTACTCGCGGTACGGGAAGGCGACGAAGCCGGGCGGACGGGCGAAGTCGCCGGCCGTCCATTCCCAGACGTCGCCGATCAGTTGGTGCACGCCGAGGGGCGAGGCGCCGTCGGGATACGAGCCGACCGGCGCGGGCTGCAGGTGCGTAGCGCCGAGATTGGCGTGAGCCGGGGTCGGGTCGTCGTCGCCCCACGGGTATCGGCGCGAACGTCGCGTCGCCGGGTCCCAGCGCGCCGCCTTCTCCCACTCTGCCTCGGTCGGCAGCCGCTTGCCGGCCCACCGGGCGTAAGCGTCGGCCTCGTACCAGCACACATGCTGCACCGGCTCGTCGAGCGGGACCGGCTCGTCGACGCCGAACCGCCGCCGCCACCACTGGGTGCCCTCGCGCCGCCAGAACAGCGGCGCGGTCAGCCCGGCTTCGACGCGGTGGGCCCAGCCTGCGGGCGCCCACCAGCGGGCGTCGTCGTAGCCGCCGTCATCGAGGAACGCCAGGAAGTCGGCGTTCGAGACCGGCACCGCGTCGATCCAGTACGCCGGCGTATGGACGGCGCGGGCCGGCCGCTCGTTGTCGAGCGCCCACGGCTCGACGTCGGTGCCCATGGTGAACGTCCCGGCCGGGACGAGCACCTCACGCGGCAGGTTCTGCTCGCGAGGCGGACGCGGCGGCTCGGCGTGCAGGGCGGGCGCACCCTGCCGCAGCTGGTGCGTGGCCGTCATCGTCTCGTCGTGCTGCTGCTCGTGCTGGACGATCATGCCGAACGCGAAGCCCCGGTCGACGAGGCGGCGGCCCTCGAGCGGCGTGCGGTCGAGGACGTCGAACACCTTGTCGCGCACCGTGCCCACGTAGGAGCGGGCCTCGGCCGGACCGAGCAGGGGCAGCTGCGGACGGTCGCGCCGCGGGTGCCGGAACGCGTCGTAGAGGTGGTCGATGTCCGCGCGGATCGGCTCTCGGCCACCCACGTCGCGCACCAGCCAGAGTTCCTCCTGGTTGCCGATGTGTGCGTAGTCCCATACGAGCGGCGACATCAGCGGGGAGTGCTGGCGCGTCAGGTCGTCCTCGTCCACCGCCTGGGTGAGCGCGTCGCTGCGCTGCCTCGTGCGGATCAGTTCGCCGGCTATGTGGTCGTGCAGGCTACTCATGCCGTCTCCCAGTCGTCGGCGGGGCATCGCCCGCGCAGCGGGTACCGCTCGGCGAAGTCGGCGACGCGGGGCCCCAACGCCGGATCGGACGGGCCGAACCGCGCGGCGTCGGCCCAGCGGTCCGCGACCGGCTCGGCCGCGGCCATCGCCTGGTCGCGGGCGGCCGCCGTGGCGGTGAGCGCCCACACGACGGCGGCGGGCACGATCCACCCGTCGCTGGGCTGCGCGTCGAGGTAGCGCACCTCCAGGTGGCCGGCCGCGCGCACCGGCGGGAACAGCGTCGACAGGTGGTACGCCAGGTCGTCGTAGGTCGGCGCCGTATCGACCGCGCCCGCCACCCAGTCGGCGAAGGTCACCCCGGCGGGCGCCGACCACGGCCCGCCGTCGCGGCGGATGCACAACAGCGGCGCGTCGAGGGCGTAGCCGGCGTAGGCCGCGCGCGGATCGGCGGAGTCGGCCGGAGCCGCCGTCCGGGACGGGTCGATGTCGAGCCACGCCGCCTGGCGGGTCGACTTCCATCCGGTGCGCCGCCCTGCCAGGACCGGCGAGTTGGCGAACGTCGCGACGAGCGCCGGCCCGATGGTGTGCAGGGTGCGCCAGCGGTCGACGAACGAGTCGGCACCGGCTGCGCGGCCGGCGTCCAGACACGGCTGCACGGCGGCGGTGGAGCACATCATCGTCCGCCCGGACGCACTGCGCCGGTCGAAGTACGCCTCCATCGAGGCGTAGCGCGGCACGTCGAGAAGCCGATTGGGCTCCCGGTGGGGATCCGAACCGGCGCCCAGGGCGGCGAGTCCGGCGCGCGCGAGCCGGGCGTCGAGCAGGCGCGCGTCGGCGCCGGCAGCAGCCAGGCACTCGGCCAGGCTGGCCGCGGGGCGGGTGGAGACCTCGACCTGCCCACCGGGTTCGACGGTGACCGCCGAGCCGTTCGGCATCGTGGCGACTGTGGTGGTCGTGGCGGGCGGATCGCGCAACGCCGGTGGGCACCAAGGCCCGAGTGCGGCGGCGAGACGAGCGGGAGAGAGCGGACTTGCGGGCGTACGACGATCATGAACGAGCCATTCGAGCTCGAGGCCGACCAGTTGCGGGGGGCCGATCTTGAAACAGATCCGGGTCACGAAGGCCTCGGCGGCCTCGCGATGCGGCACGATCTCGGTCGCTTCGGGTGGCCGGGCGACGAACGCCCGCTCGGCGGACGGTGCGGAATCTGGCATCTTGTGCCTCCCTGTTCGGTTCGGCGTCCTATTCGTGCATACCGTGGCGGCCGGTGCCGTGCCAACCCTGCCGCGGCGATATTCAGGCTCTCGTAAGCCACCGACAACGTGTCGTGTGGCGCAACACCGGTCCCATCGGTCACAATGTCCACGCACACACCACTCGTGCACGGAGCGTCGGGGAAGGCGTCGCCGTCGATTAGTGGAGGTGTGCGATGACGACCGCCCGGCGCACGGCACCAGCCACCAGTGGCGTGGTGTTCATGCACTGCTGCCCATCGGCGATTGCGCCGCACGTCGAGTGGGCCATCGCCGGCGTGCTCGGCCGACCGGTCCGCCTGTCGTGGACCGCTCAGCCGGTCGCTCCTGCGCATCTGCGCGCCGAGGCGGACTGGACCGGTCCGATCGGTACCGCGGCGCGAATCGCAGCGTCGCTGCGGGCCTGGCCCATGATCGTCTTCGAGGTGACCGAGGACGGCACCTCGGTCAGCGACGGCGAGCGGCTGGCCTATGTCCCGGGTCGGGGCTTCCACCGCAGCGCCATCTCCGCCAACGGCGACGTCGTGGTCGGCGAGGAGCGGCTGCGCGGCCTGGCCAGCCGGGCCCGCAGCGCCGACGACTACGCGCACGGGCTGGCCGAGTTGCTCGGCTCAGCCTGGGACGCCGAGCTCGAGCCCTACCGCCACGCCGGTGACGGCGCCCCGGTCACCCTCCTCCACCAGGTCGTATAGCCCGCGCGAGGCGAGCCGAGCTTGCGAGCGGTGGGGACGGAGATCCGCATCCGGCGGATTAGAGCGGTATGTTGCCGTGCGCGCCGCGGCCGCAGGGCATGGACGCCAGCGTCTCGGCCAGCGCCGCCCGCGTCCGATCGGGTTCGATCACGCCGTCGACGACGCCGATGTCCATCGCGCGGCTGACGCCGCCGGCGATGCGCTCGTGGTCGGCGGCCAGCGCGGCGTGCAGTGCCTCACGTTCACCGGGCTGGGCGGCGGCGAGCTTCTTGCGGTGCAGGATGCCCACCGCGGCCGACGCGCCCATGACGGCGACCTCGGCTCCCGGCCAGGCATACACGGTGTTCGCGCCGAGCGAGCGCGCGTTCATGGCGATGTAGGCGCCGCCGTAGGCCTTGCGCGTCACGAGCGTCACCCGCGGCACGACCGCCTCGCCGAACGCGTGCAGCAGCTTGGCGCCGACGCCGGGCAGGTAACCCGGCACGTCCACGAGCACGACGAGCGGCACGCCGAACGCGTCGCACATCCGAACGAAGCGAGCGGCCTTCTCCGCTGACGGCGAGTCCAGGCAACCGCCCAGCCGCAGCGGGTTGTTCGCGATGACCCCCACGGTGCGACCGGCCAGCCGGCCCAGCCCGGTGACGATGTTGGGCGCCCACTTGGCGTGCAACTCGACGAACGTGTCGTCGTCGAGCAGCCCGGAGATCAGCGGGTGCACGTCGTAGGCGCGCTTCGGGTTGTCCGGCAGCAGCGCCGCCAGGTCGCGATCCGGGCCCACCGCGTGCAGCTCGAACGTCCCCTGCTGCGCGAACAGCGACGTGACCTCGCGTGCCTTCACCAGCGCCGAGTCGTCCGTGTCGACCGTGATGTGTACGACGCCGCTGCGCCGGCCGTGCGTGTCGGCGCCGCCGAGCGATTCCATGTCGACGTTCTCGCCGGTGACGCTGCGCACCACGTCCGGGCCGGTGACGAATACCCGCCCGGACGCCGACATGATCACCAGGTCGGTGAGCGCCGGACCGTAGGCGGCGCCGCCCGCGGCCGGGCCGAGCACCACAGAGATCTGCGGTACCCGTCCGGACGCGCGGATCATCGCCGCGAAGACCTGGCCCACCGCGTCCAGCGCCTCGACGCCGTCCGCGAGGCGGGCGCCGCCGCAGTGCCACAGGCCGATCACCGGCGCCCGCTCGCGCAGTGCCGTGTCGATCGCGTCCACGATGTGCCGGCAGCCCACTGCGCCCATCGCCCCGCCCATCACCGTCGCGTCCGTGCAGAACGCGGCAACCGGCGCGCCGTCGATCGTGCCGCGCACCGAGAACACGCCGCTGTCGTCGCGCGGGTGCAACGGCGCCAACGAGCCGGGGTCGAGCAGCTTCGACAGCCGCAGCTCGGGGTCGCGGGGGTCGACCTCGGCCGGAGCGTCCAGGGTCAGTGTCATGATCAGGCCTTTCGGAACAGGACCGACGCGTTGTGCCCGCCGAATCCGAACGAGTTGCAGATCGCGGCCGGCACCGGCATGGACCGCGCCTCGGCGGGCACGTCGACACACAGCTCGTCGTCGGGATGCTGCAGGTTGATCGTCGGGGGGACGACGTCGTCCCGGACGGCGAGCAGCGTGGCGATGCTCTCCACCGCGCCGGCCGCGCCGATGAGGTGACCGGTCATCGACTTGGTCGCGGTGACCACGGTCTGCTCACCGAGAAGCGCCGCGACGGCGCGGGCCTCTCCCATGTCGCCCACGGGCGTCGACGTCGCGTGCGCGTTGATGTGCACGACGTCCGAGCGGGGCACGCCGGCCCGTTCCACGGCCAGCTGCATCGCCCGCTGCTGCCCTGAGCCCGCCGGGTCGGGGGCGGTGATGTGGTGGCTGTCGGAGGTGACGCCGGCACCGGCCAGTACCGCGTACGGGGTCCGGCCCCGCGCCTGCGCGTCACGCCGGCGTTCCAGCACGAGGACCCCGGCACCCTCGCCGATGACGAAGCCGTCGCGGTCGCGGTCGAACGGCCGCGACGCCCCGGCCGGGTCGTCGTTGCGGGTGCTCATCGCCCGCATCTGGGCGAAGCCGCTGATCGTCAGCGGGTGGATGCACGCCTCGGTACCGCCAACGACCACCAGGTCGGCCCGGTCGAGCTGGAGCAGATCGAGTCCGTACGCGATGGCCTCGGCGCCCGACGCGCAGGCGCTGACCGGCGTGAACACGCCCGCCCGCGCGCCGAGCTTGAGACCGATGTAGGCCGCCGGCCCGTTGGGCATGTCCATCGGAATCAGCATCGGGCTGACCTTGCCGGCGCCCTTCGCCAGCATCAGGTCGTGCTGGTCGATCAGGCTCGTCACGCCGCCGATGCCGGTACCGATGACGACCGCCACCCGTTCCGGGGCCAGCCCGTTGTCCTGCGTGGTACCCGCGAACCCGGCGTCGGACCAGGCCTCCTCGGCGGCGACCAGCGCGGCCTGCTGGGCCCGGTCCATCCGGCGGGACTGCGCCCGCGCGATGAGGTCGGCCGGCTCGACGGCCATGCGCGCCGCGATCCGGACCGGCAGCTCGGCTGCCCATTCCTCGGACAGCGCAGCCACGCCCGAGCGCCCGTTCAGCATCGCGTCCCAGGTGGACTTGACGTCACCGCCGAGAGGCGTCGTCGCTCCGAGTCCCGTGACGACGATCTCGTCGGTCATGCTGTACCTCCTCAGTTGTTCTGGATGTAGCTGACGGCGTCGCCGACCGTCTTGAGCTTCGGCAGCTCGTCGTCGGGGATCTTCACCCCGAACTTCTCCTCGGCGGCCATGGCCACCTCGACCATCGACAGCGAGTCGACGTCCAGGTCGTCGGTGAACGACTTGTCGTCGACGACGTCCTCGGGAGAGACGTCGGCGACTTCCTGCAGGATCTCGGCGAGTCCGGTGCGGATCTCGTCGGGGGAGGCTGCCACTGGATGGTTCCCTTCTGTTGTGTGGGTTGTGTTGTACGGGTCAGGGAGCGAGAACGACCTGGCTGGCGTAGGCGAGGCCGGAGCCGAAGCCGAGAAGCAGCACCGGTGCCCCGGACGGGATCTCGCCCCGTTCGACCATCTTCGACAGCGCGAGCGGGATCGTCGCGGCTGACGTGTTGCCCGACACCTGTACGTCGCGGGCGACGATGGCGTTGGGCGCGCCCACCTTCCGGGCGATGGCCTCGACCATGCGCAGGTTGGCCTGGTGCGGCACGAACGCGGCGATGTCGGCCAGGTCGACGCCCGCGCGCCGGCAGGCTTCCTGCGCGACCGCGGGCATCTGCGAGGTGGCCCAGCGGTAGACCGCTTGGCCCTCCTGGGCGAAATAGCGCGACTGCTCGTCGATGACGACCGTGCGCGACTGGGCGCCGTCGCTGCCCCAGACGGTCGGTCCGATGGCCGGCTCGTCGGCCGGTCCGATGATCGCCGCGCCCGCGCCGTCGGCCAGGATGATGCACGTCGACCGAGTAGACGAATCCCGAACAGCCGGTGTTCAGGTCGTACGCGCCGGGGGCCGCGATGCCGAGACGGCTGGCCAATTGAGGCGCGGCAGCCGGCACCGGCGTAGGCATGGTGCACGTCGCGGCGATCACCAGGTCGATGTCGCCCGGGGCCACGCCAGCAGCGGCGATCGCCTTGCTGGCGGCGTGTTCGGCCATGTCGACCACGGTCTCGTCCGGCTCGGCGTAGCGCCGCTCGGCGATGCCGACCCGGGTGCGGATCCACTCGTCGTTGGTTTCGACGCCACGCGCCACCAGGTCGTCGTTGGTGACGACGTTGGCCGGCTGGTAGTGGCCGAGCCCCATGATGCGGGTGCCCTGGACGGTCGGGGTGATCACGTTGAGACGCACGTCCTAGCTCTCCGATCCGCTGTGCAGGCGGGCGACGGGCAGTCCCGCCGCCACGATGTCGCCGTCGTGTCGCAGCCACTCGATGAGGACGCCCGGCCCGCCCGCGACGATCGGGTGCTCGTCGCGATTGGTACGCACCGCGCCGAGGACGGTGCCGCCCGCGACCGCCTGGCCCTCGCGGAGATCGGCCGGGGTGAAGATGCCCTTGGCCGGGGCGACCACCACCTGGAAGTCGGGCGTGTGCTCGCCCTGGCCGTGCTGCGGCCGGCTGTCGATCAGCCGCCGGGCCGCGTCGAGGTCGGCCGGTGTCCTGAGCGCGAGCAGCTCGACGCCGGGCAGTTCGCGCTTGGCGATGCCGGTCAGCGTGCCGGCCGGGGGCAGCTCGATCGCGGCGCTGACGCCGAGATCGCGCAGGGTGCCCAGGCAGAGGTCCCAGCGGACCGGCCGGGTGACCTGCGCGACCAGCCGGGCGACGAGTTCGGCGCCGGTGCTCACCGAGGAGCCGTCGGCGTTCGAGAGCAGGATGTGGTGCGGGTCAGCGATATCCAGCGTGGCTGCATAATCCTGCAGCGCCGCCTCGGCGGGCGCCATGTAGCTGGTGTGGAACGCCCCGGCGACCGGCAGCGGCCGCACCCGGGCGCCTGGAGGCGGTTCGGCGGCGAGCTTCGCCAGGTCGTCCAAAGCCCCGGCAGCGACGATCTGCCCGGCGCCGTTGCGGTTCGCAGCGGTCAGCCCGCCGGCCTCGATGCGGGCGGCGACCTCGTCCGGATCACCGCCGAGCAACGCCGACATCCCGGTCGGCGTGAGCGCGCAGGCCGCCGCCATCTCGGCGCCCCGCCGGGCGGCGAATCCCACGGCGTCCGCCGGGCTGAGCGAACCGGCGACCGACGCCGCCGTCAACTCGCCGACGCTGTGCCCGGCGAGCACCGAGGCCCCGGCGGTCGCGCCGTGCAGCCCCAGGTGCGGGGCGGCGAGCACGCCGAGCGCGACGATCAGTGGCTGGGTGACGGCGGTGTCCTTGATCTCGTCCGCGTCGGCGGTGGTGCCGAGCCGCAGCAGGTCGAGCCGGGCGACCTCGCCGAACTCGCCGACGAGCTCGCGCGCGCCGGGGAGCTCGAGCCACGGGGTGAGCATTCCGGGGCTCTGGGCCCCCTGTCCGGGCGCGAGTAAAGCGATCACACGTTGACCATGCCTGGTGCGAGGCCCATGGCGCGATAGGGAGACGCACAGCGTTGTCGGTGGCGATGTTGTAGGCATCGCACAATGGCGCGCGTCACCTTGCCCCGGTGTAAACCCTGGGACTGTAGGACATTGACCAAGTAACAGGATGGCAAAGCAATTGAGCCCTGAACGTCACACGTCCAGCCGACCGAGCGCCAGTGCGACCTGGATGGTGAACGCTCCACGCGGACTGGTCGGCGCTTCCCCGCAGATCTCACCGACGCGACGCAGCCGGTAGCGAACTGTGTTGGCGTGGACGAACAGCGTCCGGGCCGTCGTCTCCAGCCCGCCGCCCGCGGCCAGGAACGCCGTGACGGTGTCGAGCAGGACGTCACCCGCCTTGGCGAGCGGCAGGTAGATGTGGTTGATGAGCGCCTCGCGGGCCTCGGCGTCGCCGGCCAGCGCCCGCTCGGGCAGCAGCGCGTCGGCGCTCACCGGACGGGGCGCCCCCGGCCAGCCCGGCGCGGCGCGCAGGCCGGCGAGGGCGGCCCGGGTCACGACGCTGGCGCCGCCGACGTCGGCGGCTTGCGGGCCCACGACCACCGGGCCGTCGCCGAATGCCGACAGGATGCCCGTGGCGGCGACGAGCGGGTCGTCGATGTTGCCCAGCACAACGACCAGCCGGCCGCCGTGCGTCCCGGCCAGCACGTCGAAGCCCAGCCGACGGCCCGCGACGTGCACCGCCGACAGCGTCTGTTCCGGCTCGGCCTCGGGGTCGGCGCCCACCACGGCGGTCACCGGTCCGGACGAACGCCAACCGAGCGCGGCCAACTGGCTCTGCGGCTCGTCGGCGATCGACACCCCGCGCACGAGCCCGTCGATCACCAGCGCTTCCAGGCGGGCGTCCCAGGCGCCGCGGCTCTCGGCGGCGCTGGCGTACACGCGCGCGCTCGCGAAGGCCAGCTCTCGCGTGAACCGCAGCAACTCCTCGCGGATCGCGATCTCGGCGTCCGGGGCGGTGGCCAGCTTGGGCAACTGCTCCTCGATGACCTCGATGGCCGTGCGGACGAGCTCGACGGTCTGCTGCAACGTGACGACGCGCGCCATCGCCTGCGGTGCCGCGGCGAACACCTCGCCGGTGAGGCGCAGCACGTCGTCCGGCGAGCGCATCCATTCAACGAACGACGCAATGCCCGCCTGCGCGACCAGCGTCACCCATGAACGCTGGTCGGCCGGCAGGGTGCGAAACCACGGCAGCTCGTCATCCATCCGGGCGACCGCCTGCGTCGCCAGCCGCCCCGCCGCCTGTTCGATGCGGCGGACCGTCTGCGCGTCGTGGCCGGGCTTCACGTGTGCAGCCTGCCACGCAGCATGCTCTCCCAGCACGAGTTGTTCGACCTGCGGCGCGTTCGTGCTCGCCCGAGGTCGAACAACTCGGCAGTGCGCGCAGCGGCGGCAGTAGCGTCACTCCCGTGAGCGCGCGGGATCCGGTCGCTGATCTGCGGCGCATCGCGTTTCTGCTCGAACGCGCGCGAGAGCCGACCTACCGGGTGCGGGCGTTCCGCACGGCGGCGGCGCGGGCGGAGTCGGTGTCGCGCGACGAGCTGCTCGACCGGGCGCTCACCGAGACGCTGCGCGATCTGCCGGGCGTCGGCGAGGTCACCGCGCGGTGCATCACCGAGTCGCTGGCGGGCGAGGTGCCGGTGTACCTGCGGCGACTCGAGACCACGAGCGACAAGCCGGTGGCCGTCGGGGGCGCCGAGTTGCGGACGGTGTTACGCGGCGACTGCCACACGCACTCGGACTGGTCCGACGGCGGTTCGCCGATCCCGGAGATGGCCGACACGGCCCGCGCCCTCGGCCACGAGTACCTGGTGCTCACCGACCACTCGCCCCGGCTGACCGTCGCTCGCGGTCTCACCGCCGAGCGGCTGGAACGCCAGCTCGACGAGGTGGCGGCACTGAACGAGCACTACGCCGCTCGCGCCACCTCGAGCGGCGGTGCGCCGTTCCGAATCCTGACCGGCATCGAGGTCGATATCCTCGACAACGGCGCGCTCGACCAGAGACCTGACCTCCTCGGCCGTCTAGATCTTGTCGTCGCGAGCGTCCACAGTGGACTGCGGATGCCGTCGCACGAGATGACGCCGCGCATGGTCGCCGCGATCGCCAACCCCGCGGTGGACGTGCTGGGCCATTGCACCGGGCGGCTCATCACCGGCGGTCGCGGCACGCGGCCGGAGTCGCAGTTCGACGCCGAGATCGTCTTCGCCGCCTGCGCACGCTTCGGGGTCGCCGTCGAGGTGAACTCGAGACCCGAACGGCTCGATCCGCCGAAGCGGCTGCTGCGCCTGGCCGTCGAGGTGGGCTGCCTCGTCGCGATCGACACCGACGCGCACGCCCCCGGACAGCTCGACTGGCAGCCCTACGGCTGCGAGCGCGCCGCGGCCTGTGCCGTGCCGGTCGCAGGCGTCGTCAATACCTGGACGGCCGAGCAGTTGTGTGCGTGGACGGCCGACCACTCCGTGCGCCCATGATCGCGATCCGCCGAGCGGCCGACCGTACGGTGACGTACGGACCGGGCGTCACGACCCGGCACGGCTTCTCGTCCGGGGCCCACTACGACCCGGAGAACACCCACTTCGGACGGCTCGTCACCCACGACCTGCACGTGGTCGCGCCCGGTGCCGGCTTCGACCGGCACGCCCATCGGGGACTGGACATCGTCAGCTGGGTGTTGGCCGGCACGCTGCACCATTCCGATACGGTGAGGTCCGACGCGATGAGAGAGGTGACCGTACGCCACGGTACGGTTCAGCACCTGTCGGCCGGATCGGGCATCGAGCATGCGGAGCGCAACGGCGGCGAGGACGAACTGCGGTTCGTGCAGATGTGGCTGCTCGGCGACACCGGCGAACCCGCGTACGGCGTAGGCGCCGCCGTGCAGCTTCCCGGAGCCCGGTTCGACGTCCTGCGCCTCGACGGCGAGACCCGCCGGCCGAGCGCGCCGTTCCTGCACGTCTTCGTCGCCGACGGGCAGCTCGAACTGGACGGCACCATGCTCGCGGCGGGAGACGAGGCGCGGATCACCGACGAGGCCGTGACTTTCAGCGGCACCGGCGAAGTGCTCACCTGGACGATGGCAGCCTCGACGTGACCGACCACAGGCCGGCCAGCGCGATCACATTCGTGGTGACGATCAGCGCGACGGTGAGCGCGACGCCGTGGTCGTAGGCGACCCCCAGCCCGGCGCCGGCCACGAGCAGTCCCAGCCCGCGGACGAGCGCGAGCCAGCCGAACGCCGTCGCGCGCGCCTCCCGGTCGACCAGGTCGGTGACGACGGCCTTCACCGTCGAGTCGAGTACCCCGTTGACCACGCCCCAGATCGCCACCCCGACCCACACGAGCGTGGCGTCGGCGCCGAAGGTGAGCGCCGTCGCGCCGGCCGCCACCGGCACGACGAGCAGCACCCTCGCCCCGCGGCGGTCGTAGACGCGGCCAACGACCAGGCCACTCAGCCCGTCGACGAGCATCGCCAGCGCGAACAGGATCGGCACCTGCGCGTCCGTGACGTACCTCTGAGCGTGGAAGGCCAGCAGCGGGAACGACGCCACGCCGCACGACAGCACTGCCACGGCCGCGACGTACCGCCACAGCAGCGGCGGCAGGCTCGGCCGCGGCGCGATCCGAGGCGCGTCCGGTTCGGGGCCCTGCTCGTAGGCGCCCGGATCGGGGACGCGTCGGCGCAGCCAGGCCAGGACGACGAGCACCAGCGCGCCGGGCACCGCGAGCACGCCGAACGCCAGCCGGTAGTCGCCGGTACGCCAGGCGAGCATCGCCGCCAGCAGCAGCGGACCCAGGACGGCGCCGAGTTGGTCCATCGCCTGGTGCACGCCGAACGCCGTGCCTCGTCCGGTGCTGATCGACGCGTGCGACAGCAACGTGTCCTTCGCCGGCGAGCGGACGGCCTTGCCGAGACGCTCGGTGCCGTACAGCACGAGCGCCGGGGCGAGCACGTGGGTGACGCCGATCAGCGGAACGCTCAGCACGGTGAGCGCGTAGCCGACGATCGTCCAGGCCCAGTAGTGGCGGCTGCGCCGCACCAGGTAGCCGGAGACCACCCGCAGCCCGTAGCCGATGAACTCGCCCGCTCCGGCCGCGATGCCGACGACGGCGGCCGACGCGCCGAGCGTCGCCAGGTACGGCCCGATGATGCTGCGCGCACCCTCGTACACCATGTCGGCGAGCAGGCTGACCAGCCCGAACGCCAGCACGAAGTGCCACGGGCGCAGCCGGGCGGACGTCCGCTGCGTCGCTGTCACATCGCCCATCGAAGCACGGCGAATCCCGGGTCCGCGCGGTCGCCGCGGGCGCAGAGCACGTGCCGCAGTGCCGCGTTTGCGTTGGAGCGCACTCCAACGCCTAGTGTCGGTTGGGTGACGATTCCGGCAGGCCATAACCGAGCGCCAGGAGTGCCTGCAGCTGCTGGACAACAAGATCAGCTACTACCGTTCGGCCATGAAAGGATCGTGTTGATGCGTACTGTTTCGCTCGGCGGGCTCACCGTCTCGGCGCAGGGACTCGGCTGCATGGGCATGAGCGAGTTCTACGGCCCCAGCGACTGGGACGAGTCGATCGCGA
>WNGE01010203.1_pt1 | contig 16216 bp, 20 predicted proteins | sample 5400651 | NCBI WGS metagenome assembly WNGE01 (sample SAMN13153370, study PRJNA577476) | soil metagenome | isolation source: 60 cm soil or saprolite under grassland replicate 2 | place: USA:California | collected 2016-06-15 | reverse complement strand
TCGTTAGAGCTTCAGTCGGAGAGGTCGAAGATGGCCAAAATCAGAGCCGTTGTCGTCGAAGGGGATCGGGAACGCGGATACAAAAGAGTCCAAGTTCTTTTTGGAGCGAATTCTTTTGTCGAAATAACCGAGAACGACGGTCGTGTCATGTGTCTCTTGGGAACCCATGATGGCGGTATCCAGGCGGACGGTTCCGTCGCGAATGGACAGTTTGCGCAATTCATTCATGAGCTGGTGGAACGGCACCCGGAAAGTGTCTGGAAAGAGGAGTGACCGCTGTCATGAAAAAGTGGCTGTGCCCCTGGCTCGCGGTTGTCGTTATCTGTTTTTGGTACAGGCCGCTCGGTGCCCAGGAGATCGCGATCTCCTATCCCGGTTTGACCGGGGAGTCGTCGAGCTTGTGGCTGGCGCGAGAAGGCGGCTTTTTTAAGGAGAACGGCGTCGACGCAAAGCTTATCTACATGGAAGGTGGCCGATTGTCGATCCAAAGCCTGCTCTCGGGTCATACCCAGTTCATGGCAGGGGACGCCGTTTCGGCTCTTGCCGCAGTGGGCGGTGGAGCGGACATCGTTTTGCTTGCGTCGGCAAAAAATATTTTGCCTTATGTTTTTGCGGTTGCCAAAGAGATCAGGCGAATTCAAGATCTCAAGGGCAAGATCGTCGGCATCTCGCAAATCGGCGGGCGAGCCGGCGAGATCGCGCGCATGGTGGTCAAGAACAACGCCTTAGACCCGGATAAGGACGTAATCTATCTCGCCGTCGGCGGCACTATGTCGCGCTTGGCGGCGCTTTCGGGAGGAAGGGTTCAGGCGGCGCCCATCTCCAAAGGGATGGTGCCAACAGCCCAGGAAAAGGGTCTCAATATCATCGAAGTCGAGCCGATCCCGCTGATCATCGATGCGCTATGGACTACACGCAAATACGCGGAGGATAATCCCACGCTGATCTACCGTGTCGTGCGGTCGTACGTCGCCGCCATTGCTGCCGTTATAAAGGACCTCGACCGGGTGCCGATCCCCAACGATAAGGCCATTCAAAATACCCTTGAGATCACTTATCGTATCGCGCCTAAGCTCGCCGGCCTCGATATCAAGAAGTATCTTTATTTCGGGTCGATTCAACGTTTAAGGGATGAAGGATTCATTGATCGGTTGTACAAGTAAATCGTGAAAGGAGACTTTGCTCATGGCACGTATCCGCCACTTGGCGATCGTTTCGGAAAATCGCGAGCGTCTGGTCAAATTTTATACGGTAGCTTTCGGCATGAAGGTAATCGACGGCGTGGGTCCGGCGATTTATCTAACCGACGGCTACATCAATCTCGCCATTATCGAGAAGCGCCCGCATTACAAAGAGGGACTCTATCATTTCGGCATCGAAGTCGACGACGTCGAAGCTTTAAGATCGGTATGTAAGGAACTGGGCGCCGCTAAGGAAATACAAAAGCGGCCGCGAACCGCGAAGCAGAATACCGGGTCGCCGACCCCGACGGTAACCTGATCGACCTGTCGCAGCATGGCTGGCCGGTGTGAGGCACTAACGCTTAGATACCGTCTACCGTTCATGGTTCTGAGACACCGCCCCAAAACAGATCCCGGGATCAAAGTTGAGTCGTTGACGTCGGCCCGCGCGCCTGCTTCTTTACGCGGCTCGGACGTCTGTCCAGCAACGCTGCTCCGAACGAGTAAATATATTGCGTGCCGATGTTGACGACGACGACGCGGAACAAATGGAAGGCGACGACCAGGGGCACGCTGATCTGCAGGGCTTGCGCGGTGATGGTCATTTCGGCCAAGCCGCCGGGCGACGTGGCGATGATCATGGTGGCGATAGGCAGGTCAAAGAACCATGCGAGAAGCGCACCGGCTGCGACCGAAGCGACCAGTATAAAAAATGAGTTCAGCAGCGCGAACGGGATAAATAGCTTGTAACGGGCGAAGAAGGCGCGCTCGTAACGCGCTCCTAACACCAGGCCAAACATCAGTTGCGCGAACTCCGTCATCCAGCGCGGTACGGCAGAAAGCTGAAAGCCGCTCACTGTGAGCGCCGCGCCGAAAAAAATCGGCATCAGCAGATAGCCGTTGTTAAACCGGAACCGCTCCGAGACCTCGCCCAATACACAGCCGACGGCTAGCCACGGGGCCAGTAACGAATAATCGAGCGGTACACTCGGCCGGTATGCGGATGCCTCCAGTGGAAAGCCGCCATAGGTCAGAGCAAAAGGGATCAGAATAACGACAACGGACACGCGCAGGCTATGCGCGACCGCGACGGGCGCGATTTGCGCGCCGTAACGATCCGCCAATACGGCCATCGCCATAGCACCACCTGGCACCGAAGCGAAGAAAGTGGACTTGCCGTCCACTCCCGAGGCCCGGCTCAAGATGAGCGCGCCCAGCCCCGCGACGATGAAGACCGCGACGGTCGCCGCCACAATCGCGGGCAAATTCGCGGCTAATGCTCTCACCACCGTCGGCGTGAAATAGAGCGACACCGCGGAACCGAGGATCACCTGGCCCATTTGCCGAGCATAAGGCGGCGAGTGCATTTGCACGCCGAATAAATTGAGCGCAGCAACCGCCACCATCGGGCCAATCATCCAAGGAATCGGCGTGTGCAGATGATGAAATAAGTAGCCGGCCGGGATACCTAGAGCCAGTGCCTTTAATATGCCGGGCATCCGCTCCCCGACCTTGGCAAATTCGTTCATCGACGATTGATTGCTTCCTGATGCCGTTAGATCACGGGATCGGACCGACCTGCCGAGAGTTTCCTTCTTATAGCGGTTGGCTGGCGCGAATACGACAGCCGGCAAAAAAATTCCACCCATGAGGTCAACAGACTCGCTTTCCCGGATCGAGCTGTGCGGAATTTTGCGCACGGTGGTCCTAATTTCCTGTCGTAAAACACCGAACGACAATTTGATTAGACATCGGTCGGTGATGCGGGCGTTCCCACCCAGGAGAGTTAAATAGCGGTAATTTCGGAGGATGCTTTTTTCGCCGCGATAGATGGCATATGAGTTGCTGCCCCTTGTAGGTAGCGTAGTCACTATCCAGAAAGGAGGACACGGATCATGCTGAGTTGGTCGATAACGTTTCTCGTTATAGGTCTTATCGCGGCCGTTCTCGGGTTCACCGGCATCGCTGGCGCTGCGACTCAGATCGCGTGGGCTTTATTCGTGATCTTCATTGTACTGTTTGTCGCCAGTCTGTTCATGGGTCGCGGACGAATGAGTTAGCGAATTTTCTCAGAACCAGGAACTAACAGTAAGTAGTCATTTAAGGAGGCAGAAGCCATGAGATTAGAAAGGGTCCTATTGAGTATCGTTGTAGGCGGTATGCTGGTATCAATCCCCGTGACCGTTCCGAGCGCCGCGGCGGATGATAACAGCAAGTATAGTGACAGAGATCGGATGAAGTCCGCGAAAAATGACAAAGAAAAACTCGAACAGGCGCTAAAAACGGGCGAGGAGAAAGCATTCTACCGCCGCGACTTGGAAAAAATGGGTTGGCAAATCACATCGGTAAACTACGACAAGCCTGATTGATCAAAGCTTCGAGGTTCAAATCGATGTCGACAAAAATAGCCATAAAGCCACCAAAGTGGATGTCGTAACCAACGCTTGGCAGACTGATGCGACCAAGCAAGCTTTAAAAAATGGCAAAAAAAAGGTCGAGTATCCTAAAACAACGACGTCTAGTGCGGAGCGTTTTAGCGAGAGAGACCGGATGAAGTCTTCGAAGAATGAGAAGGAAACGCTCGAGCAGGCGCTGAAAACCGGCGAAGAGAAAGCTTTTTACCGTCGCGAGCTGGAGAAGATGGGCTGGAAAATCACTTCGGTTAACTACGATAAGCCGGACTATGTCGAATACGAGATCGTTAAGAACGATACATCATACGAGGTTCAAATCGATCTTGATAAAAATAGCCACAAATCCACCAAAGTCGATGTTGTGACAAATGCGTGGAAGACCGATGCCACTGAAAAAGCATTAAAGCAACAACAAGCGCGACGCTAATAAAAAGGATAAACCTCGGCGTCATGGTCGATTTACATCGCATGACGCCGGGCAATCGGCGTATCCAAGTCTGCCAGATCCCCAGCCGAATATCGGGCCGCGTCTGGCTACCCGCTGTCGATTTTTCCGACGTACTGTCGCCAATTAAAGTTTGGTCTCGTCTAACGCTCAATTTTCAATGTCACTTCCAAATTAAAACTTCCAATTCCGGATTGGCAGTGCTACTTTCTAATCGTTAGAAGGAGGTTCTCATGTCGATCGTCAGACTTATATACGTAACGGTAAAACCAAACCAGGTTAACGATGCGGTCAATCTGTGGAAGAATCACTGTGCTCCGTTGATGATTAAACAGCCCGGTTGCCTGTCGGAGAAACTTTTGGAATGCGTCGACGCTCCGGGCGAATTCATCTCGTACTCGGAATGGGATAACCAGGCGAACATCGATAAGTACCGGGCAAGTGACGCGCATTCGGAAATTCAGAAACACGCGCGCGGATTGCAAGGCGGAAGCGCGACAGTAAAACGATATGAGATAAAGTAGCGGAGTTTTGTCCGCAAAAGTTACTTTGCGAGCAACTCACGTAGCGCTTGCAGTTCGTTCCGCTGTTCTTTCGTGAGTTTCGGGTATTCCATCTTTAAACTCTGCAGAGTATCTACGATGATCTGCGAGATGATCAGCCGGGCATTCCTTTTGTCATCTGCAGGAACCGCGTACCACGGCGAATCGGCGGTACTCGTGGCGCTCAGGCAGGCCTGATACGCTTTCATATACTCGTTCCAATAATTCCTTTCCTCGACATCCGTTTGGTTGAATTTCCAATTTTTATCCGGCTCGTCAATGCGGGCGAGAAAACGCTTGTGCTGTTCCTCTTTCGACAGATGGAGAAAGAACTTGACGATCCGTGTCCCGTTGCGATGCAGATGCGCCTCGAAGTGGCGGATCGAACGAAAGCGCTCGCGCCAAATGGTCTTTTCGTTGAGTGCTTCATCGGGAAGTCTCTCCGCGCGAAGAAGCTCGGAATGAACCCGAACAATCAAGACCTCTTCATAGTACGAACGGTTGAAAATACCGATGCGCCCTCTTTCGGGGAGGGCCCGTGCCGTGCGCCAGAGAAAATCATGATCCAATTCCTCGCCGCTCGGATGCTTGAAACTGAAGACTTGGCAGCCTTGCGGGTTGACTCCCGACATCACATGCTTGATTGCGCTGTCCTTACCGGCGGCGTCCATCGCCTGAAAAATCAGCAGCACCGCGTAACGATCTGATGCGTAGAGAAGAGTTTGCAGGTCGCTCATCTTATCGATTCGCTCGCGGAGTAAAGTTTTTAGGTGCTTTTTTGATTTGTAATAGGGTTGCATCTCGGTCGGCCATTTTCCAAGGTTCAGTTTTTTGTCCTCGGGTACCCGGAAATCGTCGGAATCAATCTTCATGCAGTCCTCCCATCGTGGCTATGTCGCAGTGCACCAAAATAACGATTTTCGCTTGTAAGCAAAAGCCTGCGACGTAACACGGTGATTGGGCGAAAAGGAGTCGCTTTGACGGGCGGAATCATGAGGCCGGCTAACAAGTCAAACAATTGCGAGCTGATGACCCTGATGTCCCTCTGGGGGATCGTATAAATCCCTCGCCTTCAGCCGAAGTGAAAGTTCGTCATGCCGGGGACAAGAATCGACTTCCAGTCGACCAATTCAGAACCCCTCGGCTTGGAGCCGAGGGCGGTTCAGTTCGATTGCTGCGAAGTAGGAATCATATCGATGGGTAGATCGGACGATGGGCAATTCTTAATGGGCGTAGAAAATTCAGTGGATACATCATCAAGCGCGTCATCCACCTGGAGATTGGTGATGTAGGAGTCAGAATCTTTACGCATGAGCATTATCGGCTCGCCGCTGACTCATTTGAGGCGGTGATCTTGGGAGAAGCTGGCCGCACGAGCTGATTACTTGGTGCCGAGCCAGCCGTGCTCGGATAGGTCCACCGTCACGCCGTCCGGCACCGTGAACTTGACCTCGACGTTGCCTCGCTTCGCCATCTCATCAGTTCCCGGGTAAGGGCGGTGCACAGCACCCGCCTTCTCGATTCGTGCCCGCGCCTCCGCCATGTCGTTTACTTCGACACCGAAGTGGTGCAAGCCAGTGTACCTGGGCGCACCCTCTGTCGTAGCGGGGTCGTCGTACTTGAATTTCAGGATCGCCAGGTTTACGTGGCCGTCGCTGAGGTAATAGCCCTCAGAGGTTGGCGTGTTGACCTTACCCACTTGCTTCAAGCCGAGGCCCTCGATGTAGAACCGCGCCGTCGCCTCTGGGTCCCGTGTGCCGATCGCTATGTGCCGAATTCGTGCCATTGTCCCCTCCGTTTTTCTTTGGCCTTAGCCAGGCCTTCTGTCCCCTAACGATTACTTCGAATACTACACCCGTCTTATTAGCCAGGCCTTCTGTCCCCTAACGATTACTTCGAATACTACACCCGTCTTAGTGAATGCAATTGCGCGGCTGGAGTTGGCAATCGGGCCTAGCCCTTATTTTTCTTTGCAGGCCAAAGAATTGTTGGTGTGTGTGTGATGTCAATTCTGGCATCGACACCGTGACTCGACAGGCGCTTTCTTGCGGTCTAGTCAATCAATTAATGGATAGACGTAGATACACTTGATTTGCCGATTACCCTGCCTGCCTTTGCTTTGGCCACAAAATTATAAGTGCTAGGCGCTGTTTTTTGACTGTAACTTTCGCCTTGGTTTAGAAAATCTTGGGCTTCTCTACTGCTGTTTCCAGCGAGACGAGGGCCTTTTCGATGAGGGCGATGCGCCAGCGTAGCTCTTCTGCCGAGGGCAGCTCGGGCTGTCCGACCGGATAGTGAAACTTGTTTCCTGCCATGATCCTGCCGATTCCAACTTGGGACGCGACGTTGGCGAGACACGTGATCAATACCACGGGAATTCCCTTCTTCTCGATTTCTTTGGCGATCGTAGCGCCGCTACGAGTACCGGTTCCTCACGTGGCGGTTAAAATGACCGCGTTGATGCCGGAGCCGGCGAGCTCGTCAGCGATTCCGGCGCCGATCTCCGCCATCTTGCTCGGCATGGCACCTGTGCCGGTGGTGACGAAATAGTGATCGTGGAGTTTTTTGAATCGTTCGGCTTTCTCCAGCAGACGCATGGCGTCGAGGGGGACGATACGATCGGGATCTTCATCGACCGTGGAGGTGTCGTAGCCGGTGTGCATCGCTTGAAATTCACCGCGCTTGAGATCGTCACGATCGCCGATCGCGTATTTGAAATATTTGGTGCCTCGAGAACTTTCCAAACGATCGGGGTTTCCTTTCGGCACCAAACCGCCTTCAGTGACCAGCGCGACGGTGGCGTCTTTCAACCTGCCGGTCAAATTGGGAATAGGGTCCTGTTGCGCTTCGATGCGCGGGATCTCGCTTTCGTACGGTTGGCCATTGAGCTTGGCAAGCAAGAGATCCACGGCACGGACATAATCCGGGGTGTCGGTTTTAACGGTGAAGCGCCTCGGAATCGGTAAACAGTGCTCGGCGCGGAAATCTTCGATGGCCTTTGTGTCTCCCGATATCAATCTTTCGATGAGCAGCGAAAAACGCTTTAAGGTTTCTGGCATCGACGCGGCGGAGGCGCCGGTTTGAATAACGAACAGCCGCCGGCCGACCTCCCGGATTCCCGGATTATCTTCGTGCATTCCGGTGATTGCTGGTATCCGCCAGTTATCCTGCACCCAGCTGCACAGCTTGGCGCAGGCGAGACCGTATCTGCCGGCGTTGAAGGCTGGGCCTGCAAGGAAAATGTCAGGTTGAAATTGATCGATCAACGCGCGAATCGCTTGCAAAGCTTTTTCTTCCTCTTCGTGAAAATAGTTGTCGCCGCAGGCGATCGTTGCATATTCTACGTCGTGAACTTTGACTGCATTTTCGATCACCGCTCCTACGCCCACGGCGTGGGGCAGGAACAGCACTTCGTGGCCGGCCTTGTCTTCACCGCCGATACCCGCAAAAAACTGGTTCAAATAGTGGAGCACTTTGATCATGTCGGTGTCTCCTTAATTCTCATACTCGGCACGAAAGCCACTGCTGCCCATTTTGCCGTAAGAGCCGAAAAAGATCGTCGGGTCAAAGAGGAATGGCAGGCGTGGATCGTGACTTGCCTTTAAGTGGAGATCGATCTCAGACCCGCCGATCACCGTCGCGAGCGGTGGAATATATATTCTTTCCGATACGTTGCCCCGGCTGATCATGCCATCGGCCTCTTTGGGATGGTCAACGAGGGGTCGCTCATAGCCTTTGGGGCCGTTGGATTCATGCAGCACGGCAACGGTCTTGATACCTTCGTCTTCGCATGCCTTCACCGTCTGCATGAAGTCGACGGTGCCGTTGCCTGTCCCTTCCATGATTGCGACGGCTCCCTGGGCGCCGAGATTGCGCGCCAAGCGCGCCACCCATAGACCCATCTTTTTTTTCTGTTCGAAACTGTCGTTGTAGCCGCGCGATAGAATCACGCCGAGGAAGTTTATGCTTTTGCCGTGGCGCTCAAGCAGCTCCGCGATGAAAGGGTTGGCGCAGTGCTGGGAGGTCGGGATCTTCCGCTCGCTTTTATAGTTGCCGCTAACCACGGCGCCGTCAAAGAATTCGGCGGGGTGCACGAAGGTCGGCAAAGTTTTCGAGACTTCTTCAGCGTAATAGAAGGTTCGCGCGCAACAGAGCTGGCTCTGCACCTGATAGATCAGCACCACTGTGGGCAAGTGTTCGCTGACCGGCTTCAAAGAAATGACCTGCTTTTCGGATTCGATGTTCGCCTTCTCCACCTGCGCCAGATAGCGCGCACAGCGGAGGGCGATATTTCTAAGCGACTGGTCGAAGGTGGCGTTGGAGAGCGATGAATCGGGTGTGAGCGAAAGGATGAGGTGGAAACAGTCCGAGCCATAGGAAAACGGCGCGCCGACGCCCCTCATGTCGAGGATGCCTTCCCGCGGTTTTTCGATCGGGGTCAGCGCTTCAACGTTGGGGAAACGCCCGGCAACGGTCACAAGAAGATTTCTGATACGAATTGTTTTCCCAGTGCCAACGAGTTGCGCGGGACCGTCAAACCCCGGGAAGGTTGTAGCGTGGCCGGATAGCTTTGCGATCGGCAGCACCGTATCCAAAACGTGCACGATGCGTTTCGACTCGCCGGGACGCGCGATCTCGTAATCGACGTGAATGCCGTGGGATAAGTCTTCCAGCAATTCCCGGAGATCGGGCGCATAGATCGATAAAGACTTGCCGGTGAGGGCGGTGCGCTCACCCCAGCGAAGCTCGTCGATCGAGTAATCGAACAGTTCCAGTTCCATCGAAAAATCCTTTAAGCGATCAGGCTCCGTTTATCGCGGGGTTGCTTCAGGTGTCAAGCAATCCTGGTGAAGCTCCAGAAGTCCATGGTGGGATCCGGGTAAGACATCTCAATCTTGATAAAACTAAACTTCGGCGATTGTGGGGCCTGGCTGGATTTCTCGACAATCTTTTCGATCCTGACTTGTGGACGGGTCATGGGCTCTTTTTTGCCTGCGCCCGGGCGATGGCTCGGGTTACCATAGGACTCGATATCGCTTCGTCTTCCGGGACGTCCAGCCGGGTAAGAAGTTGCTTGAGCGTACCGATATAATCCTTGAGGAGCGCGTCATCCAACGACAGATGAAAAGCTAAGCGTGCATTTGCACCGATTAGATCAGCAAAGCGAACGATAGCGTCGTCGAATGCGCGCGAATCGTTTCGACCATAGACGAGAATATCGACGGGGACGCTGGTTAGCGGCTTTACATCAGTGGAAAGAATGTTAGCCAATGCAATCGCAACTGAACCGGATACGGTCAACTGACCGCGCAATGCATCGAAACCAAACAAGTCCCTGCACAGCAATGGTTTACGTTGTTCGAGGTCGCGAACCAGTTCGTCGAATGTGACAAGCGTCCAAGCGACCACGACCACGCAATGGCCCTCTTTAGCGAGTCGCTCAACCTCGCGACCAATTCCCTTCAGCCTGGCGGCACCGGACATCCAGACGGAATCCTCTCCGCGTGGCGCTTGATCCTTTTTGTTACCGAACAGCCAACTTAACATCGAGAAGCATGGTAACGAAGAGTGGACAGCATGACAACGAGTTTCGGGGCACGAGCAAACGCAAGCAGATAAATGGTCGCCAAGAGACTTCTATCCTGCGTGATCAAACTTCAGTCCAACAGACCATCACACCTGAATTCGTATTTTGACCCTCCCCTTTTTAGCTCGATCTTAACAGGCGCTGTGCAATGAGTTCATTCGTCTGGTGAGTCTGCTGTCGCATCGACTCGGGCATAGACACGCACCTTTATTGACCTGCGATGTTGCTATCGGCTAGTCTCCTGACGGACTTACTTTCGTGCTTTTTGACTCGATCGAGGAAAGAATCATGATGATGAGATTTTGGTCCCCATGTTTTGTCTACACTGTCATGCTGGTGTTCATGTTGGCCGATGTCGCGTTTTCAGCCGAGCTTCGCTCTTCTACTTCTCAAGAATGGGATGCGGTTGTTAAAAAAGCCGAAGAAGAAGGGCAGGTTAGTGTTTATGCCACCGATTCTATCGGCAATGCCCAGATGATCTGGGCCGCCTTTCAAAAGCGTTACCCTAAAATCAAGCTCATAGGCACTTCGATGGGTCGCGGCAGCGACCTTTTCCCAAAGCTCTTCGCCGAACGTCGAGCCGGCAAGTTTCTCACCGACGTGTTCTTAGGCGCGCCCACCGCGATCTATCAAAACCTTTATCGCGCCAAAATCATCGAACCAATTCCGCCGATGTTAGTTCAGCCGGGCGTGACCGACGTGTCGAAATGGTGGATGGGCAAGCACCACTATATCGAGCCCGAGAATCAGTTCATTTTCATGTACGAGAGCGCTCTGTATGGCCCGCCGATCTCCTTCAACACGAACCTCATCAATGAGAAAGAAATCAAATCGGCGTGGGATCTAGTCCAGCCGCAATGGAAGGGAAAGTATGCGGCACTCCAAGTAGGCGCGAACCAGGGCTCAACCGCGCTGACCTACGTTTACTATCATCCTCAGCTGGGGCCAAAATTTATTGAGCGGGTTTACCGCGACATGGAGCCCACGATGTTTCGCGAACTGCGTCAGGGCACCGATTGGTTATCTCAGGGAAAGTTTCCGCTCTGTTTCATGTGCCGGCGAATCGACCGGGCCGCCATGCAGGGCCTTCCCGTAGCTGAGCTAAACCCCTACCAAGTCGAAGAGAAACCCGGGCTCGGTTCCGGTTCCGGAGCGTTGGCTTTGATGAACCGTCATCCAAATCCCAATGGCGCAAAAGTTTTCCTTAACTGGTTTCTCTCTTTGGAGGGACAAATTGCCTTTCGTCAAGCGAATACAGACGAGCTGAGGGTCGGCTCACTCAGGGAGGATTTGCCCCAGGAAATTCTGCCGCCCCTTGCAAAGAGGAGAAAGGATAGGGAGTACCTCTGGATCAACCGACCTGAGTGGATGGATTTCAAACCCATCCAGAGCCTGCTCGAAGAGTTGCGCAAACCCAGATAGCGTGACCCGAATGCGTTTAATAATTTCGCGCGAGTTTGTGATAGAGGCGAGGAGCGACGTACACATAAATACTTGACGCACACGCAACATCTTCTGACCCTCATCTCAATTCTCCCTGAAAATGGATATCCGTCTGCCGGTGGACTGTCTCCCGCTCGATCATCTGGCTGTAGCGCGACATCGGATAACAAAAGACAAAATAGCCGAGTGCAGCGAACAAATAGGCTTCAACGCTGAACCCGGTCCAGGCTGGCTCCGTGAGGGAAACTTTGATCGTCGTCAGAAAGTCGAAAAGGCCGATGATGACAACGAGGGAAGTGTCCTTGAAAAAGCCGATGAAGGTATTGACCAAAGGCGGAATTGCTATCCGCAGCGCTTGCGGCAGGATGACGTAGGAGGTCCGTTGCCAATAACTCAGTCCGAGGGCTTGGGCTGCTTCTTCTTGCTGGCGCGGTATGGCCTGGAGTCCGCCGCGCACCACCTCAGCGAGATAAGCGGCGGCAAAAAAAATCATCGCGAGCTGGGCGCGCAAGAGCTTGTCGATGGATACCCCGGGCGGCAGAAAAAGCGGCAGCATAACCGAAGCCATAAACAGAACGGATATTAACGGAACGCCGCGGATCAACTCGATGTAGGCGATGGAGAGCCCACGAACGACAGGCATTGCCGAGCGTCGCCCGAGCGCGAGCAATATCGAGAGTGGAAACGCGAATGCCAGGCCAAAAGTGGCGAGCAAGAGCGTCAACGTCAGTCCTCCCCAGCGTTCGTTTTCAACGTAGCTCAAGCCAAACACTCCGCCCCACATGAGTACGCCGATCGCTGCCAGACCTGCTAACCAAAAGTAAGCGAGGCGCGAGCGTTTCATGTTACGTAAGGCGCTTAGCAGATAGAGCATCAGCAGTATTACGACGGTCAAGGCCGGCCGCCAGTGCTGGTCGGCGGGAAAAGTACCGAACAAAATGAACCGGTATTTGTCGGCGACAAATGCCCAACAGGCGCCGTGGCCGATCGCCTCGCGGCAAAGCCTTGCGTTTTGCGGCGACCAGACTGCCCGCACGAGCGCCCAATCGATCAGCGGCGGAACCATGTTCCAGGCGAGATAGAGAATTATGAGTGTCGCAATAGAACTGGACCAACTGAAAAAAAGGCGGGCACGTAACCATTGCAGCAACGACTTGATGCGCGTGGTCGCTTCGTCGACGGTGTGGCTCATCGTTGGGCTCCCCGGAGCGCAAAGCGCCGGTTGTACCAGTTCATGAAGCCAGCGATGACAAGACTGATTGTCAGGTAGACGATCATGATGATGGCGATGCCTTCGATGGCCTGACCGGTCTGGTTGATTGTCGTATTAGCGATGGAAACCAGATCCGGATAACCGATCGCGACGGCGAGAGAACTGTTTTTAGTGCAGTTCAAATACTGACTGGTGACAGGGGGGACAATCACTCGCAGGGCCTGCGGTAGAACGATATAGCGCATGACTTGGCGGTGGTTGAGCCCGAGCGAGTACGCCACCTCGTACTGGCCACGCTCCACTGCGACGATTCCGGCGCGGACGATTTCCGCCGTGAACGCGGCAGTGTAAAGCGAGAGGCCTAGCAAGAGCGCGGCGAATTCGGGGGAGAGCAAACCGCCGCCGGAAAAGCCAAAACCGCTGAGGACCGGATATTCCAGCGCGAGCGGCGCTCCCGTGACGATAATCGGAAACGCGAAGCCGCGGTTACTGAGAAATATGCCGGGCGCGGGGCTCAGCGCATCGGCCGGCGCAGGAAGGCTCTCGGTAATGACCGCGTACCAAAAAAATAGTTGGACGACCAATGGAATATTGCGGATCATCTCGATGTACGCTGCGGCGAGCTTGGCGAGCAGCCAGTTGGGCGATAAGCGCGTCAAACCGATAAACCCACCCAGCACGGTCGAAAAAATTATGGCCAGCACCGAGACGCGAAAGGTATTGAAAAAACCGACGGCGATCGCCCGCAGGTAAGTATCGGTGCTATCGTAGGAGAGAAATGCGCTCTCGCCGACTTCGAAGCCGGCTTCATGCGCCAAGAAACCAAAGCCGCTGGCGATCCGCCGTTGCCAGAGATTCTCTGCGGCATTCGAAGTGAAGTACCAAGCGGCAAGGCCGACCCCTGTGGCTAATAACGCTTGATAAATGACAGGTCGAACCTGTGGGTGTTGTAAAGCCCGCAGAAGCTTGCTGGCGCCGGCGGTGCGGGCCGCTCGGTCGGATTCAGAGCGCATCGAAATTCAAGGGCTTGGGCGGCGCGTGCTTTCAGCGGATTGGTGGGGCGTACATCAGTCCGCCTCGGTTCCAAAGTTTGTTGATGCCGCGATCGAGACCCAATGGCGTGAGGTGGCGGTCGAAGCTCTCGCCGTAGTTCCCCACCTGTTTGATGATGTCGTAAGCCCAGCGATTGTCCAGCCCAAGCATTTTGCCGAACTCGCCTTTGGCGCCGACGAAGCGTTGGATAACGGGATTATCGGTTTTTACTTGCTGATCAATATTCTTCGACGTGAGCCCTAGTTCTTCGGCCTCGATTGTGGCGAACAAAGACCATTTAACGACGTCGAACCAGTGATCGTCGCCGTGCCGCACCGCCGGTCCGAACGGCTCCTTGGAAATAACCTCCGGGAGAATTACGTGATCGGCCGGATTGCCGGCGCGCGAGGCGCGTGCCGAGATCAGCCCGGACACGTCGGTCGTGAAGACGTCGCAACGCCCGGCGAAATAAGCGTTGAGAACCTCTTCTAACTTTTCGATCACCACGGGTTTGAACTTCATATTTTTAGCGCGGAAATAGTCGGCGAGATTGAGCTCGGTGGTGGTGCCCGGTTGAACGCACACCGCGGCGCCGTTGAGTTGTGTAGCCTTCTTTACGTTCCGCTTTTTCGCGACCATGAAGCCCTGGCCGTCGTAGAAGTTGATGCCGACGAAATTGAGCCCGAGACTCGTGTCGCGCGCCATCGTCCATGTCGTATTGCGCGACAGAATGTCGACTTCTCCTGACTGTAAAGCAGTGAAGCGTTGCTGCGCGGTTAACGGAGTGTAGCGAACCTTTTGGGCATCGCGGAAGAGCGCAGCGGCGACGGCGCGGCAAAAATCTACATCGATGCCGCGCCATTCTCCCTTACTGTCCGGTTGCGCGAAGCCCGCAATGCCGGTGTTCACGCCGCAGCGAAGAAAACCTTTTTTTACGGCCGCGTCGGCCGTCGCTCCCGCCTGCGCGCTTGCCGTGCAGAACAGCACCAAAGCGCCTGTCCATAAAATTGTTCTCATCATCATGGCTGTTTTCCCTTCGTCCCTCCTGGCGGCGACAATCCAGCGTGTGGGGTTGCCTGAGTATATTCAGGTATGAGCGTAGCGGCAAATCGCGGCAACAATTTTTCAGCTCAAGCTCGATTCATTCTGACCAGTTAATTTGGTCGACCCGGCGTTTATGGACTCAACGCGGCAAACCCATTAGAGGGAGAACGTTTTCGTTTCATGCATTCGGTATTGCGAGTCGAGGCGCGCCAACTCAACGGGGTTGAGTCAAGGAATTTTATTTGAAGGCGGGAGTCGGAGACTTAAGAGCGCAACTAATTCACCCGATGTCGGCAACGCAGCGACAGATCCTACGTCGCTGAAGGCGGAGAGCGTGCAACGCTAGCGCGACCTCGTCGCAGGACGATCCTGTACTACGTTCGTCACCGCGGGGGAGTTTTGCAGCACTTGCAGAGCGTCCAAACCGACGCGGAGCGCGATACCCGGTATGCTCCGATAGAGGCGCATAACCCTGAACTGCGTACCACCCAGCTCTGCCAAGACATAGCTTTGCGCACTCAAGATCGCCTTTCGTTGCAACGCAATCAGTTCCTCACTTAGTTGATCTTCGCGCTGCCACGGGGTTCGTAATCCCGCCAGCACGAGAATGGTGCCGTCGTTCGCCACCCGCTTGAACAGTTGCGTCGGTACCTTTTCCGCCGACACGCTCTCCTCATTTGCGGCAAGACGGTCGAGCAAAACGTTCGTCACGTTAGGTGAACGAGCCAACTCTGCCAGGGCATCGGCCCCAACCTCCAAGGCGATCCCGGGAATGCGATCGTAGCGACGAATAACCTTGTAGGTTCTTCCTTCCAATTCGGTGAGCAGATTCTTCTGGATGGATGCGATGGCTTCTCGCTGGGTGTGGATTTGCTCTTCGCTCAGATTTAACTCCATTTGCCACGGAGTATTCAAACCGACGAGCACCAACACGGTCCCATGGGTGAACGCATGATCGATTACCTCGCCAGGAATCTTGCCGGCTGTTTGCGCCATCGCGACCGGCGCCGCGACAAACAGCAAGACCGTAAAGCAGATCGTTGTTAAGAAGGAGATGTTTTTCCGGAAGAAGGTTTTCATGGCCACCTCGATCAGATCGGATGAACCACCAAGTTACCGGGTGAGAATCGAATCTATACTTTTACTGCTAATGATCCTAGACTTTTTCGGTGGTCTATTCTAGGGTTTCGCGGGCTCGGAAATGCAATCTCCAGCGTTGGGGTCAGATTGACTTGACGCGGACTTTATAGTCTAAATGCCGAAAACGATAACGGCGATGGGGTTCGCCAGTTAAACCATTCGCAGCTGCGAGTTG
>WNGE01007032.1_pt1 | contig 16216 bp, 9 predicted proteins | sample 5400651 | NCBI WGS metagenome assembly WNGE01 (sample SAMN13153370, study PRJNA577476) | soil metagenome | isolation source: 60 cm soil or saprolite under grassland replicate 2 | place: USA:California | collected 2016-06-15 | reverse complement strand
TTGGCCGACTTCCGCACACGTCCGGCGGGCCGTGGCCGCTCACGCGGATGCCTCCGCCAGAAGGCGGCCCCATCGCCGGTCGGCTAGACCGGGCCGGGTCCGTGGGCGGGGTCGGGTCGCGGCGCCGGCGCCGGGTACACGCCGATGCGCACGCCGGCAGGCGGCGCGCCGGCGGCTGCCAGGGACCCGTGGAGCGGGCTGAGCAGGTCGATGACGAGCAGGTATTCGCCTGGCTCCGACGGCGCGACGACGCTCAGGTCAACGGTCGCCTCCTGTCCCGGGGATAGTCTCGGCGCGTTCGCGATCGCTGGATCCGCGATCCGCGACGCGTCGAGGCCGAGGGGCAGCCATCGGGCGACCAGCTGGGGCCCGGGCCGGTAGGTGGAACGCGGCCCGCGGATGTCCTCGTTGGCGAGCGGCGGGTCGGCCCACGGCATGGCGCCGTCGTTGGCCAGGCGAACCGGCAGCTCGATCGCCGACAGCGCCGCCACGGACAGCGCGGGGGCCACGCCGTACGCGACCGACAGCGGCGGGCTCACCTTCACGGACAATGCAGGGATGAGCTCCTGGCTGGTAGCGTCGAAGGCCACTCCGTCTACCCGGTGGATCGTCGTCACGAGGCGGTAGCGGCCGGGCTCTGCCTGGAGGTCGACGGTCACGGTCGGGCGGCCACGGATGTCCCTCGCCGGGATCACCGTGACGAGCCCCGCCGGCGTCTCGGGAACGACGAGCTCGATCGCCGGTGGCGCCGCACCCGGCACGGAATCCTCGCCCGGCGCGGCCGGCGGCGGATCGAGGGAGGATCCGGGCCGTCGTCCGGTGGTGAGGCCGGGCGGGATCGGCTGCCAGCGGACGCCGAGCTGGACGCCGTCCGGCAGCCGGAATCCGGCGGCAAGCCGGATGGGCAGCATCAGGCGCGCCCGGGTCGCGGCGACGAGTCCAGTGCCTGGGGCTGCCGGCGTGAGGACGGGAGCCGACACTCGCGCGCCGAAGGCGGCCAGCGACGGCGCGGGCGGCACGAGAGCGTGCAAAGAGCTCGGCTGCGGCGCCGTGCCGGCGCCGCCCACGACCTGGCCGGCGCGAAGCCCGGGACGCCAGACGAGCGACCGGCTGTAGCCGGCATTCGGTCGGGTCGGATCGAGGAGGGCGACGGCGCCCGGGGTGCGGGCGCTCGGGAAGACGTGGACATTGTCGTGAAAGGTCGGCGCGGCTCGCCATATCCGATCCACCATGGCCGTCGACGTCAGGAGCGGCCGGATGTACGGCCCGGGCGGCCCGAACGTGTCGGCGATGACCGCGTCGGCGCCCGCCCGCAGCCAGCCTGCCGCGTAATTGTCCACGCGCTGGGTGGCCACTGCCAGGCTGGGCTCGGGGAGCCCGCTCTCCGAGTTGCCGGAGGCATAGCAGAGGTGCAGGAGCAATACCGCGGCGTGCGGCGCGAGATGAACGTCGGCGGCCAGGAACGACTCCCCGAAGTACTGGTGGGCGACGTCGTCCACGCCGGCCATCGGGTTGAGCCCAAGCCCGTTCTCCGTCACCGGGTAGAGCGCGGTCCGGTACGGGCTGGGGAATCCGTTGCCGTGTCCGAGATAGACGACGACCGATGCCCCCTGGAGCGCACGACGGGCCGCGGGCCACGTCGCATCCGGCGAGAAGAGCGTGACGACGTCTCTCGTCCACTGCGCGGCCTCTCGGGCGGCCGCCAGGCCGATCGAACGGTAGGCGTCGGTCAGCTCGCCGGCCGGCCCGACGATGACGACCACCCGCGGTTGCGGCACTGCCCCGACGACGGGCCCGGCAACCGCGCAGAGGGCAATTGCCGCTCCGGCCAGGATCCCGGAAGGGGTGCGCCAGGCACGGCGCGGGATGGTCATCTGCGGTCTTTCGATCCTGTCGGCGTGCTCGCCGGCGCGACCCTCCGTGACGATGATTGATACCGGCGGCGAGGTGCGCAGGTTCAAGGGCGGATCGCGTGGCTCGACGAGAATGCCCGCCCCGGCGACGAGCTCGGGCAGCGCCCCGACGGCCGACGCGACGACCGGTGTCCCGCAGGCCAGCGCCTCGACGGCCGCCAGGCCGGCCGACTCGCTGAGTGCCGGCAGGACCACCGCCCGCGCACCGCCGATGATCGCGGCAAGACGCTCGGTGGCCAGGTACGGCGCGTATGAGACGAGCTCGCCGACACCTTCCCGGGCGGCCGCGCGGGCAAGGGCCGCACGGTCGGCCGGACTGGCGCCGACGAGCACGAGGCGCGGCGGCCACGGAACGGGCAGGGAGACGCTCGCAGACGTCCGGGCCATGGCAGCCGACCCGCCATTCCCCACGCTCTCGGTCGCCGGATCGACCGGACGCGCAGCCAGGGCCGCCAGAGCGCGCAGCAGCGTGCCCAGGTCCTGGCGAGCGTCGTAACGGCCGGGGTAGACGAGGTACCGATCGGGGAGCCCCAGCCGCGCGACCTCGGCCGCCGAGCCGGCGGCCGCCGTAGGCGTGAAGGGCGCACGCGGGGCGAGCGGAACGATCCGGATGCGGTCGCGTCGAAGGTGGAGCAGCCGGCGGGCCGCTCGGGCGGCCGCCGCCGAGCCGACGATGACCGCTGCCGCATCTCGCAGGATCCGGGCGCGCAGGCGCTGGCCGAAGCGAGCGGCCGTCGTCGCCTGGTACGCGTCGGGCAGCTCCCACGGCGCCAGGTCGAGCAGGGTCACCACGACGGGCACGCCGGACGCGAGTGGGGCGGCGCCGCCAGCGGCATGGTAGACGGACCCGGCGGCCCCGCCCGCCTCCGCCCGCCAGGCCGCGCCGAGGGACGCGCCCCGGAGAAGGAGCGGATCGATGGTCAGCGCTGCGGCGCGGAAGAGCCGGGTCGGTGGCAGGAAGCGGCGTCCGACCACGTCCAGGCCGGCCAGCTGCGCCGAGGCCGTTGGATCATCCTGACCGGCCTGCAGCAGGAGCGCGAACGACTCGCCCGGCAACGGATCGGCCGCGAAGGCGGCCAGGAGCTCGGCCAGGTACGTCGCGGTCGTCGGCGCGCCGTCGGGATCCTGCAGCGGCCTGGCATCGAGGATGACTCGCACGCCTGGTACGACGGGCGCGAGTCGGTCGTTCCCGCCCGCGCCGAGGCGACCGGTCATTCGCTGCCGGCGTCTCGCCGGCGACGCGCCGCCCGGAGACGGGATCGCCACTCGTCGAGTCGGAGCTGGCAGACGACGACGAGGGCCTCCAGGACGATCCGCCGGGACATCTTGGACTGGCCAACGCGACGATCGCGAAACGTGATCGGGACCTCGCGCACCCGGGCGCCCGCGCGGCTCGCCCGATAGGTCATCTCGATCTGGAAGACGTAGCCACCGGCATGGACCCCGTCGAACGGAACTGCCGCCAGCGTTCCTGCGTTCCAGGCCTTGTAGCCGCCGGTCAGGTCGCGCGGCCCCAGCGCCAGCACGAGCCGGGCGAAGAGGCTGCCACCGCGGCTGATGAGACGGCGGCCCAGGCCCCAATCTTGCACGCTGCCCCCCGGCGTGTAGCGCGACCCGATGACGAGATCCGCCTGGCCTTCCTCCACCGGGACGAGCAGCGACGTCAGCGCGGCCGGATCGTGCGACCAGTCGGCGTCCATCTGGATGACGGTGGTCGCGCCACCCTCCAGGGCCACGCCGAACCCGTCGAGGTACGCCCGGCCCAGGCCCTGCTTGGCCGCCCGGTGGCGGACCCTGACGCGGGGGTCCCCGGCCGCCAGCTCGTCGGCGATCGTGCCGGTCCCGTCCGGCGAGCCGTCGTCCACGACGAGCAATGTCGCACCGGGCAGGGCCTCCAGGATCGCCCGGACGATCGGACGGAGGTTGTCGGCGGACGGGTCGTCGGCCATGGCGGCCAGTGTAGCCCGGCGCTTCGGCCCGGTCGCGACCGTGCGGGCCGACGGTCCGGCGCCGGCGCTCGTGCCGGTCCTCGCGCCGGTCCTCGCGCCGGTCAGAGGATGGTGACCGTGAGGCTGGCCCGGTTCGTCCCGCCCGCCGTGTCCCGGGCGCGGATGGAGATGCCGGCCGCGCCGGTTCCGCCGGCTGCCACGGTGAACGACACCCGGAACAGGCCGGTGGAGACGAGGGTGGCGGACTTCGCCACGGTCGCGTGACTCGGCTGGGTGAACGTGACGACCGGACGCATTGCCAGCGGCTCGACCGAGCGGATCGTGAGCGTGAGGGTCTGCCCGGCGTGGAGCGTCGTGGACGACGGCGTCACCTGGAAGGCCCCGGCGTACACGGAGCGTCCCAGTCTCGACGTTCCGAACCGGCTCACGACGGTGAGCACCGCAGCGTAACCACCCACCGGTGCGTACGCGCCACTCGCAAGCCTGCCGTTCCACGTCCAGCCCCAGGCGCCCGCCGTCAGGCTCCGGTTCGTCCAGGCCGTCCGCACCACGCTGCCGGTGGCATCGACGATCGCGAGCGTCGTGGTCGCGCCCCGGATGAGGCGGAACGTGACCCGCGAGGTGGGGAGCAGGCGATCGCCGTCCTGCGGATCGAACGAGCCGAGCGACCAGCGCAGGTATCCCGCCGTCCGATCGACGATGACCCCCCGGTCCACGACCGTGCGATTGCCGGCAGCGTCCTGGACTGCCACGCGCATCACGTAGTAACCGTCAGTCACCGGGTGGCCGGCGGCGTCGAGGCCCGTCCAGCGCACCGCGCCACCGGTTGCCCCGCTTATCGCCCAGCGCCGGACGAGCGTCGTTCCATGGCGGACGCTGACCAAGCCGGACACTCGCTCCGTGCTCGTCCAGCGATCGAGGGTGCTGTCGGAGGCCCCGTCGCCGTTCGGCGAGATCGAGGTCGGCGCCGGCGATGAGGTCACGCCGGGTGGCAGCGTGTCCTTGATCGCCGTCCAGTTCCGCGCGGCGCGGTTGCCGGCCAGGTCGGCGATGCGCAGCGTGAGTCGATAGGCGCCGTCGGCGGCGACCGCGTCCACATCGGTCCGGCCGGTCCAGGTCACGCGCGCGCTCGTGCCCGAGCCGCTGAAGCTGCGGACGGGTGCGCCGACGGTCGACCCGCTGATCGGCGACGCCGTGAAGTCCCAGGTCGCTCCACCGGCCACCGACAGGGCAACAGTCAGGCTGTCATTGCGGCCGTCGCCGTTGGGCGACAGGTACGTGCCGCTGCTGGCCGCCGAGGTGACGGTCGGCGCGACGCGGTCGATCGTCACCGCGTAGCGGGCGATCTGGGTGGCCGTCACCGGCCGCGCCGAAGGCGCCGAGTAGGTCTTGGTGCCGACCATCCCGACGAGCTGCAGGACGTACCGCCCGTCCGCGAGTGCGCCGACACCGGTCAACGCGCCGTCCCAGTCGAACGCCTGGGCACCGACGCCGACATCGGGCAGGGCGCGGGATCCGATCAGCGATCCGTCCAGTCGGTAGGCCCGCAGCGCCATCGAATCGAATGCCAGGTGATTCGTCCAGCGCAGGCGGAGCCGGTCCTTCGACGCGTCGCCGTTGGGACTGAAGGCGCGCGCCGCAAGAGCGGCAGCCGACGAGCCCAGGCTCGAGCCACCCGCGTCGCCGAACGTGAGCCCTTCCACCCCCGCGTCCACCAGGGTTCCGTTCGGCGCCGGTGCGGCGGTCACGTACGCGTCTGTCGTGCTGCGGACGGCCATCCAGACGCCGCTTCGGGTGAAGGTCACGGTATTCCACTCGGCCAGCGGGCCGGTGACTTCGTACCAGGTGTAGCCGTCCGCGCTGACGGGCCCGCCGATGATCGCGACGCGGTCGCCAGCCGAGAGGCTGGCCACGCGCAGCGACGCCGTGTCGGGTGCGACTCGCTGGCCGACGCCGTCGGCAACGACACGGCCGAAGCCGCCGATCGCGAGGGCCGGCGTCACGTCGTAGGTCGCGCTGACGTCCCACGCTCCGACGTTGCCGTAGGCGTCCGTGGCACGGACGCGGAACGCATAGCCGTGGCCCTGCGTCCCGAGGAACACGTCGGATGAAGCCTTCGTGCCGGTGAGCCAGGCGGTCCAGGCGCCACCGTCGGTCGACACCTGGACGTCGTGGCCGCTGATCGCCGAATCGTCCAACGTCCGCCAGCCGACCACGAAGCCCGAATCGGTCGTCCGGGCCGGCATGACCACGACGCCGGATTCCGGGGCCGTCGTGTCGTGGAGGTACTTCAGCGAGATCGCGCCGTAGAGCTCGGGGCGGGTTCCGTCATAGCCCAGGGCCCAGATCCCGGAACCACGCAGTCCGCTGCGAATGACCAGGTCGTAGCGCGCCTTCAGGGACTGCGCATCGTCGTAATAGACCTCCCGCCAGGAGGTGGCGCAGCCGTAGGTGGCGGTGCAATTCTGGCGCTGGTAGACGAACCACGGACTCTGTTCGGTCGAGTCGTAGCGCCGCCCATAGACCCGCACGAGGTCCGCCGCGGTGTCGTAGATGACCGACGTCGAGGAGCCGTACTTGGCCCCACTTTGATTCGTGGCACGCAGGGCGCTGGACGTCGTCGACCAGGCCCGGCCGTAGTAGGGCAGCCCCAGGATGAGCCTGGACGGCGCGACGCGGGCGGTGTAGGAGCGGATCGTGTCGATCAGCGTATAGCCGGAGCCATTGAGCGGGTCGATCGATCCGGCCGTCGCCGACCCTGCGGTGCGGTAGTCGTAGCCCATGATGAAGATGGCATCGGCGCCACCCGAGGCGGTCGCGTTCTCGATCGGGTAGTTGCCGATGAAGCCCGTCGTGTCGAATGTGAGCTGGTAGCCCGAGCGGATGCGGTTCAGCTCCGCCCGGACCGTCCGGACGAACGCGGTGAAGTCCGCGGCATGACCGGCGGCGATCGGCTCGAAGTCCAGGTTGATGCCGTCGGCCCCGCGGTCCCGGACGGCGGCGGCCGCCTGGCGCGCGAGGTTGAGGCGGGCCGTCGAGCTGCCGAGCAGCGTGGCCTGCTTGGTGGCCTGGCTGCTCGTCCAGGCGAAGACGGAGATCGTGAGCACGACCCGGGTGTGATGCTGGTGCGCCGCGCTGATGACACTCGTCAGCCGCGAGCTCGTCCAGCCACCCCAGCCCGTCGTCAGCGAGCCGTCGCTGTTGCGCTTGAGCAGGTTGCCTCTCGAGTCCGCCCCGACGCTGAAGTAGGCGATGGTCGAGAGGTAGTCGTACTTGAGCACCGTCGTGCTGTCCGACAGCGTCCAATACGGCAGGAACCCGAACACCTGGCGGCGCAGGCCGGCGACGGCGGTGGCGGCGGCGGGGCTGCGTTCGGCCGTCCGCTCGGCGCGCGCGGGCTCGGCCGCCATGACGACGCCCGTGGGGGCCGCGCCATCCACCGGCGCGGAGATGCCGTCGGGCTCGCCGACGCCGGCCGGTGGCTTGGTGGCCCAGCTGCTGCCCTGCGCGGCGCGGGCCATGTCGCGGCCGCTGGCGTGGCCGCCGGGCAGGCTCCGCGGAGCGCGGCCATCGACGGGCCAGCCGTCGTCGGCCCGAGGCGTGTACCCGACCGAGACACGACCGCCCGGCGTGAAGCGGTTGGGGTCGTCGGCGTGAGCCTCCGCCTCCTCGTACTGGATGGACGGCTCGACGCCGGGCGAGATGGCGGACGGGTCATCGACGGCCGGCGCACGCGGGGCATCCGCGGGCGCCGGCGCTCCGTCGAAGGCGTCTACCGGGTGACCGGCGGTTTCGGTGCCGGTCGTGCCGAGGTCGGTGGCCGCCTGCGTGGCGGGCCAGGCCATCCCCGATACGGCCTGTGGCTGGGCGGCCGCGACGGCGACGGCCCCGGTCGTGCCGCCGAGCAGAGCGGGGATGAGCAGCGCGACGACCCAGACGATCGGCTTGGTATGGGGCGGCCAGGGGCCTCGCGATCGGCCTCGCGATGGGCCTGCCCCTCACCGGGCCGACTTGGGCCGGGGCGGCAACGCGACGTCCAATCGGCGATCGGGTGGGCATGTGACGGTCCTCGGCGTGCGATGCCAGCGAATCGCCGGTACGAGACGAGGGCTCACCGTAGGCCGATGTGGAGGATATGGCAATCCGGACGATCGTCCCGGTTATGAGTGGTACGCGGTCGAGCGGAGGCCTTCAGGGTGTTGCGGGGCGGTCAGTGGTGGCTGACGCGATCGCGGGCCGCCGCCCCGTCGGGTGAGCCGGCGGAGCCGGCCGGGATGCCGGCTCGCTCAGTGGAGCGCGAGCCTCAGGTAGGACCGGTTCGTCTGTCCGCCGCCGTCGACGCCGGTCACCCGCAGGACCAGGGTTCCGGTCGGGCCGGAAGCCGCCAGGTGGACCCTGATTCGGTAGGTCCGGGTGGCGATCTTCGTCATCGTCACCGTGTATGCCGTATGCCCGGGTTGATAGACGCGGAGGCGAGCCGAGGACACGTTCTCCGCCGAAACGGCGGTGATCGTCAGCCACTGGCCGCGAGCCGGCGTCGTGTCGGAGGCGGTGATCTTGAAGGCGTCGGCCAGGATCGAGGCGCGCTGGGTGATGGTGGCGGTCCCATCCGTCGCCGTGACGAACGACGTGTAGACGCCGCGCGCGGCGAAGCTGCCCGTGGCCGTCCTGCCGTCCCATGTCCAGGCGTACGCGCCCGCGGCCAGTGAAGCATCCGTGAAGCGCGCCGCGACGACCTCGCCTGCCGCGTTTCGCACGGTCCAGGTGACGGTGGCCGGCCGGATCAGCGCGAAGCCGAACGTCGCATACCGTGCGTACGCGTCGCCGTCCTGGGGGAAGAACAGAACGGGCGAGGCGGTGACCGATCGGAGCGACGTGTAGACAACAACCGGCCGGCTCCTCGCCGCTCCCACGTTGCCGGCCCGGTCGCGCGGTGCAAGCAGCGCCGTGTAAGCACCGTCCGGCGCGGTCCCGCCTGCGATGGTGTCGCCGGTCCAGGCGATGGCACCGGTTCCGGCCACGGCGGCCGAGGCGTAGGAGCGGACCAGCGCGTCGTCACCGTCGCGGACGGTCAGCTCGATCGAGCCGGCCTCATTGGTGGAGTACGGCAGGTTGACCGAGTCGGCGTAGCCGTCGCCGTTGGGGCTGAACGTGATCGGCGACGCGACCGCGAGGGGTTCCGGACCCAGCTCCGGCGCGACCGTGTCGACGACCAGGGGGCCCGTCCGGCTGCCTTGCGGGTTGCCCCAGCCGTCCGTGGCGGTGACGACGAAGCCGTACGGCCCGTCCGGCACCGGAGCGCCGTCGACGATGCCGTTCCAACCGGCGTCGAAGGTCGCGCCGGATCCCGAGACGGCGTGGAGGGCAGCGCCCTCTGCGTCGATGAAGGCGACCCGCCAGCTCGCGTTCTCCGAGAGCTGCCCGGAGACATGAGCCGAATCCTGGCTGCCGTCGCCGTTTGGCGAGAATGCCCCCGTCCCCGTGTCGGCGGTCCAGACGTTCGGTCCCGCACTGTCACGCGGTCGCAGCGCCGCCGCCGACATGAAACCCGACCGTCCCCCATCGAGCGTGTGAACGGCGAAGACCGGGCTGCCGGCCACAGCGGGATACTGGCCGTCGAGGCGGAGCCGCGTGTCGAGGGGCAGGGTCGCGGGCGGGAGGCCGGTCGACGGATCGATCGTGAGAGCGGGATCGTCGAACAGCCCTGCCCCATCCCGGCTGACCGAGGCAGCACCGGGCACCAGGAAGGTCGCCGGATCGACGTCCGTGGCCGCATAGCGGGCGCCCGTGACGTCGTCGCTGCGGAGGTCCAGCTTGGCCACGATCGAGCGGCCGAATGGCGGCGCGTTGACACGGTCCGGGTCCATCTGCGCCGTGTAGCCGGCGGTTCGTGCGGAGGCAAACCTCAGGACGTGGTTGTTGAAGGTGGGGTTGGCCCGCCAGATCTGGTCGATGGTCCGGTGCGTCGTGAACAGCTGCCGGACGTACCAGGCCGCGCCGCCCCACGTGCCGGAACCGTACACCTCGGCGATGACCGCTCGAGCGCCGGTCCTGAGCCAGCCCGCGGCCATGTTGTCGACGCGCTGCTTGGCCACGCTGAGCGTCCCGTCGGGCAGGCCCGGCTCGGAGTTGCCGGCCGAGTAGCACAGATGGTGAAGGAGCACGACCGCGTTCGGCGCCAGCCTCACGTCGCGGGCCAGGTAGTACTCGCCCCAATACTTGGTGGTCGAGTTGTCCGCCGTCGTGTCGACCGGGTTGAGGCCCAGGCCGTCCTTCGTGTACGGCTGGAACGGGCCGTACGGGCTGGGCCAGCCGTTGCCATGGCCCATGTAGATGACGATCGATGCGCCCTGGAGGGCCGCCTTCGCCTTCGTCCACGTCGCGTGCGGCGTGTAGATCTTCACCACGTTGGTCGTGTACTTGCGCGCCTCGGCGGCGGCCGCGTCCGCATCGCTCTTGTAGTAGCTCGTGGACCCGGCGACCGGACCCACGATGATCACGACCTTGGGATTGACTGGGGGCGTCGCCGCGGCGGCACTCGGGACGGCCAGTCCCATGGCCACGAGGCAGCTGGCGGCGACCGCGAGGAACAGTCTGCACACGAAGGCGATCTCCAGGACGCCAGGGTGGTTCGCACGGGGTGAGCACGTACAACCGCAGCCTCGCGCCGGAGGGCCGCCGGCTCAATCGCGGGATGGTCCCGAGCGACATGGCTCGATCGGCGGACGGCTGATGCGGAGGTTGGGGGAGCGGAGCGGTGGGCTGAGCTCCGGGCCCGTCTGCGGCCGACACGGCCGGTGCCTGCCCGCACCAGGTCTCGGCGGTGCCGGGGCCGGCGATCAGCCGCGGAGGCGCGCGACCAGCTCCGTGAGCGGCGGGTTGGAACGGTCCCGCTCGGACAGGATCGGCCTGCCGTCCGGGGTCATGGACAGCGCCGGCCAGGGCACGCCGACGTCGGGATCGTCCCAGGCGAAGCCCAGCTCGTCGCTGCCGTCGTACTCGTTCGTGACGAGATACAGCAGCTCTAGCGGCTCGAGCGCGAGGAACCCGTGGGCGACCCCGGCCGGAATCACGACCCAATCGTCTGCCGTCAGCTCGTGCGTCTCGACCAGGGCGCGCGGTCCGCTGTCATCAAGCACGGGCCGGATGTCGACGAGCGCCACGAGCGCGCGCCCCGCGGTCACGACCCAGTAGTCCAGCTGGCGGCGATGGTAGTGGAGGCCGCGCAGCACGCCCGCCTCCGAGTCGGAGAGGTTGGCCTGGACGAACCGCGGCGGGCCTCCGGCGCCGTGATCGACGGAACGGTCCGTGTCGGCCGGATCCAGCGCGCCGAATGCGCTGGCTCTCCAGAGCTCGCGGAACGCGCCTCGGCCGTCCTCGTGACGGACCAGCCGGCCCAGTCGAACGCCGGCCAGGCCACTGCCGCGGGAGCGCTCGCTCATCGCGTGACGGCCGGCCGCAGCCGGAGGAGGGTGGGCACGTAGTCGGCCAGGGCCGACTGCCACGGCCGAAGCTGCTCGCCGTCCGGGAGCGGTGTCGGTTCCAGCACGGCCCAGGGCGGCGCGGCAGAGGCTCGGGGCCAGGTTGCCGAAGTGATCTCCTCGATCGGCACGTCGACGCGGCACTGCCGGAGCAGCTCTCGGGCCCAGCCGGCGCGCGTCACGGCACCTGCGTTGACCACGTGATGCGTGCCCCCGATCGCGCCCGATCCGGCGAGCTCCACGATCGCCTCGGCCAGGTCCGGCGCGAAGGTCGGCGAGCCCGTCTCGTCGGCGACGACACGCAACGGCTCCCCGGCCAGCAGTGCCCGATCGGCGGCAGCCAGGATCTTGGCCGGGAAGTCGTTGCCGGGCGGTCCGAAGAGCCAGGCCGTCCGGACGATGGCAAGGCCCGAAGGCGCCCCACGGTAGCCGTCACGCGCGGCTCGTTCGCCGGCCAGCTTGCCGGCGCCGTAGGGGTTGATCGGGTTGGGCGCGTCCTCGACGGCATAGCCGTGGCCGTCGCCCCGCCGGCCGTCGAAGACCTCGTTGGTCGAGACGATGACGAGGTCGATCCCGCGGGCCGCACAGGCCGCGGCGAGCTCGCCGGTCGCCTCGCCGTTCCGCCGCCGGCAGAGGGTCGGATCGTGCGCGCAGGCCTCGGTGTCGGTCCAGGCCGCGGCGTGGATCACGAGGTCGGGTCGGTCACGCGCGACGAGCCGCGCTGCCGCGTCCGGATCGTCCAGGTCGTAGTCCGGCCGGCCCCAACCCAGCGGGCCGGCCGGTCCCGTGAACGGCGCGTCGCCGAGCGCCGCCATGAGCGCCCGGCCGAGCCGCCCGCCGGGCCCGGTGACCACCACCCGCATCGTCAGTCGGCCCGCGTCGAGCCCGCCAGCCGCGCCCCGTACTGGCGGTCGTAGTAGTCGTCCCAGGAGCCGGAGCGTGCCGCTCGCCACCATGCCTCGTTGTTTAGGAACCAGTCCACGGTCTCGGTGATCCCGTCGGGAAAGGCGGTCGCATTGCGCCAGCCCAGGGACCCGAGCTTTGAGCCGTCGAGGGCATAGCGGCGGTCATGGCCGGGCCGGTCCGCGACGGTCCGGACCAGGTCCCACGGCTTGCCGAGCCGCTCGAGGAGCGCGGCCACCACCTCCCGATTGGTCATCTCGGCCGAGCCCGCCACGTTGTAGATGTGGCCGCTGGCGCCGTGCCGCAGGACGAACTCGATGGCGCCGGCGTGATCGGCGACGTAGAGCCAGTCGCGCCGTTGCAGTCCGTCGCCGTAGAGCGGCAGAGGCTGGTCGTCGATCGCGTTGGTCACGAACAGCGGGATGAGCTTCTCGGGGTGTTGATATGGGCCGTAGGTGTTCGAGCCGCGAGTCACGAGGGCGTCCAGGCCGTAGGTGACGACGTAGCTCCGGACGAGCAGGTCGCCGGCGGCTTTGGCGGCGCTGTACGGCGAGCGCGGGGCCAGCGGGTCGCCTTCGGCCGAGCGGCCCGTCTCGACCGAGCCGTACACCTCGTCGGTCGAGACCTGGACGAAACGCGGGGCGGCTCGCCTGCCGGCGGTCGCCCGCTCGTGCTCGCGCCGGCAGGCCTCGAGGAGGACGTGCACGCCGATGACACCCGTGCGCAGGAACGCCTCGGGGTCGAGGATGGACCGATCGACGTGCGATTCCGCCGCGAAGTTGACGACGCCATCGGCCGCCTCGACGAGGGGCCCCACCGCCGCCGGATCGGCGATGTCGCCGTGGACGAAGCGCAGCCGCCCAGCCTGCTCGGGATCCGCGCGGACCGGTGCGAGGTTGGCCTCGCTACCCGCATAGGTGAGCTTGTCGAGCACGGTGATGCGGGTCCCGTCCCGCCGGGCGAGCAGGTTCCTCACGAAGCAGCTGCCGATGAAGCCGGCCCCGCCCGTCACGAGAAGTTGCGCGCCCGGGCGCGCCCACGGCCCGGCCGTCGGATCGTTGGGTGGATCCGGCCTCGTCGGCACGGCCGAGGCGCGGTCGTCGGTCACGCGTCGACCCTTGGCGACAGCTCTGCCGGATCGCCCGGTCGTTGGAGCGGCCGCTGGGTCGGGGCCGCCAGGCGGCCCGCGGCGTCGTCCTCGGCCGCGAGCTCGGCGGCGCGGAGCAGGGAGGAGACGGTACCGGCGTCGGTCCAGTGCCCGTCGTACACCTTGGTGAACAGGCGGCGGCCCGGAATGTAGTGATTGAGGACGTCGGTGATCTCCAGCTCACCCCTCCCCGACGGCGAGAGGTGCTCGATGACCTCGAAGGCGTCCGGCCGGAGGAAGTAGACACCGATCGGGATGAGGTCGCTCTTCGGCTGGGCCGGCTTCTCCTCGAAGGCCACGACGTTGCCCATCTCGTCCAGCTCGGCGACGCCGAAACGCTCGGGATCGGGCACCCGATACAGGAGCGTGCCTCCGCCCCACGGGCCCGTATCGAACTGGGCGGCGGTCTCGGCGAGGGGCTCACCGCGGAGGATGTTGTCGCCGAGGACGCAACAGAAGGCGTCGGCGCCGACGAAGTCCCGTGCCAGGCCGATGGCGTGCGCGATTCCGAGCGCTCCCCGTTGATAGCGATAGGTCAGGTCGAGTCCAAAGTGATTGCCGTCGCCCAGGAGCTCCACCACATCGCCGACGCTCTTGCCGCCGACGATGACCATCACCTCGCGGATGCCCATGCCGGCCAGCGTCTCGATCGGGTAGTAGATCATCGGCCGGTCGTAGATCGGCAGGAGATGTTTGTTGGTGACGATCGTGAGCGGGAACAGCCTGGTCGCGGTCCCGCCTGCAAGGACGATCCCCTTCATCGCGCCAGCGTAGCAGGCGGTCGACCGGCTACGGCTGTGGAGACGGTGAAGCGTCCGCTGGCGGCTCGGGCAGGCCGCCCTCGAAGTCGGTGATCACGAGCAGGTACTCGACCTTCGACAGATCCACCGTCGGCGCAAGGTAGGCGGTCTGGACGACGGCGTTGGCGTCGCGCTGGACGTCGAAGACCTGGCCGATGGGGAGGCCCTTCGGGTACGGAGACCGGATGCCTCCTCCGAGCACGATGCCGGCGGTGACCACTTCGTCGCCGATGCTCACGCGCTCTGTGGAATCGATGTTGGTCATGACCAGGACGCCGCCCAGCTGGCCCGCGACATCGCCGGTCGCCCGGTTGCTCTCGACCATGCCGGTGACGGTGGCGGACGGATCGTTGATGAGCGTCACGTGAGAGCTGTTCGGGGCGAGGCCGGTGATCCGGCCGGCCAATGCCCCGCCGGGACCGACGACGACGTCGCCGAGCGCCAGGCCGTCGTCCGAGCCGCGATCGATCGTGACCACGCGAGCCACGTCCGGCCGCTCCCGGGCGATCACCGTCGCGGCGATCGTGTGGTAGGCGAAGCCCGTCCGGACCTGGAGCAGCGCGGTGAGCTCGTCATTCTCCTGTTGCAGGGCCCGGAGCCGGGCGTTGTCGGCGGTCAGCTCGTCGAGCCTGACCCGGAGGTCGCGGTTGTCCTGTCGCAGCCGGTCGATCTCCCGGATGGAGTCGACGACGGAGCCGACCGTGGCTGCGACGCCGGCCATGGCGCCCTGCAGCGGGCGAAAGGCAAAGCCGGCGCCGTTCTGGAGCTCGCGAACGGCCGCCGTGGTCGAGAAGGCCATGCACAGGACGGAGATGCCCAGCAAGGCAGTGAACGCGATGGCCCGCCGGCGAGCGATGCGGCTGGTTCGCGTCGTGATCGGCCCTGACATCGCGATGGTCCCTCAGGGCCGCGGCCGATCCTCAGGCCCGCGGCCGATCCTCAGTGCGGGGCGCGCGCGTAGGTATCGGCTACGAGCACCCGCTGCATTCTGTCGAGCTCTTCGAGGACGACCCCGGTTCCGCGGACCACGCAGGTCAGCGGATCGTCCGCCACGTGGACGGGCATCTGGGTGGCCTCGGCGACCCGCCGGTCGAGCCCGGATAGCAGCGCGCCGCCGCCGGCCAGGACGATGCCCTGGTCCATGATGTCGGCGACGAGCTCAGGTGGCGTCTCCTCGATCGTGTCCTTGATCGTGTCGACGATCTGCTGGACGGATGGCTCGATCGCCTCCCGGATCTGGTCCGCCCCCACCTCCACGCTGCGGGGCAGCCCGGTCAGGAGGTCGCGGCCGCGAAGGGTGACCCGCTGGACGTCCCACTCTCCGGGATACGCGGAGGCGATCGCGATCTTGATGTCCTCCGCGGTTCGTTCGCCGAGGAACAGGTTGTACTCGCGCCTGGCGAACGTGACGATGTCCTGGTCCATCTCGTCGCCGCCGATCCGGATGCTGCGACTGACGACGATGCCGCCGAGGCTGATGACTGCGACTTCCGTCGTCCCGCCGCCGATGTCCACGATCAGGCTGCCCGACGGCTCGCTCACCGGCAGGCCGGCGCCGATCGCGGCGGCCATTGGCTCCTCGATCAGGCGGACCCAGCGGGCGCCGGCATTGAGACCGGCGTCGCGCACGGCGCGCTTCTCGACCTCCGTCACGCCTGACGGGATGCCCAGGAGCATGCGCGGCCGCGGGATCAGGCCCAGGCTCTTGTGGACCTCGTGCACGAAGTAGCGAATCATCTGCTCGGTCACATCGAAGTCGCTGATGACCCCGTCGCGCAGCGGCCGAACGGCGATGATGTTGGCCGGAGTCCGGCCGACCATCCGCTTCGCTTCGGCACCGATCGCAAGGACGCGCTTGGTCTTGGCCTCGATCGCGACCACGCTCGGCTCGCTCATGACGATCCCTCGGTCGCGTACGTGGACGAGCGTGTTGGCCGTGCCGAGATCGATGCCGATGTCGCGCGAGAACAGGCCGAGCAACGCGTCAAACACGAACGAGCAGGTCCTTCGGTGGTGGGCGACG
>WNGE01004393.1_pt1 | contig 16220 bp, 10 predicted proteins | sample 5400651 | NCBI WGS metagenome assembly WNGE01 (sample SAMN13153370, study PRJNA577476) | soil metagenome | isolation source: 60 cm soil or saprolite under grassland replicate 2 | place: USA:California | collected 2016-06-15 | reverse complement strand
AGGATGCGAGCCAGCGTTCTGGGGTCGTCGGTCCTTCGCGCGATCGCGAGCGCCTGGCTGCTGAGCCCGAATCGCCGTTCACCGTCAGGTGCCCACACGAGCTCCGACGCGAGGGTGGCCAACAGTTCTGCAAGCACCGCGCTGTCGTCGGCAGGCTGCATGGCGACCGCATTCTCGAGCGCCTCGACGACCTGTCGGTCCACACGTCCGATGCGCGCGAAAAAGCCTCGACTGAGCGCGAGCATCGCCGCCGCCACCCTGTAGTGATCACCGAGCTCGCACGCCAGCCGGTACGCGCGGAGCAGCGTGTCACGACCGCCAACTCGCCCGGCCCGAACCTCTGCTCGACCGAGGCGCAGCAACAGATCACACTCGGCGCTGTCCTCGAGCGGGATGCGATCGCGACGCGCCCACTCGACAGCCGTCAGCCCAAGCCGACAGAGATTCACCGCGTCTTCGAACGCGAGGCCGTCCAGCGCGGCGTCGGCGGCCTCGATCGAATAGCGCACCGCCTTGTCCGACACTCCGGCCGGGGCGGCGATGAGGAAGTGATGCGCGAGCTCCGTAATCCTGCCATCGGGTCGCGGGCCGACGAGCTTCTCCAGCGCCTCGCCGACCCGACCGTGAAGCCGGACCCGCCGGCTCTCCGCCATTCCGCCGTAAACGACATCACGCACGAGCGCGTGCGAGAACGCAAAGCGGTCGATCGAGCCCCGGCGCTCGGCCATCAGCCGAGCATCGCGAGCCTCCTCCACCGCGTCGAGCACACGCTCCTGATCGAGACCACCTGCCGCCGCCACGAGACCCAGGGTGAACTCCTGCCCTACGACAGACGCGATTGCCAGCGTTCGATTCGTCTCGTTCGAGAGCCTCGCCAAGCGCCGCCCGATGACCTCGCACACCCCCTCGGGCAAGTCGAGCTCTCCGACCGAGATCTGCCACGCCCACTGCCCATCCTGTTCGTAGATGGCGCCCGTCTCCGTGAGGTGGCGCACCATCTCGCCGATGAAGAACGGGTTGCCGTCGGTCTCGGCGTACAACGCCCGCGCCAGATCTGGCCCCCGCCCTTCGAGCGGTCTGTCGGAAACGGCTTCGACGAACGAGACGACCGCGTCGGCGTTCAAGCCGCCCAGGGTCAGGCGCTCTACGCCGTCGTGGCGTCGCAACTCGGCGAGCGTGTCCGCGAGATCGGTGCCGCCTCCACTCAATTCCGTGTCGCGGTAGGCGCCCAAGAGCAACATCGACGCGGGCTCCTGCTGGGAGATCAGATGGCGCAGTAACAACAGCGTGGGTTTTGCCGCCCAGTGCAGGTCGTCGAGTACGAACAGAACCGGCGCGCGACGGGAAGCTGCGTTGAGCAACCCTGCCACCGCCTCGAACAGCCGGTAACGTTCGACCTCGGGCTCGGCCACGACGGGAGGCGGAACGTCTGACAGGCGTTGCGCCAGCTCCGGAACGAGTCGGGTCAGTTCGCCCCCGTGGGCCTCGACATGGGCCGCCAGCTCGTCGAGCGGGCACGCAGCCACGTAGGGCCGAAGTGCTTCACCGAACGGCTGGTATGGAACGCCGAGCTCCTCCTCGCAACACCCGTAGAGCACCACGCCGCCGTCGTCGTGAGCCCAGTGCGCCAGCTCGGCAGCCAAACGGGTCTTCCCGATGCCGCTTTCGCCCGCCACCATGACGGTCTGGAACGATCGCTCGCTTGCGCGCCTCCAAGCGGATGCGAGGACCTCGAGCTCGCCGCCGCGTCCGACGAAGTCTCCGCTCGCCGATGCGGCCAACCGGGGCGGCAGGGCATCCTCAGCCGCGATCCCGCTCCACGCCAATGCGAGCGTGGGAACCGGCTCGGAAAGCCCCTTGAGCTGGAGGCTGCCAACAGAGTCGAACTCATAGCCGCCACGCCCCCGCGCCATAGCGCGCACAAGCTCCGCCGTGAGTATCTGTCCACCCTCGGCGGCGGCACACAAACGCGCGGCTTCGATCACCGGAACACCGAAACAATCGGCGTCGTCCCAAGTGACATCGCCAACGCTGACACCCACGCGCACTGAAAGCGGCGCCACACTACGACGACTCAGCCGATCGATGTCCTGTTGGATCGCTACAGCCGCTGCCAAGGCGTCGGCCGCGCCGTCGAAGCCAGCCATGATTCCGTCGCCGGTGCCTTTGACGACCTTGCCGCCATGCACGCGCACAGCGTCCATCAAGACTCGGTCGTGCGCGCGCCTCAGGTCGTCGGCCGCTTCTTCGCCCAAGCCGGCCCGAAGCTCAGTGGAACCCACGAGGTCCGTGAACAAGATCGCGAGAACGTCGGTGTTGCCCATGGTTCCCCCCGCCCGGGCGGCCGCGGGCACCAAAAGGCTACTGGTCAGCCCCCATGGCGCGGTCACTTCCCGCCGTGACCTCGGCAACTTCGACTTTTAGGGTCGACCGACCTCAGCGGGCCCGGCGAGTTGGTCGGTGAGTTCGCGGCTCTCGATTCGGCGCCGCGCTTGGCCAGTGCGGTGACGCTCGAGCCACTGACGGTCCAGGCGCTGACTGCTGACGAGATAACGCGGTGCTCTTAGGTGCCTGTCGGTTGCGTGACTCGAAGCACGGGAGCGGCCGAGTGCGCCACGCGGCGCGACCGAGCGGGCGGTGAGCTCACCGTCGGTTGCCTCGACACGGAGCGCGTCGATAGGCCGAACGAAGTAGTCGCCCCGGAAGTATTTGATGGTCGGGTCGTGGATGTGCAGGTCGGCCATCAGGTACCCGCAAAGGCCGTGGCGGGATCGACGCGTACTGCCCTGCGCACCCCGGCCAGGCTGGCCAGGACCCCCACGACCACCGCGATCACCGGCAAGGCGGCGTAGGCGCCCAGGGTGTAGGTGATGGGCAACGGGAAGATAGGTAGCAGCAACTGGGCGACGCCGATGGCGAGAGCCGCTGCGATGAGGCAGGTGAGCACCGCTTCCGCGGCCAGGCTGAGCACGAGGGTGCGCGTGGTGGCCCCCACCGCCTTGAGCACGGCGAAGTCCCGGACGCGCTCCAACGCCGACATATACATCACCACGCCGACGATGACCGCCGCCACCAGCCACAGCAGCAGACGGGTGTTGTTGATCGCACTCTCCGCGCTGCGCAGCGGGCGCAGCATGTCATCGCGGACCTGCTGGCGGGACAGGGCCTTGTACCCCTTGGGAAGATGACGCGGTGTGCCCGCGATGACGACCGCCTTGGCGACGGTCCCGTCGTGGAGCAACGCCCACACGTCTTCGATCGGGACATAGACCATCGGTTGTCCACCGCCAATTGTGTGACCACTCACGAGCCCCACCGCCGTGAACTTGCGCCCGCTGACCGTGAAGGTGTCGCCCAGGCCAAACCCGAGTTTCTTGTCGACGACCACCTCACCGGCGCGGCGGGAGCGCCGACCCTCCTCCGGTGGCGGCTCACCCAGGCCGTGCCGGCGATGGCCGACCGCCACCAACTGCTTGGTGTCCGATCCCTTCCGGATCGTCTGTGGTACGAGCAACACCGGGTCCGCTCTGCGTACACCGGGCTCGGCAGCGATCTGGTCCCAGCTCCCTGCCGGCATGAAATTCAACCCGGTGGACGGCCCTTCGGTGCCGGCTGGCACGACCCACGCGTCACCACCGATCGAGTCGACGGCCCGGTCAGCTTCGGTCTTGAAGGCCTGCTTGAGACCGGTCACGAGCAGCGCCATCGCGAACACCAACGCCGTGCCGACAATGGTGATGAGTAACTGTCGCGCCCGGAATTGCATGTTGCGCAGCGTGATGTTCCACACGTCATCGACCCCCTACGTCTCAGCGTCGTCCCGCCGCGCCACTCCAAGGTTGACGCCCGGCGCGAACAGCACCGAAACGGTCTCTGTCCGGCCTCACGGAAGTCACAGCCGCCTACTCACCCAAGGCAGTGGATTGCGGTTCGGACGTTGCAACGGCCAGTACGCTCATCGGCTCTCGCCGCGAGCACGCTACGAAGCGCACTGATCGTGGTCAACGGCGACCCGAGCACGCAGGTTGCCGTTGAGCCGCAATGCGCTACACGCGCACCACGTCCCCGGCCGCCCCTGGCGACGGGCTCCCGTGGGTTCTTCTCGATGCAAGAAGGAAGCGTGCGCTTGGCCGTCGAGCAGCCTCGGCCCGGGAAGCGAGTCTCGGAGTGGGGCTTGCCGTGTGGATAGGTGACCCTTGCCACTCGGAGGGTGAGGAGGTCACCTGCGGGGGGTGGCAGCGCGCGCCTTCCGGCTTCATGCTCTAGGTCTGTGCTTGGTCGAGTCGGAAGAGACGCGACCCGCTCGGGTTGGGCATCAGTGCTTACGCGAGTGGGGCGGGCGATATTACGCGGGGGCGTGGCCGCGGAGGTCGGCGATGGTGACCGCGCCGCTACGGATTGCGCTGTTGGCGAGTTGGAGTCGGCGGTTGGCGTCGGCGGCGTCGATGGTGAATTTGTCGAACAGGTTGGCGAGGTGTTGTTTCACGGCGGCCTGAGAGATGACGAGTTCGTCGGCGATCGTTCGTGTCGATGCGGGTTCGGTGAACATGTCTCGGGCCAGGAGCGGCCGGCAGAGTGCGACGAGGACGTCGTGTTCGCGTGCGGTGAGAGCTGGCGGGGCGTCTTCGACGTCGGTTTCGGGTTCAGCGTTTCCGGTGGGTTCGCGAAACAACAGGCGGGTGTGTCCGATGCGGATTTCGTCGTCGTGGCGGACGCGGCGCGACGACCAGATACGTTCTCCGTTGAGCCAAGTTCCGTTGGAGGATCCCAGGTCGGTCACGCACCAGCCGGCAGGGAAGCGTTCGAGGACGGCGTGGAGGTGGCTGACGGCAGGATCGTCCAGGGCGACGTCGTTCTCGGCGGCTGTGCCGACGGTCGTGCGCTTCGCGTGCAGCTCGACGCGCCCGCTGTGTTGGGGCGACACGATCTCGATCGCGGCCCCCATGGGGGCGTAGTGTACGAGCGCGCATCGCAGGGCGGGGGGCGCGATGACTGAGCTTGTGCACGAGCGCTACGAGCTCCTGGAGACGCTGGGAGCGGGCGGCGAGGGACGCGTCGTCAAGGCTCTCGACCACCAGCACGACCGGTTCGTGGCGCTCAAGATCCTCCCGGTTGCCGGCGCGACCGATCGGGAGGACCTGCTGGCGGAGGCAGGGATCCTGCTCGGCCTGGCGCCGCATCCCGCGCTCCCGCTTGTGCGGGAGGACTTCTTCGACGGCGACGAGTACGTCATCGCCATGGACTGGGTGGACGGCACCGATCTCGGGAGCTTGGTGCGCACGGGCGGGCACCCGGGACTCGGTCCGTCGAGTGTGCTCGCCTACCTGGCCGACGCCGCAGACGCGCTCACATATCTGCACACCCAGGACACCCCGGTCATCCACGGGGACGTGAAGCCCGCCAACCTGATCCTCACCCGGGGTGGTCGGGTCAAGCTCGTCGACTTCGGCGTGTCGTCGGTGCCCGGCTCGCGGCGGCGACGAGCGGGGACGCCGGGCTTCCGCGCCCCCGAGCTGGCGGCGGGCGGCGCCCCGTCGCGAGCCAGCGACATCTACTCGCTCGCGGCCACCGCGTTCACCCTGCTGACGGGGTCGGTGCCGTCGGGGGTGCTGCCCACCTGGGACGGCATGGACCGCGACCAGGCCGCCCACCTCGAAGAGGTGATCCGCCTCGGCCTCGCCACCGATCCGTTTCGCCGTCCGGAGACACCGGGCGAGTTCGTGGAGCGCCTGCGAGCGGGCTGGGGAGAATCGCTTCCCACCGGCGTCATCACGTTCTGCCTGACCGACATCGAAGGGTCGACCGCGCTGTGGGAACAGCACCCGGATGCCATGGCATCGGCGCTGGTTCGCCACGACGACCTCGTCGCCCAGGCCGTCGAGGCGCACGGGGGCCGTTTCCTCAAGTCGATGGGCGAGGGCGACTCGACCTTTTCGGTCTTCGACGCGGCGACGCACGCCCTGGACGCGGCGATCGCCGCGACCGACGCCCTGGCGGGCGAGGAATGGCCGGGCGCGCTCGACCTCAAGGTCCGATGTGGCCTCCACACCGGCGAAGCCGAGCGGCGCGGCAGCGACTACTTCGGTCCCGCCGTCAACCTCGCTGCACGGCTGCGCGGCCAGGCCGACGGCGGCCAGATCTTCGTGTCGGCGGCCACCGCCGCGCTCGTGGCGACGAACCTGCCCCAGGAGTACCGGCTCGTGGACCTGGGCCCCCACCGGCTGCGCGGTCTGCGTGCGCCCGAGCGAGTGTTCGCGCTCGCGGGACCGGGCGTGGCGGCGCCGTTACCGGCCACCGAGTGCCCCTACCGGGGCCTGGAGGCCTTCGAAGCCGCCGACCGACACTTCTTCTTCGGTCGCGAGGACGTCGTGGCCGAGCTCACCGACCGTCTCGCCCCCGCTTCGCTGCTGGCGCTGGTCGGCGCGTCCGGCAGCGGCAAGTCCTCGGTGCTGCGCGCCGGCCTCGTCGGCGCCGCCCAAGACGGCCTCATCGCCGGGGTCACCAGCGTCGAGTTGTGCACCCCCGGCTCCGCCCCTCCCGTCGACCTGCCCGGCCAGCCCGATGGGCTGCTCGTCGTCGACCAGTTCGAAGAGCTGTTCACCCGCACCACCGACCAAGCGACGCGTGAGGCCTTCATCGACGCCCTGTTGGCGCACCCAGGGCCAGTCGTCATCGGCGTTCGCGCCGACTTCTACGGACGATTGAGCACCCACCCGCAACTCGCCCGGGCCGTCGCCACCAACCAGATCCTCCTCGGCCCTATGAACGCCGACGAACTGCGCCGCGCCATCACCGAACCCGCCCGAGCCGCCGGGCTGCGCCTTGAGGCCGGCCTGGTCGAGGTGATCCTGCGCGACGTCGCCGGCGAGCCGGGCGCGCTGCCCCTGCTGTCACACGCCCTCCGGGCGACCTGGGAACTCCGCGACGGCCGCACGCCGTCGAGGGCTACCGCGACACCGGCGGCGTGTCATCGGCGATCGCCCGCACCGCCGATCGCATCGTCCAGACCACCCCCGACGACCTCCACCCGCTACTCAGGAGCGTGTTCCTCCGGCTCACCGAGATCGGCGGCGGCGTGGAAGACACCCGCCGCCGCGTCGACATCGACGAACTCGTCCCCGAAGGCGGCTCCACGACCGCAGTCACCGCCATGCTCGAGCGGCTCGCCGACTCCCGCCTGGTCACGCTACGAGAGGGAACCGCCGAGGTCGCCCACGAGGCCCTCATCCGCGAATGGCCCGCGCTCCGCGCCTGGCTCGAAGAAGACCACCAAGGACTGCGCCTCCAGCGCCGCCTCGGCGACGCCGCCCGGCTCTGGGCCACAGGCGGCCACGAGACAACAGACCTCTACCGGGGCACGCGCCTCGAGGCCGCACGCGAATGGGCCCAAAACAAACCCGACGCCCTCAACGCAACCGAACGCGCCTTCCTCGACGCCAGCCTCCAACTCGCCGACCGCGAACGCGCCGACCACGAAAACCGCGTCAAAACCCAGGCCCGCACGAACCGACGCCTCCGCCGCCTCCTCACCGGCGTCGCACTCGCACTGGTCGTCGCCCTCGTCGCCGGCACGCTCGCGCTGGTGCAGCGTTCCAGGGCTAGCCAGGCCGCCGACCGTGCCGAGCGCCAGTCCGAGGTGGCTGACGCCACCCGTCTGGCTACGCAGGCCGCGTCGCTCGGCGGCAAGCGACTCGATCTCGCGCTCAACCTCGCGGTCGAGGCCCACCGACTCCATCCGACAGCGGAGACGGAAGGCGCCCTCAAGACAATGCTCGTTGCCGTTCCGGCGGGCCTCGAGCGGCTCGTCCATTTCGATCCCCCCACGAACTTCGCAGGCATCAGCGGCGACGGCGGCCTGCTCGCCGCGCCCGAAGACGACGGCACCGTCCGCCTGATCGATACCGGATCCGGCCACGAGATCCGCCGACTCGTCGGTCATCACACCGGCGCGGTCGCCGCCACCTTTAGCGGCGACGGCCGCCATGTGGCCGCCGGCGACGACGACGGGTTGGTGATTGTCTGGGACGTCGCCACCGGCCGCCGCCTGGGTCCCCCCCTCGATGCCGGTGGTGGCCCGGCCTACGGCGCTTTCGACCTGGCCGACAGCACGCGCCTCTACACCGCCGGTCACGACGGGGTCGTCACCGCCTGGAACCTCACCGACCCCGAGCGGCCACAGTCCGTCGAGCTGTTTCGCGTCCTTCCCGGGCAGAGCCCGGACTTCCCCATCGTGGTGTTGACGAGCCGCGGCGGCGGGCGGCTCCTCGTCGGCCGTCCGGTCGAGGGCCCCAGTTACATCTGGGACGTGCGCAGCGGGGCGCTGCTCGCCACCGTCCCCGGCACACCCGGAGCTTGGAGTCCCGACGGCTCCACCGTTGCTATCGGTCGGGGCGCCGAGGTCGTCCTCGTGGACGCCGCCACCGGGGCGCAACAGGGCGAGGCGGTCGGCGGGTTCAACTTCGCTCTGCCCATCATGGCCTTCAGCCCCGACGGCCAGCGCCTCGCCGTGGGCGACACCGACGGCACCGTCCGCGTCTTTGATCTCGCCACCCGCCAAGAGGCGAGGCGCCTCGCCCTCCATGACGAACTCGCCCTTCCCCAATTCCTTGCCGACGGGCGGCTGTTCTCCCGCAGCTCGCGGCTGGGCGCGATCGTGCGCCTCGACGCCACCCCCATCGCACCCATGGCGACGGTGCTCGGCGATCACCCCGGCCCCGTCATTGCAGACTTCACGTCCGACGGCACCGGCGTCGTGACAGGCGACGACCAAGGCCAGGCGCGGATACGGGACGCCAAGACCGGCGCCGACCGGGGCGAGCTCTTCCAGGCCGGCGGACCGGGTGCACGCGCCGCGCCCAGTCCGGACCTCCGCACCATCCTCGTCGACGACGGGCACGGGGCTGTCGGGCTCTACGACGCCCGGACGGGAAGGCTCCGGGCGACACTCCCGGACGGCGGCGAGGGCGTAGGCGTGTCCATATGGAGCCGGGACGGGACTCTCCTTGCCCGGGGACGAACAGACCACGTGTACGCCACGCTCTGGAATCTCGCGGACCCAGACCATCCCCGCCAGGTCGCGCGCCTACGTCCCGACGGCCCGCCCGACAATCCTGCGATGGTGACCGCATTCAGCGCCGACGGGCGGCGCATCGCCAGTACGCGAACACAGACGAGCACGACGACCGTGTTCGACACCGCGACCGGGCGGCGAGTCTCGGTGCTCAAATCGAAGAACGGGCTCCCCGGGCCGGCCAACTTCAGCCCCGACGGCCGCACACTCGCGGTTGGGATTCAGACGGGCACCACGGGGGGCGTCGACTTCTTCGACGTCGCCACCGGCAGCCGGCGGGCGCGGTTAGCCCTTCCGTCCCCACCGCAGGGGGTGGCATACGGCCGTGGAGGCACCCGGATCGCCACCATCACGGGCGTTCGCGCGCCGACGCCGCCCAATCCGGGAGCGAGCTCCCTCGTGCTGTGGGACGCGGCCAGCCTCCAGCCCGTCGGCGACCCCATTCCGATCCCAACAGCGCTATTTCGCCCCGTCGCCAGCCCCGATAGCCGGCGGATCGTAAACGGCGGCGACGGTATCGCCGTGGTCTTGGACCTCGATCCTTCGCGCTGGGAACACATGGCGTGCCGGATCGCCAACCGCTCTCTCACACGAGCGGAATGGCACCGCTACCTCCCCAACCGCGCCTACCACCCGACCTGCTAAGCAGGGCGCGGCGCCGACCTCCTTGCGCGGCGACGCGGGAGCTTCGATCGCGCCAACTTGTTACGAAGCTGCATGGACGCAGATCACCGCCTCACGGGCGCGCACGCCGGCACGACTCGAGGGCGAGGCGTTCGTAGTGGCGGGTGGGCCGCACTACACCTACCTCGCCAACCGGGCGCGACCATCGAGTGGAGCTCGACTCCGCAACCTGGCGCAAACGAGCGTGCAAGATCGCGGGCCCCAACCTCACCGCCATCGAAAGCGCGCCAACGCCTCCCTAGCGACGCCGGTGCGCGACCGACCTGAGCACGCCTTGAGCGGTGACAACCGAACGGCTCGACGCCACCGTGGCCGCCCGCTCCCTCAGGCCCAACCGCACATAACAACGCCCGCGTCCAAGGGACGTCGCCGCACTTAACCGGCTTGGTCTCAGGGGATCAACGCAACAGCACCCTCGATCGGGTTCGATCGGATCGGGAGGTGCGGCGTGGAACGGTTGTCGGAACGCGAGAAGGAACGGGTCGCAGAGCTGTGGGCGGCGCAGGCTCCGGCGTGGGTAATCCACAAGGAGATCAGCCGGTCACGGTGGGCGATACGGAGATACATCAACAGGCTGCAGCGGCCGCGGAAGCCAGAACCGAAGCGGTCGCCGCTGCGGCTGTCGCTGGTCGAACGCGAAGAGATCTCGCGGGGCCTGGCGGGTGGTGAGTCGCTTTGCTCGATCGCGCGCCTGGTGCCATCACCGTCGGCTCCGACGGGAACCTGTGGTTCACGAACGTCAACAACCGGATCGGGCGCGTCACGATCGACGGTGTTGTCACCACCTACGACGCCACCGGCGCCGACGTGCGTGCGCCTTTCGGTATCACCCTGGGTCCGGACGGAGACCTCTGGTTCACCAGCCTGGCCAACAACCGCATTGGCGTCATCCGACCGTTCTGAGCGGTCACGGTGTAGGGCGCAGAAAGTCCCGGAGGAGGAGAACCGATGACAAGGACCGAGCCCGATCTGAAGATGGATCCCTACCGCGTCGCGGACGAGACCTTCGTGGTGCCGTGGCTACCCTGGATCGAAGCTCTCATGGTTGGTTTTGGCGCCGACTTCAGCCGGGGAGCAACTGCCATCCCGCCTTCACCGAATCCCTCATGCACGAAACCCCGGAGAGCCGACATGAGGTCGGCACGACGACATCGGTAATCCCGTCCTCTCGACAGAGCTTTCCGAGGAGGCGTGGGCAGATGCGCGGGGGATGAATAGGCCTGCCGGTTGATTCGAACAGACGCGCCGTTCAGCGCTCCTCATCTGCTCCTGGAGATGGATGTTCGGTGTGCACGTTATGGCGCGTTCGAAAAGACGTTCTCGAACGCTGCTCTGGTCTGCGGTTGCCGCGGGCACGACCGGCTCGTTGCCGGGGGCGCTTCGCGACAGCCGCGCGGGTGCGCTAGTAGCCAGGGGAACCGCTAGAGCCACCGCTACCGCCAGAGGTCGACGGCGTGCTGGTGATCTCGGTCCCTGTGGGTGAGAGCACGTACCAGAGGCCGCCGAAGGCATTCACGCCCTGGCCGTTCGTGTTCCCGGCCTTCTTGTCGCCCGAGTACGTGTAGAGCGGGTGGCCGTTGTAGATGACCTGCGGCTTCCCGTCGGACCGCGTCGCGGTGCTGGCGAGGGAGGCTTTCGCGCCCTTCCCGATCTTCGGTGTGGCGCTCGTGAGCGGCGGCCACGCGGCTGCACAGGCGTCGGTGCACGCGCTGGTCGTCCCTGAGTCCGCCTGGAACAGGTACAGGGTGCGACCCTTCGAGTTGACGAGGATTTTCCCGAGGTTGGTCTTCGCGACGCGAACCGTCGCTGGCTTTGCCTTCGTGGCTTCTTGTGGCGCCGTCGACACGCTCGCGGAGCTCACGCCGCCATAGCCGGCGACAGCCAGCGCGGCGAGCGGCACGATTGCCGCCCTGGCAAAGAAGGTGGTGCATCTGCTGCGAGTCATCCTCGCTCCCTTTCGTTTGGGGGACGGAATGGATATCCAGGTCCTACATGGCTGCGTTCTGCTGGCTTCATGATCGAACTCGAGGCGCCTCCTATCTGAACATCAGATCAAGCTGGGTCGTGCCTCCGGCGGGGTACAGAGCCTCGGGATCGGCAGTCACCATCGCTACTGCCGCACCCACATAGTCGAAGGCCCGCGTCGCTCACTCGTCTCTCGTTCGGCGACTCCTCGGTTCGCGACGGCGAGGTTCCGACTCGCGCCGGGCTCCTTATCGCGACTCCTCTCGTGATCCTCGCCGTCGGGATCGCCTGGGTGTAACAGGCGCCGACGAGGCTGACGCCTGCTCCCAGGAGCTGCTCTCACCCGGGTGCGATCTCCGTGTAAGCGCTGGGAGCTGTGGTCGCAGGTGCTTCGACCTGCGACCACAGCGCCTCTTCGAGCCGCGAGCACAGTTGCGTGCGGGGTTCTTCTCAGGGGCTGAAGTGCACCGCTGCGGTTGCACAGCCGACGCCCTGCACCCAGACGTTTTGGACGCCCGGAACACCGTTATCGATGTCGTGCGTCGAGACGAACATGTTGGCGTTGAACGACTCGTCGATTCCGTCGCCGGCTCGGTAGAAGTCGGCGTGCAGCACGACAGTGTCGTCGCCGGTGGTCACGGTCTTGGGGGCCTCGTTCGCCAAGCACTTGAAGGTCGTCGGGCTCGTCACGAGAGTGTCGCTGTCCCAGCGGACGCCCTCTCCCGTCTGACATCCGGCGAGCGGGCCACTGCCCATCACCGCTGAGGTGCAGCTGAAGCCGCCTCCGGAGTGGGCGGGATGGGCGGAGGAGCTGAAGGCGCCGCCGCCCGTCAGGGTGACCGCACCGGAGGTTCCGGTGATGTCGCGCGCGTTGAAAGCGAAGCTCGTGTTGGGACCGGCCGCACCCGCCGCGGACGCCCCGAGCACCACGATCGGGACCGCGGCGGCGAACACGGCGAACCGTTTCAGCGATCTCATGGAGACCCCTCGTCGAATACACGGAATGCGATTCATGACAACGCTCCTTCTCTTTGATGCTTTCTGGAGTCCAAGGCGACCTGGGCGGACCCGTTTCGTATCGCGGTGTATCGTTACACTGCCATGCTAAACTATGAAGATAGATTACGCAAGGGGCTGTAATCTATTGGGGGCAGATCAGCCGAGGAGGCGCCGTGGCAAGCGAAGATCCCGCCGGCGGGGACACCGAGGGCGCCTCTCGAGGCCCGGGTCGACCCCGCGACGCCCGCCACGACCAGGCCATCCTCGAGGCGACCCTGGAGATCCTGCAGGAACAGGGATACCGGGGCGTCACCATCGAGGGCGTCGCCGCCCGCGCCGGCGTCGGTCGGCCGACCATTTACCGTCGATGGCCTTCCAAACCGGCACTCGTCGTCGCCGCGCTGGTCCAGTCCGCGCGACTGGCCCTCCCCGTGCCGGACACGGGTTCGTTGCGCCGCGATTTGATCGCCGTCCAACGCCACCAGGTGGAGTTGATGAACGCGCCCGAGGCGCGTCGGGTGACGGCCGGGCTGATCGCGGATCTGGCCGACGACCCGGAGCTCGCCGACACCTATGTGAGCCAATACCTGGCGCCGCGCCGGGCCACGGTGTGGCAGGTCCTCCAACGCGGCGTCGACCGAGGAGAGCTTGACGCCGACGTCGATTTCGCCTTCGTTTACGATCTGCTGGTCGGGCCGCTCTTCATGCGAGCCGTCGTATGGGGACAGCCCCTGGCGCCCGACGCCGCCGAGAAAACTGCGGATGTGATCCTGGCGGCATTCGGCGCAAACCCCAGGCGTTGACGCAAGAGCCTCGACGGGACGGCGTTGTCGTGGTCCAACCGGAGTGTGGGGCTGAACGGCTGCGAGCGTCCAGATAGAAGTGTGCTCGCGGTACACGCATGCAGGTGGCTACCACGTCCGTATCTTTGCAAGATCCATATGCCGTCCCACCATGCCTGTGTGACTCGAAGGCAGTGGAAGTAACCAGACTCGAAACCAGCCTCCCCCCCGCCGATTTGACCCGCTAGGCGTCCGCCGAGACGCACATAACAACACGTCGAGCGTTGGTCCCGGTCGCGTCCGAACCGGCGATATGCACTCCCCTTTGCGTCAAAACCACGGATTGTCGTACCACTCACATCAACTTCAACGGAGCTAGCGCGTCGTCGAACCTGCGTCGCGTGGTCGACAGTTGCGTCGTAGGGGGACTTGCGGCCTGACCCCACGGGTGCGGCTGGTCAGGAAGGCCCGCCTCGCTACATACGTCCCCGGCGCTCGCCAACGCTGTGATCTGCCTGGGTTGCTTCGAGGCTCAGGGCCTGCCACAGCAGTCACGCGACCCGGGGCGCTTCGGTCCGGCTGGGAACGTGGCTCTGAGAGACGCGGGCGGTCAGCGGTCGGGGCAGACGACGACGCGTCCGCGCACGTCCCCGGTGCGCACGCGGTCGTATGCAACCTCGGTTTGATCGAACGTGAATGTCTCGACCTCGCTGCGCACGAGCCCTTGCTCGGCCAGTGCAACGACCTCTTGCAGTTCAGGATGCGAGCCGCCCAGCGGGATGAACACTTCGCACTCGAGCGGAACGCGTCCCCACGCGATCGACGCCGTGCCGCCGCCCGCGCCAACGAGCGCGAAGGTGCCCATCGTCCTAGCGACACTCAGCGCGGTCGCGATGGTCTCGTCAGTACCGACGAAGTCGAATACCACCTCCGCCTTGCGATCGTTGGTGAGGCCGAGGAGTGTGGCCACCACATTCGAGTCGGAAAGGACCGTCTCGTGAGCGCCGAATTCTTGGACGAGAGCCAGCCGATGCGGCGCGACGTCGACGGCGATGATGCGAGTGGCGCTCAGGTGCGACAACCACTGCACCGCATAGCCGCCCAGACCGCCGGCACCGACCACGACGGCGGTCGACCCCGGGATCAACTTGGGCAGCGCTTTCTTCACCACGTGATACGAGGTTCGTCCCGCGTCTGCCAGCGGACCAGCGACGTGGGGGTCGAGCGTCTGCAGCTTCACCAAGCGATCGACCGGAACGACGACGTACGGAGCCAGCCCGCCGTCAGCTCCGGCACCTTGGCCTCGACCCAGACTGCGCACGCAGTAGTTGTCAAAGCCACGCATGCAGTACTCGCAGCGCCCGCAGATGAAGTGGGAATCGGCGAGCACTGCATCGCCGGGCGCGAATCCATCGACGTCGTCGCCGAGCGCATCGACCCAACCAGCGTTCTCGTGGCCCAAGGTGAACGGCGGAGTCATGAAAGGAAAGCGGTCAGGCGGCGCATCCATCATGTACACGTCGCTGTGGCACAATCCGACACCGGCGACCCGCACGAGCACCTCGCCGCGGCCAGGCTGCGGAACAGGAACGTCGACGAAACGGGCGGGTTCGCCCCAACGCAACATCCGATACGCGGGCATCGTCGCAGTCACGCCGGGAGTCTTGCATGCACGCCGCATCCGGCACGATGGTCGCCGACAAGCACAACGACGCGTCGGCTCGATAATCGTGTGCTCTTGGTATCGGGCGCCGGCCCTGGCCTCGGACGTGCACGTCCGCTTCGGCAAACGCTCGGGCTGGGCACTTAGCGGGCTCCCAAGGGGGGACTTGAACCCCACCCCATTACGGGGACTAGTCCTAAAACCTAAGCGGGTCGACCGACACATCCGTTGCCCTAGCCGACATCCTCAAAGGGGAGTGCGCGGGCGGCTGGGGCCGCGGGGCTGATCGCACGACGTCTGGGTGCTGTACAGGACTCGAAACTGCGACCTCCGTCTTGTAAGTGCGAACGGGCCACTCACGATTCGCTGCGGCGGCGTCTACGCGACGCGCATCGACGAAGGTCTGCGCCGGCTCCGGCGGTCCTTCGACGACATGTGACCAGCCGCGGTCTCGTGAAGCGGGCGACGGTGCCGGTTTAGCTGCCGGCGACGGGTTCCAGCGGTCGTGGCTCCTCGGTCACCAGATCGGGCTCGCCTTCGACTTGAACGCGTGGGAGCCACTCGAGCGCTTTCGGGAACCACCAGTTGCGATCACCAAGCAGCTCCATGGTGGCTGGGACGAGCACGAGCCGCACCACGGTCGCGTCGATGAACACCGCAAAGGCGAGCCCGAAGCCGATGAGCTTCAGGACTCGCAGGTCGGAGAGCACGAAGCTGCCGAACACGCAGATCATGACGGCGGCTGCGGCGGTGATGAGGCGTGCGGTCTTGGCGAGGCCGCGCGCGACGGCGTCGGCGTTGTCGTGGGTGCGGTCGTACTCCTCTTTGATGCGGCTGAGCAGGAACACCTCGTAGTCCATCGACAGGCCGAACACGATCGCGAACAGCATCATCGGGACCCACGCTTCGATGGGGCCTTCTTTGCCGATGCCGACGATGTCCTTGAGCCAGCCCCACTGGAAGATCGCCACGATCACGCCGTAGGCGGCGCCGATCGAGAGCAGGTTCATGATCACGGCCTTCAGCGGCACGAGCAGCGAGCGGAACACGAGCATCA
>WNGE01004391.1_pt1 | contig 16225 bp, 16 predicted proteins | sample 5400651 | NCBI WGS metagenome assembly WNGE01 (sample SAMN13153370, study PRJNA577476) | soil metagenome | isolation source: 60 cm soil or saprolite under grassland replicate 2 | place: USA:California | collected 2016-06-15 | reverse complement strand
CCTTCGAACTACTCGACACGAGGGTCCCCCTCACCCTCACGTAGCCAGAACCAACCCAGGCCACAAGTCCGCCACAACCGTGAAGCCCCAGCTCACGCCGGGGCTTCACACTTCCAAGATCACGTAACTTCGGGCTAACCGATCGATGCCCACCGACGAGACACGGCCCGCCGGCCGCTGGCTGCGACGGCAGGACGAAATCCGCAGCTGGCTCGGTCGGTGGTCGCGGCGTCTGGCTTCGTGACATACGACAGCTTTGAGGGGTGGATCGCATGCGTGGCCGGTCTTACCTGATCGGAGTGATGCTCGCTGGCTTGGTCACCATCGTGCTGCCAGCCGTCCCGGCCCGGGCGGTGAGCGGCGGGACCCTCGACCCGACATTTGGCAGCGGTGGCAAACTCCTGACTGACTTCGGTGGCCAAGAGATGGCCTATGGGGTACGCGTCCAGGCCGATGGCAAGATCGTGGCCGCAGGATTCTCGAACACGGACGGGAACCACGATTTCGCGCTGGCCCGGTACGACCGCGACGGGACCTTGGACCCAACGTTTGGTACCGGCGGCAAGGTGTTGACCGACGTCAGCGGTGCCGGCAGCTATGACGAGGCCCGCGCGGTGGCGGTCGAGCCTGACGGCAAGATCCTGGCCGCAGGGTCCTCGGACGCGGGTGGGAGCACCGATTTCGCAGTGGTCCGATACGACGGCGACGGCACTTTGGACCCCACGTTCGGTGCTGGCGGCAAGGTGCTCACTGACCTGGGCGGTGCTGGCCGTTACGACGGGGCCTACGCGGTGGCGGTCGAGCCTGACGGCAAGATCCTGGCCGCAGGGTTCTCGGACGCGGGTGGGAGCACCGATTTCGCAGTGGTCCGATACGACGGCGACGGCACCCTGGACCCCGCGTTCGGTGCCGGCGGCCAGGTTCTGACCAATTTCGGCGGCAGCGATTATGCCTACGCGGTGGCCGTGCAGGGCGACGGCAAGGTGGTGGCTGCAGGGTCCTCGGACGCGGGTGGGAGCACTGATTTCGCGCTCGTCCGTTACAACAACGACGGGAGTTTGGACGGCAGGTTCGGTGGCGGGGGCAAGGTGCTGACCGATGTCAGTGGACGCGGCAGCGAGGACGACGCCCGCGCGGTGGCGGTTCAGGCCGACGGCGAGATTGTGGCCGCAGGACGCTCCAACGCGGTCCGCGACACTGATCGCGATTTCGCGCTCGTCCGTTACAACAACGACGGGAGTTTGGACGGCAGGTTCGGCGGCGGGGGCAAGGTGCTGACCGACGTCGGCGGCGGTAGCAACGATGTGGCCCTCGCGGTCGCGGTCCAAGCCGACGGCAAGATCATGGCGGCCGGGGGCTCGGGCTCGGTGCGCACCGCCGATTTCGCGCTGGCCCGGTACAACGACGATGGGACTTTGGACGGCAGGTTTGGTGCCGGCGGCACGGTGTTGACCGACGTCAGCGGCGCCGGGCACAACAATGAGGCTTTCGCGGTCGCGGTCCAAGCCGACGGCAAGATCATGGCGGCCGGCGTCGTCTCGGGCCTGGGCTGGAGCGATTTTGCCCTGACCCGGTATCAGCCGTAAACCCTCGGTGGCCAGGCGGCCGGTCGGCGTGCAGCAGAGGCTGAGGTGGCCGGCAGTGTGGGCCGTCAGTGTGCCGCGCGTACTCAGTCAGTGGCGACCGCGAAGACGTGGATGTCGGTGTTGTCGGGCAGATTTACCGCGGCAACCCGTTTCCCGGCGGGGATCGGGATCGGCTTGGTCGCCAGCACGTACGTCGCGGTGTCCTCCTTCGCACCGCCAGCCAGGTTGCGGTAAGCCGTCCTGGCCACGATCTCGTTGCCGAACAGGAGGGTGCCGCGCCCGCCGCTGATCGTCCAGTCGGTGAACGACAGGTCGATCTCGTCGGTGCTCCCGTCGATGTAGCGGAGCGTCGCCCTGCTCTGCTGGTCGCCGTTGGCCGCGGTGCCGACGAACGACAGCCGGGTGGCCGCCGCCGGCAGGTCCGGAAGCCGCAGATCGAAGCCGTCGGCGCCGATGTTGTCCGGCTGGCCGGCCGGTACGTCCGGCCAGGTGAACGCCAGGCCCGAAGGGGTCACCCGGGCGCCCGGTGTCAAGCCAGCCGCGGCCAGGGCCTGCCGGGACAGGCTGGCACCGCCGTCGTCGAGATCGGCCTCGTCGTGGGAGCCCGCGTCGTCGGAGATGCCAACGTTGTTGCGCAGGACGGCGAAGCTACCCGGCTGGCCGACCACCACGGTCACCGCCAGCGGCGGCAGGGTCGCGTGGTCGGTGCTGGTCAACGCGATCGGTACCGGGTAGCGCCCCTCCGGGGTGGTCGCCGGGACGCCGATCGTGACCCGCGTCGACGCCACGCCGGTAGCCGGGTCGGTGACGAGCCGGCCCCCGGCCGGCGTCACGGTCACCCCGGCGGGCGGCGCCATCCGGAATCGCACCTCCGGTGTCCGAGAGCCCAGGCGGTACGCCTTGACGGTCACCGCGGCCGCCGAGCCGGGCGGGATCACGACCCGCCCGGGGCTGGTCGTGACGGCGTACGGCAGCTCGCCGAGCCGCCAGGACGGGGGTACGTCCTCGGCCCGCGCGCCCCAACCCGTGTCCGGCGTCGCTGCCAGCGTGTAGTCGAGAACGCCGCCGCTCGCCACGAACGACGCCGGCAGCCAGGGCCTGGTGGTGGTGCGCCCGTTGACCCGCAGGCTCCGCACGTACGGAGTGTCCGCGGCGGCCTGTGGAGCCGAGATGGTGATGTCGCGACCAGCGTCGCGATGGATCACCGCGTGCGGGAACAGCGGGCTGGCCAGCACCAGGTCGGCCCGGCTGGGCACCTGCGGATGCATCCCGAGGGTGGCGAAGACGTACCAGGACGACATCTCGCCGAGGTCGTCGTTGCCCGGGATGCCGCCCGGCTGCGTCGACCACAGCGTGTTGACGGTCTGCCGGACGGTCGCCTGCGTCTTGTACGGCTGCCCGGCGTAGTCGTACAGCCAGGGTGTGTTGATGGACGGTTCGTTGTCCATCTCGGCGTGCTCGCCGCCGGCGTTGGTGAGCGCCCACCCGCCGTCGGGGGAATGGAAGAACGCGTCCAGCCGCCGGGACGCCGCGGCGCTGCCGCCCATCGCCTGGAACAGGCCCGCGATGTTGTGCGGGACCATCCAGGTGTACTGGGCGCTGGTTCCCTCGGCGAAGCCGCTGTAGGAAGCGGGGCTGGACGGTGCCCAGCTGCCGTCCTCATTGCGGTTGGTGATGTAGCCCGGCTCCGGGTTGTAGACGTTCTGCCAGTACTGGGAGCGGGCCACGAACTGGCGCCAGGTCCGCTCGTCGCCAGTGGCCCGGGCCAGCTCGGCGACGGCGAAGTCGGCGGTGACGTCCTCGAGGGTTTCGCCGGCTCCGCCCCAGGCGTTGGACTGCGCGGGTACGTAGTGCAACCGCAGGTACTTGTCCAGCGACGGCCGCTGGCCCACCGACATGACCGGCTTGCCGGCCGAGCTGAGGTCCAGCGGCGTGGGGATGGTAGCGGCGCGCAGCAACGACTTCAGCGCGCCCGGCACGTCGTAGTCGCGCCCGCCGAAGGCGTGGATGCCGGCGAGCGCCGGGGCGGAGGGGTCACCGGCCATCACGTGCGTGCCACCGCTGACGTGCGTCCACCGGTCCCACACCCCGCCGTTCTGGCTGGCCTGGTTGTACAGCGACTGCGCGATGTCGCTGCCGATCGTCGGCTCCAGCAGCGTCACGAGTTGTAGCTGCGAGCGGTAGACGTCCCAGCCGGAGAAGTTCGCGTACTGCGCCCGCTGCCGCCCGGTGACCCGGTGCCGCTTCTGGTCGAAGCCCCAGTACTCGCCGTTTGCGTCGCTGAACAGGTTCGGGTGCAGCAGCGCGTGGTACAGCGCGGTGTAGAAGACGGTCCGCTGTTCCGGCGTACCTCCGCCGATGCTGATCCGGCCGAGCTGGCGGCGCCACGCCTCGCGGGCCCGGTCGCGGACGGTCGAAAGCGTTGTGCCGGCGGGGTTCTCCGCGCGGAGATTTGCCGCGGCGTTAAGAGCGCTGACGTACGAGATGCCGACCCGTACGTTGACCGTCGCGCCGCTGGCGAACCGCAGGTAAGCTCCGGACCCCTTGCCGGGCTGCGGCCAACCGTTCGCGCCGTACGTGGTGCCACCGCGGGCCGTGGTGCCGCCCGGCGTGACGGTGCCGTCAGTCCAGGTGCCGACCCCAGTGAACGGCTGGTCGAACTCGGCGTGGAAGTGCAGGGTGTAGTAGCTGCGCCGGCCTTCCGGGCTCAGGTACCCGCAGAAGTTCCCGCTCGTCACCGAGCCGGTCACGGTCCGGGTGGCCGGGTCGACGCGTACCGTGGCGTCGGTGCTGACCAGCTCGGAGTTCGAGGTACGCACGAGCATGGTGGCCGGCTTGCCGGCGGGGAATGTGAACCGGCCGGACGTGGTCCGCGCGGTGGCGCTCAGTTCGGCGCCCGCGCCGGAGTCCAGCCGCACCGAGTAGTACCCGGGCCGCGCGGTCTCGTTCGGGTGCGAGAAGGTGCTGGCGTAGACCGCGTCGGTCGCGTCGAGCGGCGGCGATGTGGTGACGTCGCCAACGTGGGGGAAGAACGGGATGTCACCGGAGGCACCGGCACAGCCGGTGCCGGACAGGTGGGTCAGGCTGAAGCCGCGGATCTTCGTCGCGTCGTAACGGTAGCCGCCCGGCGCTGCGGTACGGGTGCCGTTGCCGCGTGAGTTCTCCGGGCCGAACGACGCCATCCCGAACGGCAGCACCGCGCCGGGGAAGACGTTCCCGCCGTTCGCCGTACCGATGAAGGGGTTGACGGACGTCGTGGGGTCGGTCGGCCGGTCCTCGGCGGCGGCCGGGGCAGCGCAGATCAGGGCAACCGCCATTGTGGCGGTGGCCGCCGCGGCGACAAGGTGCATCGTCGTCACCGTCCGGACCTGATGCCGCGGAACACATTGCCCTCTGTGGACAGATAGTTGTTCCGGCAGTCGAAGCGGCGGGCCGCGCCGAACATCAGGTACCGGTACTTCATCTGCTCCGACCACCAGTACCCGGTGAGGTCGCCCTGTGCCATCGGCCGGGTGGTGACGTCGGTGATGATGGTCCACGCGCCCCCGGCCCGGGAGTTGCGCTTCTGCCGTAGGTAGTAGTCGTAGGCGAGTTCCCGGTAGCGCTCGCGGCCGGTGACCAGCCACAGGTTGAACGCGGGCCGTCGTTGACGATGTGTCATGGTCGCGATCCCTTCAGTGCTGACAACGTTGTCGCCGACGCGGAAAGTACGCCCGTGCCCCGGTCGAACGTTAGGGCGGGAGACTTATGAGGGTCAATGTGGCCCGGGTACCGAAATTTCGCACGCATCGACAAAACGCCGGGCGCAAGGTCAACACGGCTTCCCTGAGCGCCGACAACGACGTGTACGGCAGCATCCACGGCTGTGCCGACGACTTCCGGCCGGGTCGGTGGTATGACGACGCCAACCGCTGGTCCGGCCGGGGCGTGACCTACTTCTGAGCCGCCAGCCGGGCGACCGCCTGAGCCAGGATCCTCGCGCGCGTCTCTGGGGTGCGGGCCTTGAGCAGCGGCAGGATCACGGCGTATCGCTCGGATCGGCCGAGGCGCTCGAAGGTGGCGTTCGCGCGGGCGTTGCCGGCCAGCGCGGCCGCGAGATCGGGTGGGACCGCGGCGGTGCGCTGCGACTCGTACGCCGCCTCCCAACGTCCGTCCGCCTTGGCGGCCGCGACCTCCGCGAGCCCGGCTGGCCGCATGCGCCCGGCCGCCATCAGTGCCTCGACCTTCGCCAGGTTGACCTTCGACCAGGAACTCCTCGGCCGGCGGCGCGAGTATCGCTGGAGGAACGAGACGTCGTCGTGGGCCCTGCGCTGGCCGTCGATCCAGCCGTAGCACAGGGCCACGTCGAGCGCTTCCGCGATCGTGAGCAGTGCGATCCCCGAGTGCCGCTTGGCGATCCGCAGCCATGCCTCGGCCCGCACCCCGTGCTGTGCGGCCAGCCAGGACTCCCACCGGGCGGCATCGGGAAAGTGGAGCACGTCCACGCTATGCCGGCTTGGTGGACGCGAGGACGTCGAGGTAGTGCGGGTTGTACATGACGCCCAGCACGTTGCCGAACGGGTCGACCACGGCGGCGGTGACGAACCCCGCCTCCCCGCGCGGCGTGATCGGCTGGTACTCCTTGGCGCCCATCGACAACAGTCGCTCCACGGTGGCGTTGAGGTCGTCGACGTGCCAGTACATGACAGCGCCGCCGGGCCCGGTCGCCGCGCCGGGCGGCCCGTAGTTGCGGTCGATGATGCCCAGCTCGGCCTGGTAGTCCCCGATGCGGAACTCGGCGTACGCCGGGCGTCCGTCCGGCCCCGACCGCATGAAGTAGGTCTCCACGCCCAGGAACTCCGTGTACCACGCCACGGCCGCCGCCACGTCGTCTGCCCAGAAGCTGATCGTGCTGAATCCTCGCAGGCTCACCATGCGTCCTTCCTCGTCGTGGCTTCCTGCGGTTACGCTATCGGCACTTGTGGAACCTTCGGTTCCTCAATGCGTGGCAGACTGAGAAAATGTTGGAAACCTCGGTCCGGCTGCTCCGGCTCCTGTCGCTGCTGCAGGTACGGCGAGACTGGTCCGGCGCCGACCTCGCCAGCCGCCTCGGCGTCACCACCAGAACCGTGCGCAACGACATCGAACGGCTGCGCATCCTCGGCTACGAGGTGCACTCCAGCACCGGGATCACCGGCGGCTACCGGCTCGGGGCCGGTTCCGCGATGCCGCCGCTGCTGCTCGACGACGACGAGGCCGTCGCCGTGGGGGTGGGGCTGCGCGCCGCGGCGGCCGGCACGGTCACCGGCATCGAGGAGACCTCGCTGCGAGCGCTGACCAAACTCGAACAGACCCTGCCGGCCCGGCTGCGGCACCGGCTCGATGCCCTTCGGCAGGCCACGGTCTCCGTGGCGGGCGGCGGGCCGACCGTCGACCCCGAGACGCTCACGACCGTCGCCGGCGCCTGCCGCGACCACGAGCAGCTGCGCTTCGACTACCGGGGGCGCGACGGCGAGGCCAGCGCGCGCCGCGTGGAGCCGCACCGCCTCGTCTACACCGGTCGCCGCTGGTACCTGCTCGCGTGGGACCGCGACCGCGAGGACTGGCGCACGTTTCGGGCCGACCGCATCCGGCCACGCCTGCCCACCGGGCCTCGGTTCACGCCGCGCCAACCGCCCGAGGACGCCGCGAGCCACGTCGTACGCGGGACCGGCTCGCTGGCGTGGAAGCACCCGGCGCGCGTCCGCCTCCACGCACCCGCCGAGGTCATCGCCGAGCGCGTCACGCCGGCGGGCGGCCTGCTGCGCCCGGTCGACGAGCACAGCTGCGTTTTGGAGACCGGCGGCGATTCCCTGCGTGACCTCGTCGGTTACCTCACGAGCCTGGACGTCGCGTTCGAGGTGCTGGACCCGCCAGAGCTCCGGACCCTGCTGCGCGAGCTCGCCGACCGCTACACGGCAGCGGCTGCCGACCCGCCCCGGGCGGCGGAGCCGGACCGGCCGACACCGAGCTGAATCCCGTACCGATGCAGTGGTCGTTGCGGTCTCCCGCTCGCCTGCCAACAGCGCCGCGGCGATTGTAGCCATCTACACGGGTCCGGACGCTACACGCGTACCGACTGGTCGTCGACGACTAGCCACTGGCGGATGCGAGCGCGCCCACCGGGCCGCACGCTCAGCGCATGACACACACACCCGCTCGCGGTGAGGTCACCGACCCCGACAGCCGCCGCATGGCCGCTACCTCCGATGTGTTCAGCCCCATGGAGTCACCCGCGACGGAACTCTCGTCATCGCCTCGGCCTCCGGCAGCCAGCTCGCCTCCTACGCCTGGGGCGCCGTCAACGTCATCTTCGTCGTCGGCGCGCAGAAACTCGTCCCCACCCCGGAGGCGGCACGCGAGCGGATCTACCAGCACAGCCTGAGACTCGAGGACGCTCGCGCCTATGCCGCCTACGGGCAGCACAGCTCCGTCGCCAAGCCACGACCAAACCAGCGCCGCCGTCCTCGGGCGTATCCGCCGGGACGTCGAAAGCGGACTAGCATCGGGTGAAGTACGAGGCACCACGACGGCGTGGTGCACCTCGGCGGCTACGACGCGGCCACCTTGCTGGAGGCACTGGCCAGATGAGCGCGATCTGCTCGCACACCGACAGCATCGAGCTGACCGAGCCGCCGGAAGCAATCGCCGGGCGCGCAGACTGCCTCGCGATCGGGGCACCTGGGTGCACCTGCGCATGCGCCAGTCCTGCGGCCGGATCGCCTGCTGCGACAGCTCGCCGCACCGGCACGCCTCGGCCCGCGCCCGCAGCTCACGGAACCCGATTGCCCGTTCCGCCGAACCCGGGGAGGACTGGAGCTGATGCGACCTCCACAACCTCACGTTCGTGATTACCAGGCCATGACACTGCAGGAATTGCATCTGGCCGACTGGCGGGCAACGAAAGACACCCTGCATCTCTACAGCCAGATCCTCGGCAAGATCCGGCTGGCGACCACGGCACCGCGCAACCACTGGTGGAACGTCGCGCTGTACGTCGACGTCCGCGGTCTGACGACCCGGCGCCTGCATCATCGCGACACGACGTTCGAAATCACGATCGACTTCGTCGATCACGCCCTGATCGTGCGGACCGCCGACGGTCGCACCAGGTCGTTCGAACTCGGCAGCGGATTGCCGGTCGCGGACTTCGATGCCGGCATCCACGCGATACTCGATGAACTGGGCATCGACGTCGACATCAAGGAGGAGCCCTTCGGCGTGCCGATGACAACGCCCTTTGCCCAGGACATGACGCACGCGTCCTGGGATCGCGAGGCCATCACGCGATTCGGCCGGATCCTGGACTGGTCGGACTCGGTGTTCGAGGAGTTCAGCGGATGGTTCAACGGCAAGACCAGCCCGGTGCACCTGTTCTGGCACAGCTTCGACCTCGCGGTGACCCGGTTCTCCGGCCGCCCGGCGCCGCCGATACACGCCGATCGGGTCACCCAGGAGGCCTACACACACGAGGTCATCTCGTTCGGATTCTGGCCCGGCGACGACAACCTCGGCGACGCCGCCTACTACTCCTACACCGCCCCAGAGCCCGCCGGGCTGCGCGACCAGCCACTGTCCACGGGCACGTGGACCGAATCGGGCTCAGGCTCGCTGGCGATCCTCCCCTACGAGGCCGTGCGCACCGCGCGCGCCCCCAGAACCACACTGCTCGCGTTCTGCCAGAGCGCCTACGAGGCCGGCGCTCGCCTCGCCGGCTGGGATACCACCACCTTCGAGTCGACCTGGTGCCCCACCCCGGACCAGCTCCAACAGCTCCGCGCCAGCGCTGCTGCCGACTTCGGCCGCACGAAACAGCGGTCCTAACATGCCAGCCGGCCACCGTCGTCGTCGCCGGGCACTGTCCGTTTCTCGTCCCCGGCGCACTGCGGATCGGCACGTGCGAGCAGCGGTCGGCGCGCCCCGGCGGTGAATGCCACACGACGCGCGCCGCCTCCACCGAACAGCCTGATCGGATCTCCAGAGATCACACCCACGCCCCGGAATGGAGCAGATCATGACAGGCACCTCTGCACAGAAGTCGTCCTTTCAGCCACCAGCGGCCCCCGCCACCGTCGCGGACGTTATGCGGCCACCGGTGACGACGGTAAACCAAAACGACCATGTGGCCGCGGCCGCGTACCTGATGAAGCACGGGGGCGCGACCGCTCTCGTGGTCCTGGACGCGCAGACCGATCGGCCGATAGGCATCATCACGGAGGCTGACATTGTCCACACGGTGGCGGACGGGAAGGACGTGGACGAGGTCCGAATCCATGACCTGATGACCACTCATCCGACCGTCATCGACGCGACCACCAGCATCCGTGACGCGGCCAAAATCATGACGACCGGCCGGTTCCGGCACCTGCCGGTCGTCGGCGACGCCGGTCTCGCCGGGATGGTCGACATCACCGATGTGTGCCGCGCGTTGATCGACCCCGACGTGTCCCGGCTGCCCACCACCGGCATGGCGCAGCCGGAGTAGTCCTCGCGGCACCTCAGCCAGCCTCGTTCGACGCACTCACTCACCACGTGCGACCTCACGTCGCAACGAGCGGGTGATCTGTATGCAGCCGCGCACATGGCCGGCACGGCTGACCCACGCTCGACTCTGCTTGATATGCGGGTGACTTCATTGATATTCCGTGGGCCTGACTCAAACTCGGACGCTCACCGTTCTGTCTCTCTTGGCGTGCGTGGCGACTCTGCGCGGTGACCAACGACCCTCAATACCTCGCGGCACATCGCGCCGCTGCTGGCACGGAGAGACCCGGCCGCAGCCAGCGCGATCCCACTCGACTACCTTGGCCGGCACGCCCGGCGCATCGCCGACGGGTCCGGCCGGCGCGGTGGCTTCAGGGCTGGTCGAGGCGGCCGTCCGTGCGCGCGAGCTAGGCGTGCTCCGCTAGCCATTATGGACGCCCTATGGGCTGCCGCCCATCCGGCTGATGAGCTCATCCTTGGTAACGCCGTACGATTGGAGGATTTCTGCGGCATGGTCGAGATCAACGGGATCGGGTAGAACCCGTAGGGCCTCGTCGGCAACCTCAGCGAATCCTGCCTTGCGCAGCGTGTCAACCACGTCCTGCCTGGTGTATTGCATCGCGACCACCCAACTCTCGTCTGCGCAATTGATCGCTGAGCTTCCGCTATCTATGTTCTTGCCAGCCGCCGAGACACCACCGGTGGCCGTTCAGCGGGCGAGGAAATGCCAGCCCAGTCACCCGCGGCGTCCGCCAGCGGCTCCCGGCGCGCGCCTGCGACTGCCGCAGTGCATCTTCTTGCTTCTTCGCCACACGGAGGAGGTCGTCGAACTCCTGCGACGTCCTGTCACTCATGAGTGAGTCTCCTGGGTGCGTGGGTCTTGCGTGGTCATCAGATCGCGTTGTCGAGTTGCTGGATTTGGTCGGGGGTGAGCTTGATAAGGGCCGCACCCACGTTTTCTTCGAGGTGTGCGACCGTCGAAGTGCCGGGGATCGGCAGCAGAACGGGTGAGCGCTGCAGCAGCCACGCGAGCGCGAGCTGCGCAGGTGTGACGGCCTGCTCGTCTGCGATCCGTTGCAGCGGGCCGTCGGGTCTGGCCAGGTGACCGGTAGCCATCGGGAACCACGGGATGAAGCCGATGTCCTCGCGTTCACAGTAATCCAGGACAGGCTCGGCGCTGCGGTCTGAGAGGTTGTAGAGGTTCTGGACCGTGGCGATCGGCGTGATGGCCCTAGCGGCCTGGACTTCGGGCACCGAGACCTCCGAGAGTCCGATGCGTCCGATCTTGCCCTCGGCTTGCAGCTCGACCAGCGCGCCCAGCTGATCGGCGAGCGGGACCTCCGGATCGATGCGGTGCAGCTGAAACAGCTCGATGCGCTCCAGGCCGAGCAGGCGAAGGCTCTTCTCGGCCTGGGCCTTGAGGTGCTCGGGCTTTCCGTTGCGTTCCCAGCGCCCGGGGCCGGGGCGCGTGAAGCCCGCCTTGGTCGCGATCACCGCTCGCCGAACCCGACCGGGTTCCCCTCGGCATGCTGCGGACAGCGGCAGGCGGCTTCGCCGCGATTCCGCTCGGCGAGGGCGTCCACCGCGTCGTGGCCACCGAGTGGGGCCAGGATGTCGATCGCGACATCCCACCGACCCTCGACGAGTTGCGTGCCAGCGTCCGCCGGGTACTCGGCGCCGACCTGGCGATGAGCCAACCGCGCTGGCTGTCCCGGTTCACCGACGCCGCCCGCCAAGCCGACCGGTACCGTGCCGCCGGGCGCTCGTCGCCGGGGACGCGGCCCACATCCAACCGCCGGCCGGCGGACCGGGGATGACGACAGGCCTGCAGGACGCGGCCAACCTCGGCTGGAAGCTCGCGGCGCAGATCCGCGGCTGGGCACCGCCCGGCCTCCTGGACACCTACCACGTCGAGCGGCACCCGGTCGGCGAACCGATGCTCTCGTTCACCCGAGCGCAGGGCGTCTTGCTCATGCCCGGGGACCACGTGAGCGCCCTGCGCGACCTGGTTGGCGAGCTACTCACCCACGAACAGGCCCTCCGGTACGTCGTCGACCGGCTGCTCGGCCTGGACATCCGCTACGACCTCGACGGCTCGTCGGCGCACCCACTTGTCGGCGGTTGGGCACCAGACCTAACGGTGACCACCGACAGCGGCGACGCCCGGCTGGCCACGCTCATGCACACCGCCCGGCCGGTGATGCTCGACCTCACCCCCGACAACCGGCTCCGAGACGCCGCGGCCGGCTGGAAGGACCGGGTCGAGATCACCGTTGCCCGCAGCGACGAACCGCTCGACGGAATCCTGGTGCGCCCAGACGGGTACGTGGCCTGGGCCGCCGCTCCTCGCGACGGCGACATCGACGGACTCCGCCAAGCGCTGGCGACCTGGTTCGGCACGGCCGGCTGACCACTCCGCCGCGCGCAGCCGGCGGGCCCACCAGGTGGGGCCAGGACATCTCCGGAGACGGCCTTGTCCCACTGGGTACGGTGGGACAGTGACCGAAGTGAGCGGCGAGCTGCTTTCGGGTTTGCCGGAAGGGGTCCGGCGGCTGCTTGCCGCGCCACCGGTGACCGAGAAGAAGCTGATCGAGCTGGACGTGGCCTGGCCGGGTCTGCCGTACGAGCAGGCGCGGATGGCGGAGCGGCTGCGCCTGTTTGTGATCACGTGGGATCCGCTCGAGCGGCTGGCGGCCCGACCCGACGGGTTCGCCACGGTCAACGCCGACCCCTCCGGACTTGAGCTGGTGGTCTACGTACCGGTCTGGTCTGTGGTCGAGGAGGCTGTTGAGCAGGGTGGCACGGTCGCGGCCGTGCTTGCCGCGATGGCCGGCTCCACGGTGGTGACCGCCGCTGCGCACGAGTGGTCGGTCACCTCGGGCCGCGGCGCGGACAGGCAGCTGGCGGCGTCGGATTTGCTCTCGGATCGCGCGGCCGGCACCGCGTTGGGCACCCCCGACGTTCGGCTGGTGTCCCCGGGTTGGGAGGACATCGGGCTCGGCGCCATCACCGACATCGTCCAGCACACGTTCGGCCCGGTCGACCTGGACCGTTCGGTGGTCGAGCTGGCCGCCGTGGCCGGATCACGCTCGGGCTGTCCCGCGTGCGTCGGCCGCCGCTTCGGTTTTCCGGGCGAGCTGGCCGAGGCGCAGGCGGTGATGTGCCCGGTCCACCGGGCCGAGGCCGGGGCGGTGATCCGCACGCGCCTGGAGCGGGCCAGCGCCAGCAACCCGGACGGGTGGGCAGCGCTCGGCGACGCCGTCGGACGCCTGGAGCTACCGCACCTGCCGAATGGCCTGGCGACCAAGCTTGCCGGCGCCGAGGGGGCCATGTACGTCGTCTCGGAGCCCGAGGAGTTGGCGGCGCGTGCCCGGCTCGTGGTGGAGGCGGCAAGCTGGTTCCCCGGCCGCCGGGACGACTTCGCAGTCGCCCTCGGCGTCGAGACCGAGCTGGCTGGCCTGCTTCCCGATTGGCTGGTCGGCCTGGTCGGCGACCTTGGCCGCGCCGGCCTCGGCACGGAGGCAGCGATGGTGGGCGACGCGCTGGCCCGGGTGAACCCCGATCTGCAGGCCTTGCTCGACGGCGACATCGCGGTCGCACTGGCCGAGGCAGGCTTGGCCGAGCAGGCTCGGGCACGCATCGAGTCCAACCTGACCCGCTGGCCGGACGACTTCTGGATCCGCCTTCACGCGGGCGATGCTCTGGCTGCCCTCGGCGATCTCGACGGAGCGGCCGTCCACTTCGACGCCGCCTTGAGCATGGCCGAGGAAACCGACGACTTCGAGGCCCGCTCCGCCGCGGTCGAGCGGCTCAGGCAGATCGGCCAGTACAGCCCCAAGGAACAGCGCCCGCCGACGAGCCAGCGGCGCCGCCAGACAAGACGTCACAGCCCATCCCGGCGCAAGCGCAAACGATAGACGCATCTTCAAGGCTCCATGTCGACGGGCAATGCCCTGCCACAAGCGCTGCATCTCTTCCGAAGGCACTTCGTCGATCTTTCCGTGGGAACGCGCGACTTTTGCCGCTGGTCGGGCGGTTTGCCGTCGCGAGGTGTACTCGTTCGATTTTGGCCGGCACGAGTGCGTTCCGGGTCCTCCAGCTCGTCGGCGCATGCTCCCGCCCTCGACGGCTGGCTCGCGAAAAGATCGAGACGTCACGCCTAGCTCCTGGCCCGTGTTCAAGGGCCTTGAACTAGCCCGGATCTTTGAGCGCGCCCGGGCCGGTGAACATACCGGGCCGTCAGCCGGGCGCGAACACGACCGCCAGGACCTCGAGTTGGCTCACCGCCGCGTCGACGTCCGGCGCCAGCGGCTCGATCGACCGATCATGATTCCGGCACCGCGGACCATGATGGAGGGCATGTCAGCCATTCTTAACGACGCCGCGCGGCGGCTCCTTGATGGGCGCAACTTCGCCACGGTTGCCACCCTGGGCCCCGATGGACATCCACATTCCTCAGTGGTATGGATCGACCGCGACGGCGACACCGTAGTGTTCTCGCTCACCGCCGACAAACAGAAGGCACGAAACATAGCGCGCGACCCTCGAGTGTCGGTGTCCGTGTTCGACATCAACAACCCGTACCACTCCGTCGAGATCCGGGGAACAGCCGAGCTGGTCGAAGATCCGGGAAGGTCGCTGCCGGAGCGTCTGTCACAGAAGTACCTCGGTGAGCCACCTCCGTCCGAGCCAGCAGACATCGTGCGTCTCGTCGTCAGGATCACCCCGAGCAAGGTCAACGAGTTTTCTGCTTGAGCGCGTTCGTTTGCTGGGCACCGAGTCTGCGCCGGCCGGCACTCTCATAGCCGCCGAGCGGGCGTCCGCGAACGACCGGATCTGCCGATGTGCGTGCATCGATCCCGTCGGTTCCCGGACCGGCCGCGGTCGGGTCAATCCCTCGCAGCCGAGGCGGTCATGTCGGTGGATGTTCAGGCCCGATCGGCGGATCCCTCGCTCCAGGGACTCTCAGCGGATCTGAGCGAGGACCCGGGCGGACCCGGCATCCCCCGTGGACTCGGCGTCGGTGTCGCCTGCGGCGTCGATGCCGACCGGGCCTCGGGGGAGCACCCAGTCCAGCCACCCCGGCAGCCACCAGTTGGCCCGGCCGAGGAGCGTCATGGTCGCCGGTACCAGCACCATGCGCACGACCGTGGCGTCGAGGAAGATCGCGGTGGCCAGGCCGAGCCCGAACATCTTGGTCGACGGGTCCTCGGCGACGGCGAAGGACAGGAACACCGCCACCATGACGAGGGCGGCCGAAGTGATGACCCGGGCGGTGCTCGACACGCCCCGCACAATCGCCGTGCCGTTGTCGCCGGTGCGTAGGTACTCCTCGCGCACGCGCGACAGGAGGAACATCTCGTAGTCCATCGACAAACCGAACAGGATCGCGAACAGGAACATCGGGATGAACGACACGATCGGTACCGTCGCCTCCAGCCCGATCAGCGCACCGCCCCAGCCCCACTGGAACACCGCGACCATGATGCCGTAGGCCGCGCCGATGCTCAGCAGGTTCAGCAGCACCGCCTTCAGCGGTACGAGCACCGACCGGAAGACCAGCATCAGCAGCACGAACGACAGCGCCAGCACGGCGGCGATGAAGACCGGCAGGCGTTGGCTGGTCCGCCGGCCCACATCGGACAGGCTCGCCGCAGCGCCGCCGACGTGGGCCCTCGCCGGGCCCCGCCCGACCACGGTGGGCAGAACGTCGGCGCGCAGCCGGGCGACGGTGTCGGCCGTGGCCCGCTCCTGCGGGCCGGTGGTCGGGAACACCACGAGGGTCGCGATCCCCGTGGCCTGATCGACCAGCGCCGGCGCGACCGACGCGATGCCCGGGTCCGCCGCGACCGCTCCGACGAGCCGGTCCAACACCCCCGGATCACCGGCGAGGTCCACGGCGATGATGAGGGGACCGTTGGTGCCCGGGCCGAACCCCTCGGCGACGAGGTCGTACGCGCGGCGCTCGGTGCGGCTGTGCGGCAGCGAGCCGTCGTCAGGCAGGCCGACGCGCAGGCCGAGCACGGGCAGCGTCGCGGCCAGCAGCAGCCCGGCCGCGCCGACCGCGTACGGCACCGGGTGCCGGTTGACGTGCCCGATCCAGCGCCGCCACCCGGACGCGGGGACGGCGCCCGCCG